>Ga0315284_10000834_pt1 | contig 42102 bp, 37 predicted proteins | sample YL17G09_16_MG_FD_203696 | JGI IMG/M metagenome (GOLD analysis project Ga0315284, IMG submission 203696) | Sediment microbial communities from Yellowstone Lake, YNP, Wyoming, USA - YL17G09_16 | ecosystem: Environmental > Aquatic > Freshwater > Lake > Sediment | place: USA: Wyoming | collected...
CTCGGCGGCCTTGCGCACAAACGCCATGGTGTCGGCGTTTTCCATGAGGTTGCGCGCCAGCACAGCGGCTCTGAAATTTCGGACGACCGACCGCCTGTCGATCTTGATCTCGAAGGGCACGCGCTTGACAGTTGCTATGCATCCAATCCGACAGATCAACCCATCGAGAACGGCTTTGCCCTGCACCTCCTTTCTGCCCCGTGAAGTGGCCACACCCCGAAAGAAGAAATGCGCCTTGTTCTCGTAGGCCCACACCCACTCCCCCACATCGGGGAAGTGACGTTGCGCCGGCGTTTTGAGAAGTTGAAACCAGGTGATATCGTCGCCGGACTCGACCCACATGCGAAGTGGCTTGCCAATGCCCGGTCCCAGAGGGTTACCGTACAACCGGTAGCCGCGAGGTATCTCCACCTCGATGATGAGCGTTACCGTATCGCCGGGGGCATAGGAGGAGCGGTCGGGGTATGCGGAGAGATTGAGATCGTCGGCCGCGCGTACAGAGAAGCAGAACGCCCCAGCGCACAGCAGAACAGCGGCACACAGAAGCCGGGAGACGACTTGGCGCGGCGAGGGGACTACTGTGGCAGAAAATTCCATAACGCTGGGTGTGTCCGGGTTCGGATTGTTCGGCGCATCAGAAGAGGCCTGACTTGCATCGGTCGACCCCGTTGTGACGAAGCAGCGACGGATCTGCAGCGGCCCTTCCGGCAGGACACGCCACACAAGAGTAAGTCTACCACTTCTCATTCTGATAAGTCTATGAATTATATTCGTTGAGGACGCATTTTCGGAGACACACCAAACCGAGTGTTCCGAGACTGGCATCCCTCCCCCTCAACGCAAGGAGTCGTATGGCAACCGCAGGTGCAGCCGATTCCCAGGTCTCCGGCTTGTTCGACGAGGAAAATACACGTGCGGAGGAGTATCTCTCCAACGGCGATCTGAAGGGCGCGGCACAGGTGCTCGTCCCCATTGTCGAGAAGGACCCGGAGAACTGGCGCGCGTACAACAACATCGGCATCATCTCCTGGACCCAGAAGGCGTGGGCCGACGCGTTTGCCATGTTCAAGCGTTCTGCCTTGATCAATCCGGGGTCTGTTGACACCATGATCAACCTCTTCGATGCGGCACTCAAACTCCGTCGGGTTGGCGAGGTGCTTCCAGTATTCGAGCAGGCGCATGCAGCAAATCCCGCATCCGAAGAAATCCAGATCATCCTCCAGGCACTGAAGGACCAGGGTGACGCGATCTACGGGTCGGAGCGAGCACTCATTGTGGGGCGGTACAATCCGCGAATCGAAGAGGCGGAGAAGTACCTGGAGAATGGCCAACTCTTCCGCGCCATGGAAACATATCTCAAAGTCAACGACCAGGAAGGGCCATGTGCCGAGGCATTTGGCGGACTTGGCGTTGTGTCGTACTACCAGGAGCGCTACGAAGATGCGTTTGCCCTCTTTGTCGAGTCCATCAAGCTCAACCCGGTGAATCCCGACATGTACATGAATTTGATCGACGCGGCCAAGGAGTGCGGTCGAATACCCGAAGCCAAGGCTGTGTACGAGACGTTTCTGGCGGCGTTCCCGATAATCAAGGGTCTTGCGCCGGAGTTTGAGGCGCTGGGCGCGTGACGTGCACTGCAGTCGGCGTTCTGACGGACAACCCACCAATCTTCCGCCCATCGTCGTAGTATTGTGTCATGGCTCACCGTTGGTTTCGGGCCACGCATCACCAGTCAGGATTGTCGTGCAGCACCATTGCGGCACGTAGCACCATGAACTCGACACCCGCGCATCTCAAGTTGCGGCATTCCACCGTGGCGCAGGCTCGGAGGATCGTGCTGCTTGCCGCCGTCGCCGCGCTCACATGCGGATTTGTGCCGATCTCGGCCAAGACCCGGGCGGGCACCAGGACCGCTTTGAGCACTGCAGGGCAGCGAGAGACCGTCGCATCGATGGAGATGCGACTCAGGCCGTTTCTGGAGATGCGGGCTGCCTTTCGATCCCACCGCTCATACCACGGCCCTGCCACTCCGCCGTCTCAGGCAGACCTGTTTGCGCTGACGAAGAACTGGAACCAGCTCAGCCCACAGTTTCAAGAGCTGTATGCGCAGGCAACGCAGATTCCCTCCGGCTACCGGTCGTACGCCTCTCCTGGTGGCCACTTCGAGGTGTATTACACTCCAGTCAACACCACGGTGTACACGATCGTGCGCGATACGCTGAACACGGTCGACACGACCAATGTCGATATTACCTACGACGCAGTTGACACGACGGACCGCTACGGGTACTCACCGACAAACTGGCACGTGCGTACCCCGGCGTCCAACGGCATTCCCGATTACGTCGATGAGATCGCGTGGGCCCTGGACAGTTCCTGGTCCATGGAGGTCGATCGGTTCGGTTTTGCCGAACCCGCCCCAAGCGGCGTGGTGACCGGCGACCCCACCAAATACAAGGTCACGGCAACCGCCGAGCCCGACTGGTACTACGCATTCACCTATCCCGGTCCGCCTATTGCCGGACGAAACGGCTTTACGAGTTCCATCGAACTGCGCAACGAGTGGAACGGCTGGAACATCCCTCCGTACCTTGACTACCAGAACCACCCCGAAAAGGCCGTTCGCGTCACATGCGCCCACGAGTTGTTCCACGGAGTCCAGTACGCAATGGCGCGGAATGTGGTATCCGACGTATACCTCGACGACTTCCCCGTTGCCTGGCTCGAAGGCACCGCAGTCTCGATGGAGGAACTGGGGTTCGACGATGTCAACGACTACCTGCAGTACTCCACCGGCTACTTTGCCGCTCCGGACACACCCATGCTGACCGACGGAGTGCCCGATGTATACAGCAACGGACTCCTGGCGCTGTACCTGTACCGGTTCGCGGCGGGGTCTCCGGGTATCTCCTTCGTCAAGAATGTGTACACAACAAACCTTGCGCAACCCATCTCGTTTCATCGAAGTCTGGTGAGTACGGCCGCCGGCATGGGTACAACGTTTGACAGCCTGCTCTCAGGGTTCCACACCGGAAGCTTCTTCACCGACGATCGTGCCGATACCACACGGTTTCTGCCCGATGCCGCGCTTCTGCCGCAGATTTCCATTACCGCAACCGCAACTGCCACTGCCCCCACGCGCATCCTCACTGTGCGGCCGTATGCTGTGGGACTCTTCGGGCTCGAGTCAGGCCCAGGCCAGTCCGATACAATCCACATTCGGGGAGTGGCTGCGGGAGACCACGTCAGACCGGTGCTTCTGGTTCAGACCGATCCGACCACGATATCTGAGTACCGGGTGCTTGAGCGTGACAACGAAGGCAGATTCTCCACCGACGTACTGCACTGGAAGCGTCTCTTCCGGGCAGTGGTAGTGGTCACCAACGCCGAAGCCGATCGGAGCCATCGTGCAGAGGTCACGCTTGCGGCGTGGGGACCCGACATTCTGGATTACGGCGCTGTGACGGCATTCCCCAATCCGACTCGACTGACCAGCCCCGGCAGGGAGGTCTCCATCCGAGGCAAGGAGTTCACCGCTGCCAGTGTCTATTCCCAGTCCGGAGTGCTGGTCTCGCGCACTCGCTTCAATTCGCAATCGCGCATTGCGACCTCATCATCGTGGGAGTTCAGGGGGAAATTCCGTATTGTCTGGAACCTGACAAACGACAATGGTCGCCGTGTTTCGCCCGGTACCTATGCTCTGGTTCTCACATACGACGAAGACGACATGTCGCAACAGAAGCTGCAGAGAGTGCTGGTGTTGCCATGAACCGTGCCCTTCACATCGCCTTTTCGGTAGTCACGATGACCCTCTGTGCGCAGGTTGGGTGCATGCCCCGCACCGGGCGTCCCGGTCAGGTTCCGGCGGCCGGCGAGCGTATCTACGTGTCAACGGTCAAGGACATGACGGGTCTCGGCGACGCCCACGGATGGCCATCGGAGGCAGTGGCGTGTTCGACGCTGGTGCACGCCATGACCAATCTGCGATCGGGCGTGATTGTCGAGATTCGGCGGTGCGAGCGGTTCGGCACATTCCAGGTTGTCGACGACTCCCTTGCCGCCACGCTGCTGGTCGCCGTATCTCTGAGCGAACACTCCTTTGCCAACGACTCGCTCACCATTGCCGCAGCGGTGGCGGTGTACGATCGGTCGAAGGGCATCTCGTACGACTTCGCTGTCCGCGCCTCGGTGCGTAGCTCACCTCCGGGCGGGAATCGTTTCCACTTTCTGGCCACATCTCTGGCCGAGTATGTGCGGCTTTTCCCCTACCGCGAGTTGGCAACTCATTTCTACGAGGTTCCCGGGCGCCGCCGTCCATTCGACGAAATTGGTGACACACTTGAAGCGCAATGACATAATATCAGTGATCAGTCATTCGTGTGTTCTGGAGCGCCTTCATGGATTTTTCAGTAGCGTCATTCAATTTCTACGATGTCTATGTATTGCGGGGCGAGATGAAGATCTCCGACCTTACGCTCTTCCCTCCAGGCATACTCAAGCACATCCAGACCCATCCGAGCAAGGATCTGGTGCTTGACCTGTCGGGCGTGACGTTCATGGACTCCAGCGCGCTGCGACTTCTCGTCAATGTCAAAAAACGCATCGAGTCCAGCGGCCGGCAGCTCTTCCTGCTGGCCCCATCCCAACCGGTTTCTCAGCTTCTGACCAGCATTCACCTTGACAAAGTGCTGTCCATGATCGACACCTACGAAACGCTGGAAAGGAAGATTGCCAATGCGAGTTTCGCTGCAACACAGGCATACTGTGTTTCCGAGAACGGCCAGAATCGACTCGTATGCCGATGCCCGGTGTGTGGTACCAATTCCGTAACAGGCTACCTCATCAGCCCCTACAGCTACGACTGGCGTTGGATTGACGACGATCCGTTTCCCACGTGCTACCACAAGGACACAGACACCACGTTTGAGTACTTCGCGTCCCTGCCGGTGGTGTGCGGTGAGTGCTACTTCTCAGCAACCGATCCGCACCTGTTCCATTTGGTTCACGATGGTCAGCTAGGGTGGCACTCTGCACTCGACGAGCAGTCGATACTGGTACTCTCCAAGGGTATCAAGAAACGCAAGAAGAGCGTGGACACGCAGGCGAAGGTCACTGTGGACTACTTCCGTTATCCCCGTTTCGACCATGCGGCATACCACGCATACGCACTTGCCGAAGACTGCGCACACAGCATGGCTTTGGAGCGCAAGTGTTCCACGCCGTTCACCATCGGGTACCTGAACTACATGGCGATTATGTTCGCGCCCAACGAACTGAAGAGGCAGCACATCGACAATGCGCGAACCTGGCTCACCCAGGCTGTTGGCGAGAAAGACCAGCAGTTGACACACGAGGAACGGGCAAAGGCGTACTTCATACTGATGAACACTGCTCTCAATCTCGACAAGCCCAAGGAGGCTTCCGTGGCCTTTCAGGAATTCACCAGGCTGGTGGAGTCTTTGCCCGAGTGTGTGGGAGCACAAGACGGCGTGAGCAATCCGCACTTCTGGTACCAGCAAGCGCAAGACATCTGGCAGAAGGAAATCGAGTCGCGCGGAAGTGAACTCCGGGGATAGGCCCTGCCGCAGGTCGAAGGATCATCGAGCGGTGGGCGGGCTCTGGGACAACTCCCGCACCTTCTTGCCCAAGGCGGTCGCGGCTTTCGACCCGAAGACCGAGACAAACTCCCGAACCTTCGCCCTCATGCCATCTTCCCGACCGTGGGTCGCTTCGATGAAGCGGTCGAGATACGTCCGTTTCGCCTGAGATTTCTCCTGACAACCGCAGACGTGAGCCGCCAGCACGAACACGATCGGATCGACGTCCTTCTCTTCTGCCCGATTGCGCAGCACAGCCTCGCATTGCTCAAGACGTCCCTCCCGACACATATGGAAGGTCCACACGACCAGCTCTTTGCGCACCAGAGGCCGTTCCACCGACACAAGCCGCCGGCAAAGAAACGCAACGTCAAGCCCCGGGTGTCGCGACTCGTGGTGTCGGATAAGCGCGTGCAGGGCAAGCACATTCTCGGGATCGCGCTCCAGGAGACGCTCCAGGCATTGTTCGGCATCGCGATCATTTCCCCGTTGCTCGTACAACTCGGCCAGCATCAGGTACGAGAAGTAGTTACCCGGGGAAAGGAGCAACTCCTGCTCAAGGCTTCGGACGGCCTTGTCGACCTCACCAAGAGAGGCGTACGAGCGGGCGAGGCTCTGGTAGGGTCGCGTGTCGCGTTCGCGTGAAACGATAGCCCGCTGCAGCCACTCGATCGCCTCACCATGCCGGTCTGCAGTCTGGAGCAGCTCCCCCAGCAGTTCGTACACGTCGCCGAGATCCCGCAGGGTCTCCTCGTTCTTGTTCTCCTGCGCTTCGAGCGCTTCCACAATCTGCGCAAGATGGTGCACAGCTTCATCGGTCCTACCGTCGCTGCACAAAGAGTAGGCTTCCTCCTCGACACGTCGTGATACGTCGTCGAACGCGCATGCCGACGTGACCACGTAGTTGCACAACTGCCCCATGGTAGCGGTGCTGAGCTGCTCGGGGGTGACTCGCTTGGGTCTGGGCATTGGTTCCCGTATGATGCGCGGGGATCGATCCGAACCGGCCGAGTCCCGCGCTCTGCCTCAATCATACCGTGGCAGGGACGGCGGCGTCAACCCTGGCGCGGACCATGGCAGTCCCCGACGATCAGTTCTTGCCGGCCTTAGTGCGTATGCGCTTGATGCGGTTGACAAACGTTCCGCTGCCCGACACGTCAACGCGCGCAGGTGAGGTAAGTGCGTTGCAGGTCTGCAGCAGTCCGCCGGCGCCCTCTTTGGAGAAGAGCACCCAGTTGGTGATCAGGTAGTATCCCTTGGGGATGTCACGCAGCGTGAGACGGAAACCGCAATGGGCGATGCCGTCGCGATCGGTCGGACGTTTCACAATGTATCCACCGCCATGCATCAGCGAGTCGGGCATGGTGGTTTCCAGAAGCCATCCGTACCCCGAGCTGCCGTCATCGACAGTCATGAATCCATTGTTCGGGTTGCGATCGTACAAGGTGTCGAGGCTTTGCATGCCGCCCAAAGGCGTGAAGACCCCTTGCCGTGGCACGTGGAACGAAAAAAGACGACCCTCGGCTGTGATGACCGGCGTCATCTCGATGTACGCATCCCTGAAGAAGGTCTTGAACCGCACCGGCAAATGCACGAATACCGGCACGCCCACCATTTGCGGATAGCAGATCTGGTTGACAGACGCGTTACTTCCCTTGATCCACAGACCCAGCCGCAGATGAAAGTCGCCCCGTCGCAACAAGCGGATGGGGCCGACCTTGTACCGCTTGACAAGGCACACGATATTGTCTTCGGTGTACCGGATCGGGATGAGCCCGAAGAGCGTGCGCAGCTGGATCTTGATGCGAAGCTCATTTGTCAAATTGATGTAGCCGTCGGCCCACGTAGGAGGCCGAACCCCCGCCCGGATGAAGTGGAACCGGTCGTGCCCGAACTGCGCGTAGTACCAGGGCGTCTCGACCTGCTCTTTCCGAGCGTCGTAGGTGACGTAGCGCATGTTGGAGAGAGCCACCGAGGGGGCGTCGTAGAGAAAGTAGTGTCGCCGCTCCCGCCCGCGCCGATCGCCAACGGTGATTCTCACGCGAGTGGCGTTTTCCGTGCCGGCCGCGCCAACGCCGTCGCCGGCGCCAAAGCCCTCGGCGCCGTCTTCCCAGAGAAAAGATATCTCGTCAGTCGAGTCGAGAACACCATTGCCCTCGGCGGTGTTGGGCTCGGGGCCCTGATCGCAGACGTACTCCCCTGCCTCAGTCACCTCGTCGATCTGGAATGCAATGGAGCGACCGGTGCCGTCGGTCATACGAAGGTCGGAGAGATTCTTGCCGAGAAACTGAGGGACCATGCCACCGTTCATAACGATGGGTTGTGCCGGTGCGGTCGCGCAGAAGCAGCAGATGACGGGGAGGAGGGCGCGGCACATGCGGGTCATGAGGGTCTGCTCCTGGTACGGGTCGATGTCCAGCCCGCCGGAATCGTGCAGAAAAATACGTTCGGTGTCCGGAACCACGCGCGGTGACTGCGCCGAAAAACAGACGGACTCGCCAAGGTGTGAACCTCAACGAGTCCGTCTGTGGTCGGGGCGACTGGATTTGAACCAGCGACCACCACTACCCCAAAGTGGTGCCCTACCAGGCTGGGCTACGCCCCGAAGTGAGTTTCCGAAACGACTCACGATCAGTTGAGACACCTGCGCCGAAGGCGCAGTTGCCGCTCACTGAGTTGCATAAAATAGTTGATTGTCCGACACTGCGCTAATCCCAGTGCCTTTCGGAAATTCCTTGCTCGTCGAGTGCTCCCGCCGCCCCTCGATACAGCCTGCGGCCACTCGGGAAGCGGCGGGAGTGTATCGAGACGAGCAAGGAATTTCCGAAAGGCATTGGCGCTAGCTGCGGCGCTCATCCGGAAACACGGAGGGAGCCACCAGCGTCTCCGAGACCTCACGTCGACGCCGAAGATTCCTGCGAGTCTCACTCTCGAATCGACTGAGACGGCACCCGCAGTAGTCCTGCCGGTAGATCCCCAGCTCGGTGCTCAGCAGCACGCTCTTGCGGAACCCGTCCTGCTTCTTGAAGTCGAAGGGCACGTAGCGAACGCCGTGCTCCTGTGACGCCGTGCCTCCAGCCTCATGCAGCATCGCAATCCGCTTGTGCGGGCTGACGCTCATCACCGTGGTGAATGCAGGCAGTCCGCGCTCAGCCCCAAACGCCGCAGTGCGCCTCAGTCGAAGCAGAAAGCACTCGCGACACCGTGCCCCTGCCTCGCCTGTGCCTTCGAGGCCCCGCACTGCGTTCTCCCATGCATCCGGGTCGTACGAGTCACCGTCGAAAGGCACACCGTAGTGGTCGGCCACACGCCGTGCCTCTTCGAGCCGCCAGACATACTCCTCTTGCGGCTGGATGTTCGGATTGCAGAAGAAGCAGTGCAGATCCCACGAATCCCGAAGTGTGTGCACCACCCACGCCTCATCGGGCGCGCAGCAGATGTGCAGAAGGAGTTGCTCAGCCATGCACGGTCCTCGCCGCTACTCGCGGGAATCCATCATCGCCCGACGACGATGCCCGTTGACAAGATTCACCAGAAGCCATCCCACAGCCATGCCGGCAATAGTCGCAACCGCAAAGACAAGCCCGCGCAACCCGAAGAAGAGCGCCACCATGCCCGTAAAGATGACCGCCAGACCGATCAAAGCAGGACGGAGGAAGTGCTGGACGTAGTGCACGAACAGATACTGCCGGAAATACGGCGACTCCTCACCCATGAACCTCAGCAAGCGCAGGCCTTCCTGATTGCGCGATCCGCGCATGCGCCGGTGACGGGCAAACTCATCCATCACATCGGTCCACCCGTTTTCGCGCACATACCGCCCCAGAAGGCGGCTCGCGTAAGAGATATGCCCTTCGTCAAGAAGCACATCTACCATGGGCGGCAACAGATCCCCCTCACCCGGCATAAGCGAATGCGCCCTGTGAAGGTACTCAAACGCCTTGTGATTGTCTCCGGTGTCGCGGCAGTAGTCGGCCAGGAACCAGTAGTCTTCGGTGCAATAGGGGTACTCGTCTTCTATCACCGAGTTGACGGTCTTCTCCATCTGATCGAAGTTGCCCACATTGCGCAAGTGGTGGTAATAGTCGCGCTTGATCTCCACGTTGTTCGGGTCGAGCTCCAAGGCCCGGCCGAACTCGCGTTCAGCGCCATCGTCATCTTCCTTCTCGGAGAGCAGAATCCCCCGCAAGCGGTACGCCTCGGCGTCAAGCGGTGCGATGTCAAGCGCCTTGTTGGCTATGTCAAGCGCCTTGTCAACCTCGTCCATATTGAGGTACACGTAGGCCAGATCCACATACCCCACAGCCGAGTTCGGGTAGCGCACAATGGCCTTCCGCGCCTCCACAACAGCCTCCTCGTACAGTTCATTCTGACAGAGGCAGAAGACCAGTCGAGACAGAGACCGCACGTGATTGGGGAACTTCTCGAGGTGATCGCGATACACCTGAACCGCTTTCTCCGGCTCCCCCATCATCAGATAGGTATCGGAGAGCAAGTCTCGCGCGTCCTCGAAGGCGGGGTTGATTCCCAATGCCGCCCGGAAGCACGACTCGGCCTCGGCGTAGCGTCGGAGGCGCTGGAATGCGATGCCGGCATTGCGGAAGGTTTCGGGATTTTCAACAACGCGCTGCCGCGCCTTCTCGAAGTACTGCACAGCAATGTCGTACCGGTTGATTTCGGCATGGTACCAGATGAGCGAGCTCAGCACAGCCTCGTTCTGGGGCTGCACCTGCTCGGCGCGCATGAGAAAGGGCGCGCCTTTGTCCAACTGGCGCGTCTGGGAGTACGCGTAGAACGTGCCCAGCAGGCAATCGAGGTTGTCGCGGTCGAGCTGCAACCCTTCCTGCAGGTAAGGAAACGCCTTGGTGGGCTCGCCTCTATCGGTGTGGATCTGGGAGTAGGCCACGCATATCTCGACTTCGTTGGGAAATATGCCTCTGTGATTGTCAAGAAGCACAAGCGCGTCGTCGTAGAGCCCTACGTCGAGCAGCTCGTAGATGTGGTCCATCAACTCGTCGATGTCAAACCATTGGTCCATACGTCAGCCGATCCACTGGAGTGTTGGCCTTCAGGTGGCCGCAAGTCCCGACGCGCTATATCTGCAGCCCGTCAAGCGAAAGAACGGTACGCCCGGCCACCACATACTGTCGAGGCAGCGATGTGCTGAGATTGCACAGGACCTCGTATCCGATGGTCCGGCAGTGCAGAGCGACCTCGTCGATGGTGATGCAGTCGTTGCCCTGATACCCGAACACCACGGCCTCGTCTGCCGGAGCGATGTCCGAGCCCTGTCCTGCGTCAACCATGACGTAGTCCATGGTCACTCGGCCGGCAATCCGGTAGCGTCGCCCCCGAATCAGCACAGTTCCCCTGCCGCAGAGCAGTCGCGGCACGCCCTGGCCATAGCCAATACCGATGGTTGCGATGACCGTGTCAGTCGGGGTGACGTAGGCGCCGCCGTAGCTCACGGGGCTCCCGGCAGCAACCCGCTTGACGCGCACAACCGATGCCTTCAGGTTCACCACGGTCTTCAGTCCGAGCCCGAAGTCCTGCGCGGGGTCGGGATTACACCCGTACAGCGCGATGCCCGGACGCACGAGTGTCACCCCGTCAACAGGGAACCGTGCGAGTCCTGCGCTGTTGGCAACGTGCACGTGCAGGGGTGCGTGCCCTGCGCTACTGAGAGCGGCCCGCGCGTCGGCGAACGCTCTGAGTTGGACTCCGACGGTCGGTGTGCCCACCACGTCAGCCGAGGCCAGATGCGTGTACACCCCGCACACGTGCATCCCACGGCCTGCACGAAGAGCCTCCACCATCTCACCAATCTCCGACGGGAGCACACCCACCCGATTCATGCCCGTGTCAACATGGCAGTGCACGTTGACGGGGCAGCCGGCGTCGCTCCATAGCCGGAGGTCGGAAACACTGTTGACCGTGAAGTGCACCTTTGCAGGTGCGCCCCACCGAAGGTCATCGCAGGTGGCCTCGCCAAGCACGAGAATCGGCGTGACAATGCCGGCCTCCCGCAGCGCGCGCGCCTCTGCGGTACGAGCCACGGCGAAGAACGCAACTCCCTCGCACTCCAGAGCACGCGCCACAGCAACCGCACCCAGGCCATACGCGCGGTCTTTGACAACCGCGATGATGCCAATGCCTTCGGGTACGCGCTGCCGCACCTGGCGAAGGTTATGCACCACGTGATCGAGCAGTACCTCGACACGCGGCAGCGCGATCGAGGCAGCGCTTGTCACCGGGCTCTGAAGCGCACCGCAGTCCATGCTACTCAGCAACCTTTTCCGCCGAAACCTTCCACTGCTCGCCGTCGCGCGTGCGGAAGAAGCAGGAGTAGTAGTTCTCGTGGCAGGCGGCGCCTTGCTGCGTGATCTTGAAGAGGATGGCATCTCCATCGCAGTCGATGTGCGCGCTCTGGACGAGCTGGAAATGCCCGGACGACTCGCCCTTGAGCCAACGTTTCTGCCGACTGCGGCTATAGTACACCATTTTGCCGGTGTCGAGCGTCTCTTTGAGCGTGTCGCGATTCATGTAGGCGAGCATCAGCACCTCGCCGGTCTTCGCGTCCTGTGCGATAGCCGAGACCAAGCCTTTGTCGTCGAACTTCACTGCATCAATCAAACTCATCTCAGACACACCTCTCTATTGCGGCTGAAGGGAACCCCGCAGCCTGGTTTGAGAATCTCTCGGGCTTCACCAACGCCATTCTCCGCGTCCTCCGCCCACCTGCCGTCGGCGTCGAAGGGTCCGCGGGATACCCCTCTTCGCTTTGTCCGCCGGCAACGAGACAACGCCCCGCCTACGACCGAACCTGCCCACGTCCCTCCACTATCCACTTGTACGTGGTGAGATCGTCCACGCCCATGGGGCCGCGCGAATGGAGTTTGTCGGTCGAAATACCGATCTCGCACCCCATGCCATACTCCCCGCCATCGGAGAAGCGAGTGCTGGCATTCACCATCACCGATGCCGAGTCGACCCGCAGGCGGAACTCGTCGCACTCCGCGGGCTTCTCACTCACGATGGCATCGGTATGACGCGAGCCGTAGGTGTTGATATGCGCAATCGCCTCCCGCACGTCTTTGACAACCCGAACTGCCAGCCGCAAGTCCAGGTATTCAGCGTACCAGTCGTCCTCGGTGGCATTCTTTACTGCCGGCGACAGAGACCGGACCGCAGCATCGCCAAAGAGCGTCACGCCCTTTTCCAGCAATGCATTGACAATGGCAAGCCGTTTGGCGCGGGAGAGTCCGCCATCGAGCAGAAGTGTCTCCATGGCATTGCACACGCCGGGGCGCTGTACCTTGGCATTCACGACGATGGGCACAGCCTTCTTCATGTCGGCATATCGCGACACGAACACGTGGCAGACGCCCTTGTAGTGTTTGATGACCGGAATGCGCGACTTCTCCACCACGGCCCGGATGAGGCTCTCTCCCCCACGCGGAATGACCAGGTCAATCTCGTTGTCCTTAGTCAACAGGAGGTCAACGGCAGCACGATCGGTGGTGGTGACCACCTGCACTGCGTCTTTGGGCAGACCGCACTGTGCCAACGCCCGGCAGAAGAGCCGAGCCAGAGCCATGTTCGAGTGAAATGCCTCAGACCCCCCTCGAAGGATCACCGCGTTCTGCGACTTGAGGCAGATTGCCGCAGCGTCAACTGTCACGTTGGGCCGCGACTCGTACACAATGGCCACCACGCCAATGGGCACCCGTACCTTGTGGATGCGAAGACCATTGGGACGCACCCGCTTGTCAAACCGCTGTCCCACCGGTGAGGAGAGCCCGGCAACAACCCGGAGTCCGTCCACCATGGCCTTCATGGTCTTGTCGGAGAGTGTGAGACGGTCGATCATGGCAGGGGCCAGGCCCTTTTTGCGGGCCGCCACCAGGTCTCTCTCGTTTTCCTTGCGCAATGCCGCGGTCTCCTTGACAAGGAGTGACGCCATCGCAGAAAGGGCCTGGTCGATTTTCCGGCGATCGACTGCAACCAGCTCTTCGGAGGCTCTGCGTGCCTGCGAGGCCATGGTGTCAATTGACTTTTGGAGAGTCTTCTGAGTCATTGGTGAGTCCTGAGTTCCAGAGATGTGCCGTCCCCGATGCTTCGTCCAGACTGGCCTATCTACGCAAACGACGGACACCCGCCGCCGGCTGCTCGACACGACGATGCTCCGGGGCATCCGCCACCAGACGCGCACGAGGGCTCGCCGCCGCCACCCATGCTGATGCCGCCAATGGCTGACATGAGCTTCTCGGTATTGGCTGAAGTGCACTTGGGGCACGGGCGCGGCTTCTCCTCCATGCGGGGGAGGAGCAGTTCGTAGAGATTGCCGCAGTCGTTGCATTTGTATTCGTATATGGGCATCGGTGGCTCTCCTTGGACGGAACTGGTCATGGCGGATGTTGTACCCCAAAAATACTTGAAGGTGGGGCAAGTAGCTAGCTTGGAGGCATTTGGTTGGCCGTCCGAGTCACGCGCCGGCGCATGCTCGTCAATTTGGTGATGTTCGACTCTGGGGCGCGGGGACGGGAGCTGTCTGTGGCTTGAGCGCCGTAGGCGCGGCGCCTCTGTAGCAATTGGCAGGTGATGGGGTGCTCCGGAGTCCCATAGGGACGGCACCAACACAACGCGTCAAAGCAGGTGCCGCCCCTGACGGGGCTCAAGGACGCATTTCCTTCACTGGCTGCTACAGAGGTGCCGGCTCTAACGGGCCTCAATGCCACCGATTCGTGCGCAAACTCCACGCGCATGCGCCAGGGCGGACGGATGGTGCGCGAGAGCGGAGTGCGGAGTGACCCGCGCGAAGCGGAAGCGGAGCGCACCGGGCACGAAGCACCGAGGCGCCAGTCGAGCATGGAGGAGGACCGACCGCTAAAGCAAGGGCGAAGCGCACCGGGCACAAAGCACCGAGGCGCCAGCCGAGCATGGAGGAGGACCGACCGCAAAGCGGGGGCGCCCAGCGACTCAACGGTGGGAGGCCACGACTACTTGCCTGAAAATTCCTCGAACGGAATGGCCTCGTCGATAAGCATGATGGGAATGTCTTCGCGGATGGGATAGAGGAACTTCTTGTCTTCGCGCACCAGGCCCAGGTCGATCTTCTCTTTGATGACCTCGCCGCCGCGATTCTTGAGCGTGCCGGATTCGATCTTCCTGTTGATCTCTGCGATCACGTCGGCGTCGGCCAGCGCAACGTCTTGTTTGGTTTCGGGGCAGCAGAGGATGTCGAGCAGTTCTTTGTCAACCATGGGACCTCCTGGTTCGGGCGTTGGGTTTCCATAAAATAGGTCGGAGTTGGCGCGCAGACAAGGGGGCATCGCCTGCACACCGCAGATGATCGACCAGTCGCACCTTGCCCCGATCGCCCGCACTGCGGTATCTTCATCGAGGAGGACAACCCCTTGGCACGACATTCCGGACGGAAAGACACCGTGCACCCCGACCGCCGCAGAGGCCGTGTCGCGTCTCCGCAGACCGCCGGCAAGCCCACGGTCGGCATCAGCGCATGCCTGCTGGGGCAGTGCGTTCGCTACGACGGAGGGCACAAGCTCAATCGCAGCCTGCGTGACGGGATGCGAATGCGCGTTGAATGGATACCCGTGTGCCCCGAGACGGAGTGCGGCTTCGGCATTCCGCGGGCGACCGTGCGCCTGGTCGGCAACGCCGCAGATCCACGGTTGGTGACCACCGAGACATTGCGTGACCGCACGGCTGCGATCACCGCGTGGACAAAGCGGAAGATCGCGCAACTGCGCAAGAAAGCAATCTGCGGGTTCGTCTTCAAGGCCCGGTCTCCCAGTTGCGCCATTCACGACTGTGCGCTGTACGACAGACGCGGACTCATCGTGGGAACCACTGCGGGCATCTTCGCGCGAGGCGTCATGTGGACCATGCCGACGCTGCCGATTATTGACGAAGAGGCATGGCGTGATCCGAAGGTACGGCGCCGGTTTCTGGAACTGGTCGAGCGAGCAGGGCCTCGACGCGCGCCGAAGGACACCACATCCCGGGACAAGACATGACCAACCCATCCACAGCCCACCTGCGCGGAAGGCGGAACCCCGCAAACACCTTGGTGACGGCCATTGCCGCAACGTTACTCGTCGGCGTGTTCGGGGTCGGGGCCGCGCAATGCATCTCCCCCATCGACTCCGGCTTTGGCGCAAGCGGGCGCTGCGACTACACGGTGGACACGCTCAACCGCTCTTACTTCGGCACTGGCCGCACCTTCGTCTACCGGCCGACCAACGCGCCTGCACGCTGTCCCGTCGTCTTCCTCCTGCCGCGGTTCGGGGCGGATTCTCCGGAAGAATACGAGCCCATACTCCACCACTGCGCATCCCGCGGATGGCTGGTGGTCTATCCGCCCGAGATGACGCCCTCGCTCAAGCGCAATGAACTGGAGAAGTACCGCTACTTTCTCGATGCCTACAGAAACGTTGCGCTCAAGTACGGCGACAAGGTTGACACGTCCCGCATCGGCATTGTCGGACATGGGTTTGGCGGAGGCGCAGCGCTCGCTATCATGCGAGCACTCGTCGCAACCCATGGCTGGGGAGACACTGCCGCGTTCATGTACATCATGGCGCCCTGGTACGTGCATGCCATTGACTCCAGAGAACTGGCGAACTTTCCCCGCAATGTCAAGACCGTGGTGCAGGTCTTTGCCGACGACAACATCAACGACCCACGCATCGCTCTGGATCTCTACAGATCCCTGGGCATCCCCGACTCGTCGAAGAGATTCATCGTGTGTCGAAGCGACACCTGGGACTCCTGTATCCAACAAGCCGACGACTACTCACCGCTGGGTGACAGCGCACTGGGCGGTACAGAGGACGCCATGGACTGGTACGGCATTCTTCGCCCGCTCGACGCACTGGCCGCCTGGTCATTCGGCCACGACGCTTCCGGGGCGCGCGTGTTCGGGTCGGGTATTGGCACGTCCGAGCTCTTCATGGGACGCTGGCCCGACGGCGTGGCTGCCCGGACCGCTGTCATTACTGCCAATCCCCGCCCCTATATCAACAAGGGCCCCTACGTGAACACGAACGCCAGCCCGCGCAATCCACGTGCGGATCTCACACCGGTCCGCAAATCGCGAAAGGTCTTCTTCAATCACATGGCCGACGTGGTGAAGCTCCTGGCGCAACGGGCGCGAAGCGAACTACTCGAAATCGATACGTCGGACTACGACGTGATGCCCAACCCGATTCTGTCGGGCTGCGGCGCCGATGGCAGATGTGCGGTCGCCATCGAGAGCCTCACCACAGAGTACTCTCCGGACAACGCCGTGTACTTCTACCATCCGCGCGACAGTGTACGGCCGCTGCCCACGGTCTTCTTCGTGCCGGGCTACGGCAGCTCCGACCCGCGCACGTACGAGCCGCTCTTCATGCATATCGTGAGCCGGGGATACGGGCTGGTCTTCTCCCCATACCCTCTCATGCCCGTGGTTGACGGGGAGGAGACCGTCATGGCAAAGTACCGCCTCTGCTGGCAGGGCTTTCTGCGCGCACGGGAAGCATTCGGCACGTACATCGACACCACACGGGTCGGCTTCATGGGGCAGTCATTTGGTGGAGGGGCGGTGCCCTGGATGGCATACCGCGCGCTGGTCGACCGGAAGTGGGGCGCACGGGGGGCGTTCATGTATATGACGGCGCCGTGGTATGTGTTCGGATTGACGCAGAAGCAGCTCCAGACGTTTCCCGACGGCCTGAACATGGTTGTGGAGGTATTTGACGAGGATGCCATGAACGACCACCAGATGGCTGTTGACATATTTAATAGTATTAACGTCCCGCCTTCTAGAAAGGACTTCCTCACTCTCCATAGCGACTCTCTTGGCGGGTATGTGATGATGTCCAACCACTATGTTCCGTACGGGTCGCACGAGCCCAATGGCCGGGAGAACCTGCTTGACTACTACGGCATGTTCAAGGTCGTCGACGCTTTGGCGGACTACACATGGGCAGGGAGCGAGGAGGCACGCAACGTAGCACTGGGACACGGCAGCCGCGAGCAGCGTTTCATGGGAGAATGGACTGACGCGCGCGCGGTGCGACTGCTGGATGTCACCGGTACCCCGCGCGCGACGCATCCGCAACTGGGGTATACGTGGGCGTGGGACAACAAGGTGAATCCCCGGCGGTAGGGATAGTTGCGGGGTCGGACTTGCACACACCGAGACCTGCGTGGGCCCAACCGCGCTTCGCCTACAGGCATTCGTCCGGCACAAAGCGCCTGAAACCCGGGATCACGTCAAAGTCGGTATCGTACGAGCAGATGCCCTTGAAGCCATTGATCATGCAGGTCGCGGCGTGCACTGCGTCCCGCGCTGTGAGGTGGGAATGCGCCTCCATCAGCTGATAGGCCCGATCAAGCACCTCCACATCGATCTGCTGCACGTGCTGCACAATGCTGCGAGCCTGGCGATACACCAGCTTGCCGTCAGTCCACCGGTTGATGCTTCGGTACCGATGGAGTATCTCCTGCAAGACCTCCCCACTCGCGCATGCCTTGACTTTGTCAAGGGCAACGCGTTTGAGAAAAGCAACGCTTGGTTCCTTGTTGGCGTGTGGATGTCCCGCCGCGTACATGAAGATATTTGCATCGATGAGGATCACGTTGGCAGGTCCTTGGCTGGCGGTACCGACTCGGCGACCATGGATGCAACATCAGAGACCGGCAGCGACATCTCGGCCAGATACTGGACTGCCGACAGCGCGTCATCGGAGTCGTAGAGGCAGTACTGTCTCTCGCAAGCAGTACGAACCAGATCGCCAAGACTGGTGTGTCGAGACTTCGCAAGTGCCGTCAATCGTTGATGCATTGCTCGGGGAAGAAGGACCGTGGTCTTGGTCGCCAGCTCCATATACACCTCCATACGTTGAATATAGCATGTTCTGGAACCTTGCGCAAGAAGGGTGAAGCTGGGGTCGGACCTTCGTAACACCAAATTAATCATATAGTTGAACTGAATTTAACCCCCATTTTTGGCCCTATGGAGGCAATTTTGTGCCCAAAATCAGACCCATGCGGGGATTCTGGTGGACCTCACCAATGGGTCCTTTGATGAGGAAAATGGGTACAAAACGCTGTAAGTCGTTGATTTATTGAGGGTGTTTGATGGCTATATCGTCACAAGTGATTATCCATCAATAGGTTGCGTAGGCCCGACCCCGTTTCTCCGGGGCCCTCCGACCCGCTAGACCAGAGTCTGTTGTCTGGAATCAGCTTCGGACGTCAACGAAATCGCAGATCACTCGTAACTCGTAACTCGCTTGCTCGTAACTCGTCACTCCGACCAGGCCCTGCCACGAAGAAGAGACATCACCGGAACAGCCTTCACCCCTCACATCCCCCGACTCTGAATCTCCTCCACATACCCCACCACGCCGGCCTTGATATTCGCCGCATTGCCCTCGTCGGTATCAATATGCATGGCCAGCCGGAAATTGGGGTTCACTCTCACCAGCACGTCGCCGAATATCAGTTCTCTGTCCCCGTCCACACGCACGCGGACGACGTATTTGTCCCGCAGCCCGAACTTCAGTGCATCGGCCGGCGACATATGAATATGCCGCATGGCGCAGATGACGCCCTTGTCAATGGTGATTGAGCCTGTTGCGCTCTGCAGTGTGATCCCCGGGGTTCCCTCGATGTCCCCCGATTCGCGAATAGGCGGGTGCACGCCCAGCTTGAACTGTTCGGTCATGGCGATTTCGACCTGAGTGGCCTTGCGCGCGGGGCCCAGTACTCGTACGCGTTCGACGTGGCCCTTCGGGCCAACCAGGTTGACCTGCTCCTGACAGGCGAATTGACCCGGCTGCGAGAGATCGCTGATGGGCGTGAGATGGTGACCTGCGCCGAAGAGCGCCTCCACGTGTTCCTGCGAGAGGTGCACGTGATGGGCCGAGACCTCTATGGGAACCGGTGCCGGCTCCTGGTCGCGAATGATGCGGGATATATTCTGCTTGTCAAGTGCACGGATAGTCTCACGGGCGATCATGCGTTCTTCGTCTGTCGGGACAACCAGGACCTTGATGGGTGAGTCATCGGTGGAGATGCAGGTTACCTCGTCGAAGCCCTTGGCATCACGGTTCTTCTTCTCGTCAATGGTGATGCCCATGTAGCTGAGGCCCTGACACGCCACACTGCGCACGCCGTAGCTTCCCTGACCAATACCGCCGGTGAAGACGACAACGTCGATGCCGCCCATGGCTGCACCGTAGGCGCCGATGTACTTGCGCACACGGTAGCAGAAAGTCTTGAACGCCAGCAGCGCCCGGTGATCACCCTTCTGCGCCGCAGCCTCGATTTCGCGCATGTCATTGGAGATGCCCGAGAGGCCGAGAAGCCCGCTTTCCTTCTGGATGAGTCGCTCCAGGTCGTCGGCGGTCATGCCATTGGTGCGCATGAGGTGGATCAGCACTGCCGGATCGATATCGCCACAACGCGAACCCATGATGAGCCCCTCTGCCGGGGTCAGGCCCATGGATGTGTCAACCGATCTTCCGTGGTCCACAGCGCACAGCGATGCACCATTGCCCAGGTGACAGGTGACGATTTCCAGCTCGTTGAAAGGGCGCTTCAGGAACTGCGCCGCCTTGAGTGCGACGAAGAGGTGCGAGGTGCCGTGGAACCCATAGCGCCTGATGCGTCCCTCTTCGTAGTAGCGGTACGGCAAACCGTAGAGGTATGCGTACGGCGGAAGAGTGTGATGGAAGCACGTGTCGAAGACTGCCACGTGGTAGGCAGAAGCAAAGACGCGGCGAGCCTCGGCGATTCCCGCCAGATTCACCGGATTGTGCAACGGTGCAAGTGAAGAGAGTTTGTCGATGTCGGCCACGACCGCGTCATCGATAAGCGTGGCACTGTCGAACCGCTCGCCGCCGTGCACAACGCGGTGTCCGACCGCACTCACTTCTGACACGTCAAGGAGCACGCCCCTGTCCAGCGACGTCAACAACTCCACCATCGAGGCGAAGGCATCACGATAGGAACCGGCCGGCAGTTCGCGACTGACGTCGCCCTTGCTGCTGCGGTAGACATGCTTCATGCCCGAGGCATTGCCAATGCGCTCGATGCTGCCGCGCGCATTGCCCTCTTCGTCAGCCGTGTCGAACAGGTTGTATTTGAGTGAGGAGGAACCGCAATTGATCACCAGCAGCTTGGTGGGGTGCTCGGTGCGCAGACGGAAGCCATACGGGTCTTCGCCCTGCTCGTAGGCCGAGGCCATGCGCGACCGACCCTGTTCGTCAACTACCAGCGACCGTGAGCGCTCGGCAATGATCTTGGAGAGCAACTTGATGACTGCCGGGTACATGGCAATGACGCTTGAGAACAGGTCTTCGGGGATCAGCAGGGCCTTGCTGCGCCCCTTGGAGATCACGTCGGCAACGGTCTTGTCACCGGTCATAACAGACATTTCACCCACAATATCGCCCGACACAAGCTCGGCGATGAGGCGTCTTCGACCGCTGTCATCGGTCACCGACACCTGCGCGTTGCCCTCCAGGATCACGCCGATGAAACGCCCTTCCTCGCCGAACTTCTTGATGGCTTCGTTGCTCTCGAAGGTGGTCAGACGTCCGCCCTCAATGAGTCTGCGCAGACCATCTTCGGGGAAACCCTTGAAGACTCTCACCCGTGAAGAGAGAAAAGTCATCAGTTCTTCTGGCTGCATGTGCGCCTGTCCTTTGTGCGAAGTGACGTGGTACTGTCGAGACGATTCTACTGCGCTGAACCCCAAACGACTTTTGACATCTCGCGAACAACGACGCTGCCAAAGCCCGGAGCAACCTGGGTGATCTCCGCCCTGGCGGCAGAGGTGCTCAGATTGAGATAGAACTCCCCTGCCCCATCGGCCAGAAAGACCTTGGTGGTGATCCAGTCGCCCTTGGGGCTGAGCTGGAATGTGCCACGGAACTTCTCACGGCTCAGCTCGATGCCGGTGAGTGCAACGGGGAATTCCAGGCGACTGGAGTGTTGGCGGGAGAGCAGAGAGTCGAGCGGATTCGTGGTCGCGAGCGTCCGGTGCAGGGCGCGCAGGAATGCGGTTCCATCGGAGCCCGGCTCAGACCAGAACGCGCCTCGGGTGAAGACGAATGCGCTGTCCGGGTTGAACTGCTTGAGCAGGAGTTCGATGCCGAACCGGGTGACCTTGTCGCCGGCAGTGTAGGTTGCCAGCCACCGGACAAGGGGTCCGCTGTCGGTTGCCTGGGCGTCGGTCTGCGCCAACTGCAACGCCAGCACACCGGGAGCTGCACCACCCCGTTGCGTGGACTGACATCCGGGAAACGGCGCCATCACAGCCACCACTGTCACAGATACGAACGCGAACCTGCGCATAGACGTTCCTCTCGTCAATGACCGCATGCCCCCCCCACTCAGCCGACAATCCCCCGCAGCAACTCCGTCATTGGATAGCTCCGCCTGAACTGCTCATACGCACCGGAAGAGAGCCTGGACAGTCGCGCGGAGTCGTTGAGCAGCTCCACGCACCTCTCAGCCAGTCTCTCGTAGGGCACAGATTCCAGCGTCACATCAGGATACGGATTGGTCTGCGATTCCTCGGTGACCACCAAACATCGGTTGTTCAGCAGATACGAGATGCGCACTGCCTCGAAGATCCGGGCAGAGTAGAAGTGCACATTGATCACGACCTTTGCCCGCGCAATGCAGGCGTCGCGGTCCTTGCCATATACCCCGAACACCGCCTCGGTGCGCAGGCCGCTATGCGCGCGCAACTCATCGAGGACCTTCTGACGCCGCGGACCCAGACTGCCGTAGAACAAGACATCGATGTCCTTGCTCGCGCTGTGACGGATCTGCTCGAGGTTGGGATGATACCCCACCGGAACGTGGCGCGCGGCAATGCCGTTCTCACTGAGGAAGCGGATGTTCTCCACCGAGTAGTCCCACACCTCTGTGGCCGAGCGAAGAACCTTCTGCGCATTCTCCGACCACACACCATCCTGGGCGCTGAGTTGCTCGAGCTGATAGGGGATGTAGCGAAACGCCTTGAGATGATCGCCGTGCTGAAGCAGGTGGTACCCGAGAACAATGTTGGTTGCCAAAGGAGAAAAATCGTTGAACGCGACGTCGCAGGTTCTGCCCAGGGACACCAGCGAGGACTTGAGCAAGAACGCGACTTCGAGAAAGCACGCGGCATGCGTGTAGCCGGGCGGGATGATGATGCATACTCGGTACGGCATTGCCATTGGACGGAGCTCCACAACTATCGGGCGGTCCAGTCAGTTGCCGACGGTGTCCGACGCACAGACAGCCCCCACTGCAGCACGTCGCCGCGAACCCGCCTCAAAATACTATGCAGGTGTCCCAGCCTGGCCGGCCTGCGGGTCCCAGCGTCCTGTCCGGCAGCCGTGACAATCACCATTGTCAATCCCGAACCATCATTGTACCATCAACAATCTGGAGACTGCAACATGGCGTCACCCAATTACATCATTGTCGATGTGGTTCAACACATTCACGACGAGCGGCAGTACCGGGCCAGCCGCGGCGTGGGCGGGAGCCTGCGCCGTGGTGTGTGGGTATTCGCGCTCCTGCTTGTGGTTTCGGCAACCGGAGGCGCTCTTGCGGTGTTCCTGCCTGGCGCGGTGGCAGATGCAGCATCATCGACTATCGGCGCAGCGGCGGTTCGCAGTCGAATCGACAACATGACCGTGGACCAGAAGAAGCAGCTTGCTCGCGAACTGGGGGTGCTCAAGTGACAACCTCCCTGCTCATGGGCGCCGCGCTCTGCGCCGGACTCTTCGCAGTGCTCTCCGGCCTGTTTGTCGCATACCACCTGCTGCGCCAGCGTCGCATCGTGGATCTCAACCGCAAGGGCGTTCGGTACCAGGAATGGCAGATGTGGAACGATGCGGCCCGGTGCTTCGAACAGGCCCTCGACATCGACCGCACGCACGCGCTCTCGCACTACAACCTCGGATTCGTGCTGTACCATGGCAAGCATCTCGTCGATCAGGCTGCCACAGAGCTGAGCGCGGCGCTGTCTGCTGAGCCCGACATGGCTGCAGCGCACTACGCCCTGGGACACCTTCTCTTCCACAAAACGGGCGTTGTCGAGCAGGCAAAGCAGCACCTGCAGGAAGCGCTGGCCCTGCAGCCGCAACTGTGCGAAGCGTACAACACACTCGGACTCATGGAGATCAAACACGACAACTGGACAGATGCGCTGAGCATGTTCACCAAGGCCGTGCGCATTAACGAAACGTATGCAACTGCGTGGTGCAATCTGGCCATCTCCTGCATCTACCTTGGACGAAGCTCAGAGGCCATCGACGCGGCTCAGCGGTACGCCGAACTCCAGCCCGAATCCCCCATGGCGCTGCGGAATCTCGGCAACATCTACGGCGCATGCGGCCGCAGAGAGGCCGCGATCGAACAACTGGAGAGGGCACGCGCTCTGGACGCCACCGACTGGATCGTCCACTTCTGGCTCGGATGCCTCCACCTGCAAACCGATGCTCCGCGCACGGCAATCCCCTGCTTCCACGAGGCATTGCGGCTGAACCAAGGCGCCGCGCTCGTGCACTACAATCTTGCTTTGTGCTATGAGGCTGTCGGCAACAAGCGACTTGCACGCACATACATCGACCAGGCAGTAGAACTGAACCCCCAACTGGGCGACGGCCTGATTCGGGAGGAATAGCATGGAACTCATCGACCTGCTCAAGGAAACGCATCTCTTCCGCGGAGTCAAGGACACCGAACTCAAGAAGATCGCCGAGTTCGGGGGTCTGAGGAATTTCACCAAGGGAGAGCGTGTCTTCGAGGAGGACTCATCGGGCAATGAGTTCTACGTGATCGTCTCGGGCTCAGTCGCCATCAACAAGAACGTGGCAGGAGGACGAAAGCGCAATCTCAACTACCTGAAGAAGGGCGACACGTTTGGCGAGATGACGCTCTTTGACTCCGAGCCCCGAAGTGCCGACGCCGAAGCGCTGGAAGACACAGAGGTGCTGGTGATCGACATTGGAAAGTTCCGCGACCTGCTGAAGAGCAATCTGGTCTTCGCATTTGTCATTCAGACCCGCATCATCCGCCTGCTCTGCAAACGCCTGCGCACCACCGACGACATGCTCAAGGAAGGCGTGATCTGGGGCTTCTCCATGCAGTCGTGATATCCGTGCGTGGGGAGAGCGCGAGAGGAGCACATGCCGTTGGGGTGCACTGCGCCGGGTGTGGGGTCAGACGCGTCGAGGTGTTCGGGCAGCGGTGAACCCCCACCCGCGAGACGGCTTGCTGCACGCTCAGCCCTGACAGAACCCTCGCAGTAACAAATGGCAATCCAGCACCGACAATTCGCAGAAATCAACCGACACGACGGCCTCGTGGGTGGGGGTACTCGGGCATCCGCACTGCAACGCATCCTCCCACCACACACCCGGCGCAGTGCCATCCAGATACTGCTGCCTCCGCCACTCGCCCACGGATATGCCTGAGAATCGGCGGAGTGCCATCCAGATGCTGCGGCCTTCGCATCGCATCTCACGCGCCAGAACCTGCAGTTTCGCTCATTGTCAATGATCGGGTCCCCGACAAAAACCCGTACCACTTGTAGAGCATGTCACCCAGCGACACCACTGCCAGAACTGCCATGATCGCAACCAGTGCAGCATCGAGCCCGAATGTGAATCGGTCAGCCGGCACAGACGCGGCAGCGGCCTTGGCGCGGAACATGAAGAACAACTGCCACGCGGCAGTCAACGTTGTCACGAACATGAACGCCATGGGCGCCGCCGTAACCCAGCAGTATCGCCTCTTGCCCGACTTGATGATGATAGTCGTGCCCACGCCGAGCGCAATGGCCGAAAGCAGTTGATTGGCCACGCCGAACATGGGCCAGATCGTTGATATATTGCCGGAGTGAATAAGATACCCCCACACAGCTACCACAAAAAGACTGGTGCCGATAATGCCCGGCTGCCAGCGCGGACGTAGCAGGGGCTTATACACGGTCCCGCCCAATTCCTGGACAATAAACCGTGCCACACGCGTTCCTGTGTCCACGGTCGTCAGGATAAAGAGCGCCTCGAACATAAGCGCAAAATTATACCAGTAGGCCATGAGGCCCTTCATGCCCGGAATATTCGAAAGGATCGTGGTCATCCCGACCGCAAGCGAGACCGCCCCGCCCGGTCGGCCGGTGATGTCTACGCCGACCATGGCCGAAAGTTCCGTTATCCTGCCAACCGGAAATCCCATACCGGCAAGGGTATCAAATGAAAGCTTGGTGTTGATCGCGAAATAGTCACCCGGGATCAGGATGGTCGCTGCAATGAGGGCTATCATGCTCACAAAGCCCTCCACGAGCATAGCGCCAAAACCAATGGGCCTGATAGCACCTTCGGAGACGATCATCTTGGGTGTGGTCCCGGAAGAAATCAACGAATGAAACCCCGAAATCGCCCCGCAGGCAATGGTGATGAACATAAACGGAAAAAGTTTGCCGGGAATGATGGGCCCGCCTCCGTTTGCGAATTGCGTCACGGCCGGCATCTGGATTATTGGCGCCATAAAGATCACGCCGAATGCCAATAAGGTGACCGTGCCTATTTTCATGTAAGTCGAAAGATAGTCGCGCGGGCACAGCAGCATCCACACCGGCAGTACCGATGCAACAAAACCGTACAAGGCAATAGCTACCACCAGCGAGGTCCGGGAAAGATTAAAGTACGGCTCAAGCGCTGATCCCGGAATAAAATGGCCGAAAAAAACCGCGCCGATCAGCAGCACCACGCCAATGACGCTGACTTCGCCGACCTTGCCGGGTCGTATGCGATAGAGGTAGAGACCCATCAGCAGCGCGATGGGGATGGTTATGGCAATGGTGAAAGTGCCCCACGGACTATGGTTAAGGGCATTGACAACCGCCAGCCCGAGTCCGGCCAGCGCCACGATAATGATAAAAAGGATCGCCAGCGAAGCCGCCAGTCCGCCCACGAGCCCGACCTCGTCACGGGCAATACGGGCCAGCGAACGACCGTTACGGCGTACTGACGCTGCCAGGATGACCATATCGTGGACCGCTCCCGCGAAAATGGCGCCGATGAGGATCCACAAAAACCCCGGCAGATACCCGAACTGGGCTGCAAGCATGGGGCCGATGAGCGGTCCTGCGCCGGCAATTGCGGCAAAATGGTGTCCGAACAATACCCAGTTGTTTGTTGGATGGTAGTCAATGCCGTCCTTAAGCCGGTAGGCAGGTGTTGTTCGCTTTGTGTCAAGCGCCAGGACGCGTGCCGCGATGAAGGCGCTGTAGAACCGGTAGGATATGGCGTAGAAGCACGCGGCCGCAACGACGATCCAGAGCGCGTTGATCTTCTCTCCGGTATTGATGATGCGAGTGACAACGGCGATGGACAGGGCGGCGGCGAGGGAGACGGCGATCCAGATGGCGGTCTTGAGGTATTTCACAACCGGGGCTCCTTTCGTGGCATAGCAGCGTGCGAAGAAGTGCGGAGTTGGGAGTGCGGAGTGCGGAGTTGTGGAAGTTCCCCGACAACCCGGTGAGTGCGTTCCTGCGGAACGCTTCTACGAGTCAGTCGAATGAAAACCACAACTCCGCACTCCGCACTCCGCACTCCGCATTCCACATTCCGCACTACTCCTGCTTGATGGCCGCAGTCTCCTTGAGCAAGAACCGACAGATCGAGGATCGGCTCACCACGATCTTCTTCTCAGCCGACCATGTGCCGTAGCGGTCCTTCACCCAGGCACGCACAGTATCCACGCCCACCCAGCGTGAGGCAGAGTCTGCGCTGATCACCGGGGTGCGCGAGGAGTCGACCTTGAAGGTGATGCGGCCGTTGTAGACCGGCTTGTAAAGACAGAACTGCGGCGGCGGTGGGCACTTCGGTGACGACTTCACAGAGTCGACCTTCACCCGCTTGCCGGGAAGAAACAGCCACTCCAGCCGGGTTCCGCGGGCATCCTCCACATCGTAGAAGCTGGTGTCCACCGACAGCGTGTCCCACCATTTGCCACCGCATGCGCTCTTGTTGGAGATTGTCACAATGGGAGCATCGTTTACCGCCGTCACCTGATACAGCACACTCCCGGCATCCCACTTGCCATTGTAGGCAGTTGCTCGGAGCCCGATAGCCTCGGTTCCGTTCCAGTTGACATCGGGGGTGCGCACGGCAAGTCGGCGCGTGGTTGAGTCGTACGTGGCGATCAGGCCACCAGTGGGATCGGTGATCTGCCACTTCAGCGAATCGCGGATGTAGTTGGCGGGCGTGGTGGGCGGGTTCTCCAGTGTCACGCATGTGTCAAGCACCAGTGTGTCGAATGTGCCGCCCTCCGGCGCCGAGAAACCCAGCGGCTTGATGTGCGGTGTGATCCGCAGAAGTCCCCGATACTCCAGCGTAAACACGCGCACGCCCGCGTTGCCGGCCTTGTCCCACACCGAGAGCGTGCACACGTTCATACCCGAGTCCAGGGAGGTGATCTCCATGAACGCGGTGTCGCCGAAGAGATCCATCCGGTCGCCGTTGAACTCTGCGGAGTCGATGGGCGATGCGTCGGTCGCGACCACGAGCAGCGAGCAGGGCAGGTCGGCGATCACGGCATTGGTGTCGGCTGGCTTGACGATGTGCAATACCGGCGCAGAGGTATCTGCCACGACCACGGTGCAGGCTGCGACCGGGCTGAACTGGTTGACGTTGTCCAGCGCCCAGGCCTGACAGAAGACCGTGTCAAATCTCGTACCACGGACTACCTTGGACGCATGGAGAGCCGCCTGTTTGGGAAGATTGGCTCTCGTAGTGTCCAGCACCGTACCCCCGTCCCGGTCGACCCGCGTGATGATCCACCACAAATTGCTGTCAGGGTCCGCAGCATCGAAGCGAACCGTGACCGAGTCGCCAACGTAGATGTGTACCAATGACGCGCTGGCAGTCACCACGGGCACCGAAGCCGCACCCACGAACGCGCCCTCAATCGAGTCGAAGGCAGTTCCTCCCATGTAAAGCACGGTCTTGATGCGGAAGGCTCCGGCAACAGCACAGTCGAAGGTCACATACATTGGCGAAGTCACTGCAGTGTCCGTCTGAAGTACGATATCAACTGTCCCCACGACCAGCCGAACCTGCACACTATCGGCAAATTGCGGGTAGTCCACAGTCAGCGTGCAACGCACCTCCTCACCAACCGGGAAAGTGCCGGTCTGAGGCTTCATGGCAGCAAACGTCGGCGCCGAGGTGCCTGCCACCACCACTGTGCACACAGCCGCCGCACTGAACCGATTGTCGTTGTCCCGCGCCCAAGCCTGACAGTACACGGTATCGAAGTGCGTGCCGTGGATGGTCTTGCTCACGCTGAGAGTCGAGGGTTTGGGCAGAGTGGTACGCGTTGTATCAAGCGCTGAACCCTCATCCCGATCGACGTAGGCGATGACGCCCCACAGGTTGCTGTCGGGGTCCACTGCATCGAAGCGGACAGTGACCGAGTCGCCAACGTAGATATGTACCAATGACGCGCTGGCAGTCACCACGGGCACCGAAGCCGCACCCACGAACGCGCCCTCAATCGAGTCGAAGGCAGTTCCTCCCATGTAAAGCACGGTCTTGATGCGGAAGGCTCCGACAACAGTACAGTCGAAGCTCACATACATTGAGGATGCCACCGTGGTGCCCTTCTGGAGCACGGTATCGACTGTCCCCACGATCAGCCGCACCTGGAAGCTATCGGCAAACTGCGGGTAGTCCACGGTCAGTGTGCACCGCACCGCTTCACCAACCGGGAAAGTGCCGGTTTGGGGTTTCATGGCGGCAAACGTGGGATTGCCCGAGGTCGGGACCTGTGGCGGTGCACAGACCATCAAGAGTCCGACCGAGGCAACGACAACGAGAATCGCGATACGGATCAGTGACTTGGGCATGGCTGGTCCTCCTGCAACAAAAATAGTCTGGGATCGTGGCGGACGCCACGCATTTCTCTGAGAAGCAGTGTGCCCCATTCAGGGAGTCGAGGTCCTCAGGGGGGCGGAGGTGAATGCGAAGAAGTGGGGAGTGCGGAGTGCGGAGTGCGGAGTTGCGGAAGATCCCCGACAAACTGGCAAGGCGTTCCGCTGGAACGCACTCCACGAGGTAGTCGAAGAAGTCCTCAACTCCGCACTCCCCACTCCGCATTCCGCACTACCCTACAGCAGCTTGCGCTCCGCCTCCTCAACCGTCTTAAACTCCGCCAGCATGCGAAGCACATTGGTCGACTCAATCACCTTGCGTACGAGCGGTGTCATGGCCACCAGTGATACGCCTCCGCCTTTCTCAAGCAGCCTCTTGTGCAGGTTCATGAGAATGCCAATGCCCACACTGGTGATCTGCGTAGTCAGGGAAAGGTCGAACACGAAGTTCTTCTGCCCGGCACTCACCGAGCCGGCAATGGCCTCACGCAGAGGTTTCACAACCGTGATGCTGAACTCCTTGGGCATCTTGATGAATGCGTAGAACCCGCGGTCTTCCTTGGTGAACCCGGAGACGACCTCGGTTTCCATGGCCGGAAGACTGGGATACATCCGAAGTTCGGCCAGAGCGTTGCGGTCCATCAGCGACTGGTATATCGCTCTTTGCGGTGCGACGATCTTGACGCATCCGCCATCGGCCGAAAGCGCCCTCTGGAAACTCATGAGCAGCCCCACCGCGCCATTGTCGATGGCGGTTGCCTCGCTGAGTTCGAAAGCCACGACCTTCTGCCCCAGACTCACCGCGCACTCAACCGATTTGCGGATCTCTGCCAGACTTGATGTGTTGAATTTCCCCTTGATATGCACGAGACAGTATTTCTCTTTGTTCACGGCGGAAAAAGAGAATGTCGTTGATTTCAGGCCTGGCGCTGCCATCGTCAGTACCCCTCCGGTGTTGCGGATCGGATGCCATCTACCATTTGTCGTGATGTACGAACTGGGTGTTGTACCGTGTGCGCGGCTCCTTGGACTCGGCCGGGTACCCCACGGCAATGCAGGTAACCGGAATGACCCCCTCGGGGATCGCGAGCGTGTGCTGCACATGCACCATGCGGTCTTCGCGCGGATGCACTCCCAGCCAGCATGCACCCATGCCCAGCATGTGCGCAGCCAGTAGCACGTTCTGGACCGCAGCAGAGCAGTCCTGGAGCATGTAGCTTACCTGACCGTCGTGAGCGGCGGAGAGGTCTCCACACACCACCAACCCAACCGAGGCCGAGGCAAGCATCTTGCCGTTGGGCAGGCCCTCAGCAATGCGCGTGAGGATGCTCTTGTCACGAACAACAACGAAACGCCACGGATCCCTGGCGCATGCTGACGGTGCGGCCATCGCAGCCTGCAGAACCAGCTCGACCATATCATCGCCGACCGCCTGCGTTGTGAAAGCGCGAACGCTGCGCCGACCGAAGATCGAAGCAAGTCTGTGATCCAGTGTTGCCATGCATCACTCCCGGTGTTTCTCCAACGCTTCAAAATAGTCTCTGAGAGAGCCCGCACGGCAACTGTTCTTTGTGCCGGTGTCTGGGGGAGTTTATTTTCATCGTCCGAAGCAGCCCTCGCAGTCGATTGTTCCGCACACCAAGAACCGTCTCTGTCGTGAGCAAAGGAGTCTTCAGCACATGGTCAGCAAGGATCTCATCACAAAGAGTCTCAGTAACTGCCTCGACGACACCACGTTTCTGAATCTGCCCGGATACCGTAAAGGCAAGGTGCGCGACACCTATGATCTGGGCGATCGCATGCTGCTCATCACCACCGATCGCCAAAGCGCATTCGACCGCATCCTGGCCAGCATACCCTTCAAGGGACAGGTGCTCAACCAGGTGAGCGCATTCTGGTTTGACAAGACACGCGACATCGTGCCCAACCACCTGCTCGAAATGCCCGACCCCAATGCCACCGTTGGCATGAAGTGTTCGGTGTTGCCCATCGAGTTCGTGGTACGCGGGTACCTCACTGGCTCCACCGACACCTCGGCGTGGACCCAGTACGCCAAGGGAATCCGAACCGTGTGCGGCAATGTGCTGCCCGAGGGCATGGTCAAGAACCAGAAGTTCGAGCATGCACTCCTCACGCCCACCACCAAGGCCGAAGAGCACGACGAATCCATTTCGGCCGAAGAGATCGTCTCGCGCGGCATCATCGAGAAGAAGACCTGGGAGAAGTGCGCAGAGATCGTGCTCGGGCTCTTTGCGCGCGGGCAGGAGATAGCGCGGAAGAACGGCCTCATTCTCGTCGACACCAAGTACGAGCTTGGCGTCGATACGTCCGGCCGGATCCGGCTCATTGACGAAATCCACACACCCGACTCGTCACGCTACTGGATCGCTGCCACGTACGAAGAACGCTTCCGCGCCGGCCAGGAACCCGAGAACATCGACAAGGAGTTCCTGCGGCTATGGTTTCGCCAGAGGTGCGATCCGTACAAAGACAAGGTTCTCCCAAAGGCGCCCGACGATCTGGTGGTTGAGTTGTCGTCGCGCTATATCAAGCTCTACGAAATGATCACCGGGCTGAACTTCCAGATCGATTCGTCGGCGCCCATCAAAGAAAGACTCTTTCGCAACCTCGCCAAATTCTCCAAGTAAGGACGCGCTGCATGAACAAGAACGACCCCAAGACCATGGAAGCCATCGTCTCGCTTTGTAAACGACGTGGTTTCATCTTCCAATCGAGCGAAGTCTACGGCGGTCTCAACGGATGCTGGGACTACGGACCTCTCGGCGTAGAGTTGCTGAACAACCTCAAGCAGTCGTGGTGGCGTGCCATGACTCTGCGTGAGGACATAGAGGGACTCGATGCCTCAATTCTTATGCACCCCCGCGTGTGGGAGGCCTCGGGGCATGTTGAGAATTTCACCGATCCCATGGTCGACTGCAAGAGCTGCAAGGCGCGGTTCCGCGTCGATGTGCTCCTCGAGGAGCTGTCGGCGAAGAAGAAGAAAGAGGTGCTGCGCGCGCTTGAGCCCGAGGCATTTGCGGGGCAGCAGAGCGATGACAAGATCGTAGAGGCATTCTCCCGGAAGGCGCAATCGGATGAAACCGCGGCCCGGATCATCAAAGAGCTCATTGCATGCCCCACCTGCGGCAATAAGCAGACATTCACCGATGCGCGTCAGTTCAACCTGATGTTCAAGACGTTTGTGGGACCAGTGGAAGATGCCGGATCAGTGGTGTACCTGCGCCCGGAAACCGCGCAGGGCATCTTTGTCAATTTCCTCAACGTTCTCAACGCCACGCGTCAGAGGATCCCCTTCGGCATCGCGCAGATCGGCAAGGCGTTCCGCAACGAGATCAACACGAAGAACTTCCTCTTCCGCACGCGCGAGTTCGAGCAAATGGAGATGCAGTTCTTCGTCAAGCCGGGCGCCGAAGACGAATGGTTCGAGTACTGGCGCGCCCAGCGCATGCAGTGGTTCATCGACATCGGCTTCAAGCCCGAGCAGCTCCAGTGGCACAAACACGAGAAGCTCGCACACTACGCCAAAGCCGCGTACGACGTCGAATTCCTGTTCCCGTTTGGATGGGGAGAGATCGAGGGAATCCACAGCCGCACCGATTTCGACCTGGGACGCCATGAGCAATTCTCCGGCAAACCATTCAAGTACTTCGACGATCAGACCAAGGAGCGATTCATTCCCTACGTCATCGAAACGTCGGTCGGCGCGAGCCGCACATGCATGGCGTCATTGTGCGCGGCGTATGCCGAGGAGATGGCTCCAACCGCCGAAGGCGGCGAGGAGAAGCGCACTGTCATGAGGTTCCACCCGTCACTCGCACCCATCAAGGCAGCGATCTTGCCACTGGTCAACAGAGACGGCATGGACACCACAGCCCGGGCCATCTTCGACGGGTTGAAGAAGCATATTCGCGTGTTCTACGACGACGGCGGCGCGATTGGCAGGCGCTACCGACGGCAGGACGAAATCGGCACGCCCTACTGCATTACCATCGACTCGCAGACGACCACTGACAATACGGTGACCATTCGGCACCGCGACAGCATGCAGCAGGACCGCGTGGCGGCAGATTCTTTGCGTACCTACCTTGTTGACAAGTTGGTAGGGTGATGAGCATGGAGAACCTCATAGCCGTTGTCATGGGCGGTCCCTCCGCAGAGCACGAAATCTCGTTGCGTTCGGGCCGCGAGGTGCTTCTGCACATGGACGCGACAAAGCACGCGCGTCGCGCCGTGGTGATCTCGCGCTCCAAGGAATTCTTCTGGTGCGATGTGGATGGCGACGTTGCGTCACTGGACGAGTTCACCGCACCTCGGGCGCCACGGTTCCACGGCCCGGTCACAGCAGCCGATGCCCGCCCGGTGTGGGAGGGATGCGCACTGGCGTTTCTGGTGACACACGGCGAGTTCGGTGAGGACGGGGTTCTGCAGGGCTACCTCGAGACAATCGGCGTACCGTACACAGGCTCGGGCGTGTACGCAAGCGCCGTTGCCATGAACAAGATCACCACCAAGGTGCTTTTCGAACGGGCCGGCATCACGACTCCGCCATACTCGCTGTATGGCAAGGCCCATCCCATGACCACCGTGGAGTCCATTGCCGCAAAGCACGGGTTCCCCTGCTTCTGCAAGTGCCCGCAGTCGGGCTCCAGCCGTCTCATGGGCCGCGCCGACGACCTTGCTGGACTGCGAGCGCTGCTTGCGGAACTCGTGCAGTTCTCCGACGACGTGCTGGTGGAAACTGCGATTTCCGGGGTCGAGTTCTCCTGCGGCGTCATCGAGAATCCCGACGGCTCCATCCGTGCCTTGCCGCCGGTTGAGATCCGGCCCAAGACGCCGTACTTCGACTTCACCGCCAAGTACACCGACAATGCAAGCGTTGAGATCGTGCCGGCGCCGCGTCCTCAAACGGTGCTCAACCGAGTGATGGAGATCGCACTGGCAGCCCATCGCGTCACCGGATGCCGCGGCTACTCCCGCACCGATGTCATCCAGAGCGGCGACGCCCTGCATACCCTGGAGATCAACACACTTCCCGGCATGACGTCCAATTCCCTGCTTCCCAAGGAGTTTGTGAGCGAGGGCGGCACATTCACGCAGCTCATCGACCTCATGATCCAGACCGCACTGCCGCGGGGGCTGTGAGCGCCATGACCTGGTCACTGGGCATCGACACGTCATCGACCGAACTTGGCGTCGGGCTTGTCTGCGACGGCGTTGCTGCCGGATCCACCTCCCTGTACCTGCGCCACTCGCATGCAGAGCACATTGCATCCTCGGTTGAGCTGCTGCTTCGCGGCCACGCGGTGGCGACCGCCAATGTGAGCAGCATTGGTGTTGCCGTGGGGCCGGGCTCGTTCACCGGACTGCGCATCGGGATTGCCTTTGTCAAGGGATACTGCCTCCAGCGCACGGTGCCGATTCTCCCGATTTCGTCTCTGGAAAGCGTTGCGCGGGCGTGGCCATCGATGTACACTGAGTTGATAGTCGCATTCGATGCTCGGAAGGGCGAAGTGTTCTGGGCACGGTTTGCGGCACACAACGGTGTGTACGTCAGGAGATCGCCCGACACGTTGGGCGCCACCGAGCAGCTCGCCGCATCGCTCACGGGCACCGAGACGATTGTCGTCGACACGCTGGCCAACGCCAAGTGCGGTTTGGTGCAGGATCTCGGCAAAACGACCAACGTCATTCCCGTGAATCGATACGCGATCCAACGCGGACTCTCCTGCGCACAGATGGCCGCAAACGCACTCCCCGCCTCCGAGGAGTGGCGGGAGGCAGCCGATGTGACACCCCACTACTTGTCGTCAACGTACATCGACAAGAAGTAGCGCGTTGCGGGGAGTCCGGGCCGACATGTCGATCTTCCTCATACTGGGCATCATGCTGGTCGTTGTGGTAGCTTCCGCAGCGCTGGTTCTCCGTCACTACTACCGCAGGTTCCCTATTCACCTTATCTATCGCAGCAAGATCCACCTCCAGTGGGCGTTCGATTCCATCAAAGGCCCGCTGGCGATCATCGATCGCGCATACCAGATCCAGCGCGTCAACCGCGCGTATGCGTCGCTGGTCGCGCGCCGGTTCCCCGACATCATCGGCAGCAAGTGTTTTGCAGTGCTTCGGGGACGCGACACGCCCTGCACCGACTGCAGAATGGTCGAGGTGCTGGAGAAGAACGCAGACCTGGTGACCGAGCGGTCTCCTCATCCCCGCTACCCCGACACCGGCGCGGTATCCCTGACATTCCACCCCTTCCTTAAGTCAAAGTCGCGGGGTGAACGCGCTATTGTGGAGCACATTCGCGACATCACCCATCTGGAGCGGCTCAAGAGGGATCTGGAGATCCAGAACATCACCCTCACCGAAACCACTCGCAGCCTGGAGAAGGAGCGGGAGCGAACGCGCGAGGAGCTTGAGCTTGCCCGACAGATACAGCTCGGGATCATGCCGCAAAAACTCCCGGAAATCAATGGCCTCAAGATCGCGGCCACCTACCATCCTGTCGAGGAGGTCGGTGGGGACCTCTACGACTTCATCACCTTCTCCGACCAGAAGCTCGGGGTGTTCATCGGCGATGCCTCCGGACACGGACTCGCATCGGCCTTTGTGGCGACAATGTCGAAGATGACGCTGTACACGCACACCAGGACAGAGCTGTCGCCGGCAGAACTGCTCAAACGGCTCAATCGAGACCTCATCGACAACATGCGCATCGGTCACTACATCACTGCATTCTGGGGCATCATCGACCTTGCGGAACGAACAATCACCTATGCGCGGGCCGGACACCCAAGTCCGGTCATCATCAACCCAGCCAAGACAATCACCCCGCTCAAATCGGCCGGAACATTTCTCGGCATCATCGACCATCCGGTATACGAAGAGAGAACTGTGCGCATCGAAAAGGGCGACCGCATCTACTTCTTTACAGACGGAATCTACGAAGTGATGGAGGGTGACGCCGAAGTGCGCACCGGCGTGCTGGGGTATCGGCAGTTTCAGGAGATTCTGGCCTCGTGCAGTGGTCTGGCGTTCGACAACGTCATCTCGACAATCAAGCAACAACTCTCACTCTTCACCTACGACGACGATTACACGTTGATCGTAGTGGAGGTTGAGAGCGAGAGCCCACCGTCCCCCGCCGCGTAGCAGTGTCCTGCTGCGCTCTCCGCTGATGTCCCGATCACCGCGAAGACATTCCGCTCTGGCTTGACGCGCATGGGCCGTCGCGGTATGGCCACTGTAAGTTCTACCGTCGCGAAGACGGGTGCGACGGCCCGCGCTGCGCCAGAGCCGGTTGTTCGGACGTATTTTTCCTGACGTCGACGTCCAGCGGATACCATCACCTGTACACCCACGGAGTCCCCACGTTGCCGACGTTCAGATGCAGCCGCACCCGAACTCAGCTCACGCGCTATGCCTCGGCCAGGCTGGCCACCGCAGTCTTGACGGCGTGCCTGTGGTGCGCGAACGCGCAGGACGCCGGCACGCGCGCCGCAGTAGCCCCGACACCTCAGGACTCTGCGAGCGCACCACCGCCGGCCAGCGTACCAAGGGACTCAGGCGCAATCGCCATCGGCCCCGGAGTCCTTCCCGCCATGCTCGACTCGACCGTTGCGGATTCCGCTGGTCCCCGCAGCCCCGCGTCGCCGAAGAATCCGACATTACTCGATCCCGGTGCAGCACGCGCCGACAGCACAAAGGCGTTCTGGACCCACCCGCGCGTCGGGTTTGGCATTGGTTGGACCCTTGGGAGTTTCAAGCTCTTCTCACTGTGGCAGAAGGGACTCCCCGACTCTCTGGGCGACTTCGGCGTCTTGCGGACAATGTCACTCGACAACTTTGGCGGGACCGACACTGCGGCGGAGGTGGTCCGTCTGGTTGTGCGGCAGAACCCCGATGCGTACAACGTGCACTTTCCACTGCACTTCTCCTTCACCACGTATACCACGCGCACTCGCTTTCTGTCAACAGATGTGTCCTTCACGGCAGCGCGCAAGGCACAGCAGACATCCATCCGTGCCGATTCCATCGGGTATCGTCTCGACGTCAAGCGGTCGCTCAACTTCCTGACCGCCGCAGTGGGTCTCTCGCTGCACCAGGCCATTCCCATGGAATTCTTCTCTCTCAACGAGATTGACGAAACGTACGTGACACTCGGTGTTGCGTTTCACCCTCTCACCGCCTTCAAAACAACCACCCGACTCAGCCACCCCGGCAGCACTCCCGACAGCGTCGAGGCATTCGACCGCAGCGTGAAGCAGAGCGTTCACGATCGGTTGACTGATATCACGGCCTGGGGTACGGGCATCTCGTGGACGGTCGGCATCACTGCCATGCGACTGCTCACCCCCGCCGGAGGAACTCAGTTCTCGCTGGCCTACACCGGCGCATGGTTCGGGGGATTCCGCAACAACGGAGCGAACACCACGATGGGGGATCTCGACCCGGATTCGCATCGGGGGAAGACGCGCGTGTCGTCCATCTCACACCGGATGGAACTCCAGGTGCAGTTGTTGCGCGGAAAGAAGCCACCTCCGCCACCGGACACGACGGCGGTCGCCCAATGAACGCACGCATCCTCCCGGTGGATATCGGCGCGGTCTACCAAATTCTACGGCGCGAGTTCGGCAAACACCGGGTGCCGGTGGTCGACCTCATCCAGGTGCAAACGCGAGATCCGTTCAAAGTGCTCGTCACCACCATCCTGAGCGCGCGAACCAAAGACCGGACCACCGCAGAGGCGTCCAGACGCCTCTATGCCGGCGTCAAGACGCCCGATGATCTGCGCAGAATGACCCTCGACCAAATCCGCGCATGCATCTATCCCGTGGGCTTCTACAAGAACAAGGCCCGCTTCCTCCGCCAGCTTCCGTCACGACTCGACGAACTCTTCGACGGACGGATCCCCGACACAGTCGAAGAGCTTGTCAAGCTGCCCGGTGTCGGCCGCAAGACCGCGAATCTCGTCGTGGCGATCGGGTTCAACAAGCCGGCCATCTGCGTTGACGTGCATGTCAATCGCATCTGCAACCGTCTGGGATACCTCACGACGAAGACACCGCTTGAGACGGAGATGGCGTTGCGACGGGTTCTTCCTGTCAAGTACTGGATCACGATCAACTCGTTCATGGTCTCGTTCGGGCAGCACCTCTGCTTTCCGGTGAACCCGCGGTGCGACGAGTGCCCCATTGCAGGGCACTGCAACCGGGTTGGGGTCCGCACAACACATCCGCCCCGGCACTAGTCAGAGATCCCGCCTCGCCGTCTCCATGGAGTCGCCCAATGCACGAAGCGTCTCACTACCTGCGGCTTGACAACGGCAAGGTCCGCTGCACCCTCTGCCCGCACCACTGTCTGCTGCGGCCGGGCATGCGCGGCATCTGCCTGACACGCCGGAATGTCGACGGCATGCTTGTCTCGCTCAACTACTGCCGACCCGTCTCCCTGGCCATCGACCCCATCGAGAAGAAGCCGCTCTACCACTTCCACCCCGGCTCGCGTATCTTCTCGACCGGCCCCAACGGCTGCTCGTTCAAGTGTGAGTTCTGCCAGAACTGCGACATCTCTCAGCAGGTCGTGGCAGTCCGCGAGATGCCGGCAGGAGAGATTGCACGGGAGGTAGTTGACAGCAGCACTATCGGCATCGCCTACACCTACTCCGAGCCAACCATCTGGTTCGAGACCATCATGGACGTCGGCACAATCGTCAAACAGCACGGGCTGGTCAACGTGCTGGTCACCAATGGATTCGTAGAGCCGGCGCCTCTGTCCAAACTGGTGTCCATTGTTGACGCCATGAACATCGACATCAAGTCGATCCGCCCCGCCTTCTACCGCCGCTACTGCAAGGCGCGGCTCGAGCCGGTTCTGCGCACGTGCGAAATGGTCCGGAAGCACTGCCATCTGGAGGTCACCAACCTGCTCATCCCCGGGCTCAACGACTCCGAGGACGACGTGCGGGATCTCTGCAGATACATTGCGGCGAACCTGGGCAAAGACACGCCGCTGCATCTATCTCGGTACTTCCCACGCCACCGGATGGATCTGCCGCCCACACCGCGCACCTCCATCGTACGTGCATGGGAGATCGCCCGCGCATCCCTGGACTACGTGTACGTGGGCAACCTTGACATGGCAGGCGCGTCAGACACGCAGTGTGCGACGTGCAAGACCGTTCTTGTCCAGCGACAGGGGTACGCGGTCAGGGTCGATCCACGACTGACGCGTCGGGCCGGGTCGAGCAATCGTGCGAAGTGCCCCGAATGCGGGAGCGACGTGCCACTGGTGGTTGGCCGGCCGTCGGCATGACGGGGCCTCGAAGGGTTCCAGGTCGGTGGTGTCGGACCCGCACAGCCTACCGACGCGACGCGCGTATCCTGGACGGCAGCGGCTGTTGCGCGATGAGAACCCTGAGCTGGGAAGCCCGCGTCGGATCGAGTCCCTCAAGCGCGCTCAGCTCGTCGCGTGCGGCGGGCAGGTCCCCGATCTTCACGTATGCGATGCCGAGAAGATAGTGAGCCTCGTTGTCCCGAGGTGCAAGGCGCACCGCAGTCCGAAGCGAGCCCACTGCGTCGGGAAGGCTGTCGGCGAATGCGGTGTAGGCGCGCCCCAGCAGCTTCCACGCCGCAACGTTCGCACTGTCGGCTCTCACCGACAATCTCAGATAGTCAACGGCAGTTGACGGCCTGTCCAAGTCCAGGCACAGGGCCCCGCAGCTCAGCATTGCATCCACACTTTTCGGATTGATGTTCAGGGCCTGCTTGAAAGCGCTGAGTGCCTGTTCGCGCTGCCCCAACTTCCGGTACGCCAGCCCGAGGTTGTACAGTGCCCGATCGTCGTCAGCCTTGAAGGTCATGGCCTGCTTGCAGCAGCGCACAGCATCTTCGCAATTGCCCAGTTGAGTATGCGCCCAGCACCGCAGCGTGTAGATGTCGGCACAGTCGCTCTTCACCTTCAGCGCAAGATCGAGGATCTGGAGCACCTCTTTGTAGTATCCGTTCTTGCCGTACACCCTGGCCAGATCGAGATAGTTGGTCACCTCACGAGGACTGATCCGGATCAGTTGCTGGATGGCCTGCGACTGTTCCTGCGGTTTGTCGAGTTTCTCGAAGCAGTAGCTCAGCAGTGCGTAGGCCCTGGCGTGAGTGGGATCCCGCAGCACCGTCTCGTTGAGGGATCCTGTGGCTGCGGCGTACTTGCCTGCCCATGCCAGCCAGAGTCCGTTGCGGTAGTCCCGCTCCGGCGGTTTCTCGGAGTACTCGGCACGTGTTGACTGCCACTGAGCAATGGTCTTTGCCTCCGCAACCTGCATTGCCGTCACCCGCGCGGCAGGAACGGTCGCCTCAACGCTCTCTCCACCGATGAGAAGACTCGTGGCAACCCCGACAACCTCACCCATCGCATTGACAACCGGGCTTCCGCTCGCCGTCGGGGATATCGGTGCGGTGGTGGCAAGCACCGGTCCGAATGGCGGAACCAGATTGACTGCGGAGACCGTTCCGCCCGACGACAGCGCGCCGCCAACGCGAACGGTGACGGCCTCGCCGATTCGGGGGCCCACGCCGCTCAGGGCGAGCGGGCGGATGCTCTCGTGGGCAACCGCGGCATGCAGCAGAATGAGGTCGCCATCGAGATCCTCGCCAACCACGCCGTCAACTGGAAAAACCCTGCTCTGCCCCGCCTCAATCTCCGCCCGAAAAGCAGACTCGAAGAGGTGCCGGTTGGTACACAAGTCCCCGTTGCACGAAGTGAAAAACGCTGTTCCCTGGGACGAAGGCTTCCCGTCTCTGCCGAATGTGCGGACGGCCACCACCGAAATTCCGCCCACGCCCGGAGCCGTCCCCGAGCCGGGCGCCTCCGCAGCGATGCAGAGACATGCCGTGAAGACAAGAAGCAGCCGTGTGCGAGGAACGTGGCCTGGAGACATTGGTGGGCGTTTCCTCGTGAAGAGACAACCTCGCCTGACCAGGAAAAAGGCCCCAAATCCGCCGAACTCAGCGATATTTGGGGCCATTTGTGGAGCCGAGAGACAGATTCGAACTGTCGACCTGCTGATTACGAATCAGCTGCTCTACCACTGAGCCATCCCGGCGTAGTATTTGAAAATACATTGCTCAAGCCCAATCCTCAACCAATGCGGGAGCCCGTCCTGCATTCCTTGGTGCAAGCACCACCCCCGGACCATCACGGCACCAACTGCGGCTGTGCAGACCTGGCACGGGCGGCCATGGCCTGTTTGCGGACGTCTTCGGCGTCGTCGAAGCACTTCCGGAGACGTTTGCGGACATCGTCGCTCAACTGGTAGTACTTCATCCGGTTGCACTCTGCGATACTCTGTGTGTAGTTCTTCTGGTCAAGCGCGATTCGGGCCAGCCAGAAATGGCACCTCACCGCGTTGTAGTGATTGTCGTACGACTCGGCCTCAACGCGACTGAGGATGTAGCGGTAGGTCTTCTCCGCCTCGGCAAGGCGCCTCAGGCCGTAGAGCGCCTCGCCTTCTCCCCAGTACCAGACGAGCGAATTGGG
>Ga0315284_10000835_pt1 | contig 42093 bp, 46 predicted proteins | sample YL17G09_16_MG_FD_203696 | JGI IMG/M metagenome (GOLD analysis project Ga0315284, IMG submission 203696) | Sediment microbial communities from Yellowstone Lake, YNP, Wyoming, USA - YL17G09_16 | ecosystem: Environmental > Aquatic > Freshwater > Lake > Sediment | place: USA: Wyoming | collected...
GAATCTTTTAATTAAAATAAACTAACAAAATAAACTAACAAATATTATTGAATCTTTTAATTAAAATAAACTAACAAAATAAACTAACAAATATTATTGAATCTTTTAATTAAAATAAACTAACAAAATAAACTAACAAATATTATTGAATCTTTTAATTAAAATAAACTAACAAATATTATTGAATCTTTTAATTAAAATAAACTAACAAAATAAACTAACAAATATTATTGAATCTTTTAATTAAAATAAACTAACAAAATAAACTAACAAAATAAACTAACAAATATTATTGAATCTTTTAATTAAAATAAACTAGCAAATCTATTCTGCATTTTAAATAAATTAACGTTATTTATAGTAAATTATATTATTTACTATAAATATATGACAGAATTAGGATTTATTATATTAAGACATGTAAATAATAATTTAACAAATAAATATTGGATTAATTGTGTTAATTGCATTAGACAATATTATCCAGAGAATAAGATTCTTATTATAGATGATAATAGTGATAATAGTTTCATAACAGATGAAACATTATATAAAACTACAATTATAAATAGCGAGTATCATCAAAGGGGTGAATTATTGCCTTATTATTATTATTTACATAATAAACTATTTGATGTTGCTGTAATAATTCACGATTCTGTATTTATAAATAAATATATAGATATGAGTGTAGATAAATATAAAATAATATGGAGTTTTGAACATCATTGGGACCAAATAGAAGACGAAACAATAATGATAGATGTGTTTAACGATTTAGAACTGAAAACATTTTATGAAAATAAAGAATTATGGAAAGGTTGTTTTGGTGCTATGTCTATAATTAGTCACGATTATTTAACTTTTATAAATAATAAATATGATATTAGTAAATTATTAAAATATGTATTAAATAGATATAATCGTTGTAGTTTTGAACGAGTAATTGGTTGTATATTACAAAAAGAAGAAAAAACAGATACATTATTAGGCAATATACATAATTATTGTCCTGTTGGGCATTCTTTTAATAACATCGATATATATAAACATTTACCATTAATAAAAGTTTGGAGTAGTAGATAATTTGCTTTTGAAATGTGAATGACTTTGTAACTAAAATAAACTAACAAAATAAATAAGTATTTAACAAGTTAATATCGATGTAAAAATGTGACAAAATAAAATAGAATAACATATGATTCAATTTTGTATTGAAACTTGCGTTAATAATTTGTAAAATTATATTTTAATGAAATTGAACAATAATTTCAACTTTTTCTTTTTTAATGCTTTTAGTTGCAGAAATAGACAATTCTTCTCTTTTCTTTCTTGTTTTTGAATTATCTGTAATTATTTCTTTACGTTTAGAAGTGCTATTTCGATTATTCATGTCTTTTTCAATATCAGCGTAATTTTGTTCAATATAATCAATAACTTTATTCTCAAGTGTCCATTTAAAAAAGTTTAATTGTCCAATAGTGGTTTCAATAGATGTTCCATTTTTATAAGGAATACTAATTCGATCCCATCTGCAAAAAGGATCGAATCTTTTCTTAGAATAAGCCTTTAATTTAAGTTTATAGTCATCATAAACTTTAAAACGTCTAGTAACATTATCTTGTGTTCCTTCAATAACATAAAGAGTGTAATATTTTTTAGCATAATTAGTAGCAAACCAATCAACAATTCGAAGTGAAATTTTAGTTTCACCAGTAATAATCTTTAAAATTTTATCTAAGTTATTATTGAGATTATACATTCCATCCAAGTCATAAGTTTTATAAAAAATCATTAAATTTTTAAGCAATAAATCATTTTGCGTTGTATAATTAGAATTATTCATTAATAAGGCTTTAATTATTTATTTAAGTAGTTTTATTTTTAAATAAATAATTTAGATAATTAATTATTAATTATTTATTATCTAAAATAATTATTATCTAAATTAATATTATTATGGCTGTTTCTTTAATGGATAAATATTTTGGTCCTTTGCCCAGAGAATATTGTGTTTACTTTTATGCATTATCAATAGCGTGTGGTGTAATATTTGTAGCAACTATTTTGTCAACAACTTATTTTATGGTAAATCATGTTAAACAGGTTAATGCTATGTTTATCATTAATTCTGCTTTAATTTTGTTAAATACCTTTTTAGCATACTTAGCAAATCGTTTACTTCATACAATGTGTGTTAAAAGTATTTAAAACTAATATCTTTTAAAAAATAATATCGTAATATAAATGGACAATATGAATACCCTCCCCCTACTATTCTTGAATTTACATTGGAAAATATTGGTACAGCGTCTGGTGTTATTATTGCGTTAGCAAGTAAAGACTTCATTTATTCATTTGTAAATGATATAATTCTACTATTATTAAATCATTATTTATTTTTTTCAAAAAAATCTAAACCGAACTTTAAAATGTATTTTCAACTTTTTTAACTTTTATATTAGTTATTTTTAATACATATCTATTTTATAGTCTATTATTAAAATTGTATAGAAAGAAAGATGAAAAGAAAGATAAAAAAGATGCAGATAAAAAAGAATAAAACAAAAAAATGTTAATTCTATTTATTTTTAGGCATTTGATTCTTCTTTAGGAGTTTCTTTTGATTTTTCAAATGTTGTATTTATAGGTTTTAAAAACATGTCACGAGTAACAATATCATTTACATAACTGGTTTGTAAAAAAGGATTAAATCCTCTTTGAGCAATCATTTCTCTATCAGCTATTTTTGTATCTAAATCTTCACGTTTGGTTCCGCTTCCACTTTGATTTCTAGAAAACATTGAGTTTGTTATGTTTAATAGGTCAGAATCTTGATTAAAAAAAGATTCATCTGCTAAAGATTGGCTTATAGCGTTTGTTTGTGAATCATATACTTGTTCTTCATTTTTAGAAACTTTTTTTTCTGATTTAGCGCTTTTATAATAAGTTTCGCCGGTACTCCATTTCCAGGTATTGTACATTATTATAATGATTGTTAAAATAATGTATTATTAAACTTAAATCTTATTTAATAACTCCCTCTTTAATAATAACCATATTTTTTGTAAACATAAAAGCATCTTTGTTAGTTCTTCTCCTTTTTAAATTACATTCTAAACAAGCTATAACTAAATTTCCATTATTATGCCCAATATCATTATTAATTCTATCAAGAGACCATTGTTTTAATTCTCTAACTCGTTCATAAAGAATATAAACTTCATTAGAACAATAACAACATTTCATATTGGAGTTTTTTAACAAATTAATTGTCTCTTCAAAACTAACAAATTCTTTTTCTTTTAAATTTTTTTTTAATATATCCTGTTGTTTATAACAATATAATTTTGTTTTTATATGAGATAACATTTTTGAAATATATTTGTTATTATTTTCATTATTAATAAAATTCTCACCCATTAAAATATTTATTTGTGTTTCATGAGATAATTCTTCTTCGTTTAAACCCCAAGTTTTTGTTTCTACTCTCATTTTTTTTTCCTTTTCCCAATTTATTTTTTTTGTAGATTTATTGTTGTGTGGTTCTTCTAATATTATGTTTTTTATATTAGAATTATTATTATTATTGATATCCATTAATATATTATATTAATTTATAATAAAATTAATTTAAACATAATTTTATTATACATATTTTTATATTATTATATAAAACTAAGTTAAAATCTATTTTACAATATAATGTATAAATGAATAAACAACCAAATTGTGATAGTAATGAGTTAACCTCAGTTAAATGCAAATCGTCATTTTTTACGAGTTTACAAAATGAATTTTCTCGTTCTGAAAGTAAATCATCAATTGATTTAGAAAATTTAGATAAATTTCTTGAAAATGAAAAAATTACAAACTCAAATGAACCTTGGAGCAAATTAGATAAAACTGCTAAAATGAGAAAATTAACCTTATTTGCAGAGAACTATAAAGTTGAGAATAATTTAACTGATTTAGAATATGATAAACTTATTTCTTTTTTTAAAGAATGTTTAGATAAAAAAAAATTACAACGGGTTAAAGATGTTAATTATAATAAGGATACAGGTGAAATAAAAAATATACCAGCGTTATTTTTTAATAAACCATTAATCCATTTTACACTTAAAAATATAGATAAAAGAGTATCTACTTTAAAAGGATTGGCACCAAAGAAAAAACAAGGAACTGCCAAAAATATTAAAAATATAGATGATTCTGACTCTGATAAAGACGACTAAATATTATTGTAATACTAGTACTACTATTTTTATTATTTATAAGTAGGTTATAAGTAATTTAATGTAATATTTAATAATAAAAATAGTATAAAAATAAAATAATATATTATAAATATGTTTGAACTAATTGATATTACCGATAAAATTATACCTGAAATAGAATATCAATACTTTAATGATTCCGATTTTTTTGAATTATATGAAACTTGTTTATATTTAATGGAAGAATTTATTAAAGACTACCCTACTTTTGTTTCTGATCCAGATTTTGAAGATATTTTTGACGAAAATATTCAAGAATTAATGTATTCACTATTTGAATTTGATATATTTTATACAGAAGAAGCGGAAGACGAAATAAATGATATTATTGAATACGCTAAAGACGATTTTTTTAAAAATTATATGCCGCCACGTTCTTATTCTAATACAATTATTTTAGAAGACCCACATAATAATTATATTACACAACAAATAAATGTTCTCAGGAATAAACCTCAACCAGTTCAAAGAACAAAAGAATGGTATGAGTTTCGACATAATTTAATTACTGCTTCAAATGCGTATAAAGCATTTGAAAATCAAAAGGTAAAAAATCAACTTATTTATGAAAAATGTAAACCATTAAACCCAACTTTATATGCAGAAGAAATAAAAGAAGTTATAATGGTAAATACTAACACTACACTTCATTGGGGACAAAAATATGAACCACTCTCAGTTAAAATTTATGAACATATGTACGATACAAAAATAGAAGATTTTGGGTGCATTCAACACAAAACTTATTTATTTATCGGAGCATCTCCAGACGGAATTAATGTTGATACACATTCAAAGCGATATGGTCGCATGTTAGAAATTAAAAATATTGTTAATCGAGAAATAAATGGAATACCTAAAAAAGAATATTGGATTCAAATGCAACTTCAAATGGAAGTTTGTGAATTAGACGAATGTGACTTTTTAGAAACAAAATTTACAGAATATCCTGATTGTACATCATTTTTATGTGATACTGAAAATGAAGACAATTTATGTTTATCAAAAGACAAATGTATGAAAGGACTTATGATTTACTTTCATACAAAAGAAGGTAAACCATTTTACGTTCATAAACCATTAGATATGATTCATTCTAATGATATTACTTTGTGGCAAGAAAACATAGTAGATTATTATCAAGGTAACTCTGAATTTAATTATATATATATGAAGACACACTATTGGAAATTAGAAAAATTCAGTTGTGTGTTAGTTTGTAGAAATCAACAATGGTTTAATGATAATGTTAAACAATTAGAAGATATTTGGAACACTATTACAAAAGAAAGAGTTACTGGTTATGGGCATCGTGAACCAAATCGCAGACCAAAAAAAACGGATAATAATGTAGATAAACCATCCGAAGGTTGTTTGTTACATTTTAATAAAGAAACATCCAAAATAAATGTTATAAAAAAACAAACCCAAGATATTGAGTTTGATATCGACATTGATTTTGACAATGTTTAATATTACCTTAATAATGATATAATATTTTTGTATTATTTTATAGAGCAATAGGTAAATCATCCCTAATGAAAGTAGCTTCGCCATTTCTATTCCAACTAACAACCATTGTAATTATCTCTACACCTGCTTCTATTGCTTCTTTAAACGCATCTCTATATTCTGGATCAATAACAGATGGTTGAAATCTATTAGTATCAGTTCGTTGTATAACATAACACATTATACAACGAATTTGAATTTCTTTTTCTTTTTGTATCAATGTTTCTTTTTTTATCAATGTTAATTCTCTAATATGTTTTAATGCTCTTGGACTAACAGGTTCAGAAGGTTTCTTGTTATAATTGTAAGGAAAATAGGATACTTTTGAATTAAAGTCTCTATCATTAAAATTCATTTTAGTCCTCTCTTTAAAGCTAACATTTTCATAGTCTGCTAATGGGACATTTTTTACTTCCATTATAAATGGAATACTATTTTGGTCTATACCAGTAAAATCAAAACGTGAATCTATTTTATCTTTAACATAAATAGCAGTTTCTCTTCTATATCTTTTAATATTTTGTAATTTCGTCAGTAAGTTTGCGTTCAAAGCTGCTTCGGTTAATGTTTCGGCCAACTTTGGATGGATTCCAATAATTTGTTCATATTCTCTCTCTCTTAATACTGATAAGTATACAGTATGTGTACATTTCATATTTGCCTTATTTTTTGGTTTTGATTTTGAATTTGAATTTGAATTTGGACTTAGAGATATTAAAACAGACGCATTTACGTCAGCAAGTCCACAGCAACCTAATGAAGCAGTATGACCTAAAACTTCTGCATCATTGCATAAAATATCAGCAACATATGGAGTTTTGATATATTTTGAAGGGCGTTTAATAACTTGTCCTTCAATAAGATTATCTAATTTTATTAAAACTTGCATTCTTTGGATACTTACAATAAGTATTATAATTTTTAAGTCAATTTTTTATTTTAAGGGTTTATTTATTATTTTAAGGGTTTATTTATTATTTTAAGGGTTTATTTATTATTTTATTTTTATCAAGTCTATGGTTCAGTTATAAAATAACCAACTCTTAAACCTTGTTGAACTGGAGGTAATGGCAATGTAATATTTGTGTTAGTATCTTTTTTATTTTTATATAACGCGCCACAAAAATCTGCAGGTGAACAAGTTCCATTATCTGGATTATCATAATATTTCAAATTGTTAGTTATTTGTTTATATGAACCTAATTTAAATACAGGATAATGCCACCATATTTCATTATAATTATTGTCTGAAGTTTCATTTTTATTTATTAGAGGATAATCATTTAATATTGCTTGTTTAACAGATTTTGGAAAAGTTCCAGGCGTTGATAAATCATATAACCCACTAAATCCTTCAACATTTTTAATTAAACTTAATACTAATATTAGTATTAAAAATATAATACTCCCTATAACAAATTTATATTTCATATAATATAAATCTATATAAAAACTTAATTATTTAATTTTAAAAGTGACTTAAAATTAAACTACCAAATATATATACTATGGAAACAACATACATGCGTGTTACTAAAAGAAATGGTGAATTAGAAGAAATTGCATTTGATAAAATTCAATCGCGAATCAAAAAATTAGGCGAAGAAGCGTCAATTCATATAAATTATCCACAATTAGTTATGAAAGTAATTGATCAGTTATATGATACAATTTCTACAACAAAAATAGATGAATTGGCTGCTGAACAATGCGCTTCACTTTCTACCCTAAATCCTGATTATGGCACTCTTGCTGGACGCATTATTATTTCTAATCATCAAAAAAATACTAATTCATTATTTTCAAATGTAGTAGAAGAATTATATAATTTTTATGATATTCACGGCAATCATAACCCATTAGTATCATCAAATTTATGGATATTTGTTAGTAAGTATGCTACAAATTTAAATGATATGATTGATTATAATAGAGATTATTTAATTGATTATTTTGGGTTTAAAACTTTGGAAAGAGCATATTTATTTAAAAAAGGAAAATATATTATTGAAAGACCACAACATATGTGGATGAGAGTTTCTGTCGGAATACACGGCGATTTAAATAATCCTAATTCATTAGAACTCATTAAAGAAACATATAATTTAATGTCTCAAAAATTTTTTACACATGCGACACCAACCCTTTTCAATGCAGGAACTCCACGACCACAAATGAGCTCTTGTTATTTGTTAGCTATGGAAAATGATAGCATTGATGGAATTTTTAATACATTAAAAGATTGCGCACATATTTCAAAATGGGCCGGAGGAATTGGATTACATGTTCATAATATTAGAGCAAAAGGAAGTCATATTCAAGGAACAAATGGAATATCTAATGGATTAGTTCCTATGTTACGGGTATTTAATAATACTGCTCGATATGTTGACCAAGGAGGTAATAAGCGTAATGGTTCATTTGCAATTTATTTAGAACCTTGGCACGCTGATATTTTTGATTTCTTAGAAATGCGAAAAAATCATGGAGACGAAGAAACGAAAGCGCGTGACTTATTTTATGCTTTGTGGATTTCTGATTTATTTATGGAAAGAGTTAAAGACAAAAATGGCAAATGGTCATTATTTTGTCCACACGAATGTCCTGGGTTATCTGATGTTTATGGGGAAAATTTTAAAAATTTATATGAATCTTACGAAACAAATGGCAAAGCTAGAAAGACTATTAATGCGCGTGAATTATGGTTTGCTATTTTAGATGCTCAAATGGAAACAGGGACACCATATTTACTTTATAAGGACGCAGCCAATATAAAATCTAATCAAAAAAATCTTGGAACAATTAAATCATCCAACCTATGTTGTGAGGTCATAGAATACTCTGATAGTACTGAAACAGCAGTTTGTAATCTAGCGTCCGTTGCCTTACCAGCATTTGTTAATCAACAAACAAAACAATTTGATTATGATAAACTTCATCAAGTTACTAAAGTAGTAACTAACAACTTAAATAAAGTTATTGATATTAATTTTTATCCTACTGAGAAAACAAAAAAAAGTAATTTAAGACATAGACCTATTGGCATTGGCGTACAAGGTTTAGCAGATGCTTTTATTTTAATGGATATTCCATTTCATTCTGAAGAAGCCAAAAGTGTTAATAAACTAATATTTGAAACTATTTATCACGCATCTCTTGAAAAAAGTAATGAAATTTCTTTTGAAAGAGGTGAAAAAATTAAATTATTAGATGCAAACTCTATTGAAAGTGTTCTTAACGAGTATGAATATTCTACATTAAATCGTGATAATACAGATTTATTTGGCGCTTATATTTCATTTGAGGGATCACCTACATCTAAAGGAATTCTCCAATTTGATCTTTGGAATGTGAGTCCTAGTAATCGTTATGATTGGGATATTCTTAAAAAATCAATACAAAAATATGGATTACGAAACTCTTTGTTAGTTGCTCCAATGCCAACCGCATCTACATCACAAATTCTAGGATATAATGAATGTTTTGAACCATTTACAAGCAATTTATACTCCCGCAGAACATTAGCAGGAGAATTTGTGGTTGTTAATAAATATTTAATGAAAGAACTTATTGAATTAGGTCATTGGAATGAACAAATAAAAAATAATATTATTGCGAATAAAGGTTCTATTCAACAAATGCCATTTTTATCACAGCATATTCGTAATAAATATAAGATTGTTTGGGAAATGCCTATGAAACATATTATAGATATGGCAGCTGATAGAGGTCCATTTATTTGCCAAAGTCAAAGTTTAAATTTATGGATAGAAGAACCTGTTTATAGCAAATTAACATCTATGCACTTTTATGCTTGGGAGAAAGGATTAAAAACTGGAATTTATTACTTAAGAAGAAAAGCAAAACATCAGGCTCAACAATTTACAATTGAACCAACTGCGATACACAAAGAAAAAGAAGATATTTGTGAATCTTGTTCCGCTTAGAAATAAATTATGTTTTATGTTTTATGTTTTACAATAGATAATCTTTTTCTTGTTTTTGATACTAATTTATGTAATTTTGCTTTTTTAGTTTTATTATATTTACAAGTATATCCTAAAGGAGAAATTTTTTTTATATAATTAGTTATTATTTTATTTGTGCCACAAATATCAAATCCATTATTTAAAGACATACAATATACTCTTAAACAAACAATAGCATCTATTAAAGCATTATGAAGAAATTTTTTGTTTGGTTCATATCCAAAATAATATTTGTACGCTTCTATTAATTTTGGATATTTAAAAACTTTTTGGTCTTCTGTTTTTTTGGTCACATGTAAAACTTGTTTTAAAATAGGGGTTGTTATTTTCATTGTACACGCAAAATTATTATTATTCATCATTTGTTTAATTTTTTGAACTTTATCTTCTTTAGATGTTCTTATTAGTTCAGCAATAATCATTGTTCTATCAAATTGAACATTATGTCCAACAACTACATCCGCTTTACTAAAATCATTCATAAATTCATTTAAAGCGTCCTCTATTTTTGCTTTATTTACATTAGTAGCATTTAAAATTGTTTCTCTTGTTATATGATGAATTTTAATTGTTTCTTCAGTTATTGTAATATTATCAGGAATATCAATATATTTATTAAAAATTTTAGAACTAGATGAATTGTTGGTATCATATAAAACATAACTTAATTGAATAATTGATGGACAAATATTAATATATGTAGACCACAAAGAATTATTATTTTTATAATCAACAAAACTTAGTAATTTTTTACTATTTTTTTCACGCATTAACATTGTATTTGTATTTGTTTCAGTATCAAATGCCAATATTTTTACCATTAATATAATATTATATTGTAAAAAAATATAATATTAATTATTAAATTTATTATTTATATTCCTTGCATATTCCAAAAGTTTTTCTATGCCATTTAGTGATACCATATTGTTTAATGCCATCCATATGTTTTTTAGACCCATACCCTTTATTTGAATTTATGTCATAATGCTCTACTAATTCCGGATTTTCTTTGCATAACTCATCAATGTATTTATCTCTTTCAGTTTTGGCCAATATAGACGCGGCTGCTATAGATGTATATTTATTATCTCCTCCTTCAATCATTTTATATTTTATGGGTTTTTCTGTAAATGGTTTAAAATAGTTACCATCTACTAATATTAATATTTTATTATAATCAATATCTAATAAGTTTGATAATTGAAATAATATATTTCTAATGCCTTTATGCATTGCTGATTGTGTTGCCTGTAATATATTTATATTATCTATAGTTTGTTCATCTTCATATTCTACTGCCCAAGCAATCGCATTTTTTTTAATATAATCGGCAACTTGTTCTATTTTCTTTTTGCTATGAAATTTTTTACTATCTTTCATTTGCGAATGATTAAAACTATTATCTTTAGGTAAAACAACAATTCCTGCGTAAACTCTTCCAAACATTGGACCTCTACCAGCTTCATCTATACCTATTTCAATAATTGTGGTATCAGCATCAAACCATGGGGTTAACACATTTGGTATTTTTTTAGGGGGGGTTAATTCAAATACTTCTTTTTCTTCTTTATGTGAAGAATCATTATTGTCTTTAATTATAACTTTACTAAACAAATTATTATGATTAAACATTCTTAAATATATATTTATTTATTTAAATATAAATATTAAATAAATAAATCAATTTTTTTCACTATATAAATTATATAATGAAAGGTGAATTATTAATACTTTTTGTGATTTTATTGTTATCATTTATTTTATGTTCATTTTTAGGTGGAAAAGGATGCATTGAAGGGTTTAACTCTGTTAAAAATGATTCATCCAATGATTCATCTAAGGATTCATCTAAGGATTCGTCATTTACTAGTCAAAGTATTTATGATAACTATAATCATTATAATAAAACTTCATCTCCTACTATTTTTTATGGACCAGATGGAGGAACAGCAAAGGTAATTAAAACTTTAAATAATAATACTATTGTTATAACTAACAAAAATGGAACTACTCAAATTTATCATATAGATTCAAATTCTAATGATTCAAATATGTCAATTTATTATGGACCAAATGGAGGTTCTGCTAAATTAATTACTAATAATGGAAAACAATTAGTAGAAATAACAGGTCCAAATGGTTCTAAAATTGTTTATGGTAGTGATAATATACATGATACTATAAATAATTATGACCATTATAATAATAATCATTATGAACATTACAATAATAATCAATTTGATAATAATCAATATGACCATAATAATAATAATCAATTTGATAATAATCAATATGACCATAATAATAATAATCAATATGATTCTTCAGATTATTATAACTCTTTACCAAAAGGCGTTTCTCGTTCTCAAATTCCTTCAGGACAGGAAGATTTATATATATTAAAATCTCAAGTAGTACCACCAGTTTGTCCAAAATGTCCGAATCCAATAGTTAAATGTCCTACTGATACAGATACAGATGTTACTAAATGTCCACCTTGTCCTCCTTGTGCTAGATGTCCTGAACCTAATTTTACATGTGCAAAAATACCAAATTACAGCGCGTTTAATCCAAATACAATGCCAGTTCCTGTGCTATCAGATTTTTCAACATTTGGAATGTAATAGAAAAAATTTGTTAATGTTATTTTATTTAAGTAATATATAATGACGCAAACACGTAAACATAAAAATATAAATAATAAAACAAAAAGAATATTTAAAAAAAATAATTTTTCATCTTCAGATGGAATGGTTACAAAAATTTGGGGGCCTATTATATGGACAGCATTACATACAATAAGTTTTAATTATCCTGTAAATCCTACAAATGAAGATAAAATACATTATAAAGAATTTATTTATAGTCTAAAATATGTTTTACCTTGCAAGTATTGTAGAATTAATTTGACAAAAAATTTTAATCAAAAACCATTATTAATGTGCCATATGAAAAATAGAGAAACGTTTTCAAGATATATTTATGAATTACACGAATTGGTAAATAAAATGCTTAACAAAAAATCAAATCTAACATATTGTGATATAAGAGAAAGATATGAACATTTTAGGTCTAGATGTACTGAAGAATCGCCTAAAATTTTTAATTTTATAAAAAAATCTCAAACAAAAAAGAAAAAAGAAAAAGGTTGTACAGAACCTTTATATGGTAAAAAGGCTAGATGTATTATTAATATTGTTCCACAAGAGGATAAAAGCGCTACATTTAAAATGGATAAAAAATGCATTAAATCAAAAATTAAAATATAAATATATTGTAACTATGTCTTCTTCTTTAATGATTGTTGAATTTACAAAATCTACTCAAAATGTTTGCATGTGTGTTGGATTATCTATGTTATTTATTATTTTTTTTATGATGTCTCCATTAAATTCATTTATGTTATCTTCTATATTTGGAAAAGTGATTATACTTACACTTTTAGGATATACTTTATATTATAACACAAGACAAACTAACAAATTTTCTAAAAATTTTAATGTAAATATTTTGAATCAAACTGAAAACTGGAATCCAATAAAAACAAATATTATTTGTAGTTATATATTTTCTTTATTTGTGTTAGTTCTCATTATTTCAGTTATTAAAACCATTTTTTAAAGTTCTTTAAGGTTCTTTAAAAGTTCTTTAGGTAAATTTTTATATTTTTGTAAATGAATATTTAACTTTTTTATTATATACATTTTATGTTACAATTTTAAACGAATAATTAGAATTTAATTATTCGTTTAAAAGATACTATAATTTATTCTTATTTAATATATATGAATAGAAATTTATCAACTTTTAATGGTGGGTTAAATGGTTTAAATGTTTCAAAAATGGGTGGTACTTTTTCATTACAAAAATATTTATTAGAAAAAATTAGTTGGTTAATGAATTGGAAAATAGCAGCAATTATTATAGTAGTAATTATATTACTTATTTCAGCATATTTTATTTACAAACAATCGACTAATGCAAAGACATTTCACCCAAATAGAGAACATATTCCAAAAAATGCAAATTCAAATAAAACTGCTACATTAATGCTATTTTATGTAGATTGGTGTCCACATTGTAAAACTGCTAAACCTGAATGGGACTCATTAAAGGCAGAGTATGATAACAAAATAATTAATGGTTATAATTTATCATTAATTGAATATAATTGTACCAATGAATCCGCAGAAATATCTGAATTAATGGATAAATATAGTATTGAAGGTTATCCTACAATAAAATTGATTAAGGATAATCAAATAATTGAATATGATGCTAAACCAACAAAATCAACCATGGAACAATTTTTGAATACAGTTCTTTAAATTATTTTTAATTTACTATAAAGTACAAACTATTAGACATTTATAATATAAAAAAATACTTATATTATAAATAAATGGAGTTTGTTTATGTTCTTTGTGGTTCTGGATTTGAATGGGAAGATATAATTATATTTTTATCAAAGGAAGATGCTATAAAAGAATCAATGGAGTACCCAAATCATAGACTTGAAATTTTTAGTAAAACTGACACATGCGGATATACCCCTACTTATAATTATTATAAAAATGGAGAATTTATTCAAAACTCATAATCGGCGTTAAAATAACTTAAACAACATTTGATTTATTAGATAAAAATTTTGTAGCATCTTCTTCTCCCATTTTTATCCATTGGTTTCTTAATTCTTGATTTGTTACTGCTTGTTGAATAAAATCTAAAAAATTACAAATATTTTCTGTCACATTACATTCAATAGTATTATTAATATTTTCTAATTTAACTGTACCGCGTATAAAATTCATTGCATTAGTTGTGAGACACATCACATATTCTAACAATGATAATTCTTCTGTAATTTCTGCATTTTTAAAACTATTATTATCATTGTCATGTGACCTTTTTATTCCCAATATTTCATCCTTATTAGTATTATCTCTTAAACATTGATTTATAGGATAGTTACACATTACTCCACCATCTATATAACATTTTTTATCTATTATGTTTGGCATAAATATTCCTGGAAAAGCAGATGACATTGTTAATGCTTGTAATAAACTTAAATTAGGATGAGTTGTATGTGATAATTCAATAGTTTCAAAATTATTTAATTCAAATGTAAAAATATGAAAATCTATTTTTGAAAAATCATAAAATTCTTTTAATGTTACATTTATTTCTACATTTTTTGCTTGTAATAAAGGTTTAAAAATTATTTCAACCAATTTTTTATCAAATAATCCTTTATTGTAATATGATTCATAAATTTGTTTTGCATTTATTTTAAAAGCATCATTCCAAGGTCTTTCAATTATATATTTATTTAAAGTTTCCCAATCATACTTAAGACAAATAAATGCTCCAATCATTGAACCAACCGAAGTTCCATATATTGATTCTATATTATCTACTTTCCAAAAATTTTCTTTTTCAAGTTTTTGTAATGCGCCTAAGTATCTTAAACCTAATGGACCTCCACCACTAATTACTAAATGTTTTATTGTCATAAATATTAAATATTCATTTTATTTAAATATATATTTTTACAAAGTTATAATGAAAAATAATAATAAAATTTTTTATTTCCGCCAAAAATTAAAATAATTTTCTTTTAAATAACAAATGGCAAATATTTTTACATTGGAAAATTTTTCAGAGTTTTCAGAAAAAATTAGCATTGATGAATTATATGAAAAGAAACGTCAAGTTGATATTGGCAAGTTAGAGTTATTTAAAAAAATATTAAATCGTATTCATGTTAGAATTAAAACAACCGCAAAACATAGTATACACGAAAAATTTTGTTGGTTTGTTGTTCCAGAAATCATTATTGGTGTTCCAAAATATGATCAATCCGGTTGTATTGCATATATAATGAATGCTTTACAAGAAAATGGGTTTAATGTTAAATATTTTCATCCAAATACTTTATTTATATGTTGGGACCATTGGGTGCCGTCATATGTTAGGAATGAAATTAAACATAAAACTGGTATAATAATCAATGAATATGGTGAAAAAATATCTGAAAATGCTGGTGAAGATGAAAAGGAACAACCTCCAGAAAATATAGAACAAATTAAAAATAGCAAAAAATATACTCCTATTAATTCATATAAACCTTCAGGCAAATTAGTTTATAGTGAAGATTTATTAAATAAGATTGATAACAAAATAAATTAATATTATTTATTTAATATATATGAAAACAAAAAAAAATAAAACATTTAATAATTGTACAAAAAAATGTAAACCAAGTCAAACAAATTTAAAGATATATTGTAAAACACATGCCAACACATTAAATAGCTTTGAAAAACAATATGAATCCAAATATAATATAAAACACATACAAACTCGTGAGAATAATACCGAAAACAAATTAATTAAATTATTTAAAACCCCTTTTACTCCTAGTAAATATACTCCTCGTAATGATTATTATACATATATAAACTATAAATGGATAAGTGATAAAAATAAAGAATTTAAAAATAGTTTAAAATATTATGTCCAAATAGATAGTTTTAGAATGACTCAGGAAAAAGTATATTATGAATTAATTGATATAATTAAAAATTATATAAAAAATAATACATCACATAAAGCTAACGCAATTCAATCCGTTTACAATTCTCTATATAATTTAAATAATAAATCTGCAGAAAATTATATACAAATTTATTTAAAATTAATTGATAATCGTATATCCACAGGAAATATTTATAATATTTTAGGAAGTCAAAACAAAAACGAAGTTATTTCTTGGGGTTCTCCTTTAGTTTGGAATGTTTTAAGAAATGAACAAAATGTACAATATTATATCTCTAATATTAGTGCTCCTAAACTAACATTATATGATTATACATTATATATTGAAAATCCTACAGATGATAATAGTACAAAAATATATAAAAATAAATTTAAACGTAAATACCTTGAGTTTATTTCCACAATGTTTAATTTGTGCTTAGGTAAAAATCATGGACTTAAAGAAACTGATGTCTGGGATTGTGAATATGATATATTAGTTGCATTAGGTTGTAATTCTGTTAAAAATGATGATTTTACAAGAGGGTATAATGTTCTTACACAAGAAGAAGGTTTAAAATATGGGTTTGATTGGAATGAATATGCTACAAAAATTGGATACACAAATGTTCCAAAAACTTTTATTTGTACTAGTCTAAATTATTTACAATGTATTATGAAAATACTAACAAAAAACAATGCATGGAAAAGTACAAAATGGAAAACTTACTATTATTATATTAATTTTAGGCAAATAATGCGGTTTCATAGTGAATGGAGACTTGTTTATTACGATTTTCATGGTAAATTTATTGAAGGGCAATCCGCCCCAATGCCACAAGAAATATATCCTGTATTAGGAATGTCATTTTGTTTTAATACATTTTTAACAAATGAGTATATTAATAAAAATAAAGACCAAAGGTATATTGATTATACTCATAATATGGCAAGTGATTTATTAAATATTTATAAAAGAATTATTAAACGTAATACTTGGTTATCGCCTTCAACTAAAAAGTTTGCTTTATTAAAATTAGAACATATAAAATTAGAAGTTGGAAGTCCAAAAATATTAAGAGAAGATCCTATTTTAGAGTATGATAGTAATGAAGCATTTCAAAATATAATAAAAATAGCTAAATGGCGAACAAAACAATTTATTAAATTAGACGGTAAGTCATCTAAAGTAGATATTCCAACTATAGATTGGGAACATTTTAAAATGATAGGAAAGCAATCATATATTGTAAATGCGTATTATACTCCAACGGAAAATTCAATTTATGTTCCGTTAGCTTATTTACAAAAACCATTTATAGATTTAGAAGAAAGAGGAATTGAATATAATTTAGCTCACATTGGGTATACTTTAGCACATGAAATGTCTCATTGTTTAGATGATTTAGGAAGTAAGTATGATGAAAAAGGTAATTTACATAATTGGTGGACAAAAGATGATTTAAAGCATTTTAATTTAAAAATTAAAAATGTTATTAAGCAATATGAAACATTTGCAGGATATGATGGAATAAAAATGGATGCCAGTTTAAGCGTTGGGGAAAATTTAGCGGATATATCAGGTTTAGCAATATGTGAAGAATATTTACAAGATTTTCAAGAATATAATATTGATATTGTTCCTATTCGTGCGTTATCATTCGAGGCATTTTTCACTTATATTGCAATTCAGGCAAGACAAAAAATATTTGATAAATCAATAAAAGCTCAGTTAAAAACGAATCCACACCCTATGGATAAATATAGAACTAATTGTCCACTTTCTCGTTTAAAATTATTTAGAAGTTTATATAATATTAAAAAAGGAGATAAAATGTATTGGGATTCTACAGATACTATTTGGTAAATAAAATACTTTAGAAAGTTATAAAATTCGAAATAATTTTAATATTTTAATATTTTGAATTTTTTATTTTTTTTTCTATAAGTATAATATATAAATGGTTCATAAATCTCGTAGTAATCGTCGTAGCAAGTCTATGGCCCGTGGTCGTTCTAGAGCGGCAGCCCGCACAATGAAGAGGGCCGCTGCTAGAGCTGCTTCTGCTTCTGCTTCCAAGGCAGCTTCTGCTTCCAAATCTGCTTCTAAGGCAGCATCTAGAGCCGCTTCTGCCGCTAGGTCTTCTTCTGCTTCCAAAGCCGCTAATGCTGCTAAGGCGGCATCTGTTGCCGCCGCTAAGGCTGCCGCTGCCGGAAGGTCTGCATCAGCAGCAGCATCTAGAGCCGCAGCCGCAGCCGCTCAATAAATATATAATTTATAATTCGTAATATTATAAATATACATTTAGAAAACGTAGTTATATTTTATAAGAAAATTGGTTATTTCTTATACTTTAGCAGTTATACTTTAGCAGGTTAAATAGTATTATCTTCAATAATTAATTTCTCAGATATTTTGTTTAAATTATTTATTTGATTTTGAGAAGTTTCTAATATTTTTTGTTCTAAAATTGCCTCATACATTTTTAATCCATTTACATAATCAATTTCACAAGATAAATATAATTTAATAATTAATGCCCTTGTTTCAACAACTATTTCTTGTAATTTTTCTTCTGTTAAAGTTGGACTAATACGAATTTGTTTTTTACCTGTTTGCGAATCAATTGCATAAACAAAAATTTGATTAATAATTTGTATTAATGCATTTTGATTTTTATTAGCAGTTTGAATCATAGTTTTTAAATTTTTAGCGTAATCACTAAATAGTTTATTACTTAAAGGACCTTTATATTTACGTTCAAATAATGGGTCAGAACCTGTACATTCATCCATTTTATGATAATCTCTTAATTTTATATCACCAAATTTTTTTATTTCTGGAGGCATTGTTGATTTGCCGGTAAATATATTATAAAATATTTGTAAATCACTTTCAAATATTTTTTTTGTTTTTTCTGACATGCCTATAAATTTTCCTGTTTTAAAATCGTAATTATCATCATAATATAACTCTTCTAATTCTGGAATTCCAGGTTCATCGGCAAGTGTTTTAGAGTTACCATCTTCACCAATATTTACATTACAAACATTTGGACTAACTGCCAAATTTCCATCTATATCAACTTCTAATGAATTTTTATTTTTTAAAGCATTAATGCGATTATCGCAAATATTTAATTTATAAATTTCTCTTGGAGTATTTTTAGGAATTTTTCCTTTTTCAAATAATGATGCTCGAATATTATTACCTTCTGTATCTTTATAGACATAAATTGGATTTATTGTTGTTACAATTGCTGCAAAAATATGAGCAATTTTAATATAAAATTTAGAAATAGACATACAAATGCGCCTTTTTTTAACAGAATTTTGAACATCAAAATTACTAATATCATCTTTATTAAAAAATATAACTTTATCTTTCTCTAGTTCATTTACTTCAACCCCATTTTTTATTCTTTGAGCAAGATACGTAATTTCTAAGTCAGTAAAATATATATTAATTATATCAGATGTTAGTACAACTAACTTGTCACAATATTCTTTATCGTATAATTTTCTTAAACTTTTAAAATCCATTGTAAGAATATAATAAGTTGCTATATAATCTAATATTTGAGATATTGATTTTGGAGATAACTTATCATTTTGCTCTTTATTAGATGATGTAGATGCATTAGATCCCGTAAATGAGGTAGATGTACTAGATGATGTAGACGTAGTAGATGTTTGATTTCCCATATAATATATATTTAATATTATTTATTATATCATAATATACCATATTTAAAATTATTATATTAGTTTACATACAATAAATAAAATTGATTTAAATATTTATTTTCTAATTTAATAAAACAATAATGATAATGAATAACGAAAGAAGCAAAAAAAATAAAGACAATAATTTTTTAGAAAAAGCAAAACTTTGGAATGTTTTTGAATCCGAAGTTATAAATCCAGATAAACCAAAAGAACCATTAGAATGTTTATATAGAACTGCGGGAGATAGAGAAAATTGTGAAAGATGTCAATTTGCTTTAGCATATTCTGATGAAGGTTTTCTAACTTGTACAAATAATAAATGTGGCATTATTTATAAGGACATGTTAGATCATTCTCCTGAATGGAGATATTATGGAGCAGATGATAACCAAAGTTCTGATCCTACTAGATGTGGAATGCCAATTAACCCATTTTTAGAAGAATCATCATTTGGATGTAAAGTTTTATGCATTGGTAAAACATCATATGAAATGAGAAAAGTTAAACGATATACAGAATGGCAATCTATGCCATATAAAGAAAAATCACAATATGACGAATTTCAACGTATTACTATTTATGCTAATAACGCCGGAATTTCTAAAAAAATTATAGATGATGCTATTCGATATCATAAAAAAATATGTGAATATGAACAATCATTTAGAGGTGATAATAAAGATGGATTAATCGCAGCTTCTATTTACATATCATGCAGAATTAATAATTATCCTAGAACAGCAAAAGAATTAGCAACAATATTTCATTTAGATGTTACTAGCGCAACTCAAGGTTGTAAAAATGCTCAAACCATTTTAAGCATTCTTGAAAAAGATATGGATAATAAAGATAAAACTGCTTTTTGTAAAACTAAACCAGAAGATTTTATTGAAAGGTATTGTAGCAAACTAAATATTAATGCTGAACTTACAAGATTATGTAAATTTATTGCTATCAAAATTGAACATAAAAATTTAATGCCTGAAAATACTCCCCATTCTATAGCTGCTGGAATTGTTTATTTTATAGCACAATTATGCAAGTTAAATGTTTCTAAACGAGAAGTTAAAGCTATTAGTGAAATATCTGAAGTAACAATTAATAAATGTTATAAAAAACTTGAAAAAATGACAGAAGAATTGGTTCCTTCTATTATTTTAAATAAATATTCTTAACTAATTTGTATACGCATTTACTTTTTATATAAAAGTAAATTATTAGTTTAGCAAAATTCGTATTATAAATAATATAAAATACTTCAGATTAATTATGTCAAAGATACCAAAACTTATTTTTATTATTCCTTATAGAAATCGACCTCAACACAAGTTCTTTTTTTCAAATTATCTAAATACTATTATGCAACAAAGTTATTTAAAAGACGATTATGAAGTATATTTTTCACATCAACACGACACTCGACCATTTAATAGAGGAGCTACTAAGAATATTGGATTTTTAACTATGAAGATAAAATATCCAAATGATTATAAAAATATCACCTTTGTTTTTAATGATATTGATACAATTCCTTTTTCTGCAATTTTTGATTATGAAACTGTTCCTGGAATTGTTAAACATTTTTATGGATTTGATTATGCTTTAGGAGGAATTGTATCATTAAATGGGTCTGATTTTGAAGCAATTAATGGATTTCCTAATTTTTGGGGATGGGGAATGGAAGATAATATATTACAAAATAGATGTGACAAAATTGGACTTAAAATAGACAGAAGTCAATTTTACAAAATTGGGCATCCCAATATTTTACATTTATTTGATGGAGTTCAAAGAATTATTAATCGGAAAGATCCTTGGAAAAAAAATCATGATGACGGCATTGATGGATTAAGAACTATTCACAAATTACAATATACTATTGATGTTGAATCTAGCAATTTATTAGATAATGTACATGTAATAAATACAAATAATATGTTTCTTATTAATATTACTAATTTTATGACTAAAATCAAATTTGAAGATCAACATTATCATAAATATGATTTAAGAGAACCACCTCATAAAATTACACATCCAGATAACTCTCGCATTGCAATAGATATAGTTGGAAATGATTGGTCAAATATTCCTTTTTATCCAACCGCAGAAAAGAAAAATGAAATGATTAAACAATATGGAGTTGCTGCCGCTGAAGAAATAATTAAATATAGTTATGAAAATTCAAATGATCCTACAAAAGTCATAATTCCACCTCCGCCACATTTACAAACACAAATAAATAATCAAATGCAAAAATACAATATCAATATTAATAAATTTTCTCCTAATTATGCTAGAAGTATTGGAGTTAAACCAAAAGCAACATCATCCGCTAATATTAGATTAGGAGGAGTACAACGTTAAATTTACATATTTGCGTAACCATTATAAACATAATTTATATATTATTTTTATAATGCCTATTAATTGCTTAAACGATATTACAAATGCTTTTTATATTAATTTACAACATAGAACTGATCGTAAAGAATATGTAACAAAAGAATTACAAAAAATTGGAATAACTGCTAATAGATTTAATGCCATACAAATGGAAAATGGTGCTATAGGTTGTAGTATGAGTCATCTTACAATTTTACAAAATGCTCTACAAAATAATTTAGACCACGTTTTAATTATAGAAGATGATATTACATTTTTAAATCCAGAATTATTTAAATCTCAAATAAACAAATTTTTTAAAATACACAATAATAATTGGGATGTTATATTACTTGCTGGAAATAATATACCACCATATGAAAATATAGATGATACTTGCATAAAAGTATCACATTGTCAAACCACTACAGGTTATTTAGTTAATGGACATTATATAAAAGTATTGCTTCAAAATGTTAAAATGGGATTAACACATTTATTGAATAAACCAAATGAAAAACATAAATTTGCAATAGATATGTTTTGGTTTGTTTTACAACGTTCAAGTAATTGGTATTTAATCACTCCTTTAACCATAGTTCAACGAGAAGATTATAGTGATATTGAAAAAAAACTAACAAATTATAAAGATATGATGCTTGATTTAGATAAAGTTGCGTTATTTAAGGCAATAAGAGAAAAAAGAACTAATACATTATTAAAGTAACAAACATTATTAAATATTATTAATTATAACAACATATTATCATAAATAATGTCACAAATCATAAACTATGAAAATGAACAAAAAATAAATTATATCATTGGTAAGCTTCCTTCAGACCTAGTTAAGCAAATATATACAGATTATATTAAACCTGAACTTATATGTAGAGAATTAAATACAATTTTAAATTCAACTGAAAGTCGGGATTTATCTTTTGAACCACTAGAAAACTTTTTAAGAAACCATGTTTTACCCGATTCTATTGTTACAAAATATTTAATTAAAAATGACGAAATATTTCAAACAATTTACAAAACACATATTATTAATCGTGAACAAACATTAGTATTATTTCCTGATTTAGTATCTTCGTTTGCCGGTTGTTGGATTATGTATCTTCATCATTAATTTATAGCAACTTTATTTAAATATAATATTATTTATATTATATGAATGAATTATTTACATTTTTAAGTATTATTATTGTTCCTGTTATTGCCAGCACTTGTTTGTATTTGTATAAATCTAAATGTCAACGAGTTACTCTTTGTTATGGATTAGTTGATGTTGAAAGAGATGTTAGAGGAGAAGAAAAAAGTGATATTGCATTGGATTCAACTAGGACTTCTATTATTGATAACCTTTAAGTTCTTTAAGTTACTTTTTATATATTTTGGGTCTTTAAGTTACTTTTTAATTAATTTTAAGTTTCTTTAAATTACTTTTATGTATATTTTCTATTGGCACCCACTCCTCTAAAAATAAGTCGCACGTATTATGAACATTCGGCATAAACCATTTTTCTGGATAACACACAATCTTATCTACATTTGTATTTAAATATGCTCCCCACCAACTAAATGTACTATTTGCTATTATATTGTGATTACATAAACTCATCAATAACATTTGTTCCCAATCTTTTAACAATGAATTTGCTCTTTCAAATTTTATTAATGAAAATTCTAATTGTAATTTTTTTATAATATATTCTACATCTTCTATATCTTCATTTTCACAAAAATACAAAATTGATAATTTGGTATTGTATTGGGGTTTTATTTCAGATAAAATATAAGTTATTGAATTACTATAATACGTTTCACTTAAAATTTGATAAATATGTGGATATTTTTTGTAATCTCCAAATCTAAAATGCATAGAAATGAATTGATTGTTTGTAAAATTAATATTTGATATTTCTTTTACGATTTTTTTTTTTAAATCTAATTTAAGTAACTTACAAATTGATTCCTTATATCTATCAAAATATTTTGGACTTTGAAAATAACCAACTAACAAAGTTCCATAACTCTTTTCAAAAGTTTCAGGTAGTTCTTTATATGTAAAACCATTTTCTTTTATAAATATTAATTGTGGAATTTCATTCATATTTTTTAAAAATGGACTAAGACTCGATAAAAAAGTTTCCCAATATGTGTATCTTATGGTTACACCATTTGAACCAGTTCCTAATTGTGCGTTGTTTAAAAAGAAAAAAGATTTTTCGCATTTTAAAGCATACGCTATGGTTGTAAATATTTGAAACAATTGATTACCTAATCCTCCGCATAATTTACACGATATCATTTTATATAATATATTCAAACTTATTTAATATATTATACTTATTATTATTTTAACATTTCAAATGCGGATTATTTATAACAATAATATTCATCATTTTTACATAAATATACATTTGCTATTTCATCTCCATTTTTAAGTTCTTCGATTGTTTCACATAATTCTCTAGACCAATTGTAAGTATCATAAAATACATCTTCTTGTAAAATACGAATAACTGAATAACCATTATCATTAGCACATTTTTCTTTGTATATATCATTTTCATTAGAACAAGAAGTTTTATGACCATTTTTTCTTTTTGTAAAATTAGTAGTGTGACCAACATATATATCACTTATTAAAGTATCTTTACAACAAATCTTGTAAATAATTATTATTTATATTTAATATGTTCTATTTAAATATAAATTGTAAATATTACAACCAACTATTTAAAACCATGTCTATATCTTCTGTACCTTCGACATCATCTATTAATAATTTATTCAAATAACTAGGATGGTACTTTTTCATAATTTTGGGTTCTCTTATATTTTTCCATAATAAATCCCTAAATTGTGTTTTAAATTTTAAACAATAATATAAATGACAAAATGTATGTAATATTTTTAGTTTGGTATTTATTATAAATAAATCATTACTACCTATTATGTCATAAATAGGATTATAATCGTAAGTTAATAATTGCAGATTTTCATTCAAAGTAGGTAGTTCAGTTAGTTGATTATTACTACAAAATAATTGTCGTAAATTTGTATTTAAAGTAGGTAACTTTATTAGTTGATTATTACTACACAATAATATTTGTAAATTTACATTTAAAGTAGGCAAAAAAGTTAATTGATTATTGTGACAATATATGTCCTCTATATTTGTATTTAAAGTAGGCAAAAAAGTTAATTGATTATTAGCACAATTTAATTGTTTTAAATTTAGATTTAAACAAGGCAAAAAAGTTAATTGATTATTGTGACAACATAATAATTGTAGATTTGCATTTAAAGTAGGTAAAGTAACTAATGGATTATTGTGACAATATAATTGTTTTAAATTTGTATTTAAAGTAGGTAAAGCAACCAATAGATTATTATCACAAGATAATGTTTGTAAATGTTCATTTAAAGAAGGTAGGAATGTTAATTTATTATTAGAACAATATAATTGTTGTAAATTTTCATTTAAAGTAGGTAACTCCGTTAGTTGATTATTACCACAATTTAATATTTGTAGATTTTCATTTAAAGTAGGCAAAAAAGTTAATCGATTATTGTAACAATATAAGTGTTCTATATTTGTATTTAAAGTAGGTAACTTTGTTAATTGATTATTAGCACAATTTAATATTCGTAAATTTTTAAATCTAGTTACATCAGGAAGATAATTAAGTGGATTACTTGATACACACGATACATTAATAGTGTCTGCATTTTCTTCTAAATTATTTATGTAAGTATTTATGAAAGTTTCAATACAAAATTCAGTCATAATTAATATAATATTTAATATTTAATATTATATTAAAATAATAAATACAAAATTTTAAATAAATGGCAAGTACTTAATTGTGTCATTTTCATAAATTGTTACTTTAAAAGCGTCATTATATCCTTCAACATAAATAGTATCTCCATTATATATTTTATCTACCCCATAATCATTTAAAGCACTACGACCTTTAAATGAAATAGGTAATTTTACATTATTATGTTGATTTGATATAGTATAATATTGCCATTTATCTCTATTAGTAAATAATGGTCGCCCCATTAGTGGTAATATATTATCTTTTGATACGCCATTTAATGGAGTCATTATACCCATTTGACGATATGTAGTGTCAACTGCTCCTACATTAGTTGAAATATTAATAGGAACCGCATTTACAGGAATATTTTGAACAAAATGCCTTTCATCTTTATATGGAGCATCATAAGGATTTAATAATACATCTTTTTGTAAATTATTATATGGCCAACTTGGTAAAAAACTACTAAATAATCCATCTCTTTTATTTTCGAATGTAATATTATTATTAGTATTATTAGTATTGTTTTTAAAATTCATATAAATAAAAAACCCTATAACTAACAAAATAATACAAAGTAAACAAAAAGATACATTTTCCACACATATAACACCAGGAGGACACTTTTTCATTAATATATATTATTATAATATTAATATTATTCTTTTTTGCCAGTTATACCACTTATATCACTTACTTTATTTAAAGAATTGGTTAAACCTTTTATATCAAATCCTCCTAACATATTCTTAGCTCCTTCTATCATAGGAGCCATTTGTTGCATAGTATTAAATAAATTTTGTTGTTGTGACATAAGTTTTTTAGTATCACTTGTTAGTTGTTGAATAGAATCACTGCCCAATAATTGGTCTAAGTGTTGATATGATTGTTCAATTGTTTTGGCATAATCTAATCTTGGACCAAAATGTTCTGATGTTTTGGAACTTTGCTTTTTAGACATACTAGACCCTACACCCATTGGAGCATTTGTTTCTGTATTTGTTTTGTTTAAATCATGATTGTTTGGATCTAGTGATGGACTAGTAGTTTGGTCATTTTGAACAGAAGGAATAGCATCAGCAATTTCAGGGTCTATATCTGTAATTTTCTGTAATACATTTTGAGAAAGACCAGTAGTTTTTGCATTATCACTTGTTACATTATTGCTTGTCGACTTATCACTTGTTGCATTATCAATACCTTCTAAACCTTCACGCATTCTTTTATTAGCCATTAAAAAATTAGTAGCAATTATTGAAACTAACAATATTACTGCCATATTTTTACTAAATTGATGTGTTAATATACTTACTAATATAAAAAATATAATAGCATTTATTTTATTAGTAACAATATAACCTAATACATTTGTAGAAGCTAAAAATACTATAAAATACAAAAAGTATTTATTAGTTAATAATTTTGAACTTTCGTTTACAAAACCCATATTATATATATAATGTTTTAAAAAAAATTGAATAAAAATAATATATATATATTATTATTAAATAAATAAATGTATAATAACAATGCGATTAATAAACAACATTATTTAATGTTATGTGAATTACATTATCCAGGGAGACATGGTAAAACAGAAGATAGTGACCCAAATATTGAAACCCATTATTTGGTATATGATAGGTTTGATACTAAAACTGGAATATCATATAGTCATTTAGATGAATATGAAGAATCTGAGTCAGATTATGAATATGACTCAGATTCAGAAGATGAATATAATAATAATACGTTTGTACGATTGAAGGATGAAATTAAATGGTTACAACGACATTATTTAGAACAATTTAATACTCTTTATTCTAAAAAACATCCAACAATAAGAAATTATCATAATATAATTAAACATCCGAATTATATTAAACCTGAAATAGGTCAATATATAATTCTTCCAACACAAGAAGCTATAGCAATTTTAAAAACATTTTGGTTACGTATAATTCAAAAAAAATGGAAAAAAGTGTTTCAAGAACGAAAAAATATAATAAAACAAAGATGTAATTTATTAAATTTATCAACAAGAGAACTAAGTAAAAATTTAATAACTTTATATAAAAATTTGCCTGGACTAAAAGGAATGTTAAGTGAACTTAAAAATAAATAATTCAATTAAAAGTTAAGTAGTCTTTTTTTACGTCTAGATTTAGAATTAGATTTAGATTTAGAGTTAGATCTTGATGAATTGTTCATAGAAGAACTATTTGAGTTTGATTTTTTACTATACAAATACCCACCACGCATTTTTTTATGTTTCTTTGTTTTGCGTCGTCCACCCGTTGTAACTGGATTGTTAATGACATTTATAATTGCTTGAAGATTTGAACCGATAGCTTCAATTTCTTGACTTACATTATCACCTTCACCAAAGTTCTCAAGTATAGTATTAATTTTTTCAATTTCTGATGCCAATCTTGCGTTAATTTCGCCAATACGTTGAACAAAGCGGTTAAGGTCATCTTTAGAAGCACCTAATTGTCGTTCTAACTCTACTTTTTCAGTTTTTAGAGTTTGCATTTGTGCATTGAGCTCTGAAAATGCAGCTTCATGTTGGTCATTATGCTCTTGTAACGCATTTTTTTCATTTTGTAAGTCCGCAAATGCGTTAGTATTCGTAATATTTTGTTGACGTTGTTCTTCTTTATCCCTTTTTAAATTTTCCAATTCTGCATTTGTTGTATTAATCTCATTATCTTTTGATTGAATTTGATTAGTCAACTCACTTATTTTCGAATTTAGTTCATTCAGTTTAGCGTTTGATGTCTCAAGATCTGATGTTTTTTCTGCTAAAGCATCCTGTGATTCTTTTAATTGCTGTCGTAACTGAAGTACCTGAGGATTGGTGGCTGCCTTTTGACTTAACGTTGCTATTTGTTCCTGAAGCGCTGAAAGTTTTGCCATTATCATACTCTTATATTGTGCTGCCGCCTGTTTACTGGTTGTTATTTTGTTAGCAATACTATCAACTGTTATGCCTAGGGTGTTTAATGCTTCCTCCATTTATATATATATTATATAGGTATTTATTTTATTTTATTAAATTGTCTAATTCACCCTTAACTTTGTCGATTTCTTTTAGAATATTTTGTTGGTCGTGTTTTGCTGTTCTACGTTGTTCATCTACCAAATCTTCAGTTTTAATTAAATCGTTTAAATATTCCTTAAGCAATAAAAGCATTTTATATTGTTGTTGTTTTTCATTAAGAATATGATTGTAATATTTTTGATAGTCTTTAGTAACGCCATTTAAAAATTGATTAACTTGTTGTTTTTTATCTAAATCTTTTTTTTTTTTAAGTAACAACTTCTTTTTATTGTTGATTTCAGTTTCAATTTGTAGTAAATATAAATCTCTTTCCCCTATTGTTAAAATCATTCTTATTTTATTAAGTTATTAAATTTTAAATTTAAAATATATAAAAAACAAATTTAAAATCTATGCTATATATAATTTAGGATGTCAAAGAACAATTTAGAACCATTATTAACTCCAGACGAGAATAGATTTGTGATGTTTCCAATTAAATATGAAGATATATGGAGTATGTATCAAAAACAAGTAGATTGTTTTTGGCGACCAGAAGAAATAGATTTGTCTAAAGATTTGTCGCACTGGGATGCTCTTAATAAAGATGAACAACATTTTATTTCTATGATTTTGGCGTTTTTCGCTGCGTCTGATGGAATTGTTTTGGAGAATTTGGCTCAACGATTTATGAGCGATGTCCAAGTATCAGAGGCAAGAGCATTTTATGGTTTTCAAATAGCAATGGAAAATATTCATAGTAATACATATAGCAATTTAATTGAAACATATATAAAAGATAAGGACGAAAAAAGTAAATTATTTAATGCAATATCAAATTATCCTTGCATTAAAAAGAAATCTGATTGGGCGCAAAAATGGATACATGATAATAGGTCAAGTTTTGCGACACGTTTGGTAGCATTTGCTTGTGTAGAAGGTATCTTTTTTTCTGGTGCGTTTTGTAGTATATTTTGGTTAAAAAAACGTGGACTAATGCCAGGATTAACATTTAGCAATGAACTTATTTCACGAGATGAAGCACTTCATTGTGAATTTGCGATATTATTATATTCAAAATTAATTAAAAAAATGGATAAAAATCGGATTCATGACATTATTAAGGAAGCAGTTGAAATAGAAATAGAATTTATTTGTGAAGCATTGCCGTGTAGATTAATTGGGATGAATAGTCAATTGATGACGCAATATATAAAATTTGTTGCCGATCGTTTATCTGTTCAATTGGGATACAAAAAGATTTATAATGTGACAAATCCTTTTGACTTTATGGAGATGATTAGCATTGAGTCTAAAACAAATTTTTTCGAGCGTCGCAATGACTCTTATGCTCTTGCCGATAAAACTCAAAGCAATGAAGATTTCGCATTTACAGATGATTTTTAAGAATTAAAAAATTGAAATGTTATGTTATAAGACATTATAAAGACACTTAAAGATAAAATATATAACTAAAATATGCCAAAAGTTGAAATAGATTATACCCAAATAATTATGACTGAATTTTGCATCGAAACTTACATAAATAATTTACCTGAAAATACAGAAATTATTAATGTAACTGATAAACAACTTAATTATCTTCCTGATTTAACCAGATTTAAACATTTAAAAATATTATATTGTTACAATAATCAATTAACAGAGTTACCTACTTTAAATGAAAATCTACAAAAATTATTTTGTCACAATAATCAATTGGTTGTGTTACCTTCTTTAAATTCAAATTTACAAATATTACATTGTTACAATAATCAATTGGTTGCTTTACCTTCTTTAAATTCAAATTTACAAATATTACATTGTTACAATAATCAATTGGTTGCTTTACCTTCTTTAAATGAAAATTTACAAAAATTATTTTGTCACAATAATCAATTGGTTGCTTTACCTTCTTTAAATGAAAATTTACAAGAATTATTTTGTGAAAATAATCAATTGGTTGTGCTACCTTCTTTAAATACAAATCTAGATACGTTATTTTGTGAAAATAATCAATTGGTTGTGCTACCTTCTTTAAATACAAATCTAGATACGTTATGTTGTAATAATAATCATTTAACATTGCTTCCTTCTTTAAATGAAAATTTGCAAAAATTATGTTGTGATAATAATCAATTAACAGAGTTACCTACTTTAAATGAAAATCTACAAAAATTATTTTGTCACAATAATCAATTGGTTGTGTTACCTTCTTTAAATTCAAATTTACAAATATTACATTGTTACAATAATCAATTGGTTGCTTTACCTTCTTTAAATTCAAATTTACAAATATTACATTGTTACAATAATCAATTGGTTGCTTTACCTTCTTTAAATGTAAATCTACGAAAATTACATTGTCAACATAATCAATTAGCATCTTTACCCACGTTAAATGTAAATCTACAAGAATTGTATTATAATAATAATCCTATTTATGAAATAATAGATAGCAATAATTTATTTATTATAAATAACAAATTACAAATATTACACAAATTTTGTAATTTATATTATTGTTTAAAATTTAAAACACAATTTAGGGATTTATTATGGAAAAATATAAGAGAACCCAAAATTATGAAAAAGTACCATCCTAGTTATTTGAATAAATTATTAATAGATGATGTCGAAGGTACAGAAGATATAGACATGGTTTTAAATAGTTGGCTGTAATATTTTAAACAAGTATTTAAAGGGTAAAGAGGTGAATATCTTTATAACATTTAGAAAGGTGTAATAAAGATATACTGAATAAAATTAATTCCTTAATATAATATAAATGAGTTGTCCAAATGCTACAGCACCAATAGATATAAGTATGTCAAAAATTACTGGCAAATGTGATTTAAAATGTGCTTATAGTTTTAATTACAATAATAGTTCTTGTTTGGCTACAAATCGGGGTAATTATATATCAATTTCATACGATAAATCTTCATCTCCTCCAGTATTATATAATGCCTTACAATTTGATGTTAAAGAAATCAGATTATACATTCCTTCATTACATTCATATAATGATTCTAAAAAAGATGGTGAATTAATTATTGTTCATACATCTAATACAGGAGATATACCTTTGTTAGTTTGTATTCCAATAAAAACTAATAATACATCTAGTAAAAGCGCACTATTGTTTAATAACATAATAAATACTATTGCTTCTAGCGCTCCTTCTGAAGATGAAGCAACTAATGTTAATATTCAAAATTTTAATTTAAATTTGTTAGTTCCAAAAACACCTTTTTTTTCATATTCAGGTACAGAACCATATCAACCTTGCAGTGAAAATGTTAATTATATAGTATTTACTTCATCATTAGATATAACGTCAAATGCATTAACAAAACTACAATCAATAATACGAAGTAATCCATATAATATTAAAACTGGTCCTAATTTATTTTATAATGATAAGGGTTCAACTAGCAAAGGTTCTAATTTTAACTCGCAAGACATATACATTGATTGTCAACCGGTAGGTTCATCAGACGAAACAACCCAAATAGTAACTGATATGGGTGTGAGTGTGGATACTAAAGATTGGTTAAATAATCCTTTAGTAAAGTTATTTTTAGGTTCATTATTGTTTATTACAATATTATTTGTTATAAAGTATTTATTAGATATGTTAAAACCGACAACAAAAGGTGGATCCAACAATTATTTTACAAGTTTACAAAATACTTAAAGGTTCAGCGTCATGCGTATCATCTAATATTGGTCTAAATGGTGCCTTTACATATTCAGTGTTAAATTTTTGATTTGCCATTTTTTTAACAACTTCTTGCTCTAAAGTATAAGCAAATTGATTTGTAGGAGTAAAAGGAGTCCACTTTTTTGATTCTGTTGGGTAATACTCTTCTAAACCAGCCATTCCAGTTTGAACTGAAGAACTTTTAATCAATTGATAAGCAACTAACAAAGCCAAAATACCTAAAATTGGTTTTGAATATGCAAACAACATTAACGCAACTAAAACTACTACTATTTTTCCTATTGTTGAATCAACTATTGTGGCCGCTTGTTCTGGCATTTTATAACCCATCACTAAATATAAAACAAATAGTGAGGCAAGAACTAGTTCTGGCATATTTTTTTTTGTAAATAAATCTTTCAAAGAATCCATCTTATATATAATATACTTTTAAAAAAACTTATGAATTATATTTAAAGAAACAATCTAAAAATATTATTCTAAATATACTTAGTTGAAATGAATCAAAAAACAAATAATAAAGAAATTATTACTTGCTTTACAAGTTTACAAAATACATATTTAGGAAATAAAGGATATACTATACTTAAATCCGAAATGTCTATTAAACAACAACTTTCATTAAAAGAAATGCTTATGGTTAAACCATTTGTTCCTGGTTCACCTGTTCAAGTTCAAAAATCATTCCCAGCGTATAGGGAATCTGAAAAAAAAATATATATTCCACGTTATTTTGGGGAAGAATTGTTTGGACCTGTTAAAAATATTAAAATTACAGAAGGAAATGATATTAATTTAGAATTTAAAGGAACTTTAAGAGAAAATCAGGTTCCTGTTGTAAATAAATATTTAGACCACATTACAAATGGTGGAGGAGGATTACTTGAATTACCATGTGGATTCGGTAAATGTTTAGGAAAAGGAACCAAAGTAATATTATATAATGGAAATGTTGAGTTAGTTGAAAATATACAAATTGGCGATTTATTAATGGGAGATGATTCAACACCCAGAAAGGTATTATCATTAGCGAGAGGTAGGGAACAAATGTATAAAATTAGTAGCAAAAAAGGAGATGAATATATATGTAATGAAAGTCACATATTGTCATTAAAGTCTTCCGTAAATCATAGTAAAAAAATACAAAAGGGCGATATAATAGATATATCAGTTAAAGACTATTTAGGATTACCAAAATCTTTTAGAACTTCATTATTAGGATATAAAGTTGGAATTAATTTTCCTGAAACTCATGTAGATTTTGATCCTTATTTGTTAGGTTATTGGCTCGGAGATGGTGCAAGTAAAGGTCCTCTAAAAGAAGGTTGTATTATTAAATATATTGTAGACTTATGTAAAACAGAATATACGGACCTCTATTTAAGTTATATGTCTCAATTTAGAATTTGTAGTTTAAAAAAAGATAATAGATTCATGAGAATTTTAAGAAATAATAATTTAATTAACCATAAACATATACCATATAATTATAAATGTAATAGTAGAAATATACGACTGAAGGTTTTAGCTGGATTAATTGATTCAGATGGATATCATAAAAATAATTATTATGAAATTATACAAAAAAATAGTTTATTAACTGAAGATATAGTATATTTATGTAGGTCATTAGGGTTTGCGTGTTATGCACAAAATGGTCCAAAAGAAGGCGAATATAATAGAATTAGTATATATGGTTCTGGATTAGAGGAAATTCCTCTGTTATGTAAAAGAAAAATATCTAACAAAATACAACAAATAAAAAACTCTCTTGTTTATCGGTTAAATATAGAGAAGTTAGAAGTAGATGATTACTATGGGTTTGAAATTGATGGAAATAGAAGATTTGTTTTGGGCGATTTTAATGTAACGCATAATACCTCAATAGGTCTTAACTTGGTAAGTCGTCTCAATAAAAAAACATTAGTAATAGTTCATAAAGAATTTCTTATGAATCAATGGATTGAACGCATTGAACAGTTCTTACCTAACGCTAGAATTGGCAAAATTCAAGGACAAATTATTGATATTGATAACAAGGATATTGTTCTTGCTATGTTACAAAGTTTATCAATGAAAGATTATCCTAGCACCTTATTTGATAGTTTTGGATTCACTATTATTGATGAAGTTCATCATATTTCTTCTGAGGTATTCTCTTGTGCGTTATTTAAACTAGTTACAAAATATATGCTAGGATTAAGCGCCACAATGAATCGAAAAGATGGCACCACAAAAGTATTTAAAATGTTCCTTGGTGAAGTTGTGTATAAACAGGAAAGAAGTAAAGATGAAAATGTTATTATTAGAGGAATTACATATCAAACAAAAGATGATGAATTCAATGAATTAGAATTAGACTTTAGGGGACAAACTGCCTCATCTAAAATGCTTAGCAAAATATGTAATTATAATTATAGATCTGAATTTATTCTTAAAGTTTTAAAAGATATGCTTGCCGAAAATCCTAAACAACAGATTATGATGATAGCATCATATAAAAATATTTTATCTTACATGTTTAACGCTATTAAACATCATAATATTAGTACAGTAGGATATTATGTTGGAGGAATGAAAGAATCCGCATTAAAAGAAAGTGAAACAAAACAAGTTGTACTTGCTACGTATAGTATGGCTAGTGAGGGATTAGACATTAAATCATTAACAACCCTTTTTATGATCACACCAATGACAAATATTGAACAATCGGTTGGAAGAATATTACGACAAAAACATGAATTTGCACCTGTTGTTGTTGATATTATTGATAGTCATGATAATTTTCAAAGACAATGGTTAAAAAGAAAAAGTTTTTATAAAAAACAAAATTATAAAATAATTCAAACTAATAGTTTGGATTATGCCTCTGATGCCTCTAAATGGAAAGTAATATATGAACCAACTAATTATAAACCTAGAAAAAGTAAAGAACCAAAAAAAGAGATATTGCAACCAAGTAGTCGTAGTTCATCTGATAAAAGTATAGCAGAAGATACCAATTCGGAAGATGAAGAAGAAGAATGTGATAATAATGATCAAAAAGATAAAGTAAAATCAGGAGTTTGTTTATTACAAATTAAGAAAACACCTAAAAATTAATTATGTTGCATTGAATTCATTTGTCATAATAAAATAATATATATATTAATGTATATATTATTTATAAGAACCAACTATCATTGAGAAAATTTCAAAATTTTAAAAAGTCGATTGGGTTTTTGAAAATGGACATTTTTAAAAATGTCTAAAATGAGAAACCTGAAATCTTTTTTGAAAATTCAAAATTATTTTTACCATTGTGACGAGAATGCTCTTAAATTTTAACAAAATATTTTAAAATGTGGATATATTTATTTGGCATTTTTTTAAAAATATAGATTCTCAAGGATACAAAAAAATGCCGAAAAATGCCAAATAAAATAATTGATTATTTGTGATGCTAATTGCTTTAAAATTAAAAAGTTAAATAAAATAAATGCCACTTAAATATACAAGGATACAAAAAAAGGTACAAAGGATACAAGGGAATTATTAATAAAAGGAACCAACTATCATTGAGAAAAATTCAGAATTTTAAAAAGTCGATTGGGTTTTTGAAAATGGACATTTTTAAAAATGTCTAAAATGAGAAACCTGAAATCTTTTTTGAAAATTCAAAATTATTTTTACCATTGTGACGAGAATGCTCTTAAATTTTAACAAAATATTTTAAAATGTGGATATATTTATTTGGCATTTTTTTAAAAATATAGATTCTCAAGGATACAAAAAAATGCCGAAAAATGCCAAATAAAATAATTGATTATTTGTGATGCTAATTGCTTTAAAATTAAAAAGTTAAATAAAATAAATGCCACTTAAATATACAAGGATACAAAAAAAGGTACAAAGGATACAAGGGAATTATTAATAAAAGGAACCAACTATCATTGAGAAAAATTCAGAATTTTAAAAAGTCGATTGGGTTTTTGAAAATGGACATTTTTAAAAATGTCCAAAATGAGAAACCTGAAATCTTTTTTGAAAATTCAAAATTATTTTTACCATTGTGACGAAAATGCTCTTAAATTTTAACAAAATATTTTAAAATGTGGATATATTTATTTGGCATTTTTGTAAAAAACTAGATTCTCAAGGATACAAAAAAATGCCGAAAAATGCCAAATAAAATAATTGATTATTTGTTATGTTAATTGCTTTAAATTTAAAAAGTTTAATAAAATAAACGCCATTTAAATATACAAGGATACAAAAAAAGGTACAAAGGATACAATGCCGATGCATATTGAACTTGTAATTTCTGATTTACTATTGTGGGCAATCTTATGTTAAAATGGTTTAATATATTTAAAAGTGCGATTGTTTATACTATTTTGTGAAAAATAGTTTAGAAATATAATATAAATGGTACATATGGATACAAATTTAATGCCAAAAATGCCAAATAAAAATTATTGTGAATATTGTGACTTTGAATGCTCTAAACAATCTAATTTTATAAAACATACGACAACGTCTAAACATATAAACAGATACAAAATGATACAAAAAGATACAACAATGATACAAAAAGATACAAATATGATACAAAAAGATACAAATATGATACAAAATGATATATTAATAACTAAAAAATATAAATGCGATTGTGGTAAGGCATTTTTTTATCATTCTGGATTATGGAGACATAAAAAAACATGCATAGACAATGAATACATAGAAATTGAAAAAATGGTGTCTGCAAATAATGAACCAACTGACAAAGAGTTAATGATGTTATTAATAAAAGAAAATAGCGAAATGAAAAAAATGATGATGGAAATTATTAAAAATGGAACACATAATACTAACAATAGTCATAATAAAACATTTAATTTACAATTTTTTCTTAATGAACAATGTAAAGATGCAATAAATGTAACAGATTTTGTTAATTCAATTCAGTTACAATTGGAAGATTTAGAAGAAACCGGTAGATTAGGATATGTAGATGGTATATCACGAGTTGTAATAAAAAATTTAGATGATATGAATACACATAAAAGACCAATTCATTGTTCTGATTCAAAAAGAGAAATATTATACATAAAAGATAATAATCAATGGATAAAAGAAAATGAAAATAAAGATACTATGATAAAAATAATAAAGCAAGTAGCAAATAAAAATATAAAAAATATACCAGAATGGGTTAAAGCACATCCAGATTGTTTGAATTCTGAATCAAAACAAAACGACAAATATTTAAAAATAGTATCAAACTCGATGTCAGGATCAACAAAAGAAGAGCAACAAAATAATATTAACAAAATAATCTCAAAAGTAGCCAAAAGGGTAATTATTAATAAATAGGAACCAACTATCATTGAGAAAATTTCAAAATTTTAAAAAGTCGATTGGGTTTTTGAAAATGGACATTTTTAAAAATGTCCAAAATGAGAAACCTGAAATCTTTTTTGAAAATTCAAAATTATTTTTACCATTGTGATGAAAATGCTCTTAAATTTTAATAAAATATTTTAAAATGTGGGTATATTTATTTGGCATTTTTTAAAAAATATAGATTCTCAAGGATACAAAAAAAATGCCAAAAAATGCCAAATAAAATAATATATTATTTGTGATGCTAATTGATTTAAATAACAAAGGTTAAATACCATAAACATACAAGAGGATACAAAAAGGGTACAACAGGATACAAAAAAATACATTAAAACATATATTATTTTAAAGTATTTTATAAAAGTATTTTAAAACCACCCTCTACTGGCAAATCCAGAACCACTTCCAGAGTTTCCATACGCATTTTTGGCATAATGATTTAAATTATCCGGTTGTTCGTCTACTTTATTATATACAGGAGGATTTGCTAAAGCGCTATCTCTAGAAGTTAATGGGCCACCAAGAGAATAAGTATTGCTTAAACTTCCATTATTATTTTGATATTGAGCATATCCGCTAGGATAATTATGTGTTCCGCCTTTAAGTGAACGTCTAGATGATCGTGAACGTCTTGATAAACGTCTAGCATATTTTGAACGCACCCGACTCTTCATTCGTTTAAGTTTTCTTCTAATTGTTTTTTTCGAACCCTTCATTTTATACTTTGTTGATATTTTATTTATTTTTTTACGATTAATTTTGCCTCCTGTTTGTTTACATGGAGGATAAATTCCTGCCGCACTTTGAATATTACTACCAGCAGAACCTAACGCGTGTGAACCATTAGGCATTGCATTATTTGTAAAAAAATTGCCATCTCCATTTGAACTATCTATATTAACTAAATTATTGTTATTAAACATTATATATTATCCTTAGACATTTAATAATTTTGTAAAAGGGTTTTAATAGAAATAATATTATCATTTTTGCTAGCTAAACTAATAGGAACCCAACGTTTAAATTTACTATTATATTCACAATTCATCTTAAATGAAATATCTAAATAAACATATTTGTCTTCTTTATTATCTTGAAATTCTTCTTCATCATCGCTTTCTTCTATAGCATCTAAATTTTCATTTTCTTTAATTTTTCTAAATAATTTATTCATCATTACACTTGTGTTATAATTTGGAATAAAAGCAATATCATAAAAAACTTCTGATCCATCTTTATAAATAAATAAATTATAAATATCGGGTTCAATATCAGCAGTTATTTTAAAAATTGCGTTATTATGATGATAACCTGGTTTAATATATTTCATAGAATATATTTTTTTAATATCAAAATAACGAAACTTAATTTCACTTATTTTATAAGGCAATAGTTGAATTTCTTTAAGAATTAATTTTAAGTCATTAAATATTAAAGGTAATCCAAATGTAGTAAATTTGTCAGTTAAAGCAGTTTGACAAATGTCATTCTTAAAAATATCTCTTAATATTTCAAGTTTTGAAATATATTTTAAATTAATGCAAGATTTTCCTACATAATAATATAAATCTTCTATACAAAAATAACTCTTATTTTTACAATGTGAAAATAATGTTCCATAAAATATAGTACCTAAAGCAAGTGTATCAGTAAAATCGGCATTAACTATTTGAACATTAACAATATTATTATTTTCACTAATTTGTAATAAAAAACAAGCACTTTTATTTTTATAAGTAGTAAACCATGCAAAATATTTATTACCCTCTGGAATAGCTAAAACAATATTAGCGCCATAAACTTTCTTATGTGTAATAATGTCATAAGAAAGTTCAAACTTTGGAAAATATTGTAATGCAAATTGTGTGATGTCTATAGTCTTGGACATTATAATATAATTGTAATTATATCTTTAAGTAAATTTTATTAAAAATTTGCATTAAAATTAGAAAAGTGTCTATCATTTCCATTTCCCTCCCCCATATTTTTGTTTAATTGTTTTTTTAAAAAAGATTTTAATTCATCTTTCATAGAATCATTGTTTAAAGGCAATAGTTCTACATTTGTATATCCTATAGAGGATGACGAAGGCATAGAAGAGGAAGAGGAATCCGATTTATTTAAAATAGTATCATAAATATGTTGATATTTTTGATTAGGAGAATTGACTAAATCTTTAATTTTGGGCACTGTTAATGTTGATTTAAAAAATAGTATCAAATGATGTACCAAAAAAATAAATATAATAGAAATTAAAGAAATTTGTATAATCCAACTTAACATAATATATTGAAATATTTGTTTAGTTTAAATAGAACATATTATAAATGTATAACTTGTATTAAAAGTGAAAAAATAATAATATAACAATTAAACAATTTAAACCTATGTTACATTAATTATGCATAATTATGTCTCAATCATTAAGTGTAATAATTGTTGATAAATGTGGGGTATTAAAAACATTAAAAGTTAAGGATTATAAAGTTGATGAACTTTATAAAAAATGTGGGTTTAAAAAAGAAGAAGGGTTTAGTTTACAGGTTGAATGGAATGTAAAACTTGATAGTCAAAAATATGTAATTCAAATGTATGGAAAACTAAATGGAAAGGCTAATGTGGAAAATAAATATGATTTTCCGCCTCCAGTTGATAACAAATTATATTTTGGTTCTTGTGCATTGGTTGGCATGATTAAAGACAATACAAATATCAATTCTAATATAAATTTAAGTCTAGATTTATGGAATAAAATATATGAAAAATTGTTTGGTGGATTTGAAAATTTGGCATTAACATGTAATGAAGATGATGAAGAGGAAGATGAATTAACAAATATTCCAAAAAACCTGAAGACTAAAAAAGGTGGTTATTTAAAAGATGGGTTTGTAGTTGATAGTAGTGATGCAGAAGAAGAGTCTAGTTCAGATAATGAAAGCGATGAACCAAGTTATACTAGCGGTGATGTTGAAGAAGAAGAACTGGTTTTAGAAGATTTAGGTTCAGAACTATCTGAAGAATCTTATATTGAATAATTATAATAAATTGTCTGGTATTTGAAAACTTATAATAAAAAATTGATTATTATTTAAATATAATACATCATAGTATATTTAAAAGAATGCCTATTCGTAAAATAGAAAACCCAGACCAATTTAGAAGTAATATTCGTACAAAACTTGAAGAGTTTTTTGAAACAAAAGATGCTATTAATTTAGAAAAAGGTGTACATAATTGGACTATTAAAGAAGCAACAAATAAAAAAGTTGTAAAAAAATGGGATAATCAATTCTTTATTCAAATTTATATAGATCATTTACGCAGCATTTATATAAATTTGAAAAATGGTAGATTAATTAACATGGTAAAAAATGGTGAAATCAAAACTCAAGAAATTGCCTTTATGACGCATCAGGAAATGTATCCAGAAAAATGGGAAGAATCTATTAAAGCAAAAAGCATTAGAGATAAGAATAAATTTGAACAAACAATTGAATCTATGACAGATACATTTACTTGTGGAAAATGTAAAGGAAAACAATGTACGTATTACCAAATGCAAACGCGTTCAGCAGATGAACCAATGACAATATTTTGTCAGTGCATTTTGTGTGGACATCGTTGGAAAACGTGTTAAAATTATCATTTTTTGTTAGAT
>Ga0315284_10000836_pt1 | contig 42088 bp, 43 predicted proteins | sample YL17G09_16_MG_FD_203696 | JGI IMG/M metagenome (GOLD analysis project Ga0315284, IMG submission 203696) | Sediment microbial communities from Yellowstone Lake, YNP, Wyoming, USA - YL17G09_16 | ecosystem: Environmental > Aquatic > Freshwater > Lake > Sediment | place: USA: Wyoming | collected...
ATTATACAATAAAGCCGCGAACCGATTTAAATCAAATGAGATGAGCGTGCGGATACAACATGAAGACATTTTTATTGATTCGATTCTTATTAATTTATACTAGGGAAATTATTTTCGAACAAGCCCTAAGTTTTAAAAAAATATAAATAAGTTTTTAAGAATATATAACACAAGATTAAAAAAAATACCATTTTAATTTTGGTGAAATAAAAATGCCAGATGCGACTTTTAAAGTAGTGATTTTTGGAGATGGAGGCGTTGGAAAGACCGCTTTAGTTAATAAGTACTTGACGGGAGTATTTAAAAGCGATACTAGATTAACTGTTGGCTTAGATTTTCACGTAAAAAGATTAAAAATAGAACAGAAAGAAGTCGTTTTACAAATTTGGGATTTTGCTGGAGAAGATCGATTTAGATATCTTTTGCCAACTTACGTTAGAGGCGCTTCTGGAGGCATTTTTATGTACGATATAACAAGATATTCAAGCATAAAACATGTTAACGATTGGTTGGATGCTTTAAAACTACACGATAACCCTTTACAGAGCGAAATACCGATTTTATTGGTGGGTGGAAAACTAGACTTAGAAGAAAAAAGAGCAATTGATTGTAAAGAAGCGTATAATTTAGCAAAAACTTTAAGTCTAAGAGGATTTATTGAATGCTCCGCTAAAACTGGTTTGAATGTAGAACCAATTTTTACTAATGTTACAAAATTAATGATGGAAAAAGCTGAATTATTAATTTCAAATGCACCAATTGAATTTTTTAAAAAATGTTAATCGTTATTTTTTAAATTAATAAATCTCCACTTTTTTTGGATAAAAGTTACTTTTCTAACAATTATTAATAAAAGATAATGTTTTTTAATGAAAAAGTAATAAATTATTATAACAATTTTTATTTTTTCTCAAAAATAAAATAAGATCCAATGGGAAATATTAAATAAATTTAAAAAATAAATCAAATTTAAAACGAGCAAACCTTTTATATTTAAAGTTTTCTGTTCGCTTAATAATTTGGAAGAGGAGAAAAGAAGAATGTACGATGCTGTATTTAAAATTTGCATTTTTGGTGATGGTGGAGTAGGAAAAACTACGTTAGTTAATAAGTATTTAACAGGCGTATTTAAAGGAGATACAACAATTACCATAGGCGTAGACTTTCACATTAAAACGTTAGAAATGTATGGACTGAAGGTAAGATTACAGATTTGGGATTTTGCTGGAGAAGAAAGATTTAGGTTTCTCCTACCGGGATACGTAAGAGGCGCTGCGGGAGGTATCTTTATGTACGATATCACAAGATTTGCAAGCCTAAAAAATATAGATTCGTGGTTACAAGTATTAAATACAGACATTCAAAAAACGCCGCAATTGATTCCAATTTTATTAGTTGGGGGTAAAACAGATTTAGAAGAGTATAGAACAGTTTCAACTGATGACGCCTTAAATATTGCCAAATCGTTTAATTTAAACGGTTTTATTGAATGTTCCGCTAAAAACGGCGAAAATGTAGACATTATTTTTGAGACAATAGCAAATATTATGTTAGAAAGAGCTGGACTTATACAACCTAACGAGGTTGTACAACGTGGTTGTATAATTTTTTAAAATATTATTGAATTTTTAATGCAATTCTACTCTTTTTTATTAAAGCATAAATTTATTACTAAATCGATGAAGTCTAGGATTTTTTAAGACTGATCAAATATATTTTAAAAAAACAAAATAGGTCCTAGCCAGAAAATAATATTTTTTTATTAATTTTGTTTAGATATCACGAAGGATGATGTATTTAGCATATTAAAAGAAGACGGAAAATTAAACGAAAGACTTTCGAGGTTACAAAACACAGAAATCCCAATGGCAAAAGAATATAGGTTTTTAAATCTTCTTTTTTTATCCAATAATAAATAATTCCTAATTCGAGCATTCTCTCTAAGTTTAAACCTAAAATCGTAACTACTCAAATTTTTGTTATGGAACAACGAATATTGAAAAAGAATAAAATAATTTAAAAATTAAATTAAAAATTAAAAAAAATCAAATAAAAAGAAAATAAAATTTTTATATTTGTTTTTATAAATCTTTTACCTGAACAGTTTTTCTACCGTTGGCTTTTGCTCTTTCAATTGCTTTATCAAGTACTTCCATTATAGCTTTATTAAATATATCTCCGTCTAATATAGCACTTGCCGTATTACAATCTTTACTTTTTATATATTCGCGGACTTTTGATTTCACAAAGAGTGTTTCGGATCCCCCTTCAGATTTCTTTTCTTCAGCCATATTCTTTTCTTCAGCCATATTCTTTTCTTCAGTCATAATTTATTCTTCCATTTTTTTTTTATTTTTTTTCCTATTATTGTTGAAATTCAGTTTTTATTAATTATTAAATTAGTATATCTGTTATTAAAGGTTTTTAATAAATTTGAATAAAACATGATCTTTCGTATTGAAAATTATATTATTTAAAGGAAAAAAAATTAAAAAAGAACGTTCAAAAAGAAATTTTGATAAAAAGTTAGCATTTAACATACATTAATATCTTAATAAAAAAATGTATTTACATAAAAAAACTTTTATTTCTCTTTTTTTAGCCTTTTTTATTAATAAATAAAGAATTTTTATAATCGTTAAAAAAAATTTAAAAAAAAAAAACAAAGGAAAAAATATAACAAGCTATTAAATTAATTGAAGTATTATTTCTATTTACGGAGCTGATTCTCCACAGCCAGGAATACTTACTCCTGACGCTGCAAGAGTTAAACCGTATGACACCGTAAGTAAAATAGCTAAAGCAACCAATATTTTTTTATTTAATTCCACGAATTATACACTTCTGTTATTAGACAATTTTTAATTAACAAGTATAGATTTAGAACGAGATATTTAAATTACTAAATTTTTTATTGAAAGTTTAAAATAATGATAAAAGATTTTAATAAAGTAGAAAAAGAAAAAAAAAGAATAATTGTTGTATTTTTGCTTTACTGGAGAGAAATTTTCAGTTTCTCTATTTTGGCGGAGAAAGAACAATTTCTATAGAGCTAACATTATTGTTTTGTCCGTTTTCTCCTTCTAATTGCTCTGTGGCGAGTTTAATGTCTCTATATTCAGTTCCTTTTAAAAATCGATTTCTGAGTATCTCGCACACATCAACTGCGTGTGAAATTGCTCTACCACGAGCTTTTACGGTACATTCCTCACCCTTGTTAAGAATCATCATGGTAGCCATGACGTAATTCATCGTAGGGCGTCTTCCGACAAAAACAGCGTTTTCTTCTTTAGACATATTATTAACCTCCAAGGTTATATTTTTTTAGTTTTTTGTATTTTTGTATTTTTGTTTATATGTATTATGTACGAAGTTATCTCGTAATTTTCACATTTAATTACGATTTATTTTTTCTTTACCATAATTTTTTTATAGTAAAGTTATTAGAGTAAATTTAAGGAATTTATTAAACTTTTTTGTAATTTTGATAAAATTTAGAAAATCAGAAGCCAATAATACGATCAAATATCAAATTCATCGTCTTTAATCTTATCGGTTTCTTTTTTAGTAATAATTTTTTTCTCTTCTTTAATTGTTTCCGATTCCTCTATTTCTGGTTCTACATCTTGTTTTTCTTTTTCTATTTTTTCTTTTTCACCCTTCACAACATCCCAAATAATACTAACTATTAATGGAACAGAAAGAATAATAAGAACAGGTATGAATAAACCATAATCTGACAACACAATTTTAATCCAACCTACGTAAGGTACGCGCCCAACAACTACGCCTTTAACTCGATTTTCTGGTATTGGCTCGTCGTCTTTATAATCGTTAGCGTCTCCTTTAGTTTCAAAGTACCATTTCCCATCCTTTTCGTATTTATCAACTACGCGATGAACAATAGGTTCGTCAGGAGCCCCCGCCCATAGTCCATGAGCATCAAACACAATTACATCTCCATTATTTTCCCCGCCAGTACTTTCCTTAATATCCTCTGGATCTCTACCTTGAATAAACAATAAATCTCCTTTATTAATATTTGGTTCCATTGAACCAGAAACCACAACAACCATTGGGGTTTCAGTATTAAGAGCAATAGATAAAATAAAATAAATTATAAACGAACCAAAAAAAGCGAAAAATATTATTAGAAGTGAAATTATGATTTTCCTTTTTGAAATCGGTTCTTTTTCCCCGTTCGATTTCTTTTTGAACTTTATTTTATATCTTCTTAGCATATAATAGTAATAAAAAAAATCTAAGAATCTTAAATATTAAATATCAAAAACTTAAAATAAATTTTCTTAATTTAATTTACATAATTAATATTTTAATTAAAAATGAAAATTATTTAAGATATTTCTCATAATTATTTTATTAAAATGAATAGTACATAAAAACCAAATAATAAATTTTATATAAAAAGGAAATAGAATGAAAATCCATTGTTTATTCGTTTTAGACGAAGGAGGTACGTGCTTCTATTATAGAAATTATTCAGAACAATTTAAAGACTTGAAAGTTGATTTGATCACTCCTTTTTTTTCAGCCATATTTACATTTTCTCAAAAAGTTGTTGATAGAAAATTAGAAATTCTTGAAATGAGCGATTTTAGGTTTTTATTTATAAAAGAGAAAGGATATATATTTGTAATACTTGCGGATTCACAAATAAATCTTTTATTTCTTAAATCTAGTTTAAATAAAATCGTAACTTTGTTTTTTCAATCCTATAACACTCTCTTTGACGAGTCTGGTTGTGGTTTCGCTGGAAACGAGAGTTTTGATAAATCAATTGACACTCTCATTTCGGGATACGATGAAATATCGCAAGTAAGGAGTACAGGATTATATCAAAAAGTAGTAGATTATTTTAAGGATTTAGTTTTTAAAAACGAAATTTTGGGAGCCGCGCTCTTAACAACAAAAGGTTCAATCATATATTCTTCCCTTTCAGAAAGTCTTATTAATCGAGTGATGAGAGAATTAGAAATCCGTTTTTTAACTGGAACTTTTGATGTCCCTCTATTATTTTACACTTTAGGTGACGGAAAAAAAGTATGTGAAGTTGCTTTGTCTTATAGAAACTTTATTCAACTATTGTTAGTTTTAGAATACGCTCCAGAATATGAATTGGGAATGGTTGATTATCAGACCGAAGTAGTTCTTGAAAAACTTAAAACCTTTTTATAGAAAAATAAGATTTGCACTAAAAATTATTAAATTGATTTAAAAATAAAATTAAAAATAAATAAAAAAAATTAATATTTAAGCAGGTTCAAATCCTAAATCTACTTTACTTTCTCCTTTAATATTTGTTTCTAGAAACTTTATTTTTACAGGCGTTCCAATTTTGATTGTTTCAGGTTTCGCTTCGTTTACACCAACTAACTGTCCTGAAATCATGGGGCCTTCGTCGAGTTTAATAACCGAAAAGCAGTAAGGTTTTTTCATAGAATATCCTTTATCTACGAAATATTTAGTACCTACCCCAATACACGAAAAAGCAGCCAATTTACCTTTACCTGAGAATTGAATCCATTCCATATTCGTCGAATTACATTTAATGCACAATTTTCTCGGAGGCGCGTATAATTGGCTGCAATCTTTGCATTTACTACCCATTAATTTCTTTTCGTTAAGATACTGTAAATAACTATAAACCGTAATTTCTTTTTGTGTGTCTGACATTTTTTTTTCACCTCTATTTTTTAAATATCGTGACCACGCAGGTTCCGCCAGATCCGCCTAAATTATGCGCCAACGCCCGCTCTACATTGAATTTCACTTGACGATTTCGTTCAGCTATCCCTCGCATTTGTTTAAATATCTCTACTGCTTGACTGACACCCGTTGCACCCACAGGATGACCTTTAGCTTTGAGTCCACCACTTGTATTTATTGGTTTTGCCCCATTCCTTTTAGATTCGCCATCTTGTACTGCTTTTGCAGCTTTTCCTTTTTCGTAAAATCCTAAGTCTTCCATCGCTAAGATTTCTGCTAATTTACGAGCATGTTAGTCATGCTCTTTGTAAAGCAGTCATGTACCTCAGCGATTTGTATGTCTTTTGGTTTAAAACCAGACATTTCGTAAGCTTGTCTTGCTGCTTCTTTAGTTGCTACAAAACTTGTTAATGTATCTCTGTCGTGCAAAGCCAAAGAAGCGCTTCCTTGACCTGTTCCAGCAATCCATAATGGTGTATCCGTAAATTTTTTTGCAACATTTTCAGACGCTAGAAAAACGCACGCTCCACCGTCAGTAATTAAAGAACAATCAAATAATCTCAAAGGAGATGCGATATAAGGATTTGCAGAACTTCTAAGAAAATCTAATTCGTCTTTCCAATTAGGTGGGCTCTCTCCTTGGCCCTTTATTTTAGCGATTTTACTATCCATTATTTCTTTTATTGTTTGTTGCATTTGTGCGTAAGGATTTTCTTTACCATTTTCGTGGTTTTTAATTCCCACTCTCATTAAATCTTCTTCTTTCGTTCCGTACTGATGGAAGTGAGCTGAAGCGATAGATGCGTATAGTCCCGGAAATGTTGCCCCTGCGGGGTATTCATAAGTAGTATCTGCAGCTGCCGCAAGAGCGTCTGTTACTAATGTTGTTGGTACCTCCGTCATCGTCTCTATGCCGCAAACAGCAATTACATCGTGCACTCCTGAAGCGATCCCTAAAATAGCTTGCCTTAAAGCGATACCGCTACTAGCGCACGCACCTTCGAATCTTGAAGCAGGTTTTGGAGTTAAACCAACCAGATTAGCTATTTGAGGTGCTAAGTGTCCTTGATGATTAAACAAGTCTGCTGTAAAGTTTCCTACATATACAGCATCCACATCTTTAGGTTCGATACCATTATCAACTCTGTTTACAGCATCAATCCACGCGTCAACCCATAAATCAGCGTTTCTTTTTAATGGGAAGTGCTGTCCAAACTTGCTCATTCCGGCTCCAACCATGGCTACTTTTCTTGCTAATTTACCCATTGTCTCTACCTTTATTAATTACAATTAATCGAGTTTATTTTTAAATTTAATAAATTGAATAATCGAAAAATTATATTTCTTTCTATTTGAGATTTTAAGTAATAAAAATGTATTGATTAATTGAAGAAATTTTTTAGTATCTTTTTTTTTCTTTTCTATCAAGAGTAATATCAATATTTTTAACTTAAATTGCATATATCTTTATTTATGAGTCAAACAAAAATAGAACCAGTTAAATGGGAAGATTATAAAGAAGGAGATTTTGCTACGCACACAAAAACAATCACCGAAACCGACGTCGTCTTGTTTGCTGGAATCTCTGGGGACTTTAATCCAATACATATAAACGCAGAATACGCTAAAACAACCCAATTTGGGAAAAGAGTTGTTCATGGAATTATTAGCGTATCTTTAATATCTGCGTGTTTAGGAGCTAAATTGTTTGGTCCAGGAATACTTTATGTCTCGCAAAGCGTGAATTTCAAAAAACCTGTATTTATAGGAGATACTTTAACAGCAATTTGCACAGTCGCCGAGAAATTTACTAAAAAGGAAGGGAAATCAAAATTCATAAAAGTAGACACCAAGGTATATAATCAGAACCAAGATGTTGTTACTGATGGCGAGGGCCTTATTTTAATAATGTAAAATTCTTTTCTTTTTCTTTTTTTCGAAGTATAATAAAAATAATTTAATTTTTACGGTTTTAATAATGGAAATAAATTTTTTAGGCACAAATGGATGGTTTGCAACTAATTTTGGCAATACAAATTGTATTTTAATTGAAACAGATAAATATTATATTATACTTGATGCGGGAGACGGCATTTACAAGTTAAATTCTTACATTAACAACAATAAACCTGTATATCTTTTTCTCAGCCATTTACACCTTGATCATATTGGAGGGCTTCATATTTTGAATAAATTTAGGTTTAATCAAAAGTTTAATATTTTCGGTTATGCTGGAATTAAGGAGGGTTTAAACGCAATTATACGTCATCCTTATACTGCGTCCTTTAACGAATTACCTTACGAAATAGAAATACACGAATTAAACGAAGGAAAAAACGAGTTCCCTTTTAATTTCACTTGTAAATTATTAAAGCATACAGACCCTTGTTTAGGATATAGATTTTCTTTAGAAGATAAAATAATTACTTATTGTACAGATACAGGAATTTGCGATAATTTGTACGAGCTAGCAAAAGATGCGGATTTGTTTATTAGCGAATGCTCTTATAAGTCTGGTCAAATAGAACCATCTTGGCCTCACTTAAATCCAGAACAAGCAGCAGATATAGCAAAAAAGTCTCAAGTAAAAAAATTAGTACTTACTCATTTCGATGCGAACATCTATAAGAATTTGAAAGATAGAAAAAAATCAGAAAAAAAAGCTAAACAGATCTTTAAAAATAGTAAAGTAGCATACGATGGATTAAAATTAATAATATAAAAGCGGTCAAAAATAAAGAAATGTTAAATGGAAAATTTAAGTTAATTAAAGAATCACAGTAGTTAAAGAATTTTTCTAAAATATATAGTACAAGCGACAGTTATTCCAATAAGATAGAAAATATTAATTGTCCACAATAAATACCCAATTTCTGTAAAAATCCATAGTTCTAAATAAGGAGCTAAAACGGCCATAGCACCTAATATTATTATTGCGATTAATAAAGCGATTCTTTCGTGAAATTTTATTTCGACTTTCTCAAAAAATATAATTTTCAACCATAACACAATTAATATAAAGGCTAACGGCATAATTAATAACGAGCCTATTCCTATAGGAATTAATAAATATACGGAAAATTTATTTCTCCACGAAATAAGTACGTCCTTTCCAGTCATTTGATCTTGAAGCTGAACTTTTGCGTGTTTTTTTCTTAAGGTAAAATATTTTTTTTTAAATTCCCTCCCAACGCGCTTTAATCCTTTTTTGAAAATATAAGTTCTAGTTTGATTTATCGCGTCGTCGAATTTATTTCGAATAATAGGTATAAGGTATAATGTAAGTAATAACGATACAATCCCGTAAATATATATTATATCGTCAATCCAAACGTAGATATCTGCCCAGACACCAACCATTCTAATGCCACTTCCGCCATAATACCCCGAAAATATTCGATAAATTGCATATATTACAAATAATATTGGTATTATCAACTGAAGTAATATTAGAATACTCGTCCCCCTTTTGGTTATATGATTTTTAAATTTATCAAATAAGAATAGAAATCCATTAGCAATACTCAAAATTAATCCAAAACCAGAGAGATATTTAACAACCCAAAAAAAAACTAAAAATGTATAACTAAAAACGAATAATTCAAATAAAAAAATCCAAATCATAAAAATAGTTGATATAATCAATCCAATAACGTATATAATATTAAATTCTTTTTGCTTTTGCATATATAAAGTAGGGATTAATAATATTTAATTCTTTCCAAAAATTAATAATCAAAGTAAAACAAATATTGCGATATTTCAACCTATTTAGTCATACTCAATATAAACCTTACAAAAAAATAATATTCTGAACATTAAAACAAATTTATTTTCTTATTTTTAATTCTAAACCTTAATTTAGCTGCTGAATTAGCAAGGCAAATTAAGAAGATTCCTACAAAAATAAGCGATGAGAATTATTAATTTTTTTTTTAAAATTTAAAATTTATAAAAACAAAAAATAAATTAAAAAAAGTTAAGAGTTATTTTTTCAAATTTTCTATTATTTCTTTTATTTTCTGAATTGTTGTGGGATCGTCTAAGGTTGATAAATCGCCCGAAACTTCTTTTCCTTCACCTAAATTCTTTAAGGCTCTTCGTATAATCTTACCCGAGCGAGTTTTAGGTAGTGTTTGAACGAAATAGACTGCTTTAGGGGTTGCAACGGGTCCAATTTTATCTCGGATTAAATTTTTCATTTCAATTTCTAAAGCGTCGTCGCCATTAAAATTTTCTTTTAAAACGAGATATGCTAATGGCACTTCCCCTTTCACTGAATCTTCAATGCCTATAACTGCCGCTTCTGCAACTTTTGGATGCGTGATAAAAACAGATTCTAATTCTCCGGTGCCTAATCGATGCCCAGCAACTTTTATTACTTCGTCAGCTCGACCAAGAACGAAGAAATAGCCGTCTTCGTCTTCGATTGCGTAGTCTCCTGTGGCGTAATAAAACTTGTTAGCAAATTGTTTATAATACGATTTTACATATCTATCGTCGTCATTGTACACCGTTAACAAAACTCCCGGCGGCGTTGGTGGAATTGCTACGAGAACTCCTTTCGTACCTTTAGGCACTTCGGTTCCTTCTGCGTCTACCACTAATAAGTTCCAACCCCAAGTAGGTTTAGTAGGACTCCCCGGCTTAATATCTAAAGGTGCAATTCCGTAGGGATTTGCTAAAATAGGCCAGCCAGTTTCCGTTTGCCAATAATTATCAATAACAGCTGTTTTCGCGGGTAGAACTCTCTTTAACCAAGCGTAAGTTTCTTTATCCAGCGGTTCGCCTGCAAGATAGATTGCCCTTAAAGAGTTTAAATTATTGCTTTTAATAAACTTTTCGTCGTATTTCCTTAAAATTCTGAACGCTGTAGGAGCTGAAAATACCGTGTTAACTTTGTACTTTTCGATAATTTTAAACCAAGCACTCGGATCAGGCCAAATAGGAGTACCTTCGTAAATTATTGACGTACATCCTTTAAATAACGGTGCGTAAATTATATAAGAATGACCAACGACCCAGCCGATATCACTCGTTGCGAAGTAAACTTCACCTTCATCGGTATTGTAAATAGATTTCATCGAATGATACAATGCTACGATATGTCCACCAGTATCTCGTACTGTTCCCTTTGGCATTCCAGTTGTACCGCTCGTATACAATATATAAGAGGGTTCGGTGCTTTCTAACTGTTCGCATTCTACAACTGTATTATCTGATTTCTTTTTCATTAGATCGTCCCAATAAGCGTCTCGTCCCGAAACCATTTTGTGTTTAACTAAACCTCTATTTACTACGATCACATGCGGTACTTTAAACTTTGTTGTTTCTAAAGTTTCATCTGCTATCGATTTTAAATCTACTACTTTTCCTCCTCGAGAACCACCATCGGCTGTTATAAGCACTTTTGGTTCAGAATCGTCAATTCTTACGCCTAATGAAGTCACGGAAAATCCTGCAAATACAACATTATGAATTGCTCCAATTCTAACGCAAGCTAACATAGCCACTGCAGCGTGTGGAATCATTGGCAAATAAATTACCACTCTATCGCCTTTTTTTACACCTAAATCTTTTAGCGCGCTTGCCAATTTGTTTATACGCAATAATAACTCTTTATACGTTAATTTTTCTTCTTTACCGGTTTCCGATGTCCAAATGTAAGCTAACCTATCGGGAGCTTTTTTCGCCCATCGATCTACAGCATTATAACAAGTATTAGTTACACCGCCAGGGAACCAACGATAAAACGGCGGTTTACTATCGTCCAACGCTTTCTTTGGCTTTTTGTACCAAAAAATGTTATCTATAACGGGCTCCCAGAATTTATCTGGATTCTTAAGTGATAATGCATGCAACTCGTTATATTTCTTCAAATTTGCTTTTTGACTCACGCTAATTTCAACCTTAACTATTTTTGTTAAACATTATTGTATTTTACTTTAAAATTTTCTATAAAACTATATTTTTATATAATGATTTTTAAAATTTTTGATAAAATATATTCTTTTTTTCAAACTGTTTTTAAAAAATTATTGTTAAACGAATTTCTTTTTTTTAATTTTCTTGTTAAACGATAAAATCAAATAAAATATGGTTATACTATTATTTTAATGAAAATATTGAAGATACTATTTTTTTTCAATTATGTATTAATTACAACATTAAAGCGAAAAGCTTATTAGATTCAATTGTTTTATAAATCAACACTAGACTGAAGAATGTTCAGACATATGTTTTATAAAAAACTTATTGGTGACGACTAGTATGAGAAATTATAAAGATCGTTTAAACCCGAAAGAGAACTTAGAGGAAAATTGTTGCGAAGAACCTCGAATTGATGTAAGAGATGGAAGCAAAGTATGTTTAAATTGTGGAATGGTCTTTGATACTCATTTTGTAGGAGAGGAGCGAAGAGCCTATAATATGGAAGAAGTTGAAAAAAGAAAGCGCACTGAACCACGTTGGAGAGAGTTCGGATCTCGTACAATGCTCCCTGTAGAAAAAATAGATTCTAAAGGACATCTTTTTAACGCCGAAAAAAGAACTTTATTTTCCCGCTTATCAAAGATACAAAATTCTTTGATTTCAAGCATAGAAAGAAATTTCTGGGAAGCAAAGCCTAAGATGAAACAACTTGTATCAAAAATGAACCTTCCAGCATACATTCAAGATACAGCTTGGAGAATTTATGCTGCTTGTGCGAGAAAGAAATTAACTATGGGAAGATCGATTGACGGATTTATTTCAGCAGCTTTGTACGCAGCAATAAGAATTCACGAATTTCCAAAATTATTAGAAGAAGTGAGCGATGCGGCGCTTATTCCTCGAAGAACAGTCATACGTTCCCTTGGTTTACTAATAAAAGAAGTGCTACCAGAACTAAATCTTAAATATAAACCTATTACAATTGAACAGCTAATATTCAAATTTGGAAACGAGTTAAGTCTTCCAATGGAAACTCAGAGAAAAGCGTTAACTATTCTACAAGAATCGGCAAAAAAAGGGCTTTCTCAAACTGGAAAAGACCCTAAAGGGTTTGCAGCATGCGCAATTTATATGGCTGCTAAGAAAACAGGATTTAGAAAGACTCAAGCTGAAGTGTCCGAAGTAGCAAAAATAACAGAGGTTACGTTGAGATCTCGGGTAAAAGATATTAAAAGCAGAGTAAGTTTAAATGTGTAAATAAAAACAGTTTAAATTTTTAAAAGATTAATCTTTGTCGCGCTTTTTTTATCTATTTTTCAAAATTGAAATTTAAATTTTTTTGTGTTTGACTTTTTTATTTATTTTATTTTTATATTTTTAAAAATTCGTAAAATCGAAAAGAAGTTTTATAAAGAAATTTTCGATTTCTTCGTCAAATTCGTCAAATGGATTGAAGATACGATTAATTTTTCTTTTATTGATATGTTTTTTTAAATCAAAGAAATTCTTTGGTTGAAAAATCGTTTTATTTCTAAATTCTCGGATTATAGAATTGAAAAATTGTTCTACTTTTAACATTTCTGAATTAATATGTCTAAAGAACGAAAAATCAGGATTATAAAACGAATTTTTTGGTATTAAACTTGATAGGGGTTCAGTATCGCGAAGATTATCGTAAGCTTTTCGAATTTTAATGAATTTTTTTGTTGCGTTTGGATCTATTTTATTTAAATCGGGGTGATATTTTTTTGCCAAATTACGATAGGCTTTTTTTATATCCTCATTAGACGCGTTTCCTTTCAAACCCAATTCGTCTAAGTCTTTTTTTTTTGCTTCAAAATTATTCTTATAAAAATTTAAAAAATCCATTATCAATAGATTTAAAAAAAGAATAATAATTTAAATATTAGGTTTCTTTCTAAATAATTTCCCATTAATTGTTTAAAAGCAATTTTATTAAACACTTATTAATAGAATAAATTCATTTAATTTTTTTACTTGTAAAGATTAAAAAAATACCTTGTATAAACCATTTTTTATTGAACTAGTTAAAAAATGTTAAATCCTCATTAATAATAAAAAAGTAAAATTTTTTTCCGTTTTACTACAAATTTAATTATTCTCATAAAATAGTTAACAACTTAGAATTTTTTTTAGAATAAAATTAATTTAAAAGGTTAAAAAAATGAGCAGATTTGATGGAAAAGTTGCCTTTATTACGGGAGGAGCCTCTGGTATAGGAGAAGCCGTAAGCAAAGATTTTGCGAAAGAAGGAGCAAAAGTAGTTCTTTTTGATATAGATGAAAAAAACGGAAAACGCGTAGAATCTGAAATAAAAAGTAAAAAAGGCGAAGCGCTCTTTATTGAAGGCGATGTAAGAAAAATGGATTCAGTCGAAAAAGGAGTAGCTCAAGCGTTTGAAAAATACGGTACTGTTGACTTTCTCGTTAACTCGGCAGGGATTTTACAAGATGGTATGATTCATAAATTATCCGAAGAAAAATGGAATAATGTCATAGATACTAATTTAAAAGGATGCTTTCTATGTTTGCAGGCGTGTGCTAAGAGATGGATTGAAAAGAATAGCAAAAATCCAAAAGAGAATATAACAGATTACCCTGATAAAAGAGTAATCAGCATAAGTTCTCAAGCTGCTGAAGGTAATATCGGGCAAATTAATTATTCCGCTTCTAAGGCTGGATTAATAGGAATGACCAAAACAGCCGCAATGGAATTGATTAGATATAACATTAAGGTCCATTGTGTTATGCCAACGCTTATTGAAACCCCAATCTTAGGAGAGCTTTTAAGCAAAGAAGATGGAAAATGGAGAAAGTATTATTCAGAGCGAATCCCTCTTGGGATAGGAAAACCAAAATACGTTTCTGACGCCATTTTGTTCTTATGCAGTCAAGAATCTTCGTTTATGAATGGTGTAATAGTGCCTATTAATGGCGGACGACTAGGAGCATTATGAAACTATAGATTCGATTAATTTTTAAATTAAATTTTTATATTTTTTTAAAATATTTTAATTAGCAAACAGTTTGAGGCGCAAATCTTTATTGAATCACTTGAAAATGGAATGAACTTTTTTGCATTTGCGTGTTTTGCTATAATTATATAATTTTTCAAGACATTATTTCAATTTTAACAAGAACTATATTTTAATCCTGTTATGTCAAAAATTTTAGAAAAATCTTGCTTGTCTTTAGTGAATACTTCGGATATTCCATGAACGAGTGCAATACCCGCAATCTGACAATCTTTTTCTCTTATAGTTATCCCTTTTCCCTGAGATTCAGCAAAAATGGTAGCTGCTTTTTCTGCAGCTTCTTTAGTATAATTTAAAATGCCACATTTAAGTAAAAATTTTTCGTATATCGACAATAATTCGGGGACTTTAGAAGGACGGCCTGCCTTTAAATATAAATTAGCAATTATCCCCAAGTAAACTTCATAAATCGAAATTACGGATATAAATAAAGGAATCTTTTTATTGGTGATCTCAAAAATCTTTTTCACAACTTTAGGCTCTTCCATTAAAAAATCTATGAGTATATTTGAGTCTATTAAAACGGTCATTTATATCAATCGAATAGTATCATTTTCTGTCTCATGAATTTTTTTAACGATTTTTTCCACAAGCTCCAAAGCAGGGTTAACGTCAGGAATCTTTTTCCATGCACCCGCCAGGCTCATGATATCTAAATGGGTTTCTAATAATCGCTCGATTGTCAGGGAGAAACTCTCGTTCTTCGTGCGAAATTCGTTTAATTTCTTATATACTTCCTCTTTAATGGAGATCGATTTTGAGGGCATTCAATCACTAGATCTATATATCGATGTGATCATAAATATTTTTCTCAAATTTCATTTTTTTCAATTAATATTATTAATTATATCAAAAAACAAAATATACAAGATATATGTAAGAAATATTTTTCTTTAAACCTTAATTTATAGAAATAATTTTTTAGAATTAAAAAAAATAAAAGTGTAATGGAATGCTTGTGAAATTATCACATAGCACACGAATTATTAGTGGAGGAATAAATTATGGCTATGACCAAATATTACTAATAACAAACATTCCACTACATTAGTGAAAAGAATACTTTTCAGATCTATATATAGTCTTTCACATTAATAAATCTTTCGTCAATTTTACGAGCGATGGAATCAATTAGTCAATAAAGCTATTGGTTTTTCCATTTGATTTAATTTGAGAATTTTGAGAATTTAATTTGAGAATTGTATTTTGAAAAATTATTTTAATATTCTGTTAGGCATTTTCTTTATTCGTCGATCTTGTTTTTCACATAAAACATTTAACAATACTTCCTATTTTTTTAAAAAAAGACAAAATCCGCTCATAATTTTAATAAAAAAAAAGTTTTTTTCGTGAAAATTATAAGACTTGATCGAAGTTTTATTAAAAATCTAAACCGATTTGTGTACAAAATTTTCTGTTGTGATGGGAATAAAATTACACTAAAATAATTTTATTAAAAAGTTAATATGGATAAAATTAGTTTAAAACCGTCGAATGCTTCAGCGCTTTAAATTTTAGCATCAAATCATCCTATTTTCAATATAATGAATCATATTTCAATAAACTAAAGGTATTTTTAGATTGATTTCAATTATTTATCACAATAAGCATTTCAAATATATATATTCTAAGACTTTTGATATTTTATAATTAAACGGAAAAAAAAATTAAAAGTTTTTATGTTATCAAATTATGATAAATTAATTATTAAGAAAACTATTTAATCAATTTTTCAAATAATTTTAAATTTTTTTAAAACAATTTATTTTTAAATTTAAAATGTAGCTAAAAAAATAATTTAAAAAAAAGGTGACAATTATAGGAAAAGAAGATCCGAAGTACATTCCATTAGTTGGTTGGGATAAAGACTATGTTAATCGAAGTCCTTTAGATTTTTTCAGTTGGGGCCACATTGCGTTTGGAATTGCATTATTTTCGCTATTATCGTTGTTAATTACAATCCCTGAATATCTGGACCAAAAAGCACTCATTCCATGGTGGTTAATTATAGTGATAGTCATATTTTTGCTGCTTTTATGGGAATTTGTTGAAAATGTAATTCTATATAGTTTAGGGTGGAAATTTGGAGACAGACAAGATTCTTTGGTTAATTTCATTTGGGACACGATCTTTGGTATTTCTGGAGCGTTATTAACGTGGTTAATGAAATGGGTTATAATGGATGTATATAACGCAAGAGGTAGATGGTTCTATATTGCAGATGCACTATTCTTTGGTATTATTCTCGTGATTTATTTCATTGGATACGGAATTTATAAGTCTAAAAACAAATAAAACATTAAAAAAATGTAAGTAATCAAAATTCTTTTTAATTTTTTTTTTCCGTACTATTATAACGCCTTCTTGTAAAAATTATATAGTCCGAAGCAATTTTTTTTGCAAGGACTTTTTATTCCTTTTTCTAAATTATTGATAAAATTATAATTTTTTAGACATAAAGGCAACTTTAAAAGGTAACCGATTGAATTCAGTTATATTATTTAAAACAAAACCTAATTTCTTGTACCAATCTGTAAGTTCGAGATCTTTAGCAATAATGCCAATTTCAATTCGATTGATTCCAAATTCTTTTGCTTTGTTAATCGAAAAATCCACTAATATTTTTCCATATCCTTTTTTTCTATATTCGGGCAAAACTGCTAATCTTTCAAGGTAACACTTTTCCGAATTTACTATTTCTAACGCAACACAACCAATTGGGATATTTTTAAATTCAAGTAAATAATAATTTACGCCTTTTTTTAAAGCTTTAATTATCCAATCATTGGAACAATTCGAAGGGTGAGTTGGTGCGTTATTTTTGTTTAAATTATATTTCTGTGCAACGTCTTTAAAAGAGTTTTTGATTATTTGTGTTAATATTGAAATATGATCGAGAGTTGCCTCTTTTAATACAAAATCCATGTTTATTAAATGGATACGCGTACAATTTAATTTTGGAGATATTTAATAAAAAGAATTAAAAACATTTTAAATAGAGTCTCTCTCTTCCAAAAGAAAGCCCTCTTCTTTTAAAACTTCTCTTGCTTTATCATTATTATCAACTTTTAATATTATTAAAGATTCATCTTTAACCAATGTTGAATACAAAAACTCAATGTTTATATCGTTTTTACCAGTAATCTCTGCTATTTCCTTCAATCCTTTAGTTGCATCGCCACTTTTGGACGAAGACATTTTTACAGCGATAACTTCCGTGATTGATACAGGGTAATCTTCTTTATCTAATAACTCGTATAATTCAGTTGGTTTATCCACTAACATAAGTAATAGTCCATAATCCTCGTTTTCTGCAACTGTTATAGCTCGTACATTAAAATCGTTTTTAATCAATTCGTCTAAAAATCTACTTAACATACCTGGTTTATTGGGCAAATAAACGCTTACTTGATGAATTTATTAACACCTATTAATTTTTACGGTTTTATTTCAATACATATTAACGTTTATTCTTATAAAAATGTGTTACTCATAAAAGCATTTTAGTTATTATAGATTTGTTAAATGTTATTCCTGAAGCATTTTTATTTTTTTTCTTTTAAAAACTTCTATGGCTTTCTCAATTTTGTCAACTTTTAATACAATTAGCGATTCTGCTTTTACTAAAGTAGAACTATAAATGTATTCAATGTTTATGTCGTGTTCCCCTAAGATTTCAGCAATATCGTAAAGTCCGCCTGGTCTTTCTGGGATTTCTACAGCAAGAACATCCTCAACAACTACTAAATAATTTTGTTTTTTTAATAGTTTAATTGCTTCGTCAGTTTTATCAACAACCATCCTTAAAAGCCCTTTGTCAGCAGTTTCCGAAACCGTCATTGCTTTCATGTTTATATCGTTTTCTAATAGTACTTTCGAAAATTTAGCTAAAATTCCCGGTTTGTTTGGTAGGAATACGGATATTTGTTTAACAGCCAATTAAATCCCTTTTTTCAATTTTCTTATAATATTTTAGTTGTATTTTCAATTCTGGTTTCAAATTTAGAAGATAATTATTTTCTGAAAAATTTCATTTGTTTATTTATTAATATTATTTTATATGTAATTTTAATTATTTTTCTTAATTTAAAATACTTTATGTAATCAGACATCGTTTTTAACTTTTAGATGTTGTACCAAATAAACATATTCTTTGTACTTTAATAAAATTTATTTAAAAAAATGAGAAATTAATTATTAGGTATAGATTTTTAATTAAATTTTCCTTCTAATCTGAATTTCAATCTCTATTATATGAATACCAAGAAATTTTACGAAAATCATAAAAATTTCTCTTTTAGAACGTTGTCGGAATATTTTATTTCTCCAGGAATTAAATGTAAATTTGATTTATTAAAGAACCGTGTAGGTTCGAATTTTTTTAACGATGGAATAGATTTAGGTTCTTCGGGCAATTCTTTCTTACATTTTTTGGAAAATGTTATTCGTAAATCCATTTTAGACGTCGCGAACCAACCTTTAAAACAATATTTAAATATTTGGTCAGAAGGTAAAAGAATTTTTATTCCCGTATGTGGAGATATTGCGCACTTACCATATCGGAACAATTCTTTCGACTTTATCAGCGCCCTAGATGTTTTAGAACACATTAAACGCGACGACTTAGCAATTTCTGAAATTAGTAGAATTCTAAAAACAAAAGGAATAGCTGTTATTACAGTCCCACACCGAATGAAGTATTTTAAAAAACAAGACAAATTAATTGGTCATTATAGGCGTTACGAAATAGAACAAATAGTATCCCTTTTTAAAAAATATAATTTTAAATTAATAACTGCTTTTGGAGTATATGGAAAAATGATGAAAATTGCGGTAATTCAATCCTTAGATCCTAAAAAATTGGAAAACAATTTAATAAAGTTACGGAATCGGTACGAATCAAATCTTATGTTTCGCTGTTTTTGGGACTTATTCGTTTTTTTCAGTTCTACATTAATGAAATTAGACGCTAAATATCGACCGCTGAAAAAAGTAATGAATATTGCATTTGTTTTTATAAAAATGTGATTTATTAGTACTTTTTAAATAAAAATAAGATTGGATAATAGATTTCGTTATTATTGTTTTTTTAACTTATCAAAAAATTTTTTGTATTCGTCAATATATTTATCATCTTTAGATAAAAAATAAAAAAAATATTCTAGTCTTTATTTTCGAGCAATAATTGCTGTTCGCAATAATCACTTAATTTAATCAATTCGTCTAATTTTTCATCTGAATTCATAGCATCTAGAATTAAATCAATGACATATGTAAATTTTTGTAATATAATTTTTTCGTCTTCAGATAAAATTCTCCGACTATCTATTGGTATAATTAAATAGAAAAAATTGAGATATTGATAAAAGTCGATTACTTTTATGTTCTTCTTGAAATTAATTTCTCTAGAATTCTGTATTGAATTTTGAAATTCTTGTAACAGATTCTTATTTTCTTTCGAATACAAAACAATTATCAGAAATCTCGTCTCATTTTGATACTCTTTATAACACTTATCTAAAATTGAATTAAAATGAAAAGAAAGAGTAAAATCAATTAAAATTTGTGTTATATAACTTGGAATATTTAAAATTATCTGAGAATTCTCGAAATTATTTATAAAATTTTTATTTCTTTCAATCATAAGATCAATAAATTCGTATGAATTAGAGTTTAAGTAGGTCTCATGTTGAATCGAACAATCTTTTAATTTAAAAAGAATTATGCTAAAATATTCTAAAATAGGATGCGATAATTTACCAATAACGCCTTTTCGTTCACCACAAAAGGGACATCCTGAACCTTTATAAATGATATTATAAGTTGTCCACCATTCGTGCCCTTTAAATTTACACGCCCACTTCAGCGAAACCTTATTTGGTGTTTTGTCGCCTCGATTTTCCATTGCGTTATTGAACTCTTCACGAGTCATGACAAATTTAATACCTTTATCGGATTCTTCGGCAATTTTAACACAATCTTCGTATGTAATTGGATTATTTCCGTAACAAAAGGGACATCCTGAATCCATAAGAATACTATTATAAGTTGTCCACCATTCGTGCCCTTTAAATTTACACGCCCACTTCAGCGGAGTCTTATTTGGTGTTTTGTCGCCTCGATTTTCCATTGCGTTATTGAACTCTTCACGAGTCATGACAAATTTAATACCTTTATCGTATTCTTCGGCAATTTTAACACAATCTTCGTATGTAATTGGATTGTTTCCGTAACAAAAGGGACAACCTGTTCCTCGACTAACTTGATTGTAGGCTGTCCACCATTCGTGCCCTTTAAATTTACACGCCCACTTCAGCGGAGTCTTATTTGGCGATTTGTCGCCTCGATTTTCCATTGCGTTATTGAACTCTTCAAGAGTCATAGCAAATCTAATGTTTTTATCGGATTCCTCGGCAATTTCCACGCAATCCTCGTATGTAATTGGTGGATTTGGATTATGTATACTTGGAAGCCATCTATTAACATTTATATTTGGATTAAAATTAATGAGAAATGGAATATATTTTTTAATACCTTTCCAAGTTTGTAAATCAGATAATCCCGTTAGAGTCATTAAAGAATCCTTAAGATTTTTGTAATTATCACATTTAATTAGCGCTAAACTAATAACTTGAGCGCACCTTTTTGATTGCAAGAAATTTTGAGGTGCATTGATGATGCTTGATTTCTGAAGTAAAAGTTTTATCGTATTATCTGAAACCACATTACGATTTAATATTACTATTTAATTTTCCAAAAAGTCTTTTATATTCGTCTATATACTTCTCAAGCCCAAATTCGTCTATATAATTTTCTGATTCAATTTTCTCTATTAACTCAACGGATTTCCACAGTGTTTCTGCTCGTTTTTTAATTTTTTCCAGGTAAAATTTTTTATTAAACGTTCCTTTTGAAACAGTAAGGTTATTAGTCATTTCGTTTATAGAATCTTCCATTTGATTTTCAACTTTTATTACTTCTTTAAACACGCCTAGTTGCAATTCTCTTTTCCTTTGTTCTAATTTAGCACAATTATCGCATACTGATTCCATTAATTCTTTACCTTTATTTACAAAATAAGGATTTCCGCACTTGATACAAGCTTTTAAAGCTTTTACTGGCATATCTTTTTGGTTGTCTGGCATATTTCTGATAATCACCATGTTTTTTTTATTTTCCCTACTTTTATAATCGTCAATAAATAATATATTTTTAGTTATTTTTTTTTGCAAACTTTAGAAAATGTTATCTATAATTTAAAATACACTTAATTATCATGGAATTAACGTTAACAATTTTAATAATTCTACTTATAGTAGGCATTATTGCAGGAATTATTGGCACTATATCTGGCATCGGAGGAGGGGTGTTTTACGTGACTATTTTGACTTTAATCTTTTTTATGCCTATAAACGAAGCTATAGACACATCTAATTATATAATATTAATAACGTCTGGTGTTGGGTTTTTCACTTACTTAAAACAAGGGAGAACTAATCTAAAATTATCGTTAATTTTCTCAGGATTTTCAATATTAGGGAGTTTAATATGCGCCATCATTTTTTTGTTCGTACATATTGAAAATACGCTTTTAAAATTCATTTTTGCGAGTGTATTGCTAATTACTGGAGTTTATATGGCTATTAAAGCAATAACAACTTATAAAAAAAATAAAGATCCAAATATAAACAGAGATAATGACATTTTTTCTTTAAAGAATCACGATTATAAGAAGAATCTAAAGAAAGGTATACCGCTATTCATGGCTGCAGGATTTGTATCGTACTTATTGGGTATTGGAGGCGGAGTAATAAATACACCAACTCTTAATATTGTTCTGGGATATCCAATACATAACTCAACTGCGATTTCTACCTCAATTATTTTTTTCACGGCCATTTTTAATGTAATAATAAAAGCTATATATGGGAAAATACATTATTTAATTGGTACGGTTATAGGTATTGGATCTGTTTTAGGAGCGTATATTGGAGCAAAAGTGTCAAGAAAAATGCCAAAAACAACCTTACAAGTTTTTGTAGCAGTAGTAATTATTGGTTTATCAATAAGGATGTTTTTTTAAATTTTACAATATTCAATAATTAAATATAATAGAAATTAAATATATTAGAAAATAAATATAATAGAATTTTTTATTTTTAGGATTTAAACGCTATGGCCAGTAGAATTGGACTCCTTCGTCTTGATTATACGTTTAGCGTAATCGTTCCGATGTTAATTGCTATGTATTTGAACCGTTTAAATCCCTTTCAGCACATTGATATTATCGTTGGATTCGTTTTTTTAGCAATTACAGGAAATACATGGAACGATGTTATGGACATGAAAGATCCAAACGAAAAAGAAACGTTAAAACGAGTGGAGGGTTATCATCCCCGCGAAATTTTCACGATTGGTATTGTAAGTTTTTTATTAGGAATTTCTTTATTGTTAAGAACTTGTATCCAAAATTCGTTAAACGCAATTTTTTTAATAATTATTATTGTTGTAATGATTTTGTATAATAAGTGGCTAAAACATGTTCCTTTTGTAAATCATATAGTACTAGGAGTTTCTCACATGCTTTTACCTTATTTTATGATAAAAATAGACGCAGGATTACCGCTTTTAGTTGAAAAAGAACTAATTTTAATGTCCGCTTTTTTTATTTTTGCGTTAACAGGTGAAATAGTTCACGAAACGATCGATGAAGATTTAACTAAGCGTTTTAGTTTGAGACAATGTCAGATATTTATTATCGTATTTTCGTTAATTTCTTTAATTCTTGGCGCTTGGGCATTTCTTATTTTAAAAGAATTTTACTTTCTTCCTTTTATATTCATGCCACTAGGCACAATATATACCTTTAGGCGTCCAACTAAATCAACTCAAGGAGTTAAAGATATCGGTATTTTAATTGGAAATTTTATTCTTGTTTATTTTTTTTGCTTAATTTGTTTACAGATGGTTGGAGTTATTTAAAAAAATCTAATTTTAAGACTAAGAGTACTTAAAATTTAAAAAACTTAAAGTATAATAAATTGAAAATTGGACGAAAAAATCATGGTTAATGTAAAAGATATCCAAAAATTATTGGAAAATTACATGCTTGAACCGGAAATACCATTTAAGGACTTAAAACCGTACCTTCTTAGCGAATTTGATTGGAAAGTGAATCCCATAAAGAAATCTCAATTTATGATAAGGGGTCTTCCAATCTTGGACGATAGACTCGTGAGCGATATCTTGAAGTCTTTTTTGCCAAATGAAACAATAATACTCAAACTTATTGAATGAATTCGATTAATTCGATTTTTATTAGAAAATCTAAATACCAAATAAATATCAACGAAAAAATTGCCCAATGCTTAATCTGCGAAAGAAAGTGTAAGATCCCGGAGGGAAAATCGGGTTTTTGCCAGACCAGAATAAATAAAGAAGGAATAATTTATACAATCGTTTACGGATGCGTTCCTGCACTATCGTATAATCCAATTGAGAAAAAACCATTGTTTCATTTTTATCCCGGTTCAATTGCTATAACAATAGGAACGTACGGATGTAATTTCAGCTGTTTTTGGTGTCAAAATCATTATATTTCGCATCCTAACGTATCAATTTTGGATTCTATTAAAACGGAACCTAAATTCATATCGCCCGAAGAATTAATTAAATTGGCGGTAAAAAATAACTGCCAAGGGACTTCGATTTCTTTTAACGAACCTACCTTGTTATTTGAATATTCTTTAGATACTTTTAAGTTAGCAAAAAAAGCAGGATTATACAATACATTTGTAACAAATGGCTATATGACAGAAGAAGTTTTAAGAGATTTAGTTGATGCAGGATTAGACGCCATTAACATAGATATAAAAGGAAATTCTGAAATGGTAAAAAAATATTGTGGTGCAGACGTAGAAAAAGTTTGGAGAAACGCCAAGTTGGCAAAAGATTTAGGTGTGCACGTCGAAATTACAACGTTATTAATACAGAATTTAAATACAGATTCAATTATTATTGAATCTATTGCCAAGAGAATTTTAAACGAATTAGGAAAAACGACTCCTTTTCATCTTACGCGATTTTTTCCACAATATAAATCGAACGAATTTGGATACGACGAAGCTACGCCGGAGGATCTTTTATATAATGCTTATAACGCAGCGAAAAATGTGGGATTAGAATTTGTTTATCTCGGTAATTTAAACAATACCGATTTCGAAAATACCACTTGTCCAAATTGTTCTAATATCGTTATTAAACGAATTATTTTTGGATTAAAAGAATTAAATTTAGATTCCAATGGAAATTGTAAATTTTGCGGATATCCTATTTGCAAATACATTAAATAGTAAATAGAAATAATTAATTCATACAAAATCTTAAACCATATAATGACTGAAAATTTTGCTAATATTAACGGAATTAAAATTTGCTATAAAACGTTAGGAAAAGGAGATCCCGTAATTTTAGTTCACGGATTTGGAGATAGAAAAGAACATTGGCGCGCTCAAATAGGAGATTTATCGCAACATTTCAATGTTATTATTTTTGATAATCGTGGTGCGGGTAAATCAGATCGACCAGATGGAGTTTACACAATGGAAATGTTTGCTGATGATATTGCGGGATTAATGGATTGGCTAAAGATAAAAAAGACAAACATAATCGGCCACAGCTTAGGGGGTATGATATTGCAAAATTTTGCACTAAAATATCCAAATCGAATTAACAAAATTGTTCTTATTAATACATCGCCGGGAGTTACTCCACCAGGAGTAGATCCGTCTCAAGGAATAGAGATGTATAAAAAAAAGCAGATTACTATGATGCAAGGGATAAAGAACGATCCAATAAATGTGTTTTTGGATCACGCTAAAACGGGATATTCTCGCGAATTCTGGAAACAAATGAAAAACGATCCTAAAAAAAAGTTTCACGGAATTTGGTCTGTTGAAGACCTTATAGAAGAAAAATTGATTAACGGCCCTTCAGAAAAAGATATTATTTGCCAGTCGGAAGCTCTAAAAAGTCATAACACGTACGATAGATTGAACACCATAAAAAGTGATGTTTTAATTTTATGTGCTGATAAGGACAAAACACTTCCTCAATCTATGAGCGAAAAAATTCACGAATTGCTTCCTAATAGCAAATTAATTGTTATAGAAAACGCTGCTCATCAATCAGTTCTTGAGTATCCAAAAATTGTTAATCAAAGTATTATAGAGTTTTTAAAATCTTAATTTGAATTAATAATTCTAATAATTTAATTAGCTCAGTGATTATGCCAGAAAATTTTACTAATATTAATGGCCTTAAAATATGCTACGAAATCGCTGGCAAAGGAGATCCAATAATATTAGTCCATGGTATAACCGCAAAAAAAGAAGATTGGATATGTCAATTAGGGCCTCTATCTAAAAATTTTAGGATTATTCGATTTGACAATAGAGGTTCTGGTGCTTCGGATCGCCCCAACGAGCCTTATACAATGGATATTTACGCCGACGACCTTCGAGGTTTGATGGACTTTTTAAACGTCGAGAACGCTCACATTATCGGAAATTCCCTGGGTGGAATGATAGTTCAGACCTTTGCCGTAAAATATCCAGAAAGAACAAAAAAAATCGTGTTAATTAACACACTGCCATATTTTATTTCAGATCAAAAAGTATTTGATATGTACATCAATGGCCTTTGTTCTGGGTACGAAGCAACACAAAAAGATCCAAAAACTGCTTTTTTCAACGGTGCTAAAATTAATTTCACTAGAAATTTCATAAAATTAATGATTGAAGATCCAAAAAAGAAATTTTACGGTTTATTTTCTGCCGAAGATTTAATTAAAGAGAGCACTAACAGACCAGCAAAGCCTCAAGACATTCGCAATCAAGGAAATTCCTTAAAAAATTACAATGTTTTAGATTATTTATCCCAAATAAAAAAAGAATCGCTTATAATCTGTTCCTCAAAAGATCGCCAATGTCCGTGCAATATGAGCGAGAAAATTCATAAAGAAATTCAAAATAGCAAATTAATTATTGTTCAAGACGCTGCTCACGAGGTTATAAAAGAGAAAGCGCCTGTAATCAATACCTATATTAAAGATTTTTTAACGAATTGATTGAATAATTTTAAAAAAAAGAGATTGATAATTATATGGGTTATGCATCATCAAATGGTATAAGATTATATTACGAAATATATGGAGAAGGATATCCCATTTTATTTGTTCACGGATTTGGAGGATGTCGATTGGAATGGTTTGTTCAAGCGAGAATTATTTCAAAAAAATTTAAAGCAATTGTCTTCGATAATCGTGGCGCTGGAAAGTCGGATAGACCGAATTATCCTTACACGATGGATATGTTTGTTGATGATATTAAAGGATTAATGGATTATCTTAAAATTGAGAAAGCTCATATTTGTGGTGCTTCTTTAGGTGGAATGATTGTACAAAATTTTGCGATTAAATATCCAAACCGCGTCAATAAATTAGTGTTAATTAACACATTTCCAGGTTTTCCAAACCAGCAAGGGATTGAAATGTATAAAAAAGGATTAATCAACAGATACCATGGGAAACTTAAAGATCCTGCAAAATCATTTTTTGATTCGGCTAATACAGGATATACTCGAAAATTTATAAAACAAATGAGGGAAAATCCGAAAAAAAAATTTTTTGATTTGTTCTCCGCAGAGGATATTATAAAAAACGACATAACAGATATGACTACGCCCCAAGATATTGAAAATTCAGCAAACGCAATTGCTGGTCACGAAGTACGAGATAGATTATCGGAAATAAAAAATAAAACGCTCGTTTTATGCGCCGAAAAGGATAAGCTTTCTCCAGTTCTTATTAACGAACAAATTCATAAATTAATTTTAAACAGCGAATTTAAAGTAATAAAAGACGCAGGTCACAATTCAAAGCTTGAAAAAGCGCTCGAAACAAATCAAGCGATTTTAGATTTTTTATCAAATTAAATAATTGAAAAAAGAAGGATATTCAAGAACTCTAAATTTTTGAGTTAATTTTATTTTACATTTCTTTTTACAAATCATAATCATAATTTAATAACAAAATAAAATATAATTATGACTAAAATATCAGACGACGAAAAGTTTAAAATAAGTTTAGCTTTCTTTATCGGGTGCGGATTGTTTACAACTCAGATCGCTTGGAGCCTTTATAATACTCAAGTAAATCAAATGCTCTTCGTTTATTTAGGTTCTTTTGCATTAGTGGGCGCATTAATGGCTTTAGATAACATAGTGGGAATAGCTATTCAACCTATTATGGGAAATGTGTCCGATAACACTCGAACTAAATATGGACGGCGTATACCGTATTTAATTGTGGGGATTCCAATTTCAGCAATATTTTTCGCACTTCTGGGGTCAATTAATCCGTATTCAGATCCTTTTTGGTTGCTAATGTTATGGTTAGTTTTTTTCGTTTCAATAATGGCTTTTTATCGTAGTCAAACATTATCATTATTAGGAGATTTTATTGTTCCAATCCATAGAAGCAAAGGAAACGCCATAGTTAATATTATGGGCGGCTTTGGAACGGGAATTGCGTTTATACTTCCAGCGATATTAGGTTCAGTACAACTTGCATTTTATATAGTGTCAATAATGATGATAATGTCGCTGATTATAATTCTATTAACTGTCAAAGAAAAAAATGCATTTTCGTATAAACATATTCAACAAATCGAAGCAGAAGCAGGTCAAAAGGTAAAAGAGAAAAAAGAAAAGCCCGGATTAATAGAGAGTTTTAAAGACATATGGAACGAAGAAGATAAAAGCACTTTATTCATGCTTTTTGCGATTTTAGCATTATTTATAGGATACTCGGGTTTAGAGGCTCTATTTACAATTTATGCAAAAGAGGTATTGCAATTAAGCGTGCTTCAAGCTCCTTTAATACTTGGTATATTATTGTTAGCTTTCTTAATATTTGCCTTGCCATCAGGAATATTAGCTTCTAAGATTGGTCGTAGAACTACTATTAAAATCGGTTTAGTAATAGTAATGGGTTCACTTTTTGTTGGTTTTATGTTTCAAACGGTTCTTATCATTTCAATTTGCTTTTTTATAGCTGGCATAGGCTGGGCTCTAATAAACATAAATACTCTTGTGATAATATGGCAAATGGCGCCTTCAGAAAAGAAAATTGGGACCTATACTGGAATTTATTTAACATTTACTTATCTAGCGCAAATTTTAGGACCTGTTTTAGTGGGTTTACTGGCGGACTTATTTGGATATAACACGCTTTTACTTGACGCATTTTTCTTTTTTGTTATCGCCTTCGTTTTAATATGGTTCGTAAAACGAGGAGAAGTCGAACTTACCGAAGAACAAAAATTAGCTAAACAAAAAGCCATTCAAGAACTATCGGTTGATTAAATCCTAAAAACTTTTTTTTTTAATTTATAATTATTCAGTTTCTTAATATTATTTAATCAATCACTAATTCTTTGCAAGATTAAAGTAAATCCTCATACCAGATAAAGTAAAAAAAAGGGGCATAATCCATCCAGCTAGAAATAAAATAAAAATTGTCATCCCAACATCTAATTCGTTATTTTTAATATCTCAAAGTAAATAATCGTACGCTCTTGCGCTATGAAAAAGAAATATCATAATTGTTGCAAAAATTCTCAACCAATCAAGATCGTATCTTCTTTCGTATGTCGCTTTTTCTTTTAATTCCATAATATTTAAATATAAATCTAAAATAATTTTAAATGCTTTTGAATCAATAAATAATTGTCAAATTAGATTAATAAAAGAGAGTTTTTTACTGATAAATATGAGTTACGCAAATGCCAATGGAATAAAAATTTTTTTCGAAGAATTTGGTAAAGGAGATCCTGTAATTTTAGTGCACGGATTTGGTAGTAATAGGTTGGAGTGGATAGCACAAAAACCAGCATTGTCAAAAAAATTTAAAGTAATTATTTTTGATAATCGAGGTGCCGGAAAATCGGATAGACCTAATTATCCCTATACGATGGAAATGTTCGCAGACGACATTGCCGGATTAATGGGTTTTCTTAATATTAAAAGCGCAAATATTATCGGCGTATCACTAGGTGGAATGATTGTCCAGAATTTTATTTTAAAATATCCTCATCTAGTTAATAAAATGGTTTTAATTAGCACTTTTCCAGGTTTTCCAAATCAACAAGGGATAGAAATGTATAAAAAAGGTTTAATTAATTTATATTACGCTACGTTGAAAGATCCCGCAAAATCGTTCTTTGACACGGCTAAAAATGGTTACACTCGCAATTTTGTTAGGGAAATGAAAGAAAATCCTAAAAAAAAATTCTATGGATTATTTTCAGCAGAAGACATAATAAAAATTAAATCTACAGACCCCCCAACACCGCAAGATATTGAGAATTGTGCAAATGCGATAGTTGGACACGAAGTGAGAGCGCTTCTTCCTAAGATTAAAAATAAGACTTTGATAATATGCGCTGCTAAAGATAAGCTTTCTCCAGTTGCGGTAAACGAGCAGATTCATAAGTCAATATCTAACAGCGTCTTTAAGATCGTTGAAGATGTAGGACACGATGCTAAAACCGAAAAAGCACCCGAAATCAATAAAATTATTTTAGATTTTTTACATTCTTAAATAGATTTTTTTTTAGTCGAATTTAAAATTAAACACCGAAATTCTTGTTAAAAATTAAAAATTTAAAGCGTTCTATTAAAAAAAGAATATAGTTATTGTAAAGATATAACCTTCTTCTCTGTTGCAAAAATAATACCATTTTCGTCGATATTTCCGCTTTCTGTTTTAATTTTGTATGGTTTTATTGCGATTGTAAAAATATCCTCTTTAGTAGTCCAACACGCTAAAACAAGAAGGTTATTTTCTTTTAATATACCATCCATAATATAGAAATCGTGTTGAGGACCTAATTCGCCCCAATACCTTCCTATATACGTTCCGTTTAAGAAAAGATTTACATTGTGTTGCCCTTCTAAATGAATCCTCAAAGGAATTCTTTTTGAATTGTCTAACTTCCATTTAAATTGAGTTTTGTACCAAATAATTTGGTCTTTTGGAGAGATTTTAGGGCCATCGTTAATCTCTAACCATACGTTTCCTTCTCCTTTTTGGAACGAATAGATTTCACCTGGCAATCCTGAGCTATTAAAAGGTTGTTCTAATTTAGTAGTATCAATTCCAGAGATGTACCACTTTTGAGACATTAATTTTTTAGAAAATTGTGCAGAAATAATACCACGAGGTTTTCTTGCGTCGTTTAACACAAATACTTGCTTATTTTGTCCAAGATTTTCTGTAATTACAAATAATACGTTTTTTTCTGATTTAATTTCCTTTGTTAAGTCGTAAATTACAGAACTGGAACGTTTGAAATCGGGTCCATTCATAGATCCGGCTTTAAGTAATTTATATTTGTAGTTGTAATGGCCTCCAATAAATTGACCGTTCATCCAAATTGCGGACTTATGGCGAGTTATTAGTTTTAATTTTAAGCTCTTTTCCTCTTTTAATTCAAATTCGCATTTATAAAGTACATGTCCGTTTACATAGCAATGATGTAAAGGATTTCGTTCGGTTTTAAAATCAATTCCTTTCCATATTTTAGGATCTGTTATCGAATCCCAATCCATTTTTAATTTGTACCATTTTTCTAATTTTACATCAGGTATTTCAATCGCTTTACCAAACACACCCTTTTTTACGCCAAGAATAGCGTCTTCTTTTACATCTTCGAATCCTAAAATTTTAGATTTAGTGGTTAATAGCCAAATTGTCTGAGATCCTATAGTTTCAAGTTCTAACTGATTTTTATTGTTAAAAAATAAAGAGTAAGCACCCCAAGCTATTTTTAAATCTTTAAGATCAGCATTTAACGATAATGCATCTATTTTTGTCAAACAAATTGTATATAATTTATTACCTTCAGAATTAATAATACAACTAAATCCATCTTTTGGGAACGTAAATCTACTAAATTCCTTTTCTACGTCGATTTTAACGCTTCCTTTTGTATCAAATTTAGTTCCTTTTAGTATCAATTCTCCACCGTTTTGAACTACAACGATTAAAGGCGCGCTATTAAAAACGCTTTTAATGATTATTGGATAAGAGCAAAATATTACGAAAAAACCGCCCAAATCGTGATTTGCAATTGCTATAAAACTATCCTTAAAATCTAATTCTATTTCACCCTTTTTTGGGCTTTCAATTCCATTTAATAAGTTAATTTTAAAATTATTTTTTCTTTCGCTATTAAAGTTTCTAAAGAAAAAGAAATCAGTGCCGTCTTTTCCCTTCCTTTGACGATACAACATTTCGCTTTCGCTACATTGAATTGTAGGATTCTCAACTAGATCCGTGTTGGAGAAGCTCTCTTCAAAACTTTTAGCAAATAAGCAATATAATCTCAAAAATCTTAATCGATCGGTTTGATAACCGAATTCTCTTACGCAAGCTGAATAATCGTAACTAGTATACACTTCGGGATTAGCTATCGTTCCCCACGAGGTTCCTCCGTAAAACATGTACAAACTCATCATTGTCGAGCCTTGAGCAGCTATGCTTTGTAACAACATCTTTTGGTAAGTTGATCCGTAAAATTCGTAAAGCTCGTCAAAACCGTATTTTATACCCCAGTGATTATACCAGCCTCCTTGAAGTTCTGGAATAAAGATCGGTGCTTCAGATGCTGCGCCTCCGTACGCTCTCGCTTTAATTTCGAGACGATCAATTTTTTTTTTGAAGATTTCAACATCCCATTCTGGAATTGGTAATTTTTCAACGATTTTAGGTGCCCAAATTGGATATTTATCAAAACCGTATATTCCGAAAAGATCAATCCAAGCGCCCCTTTCCCAAGCGTCGTTATGATAAAGGAGAACATTAACACCCATTTCTTGAGCGCATTTTATAAGTTCTTTCATGTACTTACGACTACCTTTATATATGTGCAATAATTTCTCGAAATATTCGTTCTCAATTTGGAATCCAATTACACATCCTTTAGGAGTGTTGGTGATTTGATGTTGAATTATATTAGGAATAAAATGTTTGTACCATTCTAAGCAATATTTCAAATAAGTAGGATCGAACTTAGTTTTAAAAGAACGTTTGAGATGTTTCAATCTTATATTTCTCTTTGTCAAAAGCCATCCCGGAAATCCTCCTCCGCTTGTTTCAGCACAAATATACGGTCCAGCTGCGACAAATACATATAATCCAAGATCTTCGCACAGTTTTAATAAATAATCAACGTCTCGATTGTCCGAAAAATAGAATTTATCTTCCTTTGGATTATGATACCCCCAATGAAAATAAATTCGAACGCAATTTAAGCCCGAACTTTTGTACATCTTAAGAATATCGTACCATCGCTCGCGATCGGGAACTCTCCAATAGTGAAATTCTCCACCTATTAAAAAGAGAGGTTTATCGTCAATCTTGAATGAATATTTATCCCATGAAATTTTAGACATAGAAATTCGTTTAAAAATTTAAAATCTAATTGATACTTTTAATTTTTTTTTCCACTAAAATAGAATTTTTTATTATAATAGATAATTTTTAATTTCCATTCATATTTAAAAAATGTTAGCTTTATTAAATCACTGAATTTCAGCACTCCTTTTCTTTATAAAGAGACGAGAACAAAAAATTAATAACAGAGAGAGATAAAGATTCAACTAAAAACGAAATAATAAATTATACAATACATTTATTAAACGCCAAGGAAAATAAGTTAACCTTAGAATTTTTACGGGATTAATAATTAATTTACGATTCGTTGATTAAAATGAGAGAATAAAAAAAAAATAAGTTATATAAAAAACGAAAAATGGAATTAAAAAGAATAAAAGTAATTGTTTAAGCTTATAATTGAAATGAAAAAATAAAAGTTATTCAATTCTTAAAATTTCTTTTCTTTTACATTACATTAAAAAATAATTATGTTTTTTTAATTGCTTCAAATTTAAGAGGAAAATCTTTGAGTAATACAAATCGAGAAATAAAAAGAAATGTAAAAACTGCTGAGCAACTGAAAGAAAATCTTCAAAATAAAATTCAAAGTAAATCCTTAACTCTTTTTATTTTAGGAAAAGGTTTTCCAAAAGGAGAAAAATGCTTTGAAAGTTGTATTAATTGCCCTATTATGGATTGTATAGAACCTAAGCGAAGAAAAGAAATAAAGGAAAAATTACAGAAATTAGGAAATAATGCTTTATTCCCAGAAGAACTTAGATTAGAATATCCTGCTACAGAAGAACTAATACTTTTTCAAAACGAAGATATTGATTTACTAATAATATTGCCTGAAGCATGGGGATCAATTAGTGAATTCAATACCTTTTCGCAAAATCAAAAATTATCCCTAAAATTAAGGATTTTTGTTCCACTAAAATATCATCCTCTTTATGGTAGCAATGAAAATTTTTTAACAGATGCTTATTTAACATTTCTTGCCGAATATGGTCATGTCTATTATTTTCAAAATGATAATGAACTTATCTCTATTATTACAAAATTAACTGAATGTTATAGAAGAATTTGTTATTTAAAGAAACATCGTAAAAAGGTCAGAAAAAGTTGATCAGATCAAAAATATTTAAATGTTAGTTTTTTTATGTTATATTTAGAAAAAAATAATTAGAGTTGATAAAAGATGTTACTAGAACGAACAAAAGGTAAAGATACGAACACTATTGACATAATCAATAGTAATGAAAAATTTGACGATCTTGAGTTGCGAAAAAAAGAAAGAGATTTTAGTATAATTGGAAATAAAATTAGATTAAAAATTCTTATTAAATTATCTGTGAACGATAAATTAAATTTTAATAAACTTGCGGAATTATTAAAGATAGATAAAAATAAATTAGCATATCATTTAGCTCTTTTAAAAAATTATAATTTTATTAGTAACGAAAAAATGCTTAATAAAGAAGGAAAGGCATTCTCATTTTATTCAATAACAGATAAAGGAAAGCAATATTTTGATTTTGTTTCAAAGCCAATTAAATAATGTTTTTTTCCTAATTTAATTTTAATTAAATACAGAAGTCAGATTTAAAACAGATCTATTAATTCAACAAGAGAGTTTGTTTTTCATATTATTATATTTTAATCTCATTAATTTTTTATAACTACATAATTAGCTTAATTATTATGCAAAACAAAATTGCACAAGAGAAGAATCACTCAAATACGAAAGAAGAATCCAAAAAGACTGTAGAATTGCCTGTTTTTGACTTCATTAAAATAAATTTAATAAGTTTTTTAATTCCATTATATTTTTGTTTAGGACTTTTTCTTTTATTTGAATATCTTTTTATAATTCCATTTCAGATTCCATTAATCGTCCATTTAGTAATATTACCGGGATTTTTATTGCTACTATATTATATCTATATTTTAGTACTTATCGAATTTTGTGCAATTTGGGTGCGTAAGTGGAATAAGAAATCTGCGCCTCAACAAGGTGTTTTTAAAAGGGTTTTAGACGATAAAAATAGTCCAGAATGGCAAATGATAAAATATTATCATAAAAGAGGTTTCATTATTAAATATCCGATGTGGGTAGCTTCTAAATCGCCGTTTCCTTGGTTGTTGAATCGTTTGCTTCGAAAAGTAGGGCATAATAAAATCGGTAATAACGTTATTTATTGTGATGGGTATTCTGGATTAGAATTTACTGAAATTGGCGATAATTCGTTTATATATCCTTCATCTGCATTATCTTCTCACGAGGTAAATTCCATTTTTGGAAAATTAAATATTTTAGAAATAAAATTAGGGAGTAATACAACTCTATATCCTGGGATAATTGTTGGTCCTGGTGCTTTATTAAAAGATAATTACGTAATTTATCCAAATACGGTATTACACAAAAATTGGAGAGGCAAACAAGATAAATTTTGTTATCAAGGAAGTCCCGGACATCCAATAGAAATCAAAGAATATGATAAGCAATAATAAGTTTTTATTATTATGGTAAGTAGTAATTTTGATTGTATAGTAGTAGGTGGGGGCATAACTGGAGCTGGAATCGCACGCGATCTAAGCTTAAGAGGCTTAAAAGTTATTTTGTTTGAGAAAAACGATTTAAGCGAAGGCACAACTGGACGATGCCATGCTATGCTACATTCAGGAGCAAGATACGTGTATAAAGACAAAGAAGCAGCAACTGAATGTTCTGTTGAAAACGAAATACTCTTGAAAATTGCACCGCACATAACAGAAGCCTGTGGAGGATATTTCATGGGTTTAGATCGCGAAGATATTGAATATGGAGATGTATTTTACGAAGCTTGTAAAAATTCCAATGTTTCTTGCGAAGAAATTAATATAAAGGATTTCTTACAAGAAGAACCGAATTGCAATCGCTATACTAAAAGAGTTTTTAAAGTAAAAGATGGATACGTAGATCCCTTTTTGTTAACGTATTACAACGCCTACGACGCTGTTAATAATGGAGCTATTATAAAAACTTATTGTAAGGTTGAGAACTTAATAGTTAAAAATGATACTATAATTGGAGTAAAATATTTCGACCTTTTAAATAAAAAAAGAGATGAAGCATACGGAAAGATTATTATCAACGCAACAGGACCTTGGGCTTCGGATTTAGAGAAAGACTTAACGCTTTCGGAACCTTTAAAAATAGCCCCAACAATGGGTACCTTACTTGTTATTAAAGATCGTTTAGTAAATCATTTAATAAATCGATTAAGAAAGCCCGGAGATGGCGATATTATAGTTCCAAGCCACAACTCAATTATTTTAGGAACTACCTCGAAATTGGTAAAATTAGAAGATTTAGATACTTTATTACCAGAAAAGGATGAAATTGAATACATATTGAAATTAGGAGAAAGCTTAATTCCAACGATCAGGAAACATCGATTAATAAGATTTTATTCGGGAGCGAGACCATTAATAGCTAGCGGAGATCCTCTAAGAGAAGTTTCTCGAAAGTTTGACATAATAGATTACGAGAAAGAAGGATATCCCGGATTAATCACAATATTTGGAGGTAAATTAACAACTTATAGATTAATGGCAGAAAAAACGTGCGATCTTGTATGTAAAAAGCTAGATATGGAGGCTGAATGCGAAACAGCTAATCTCCCTATACCCGGTGGAGAAAACAAAGTGCATAAAAAAGTGTTTCAAGACGAACTTAATGTCGATAGTAAAACAGCTTTTAACATGCAATTTAAATGGGGTACTTTTTATAAAGAAATTTTAAATTTGTGCGAACATTGCTTAGATTCAACAACATTTAATGCGCCTCGTACAATTTGCGAGTGCGAAAATGTAACAGAACCAGAATTATCATGGGTAAAAAAGAATTTTGATGTTAAAGTAATTGACGATTATCGAAGAAGAACCAGACAAGGGATGGGTCCTTGTCAAGGCCTTTTTTGCTATTTTAAAATCGCAAATTTGGAAGCAAAATGGACGGAAAAGTCTCACGCACAGATAATGGAAGAGTTAAAACTTGCTCTTAACAAACGATGGAAAATTGAAACTTCTGCAGACGAACTTCTTAAGCGGCAAATAAAATTTTCTAAATATATATATTTATTGGGAGGAAATCTTGAGTGAGTAAAGATTCCAAATTTTTAGAAGTTTGCATAGTAGGGGGTGGATTTGCTGGGATGAATTTGGCCAGAATCCTTGCGGAAAAGAATATTAATTCTGAGATTTATACAAGTGGAATAGGTGCTTCGCAATTTTGGGTAGGGACGGTCGATTTTTTAAATTATAATAAAGAAGATTTGAAGCAGTCTTTTGCCAAGTTTAAGGCAAATAATCCAAAACATCCCTACAAACGATTAGAATGGGATTTAATTAATTTTTCATTCAGGGATTTCTTTTCTACTTTTCCTAATTTTAAATGTTTTGAAAATAACGGAGACCTTTCAAATCAATACGTTTTAACGACTCTCGGTAATCTAAAACCATGTATCGGTATTTGGAATACTATATTTCATAATTTTGATTCGTTGAATGAGGATTCTATAGTAATTCTTGTTGATTTTATCGAATTCAATAATAGTACTATGCATCTTGTAGAGAAAAGCTTAAAGGATAATTTTCCAGGTAAGTTTTTTATCCTCGAGCTTTCCTTTATTAAATTAGTTCAAGATTGGGATGCAAATGAGCAAATATCTCTATTCCAAGGAAATTTAACTGAAATTAAAATTGCAGACTTTTTTGACAATAGTTTAGAAAAGATTGAGATTATTGCAGATTATGTTAAATCTGAGGTTGTAAAACAATTAAAAAATGTCGAACAAAACAAAATCGTGTGGTATATTTTTCCACCCGTACTTGGAATTCGTAAAGAACAGGAAATTATAAAAAATCTATCGAAAATATTAAACGCAGAGTGCAAAGAACTAGTAGCAATATCTCCCTCGATAATGTCAAAAAGACTTAATAATGAATTTGAAAATAGGCTTCAAGAATCGGATATAGGTATAAATAAGAACCTTATCTTAACAAGCATTAAAAAAATCAGCGAAAAAGGAAATATAGTCTGGGAATTACTATTCAGCGATAAAAAAGGAAACAAAGAGACTATAAAAGCAAAATACGTTGTTTTTGCTATTGGAACTACGTTTCTTGAAGGCATTTTCAGCGAGTTAAGCGATTTAAAAAGAATTTTTCAAGGTTTTTCAATATCTCTGCCCAATACTTTTTCTGATTCTTTTGAGTTAATTTTTAACAATATTTCAGACCAAAAATCAGGAATTTTTGCGTGCGGTTCTGCTATTTACTTATTCGTAGAGGGTCTTACTGAGGAAGATGAAATTAAATACGGAACTGGTTTAGGCCTTTCAATAGCAACCAGCGCAAAAGTTGGAGAAAAAATTTTAGAATATTTAAAATGACAATTAAGGTTTTGGATATTTGTCGTGTTTTTGAAGGAATTCGCGATAATTATTTAAATGATTTAATACGATTGCGGCCGATTCTACCGATTCGTACACGGGGACACTTCTATTTAATAATTTAAGTTTAAAACTATATCGAGATTTATATTCCTCAAAGCCTTCGGAAATTTTTATCATTACAGCAATCAATGGTTTTTTACAGACTCGTATTGCTTTACCAATATATTTTATAAATACTCTATTTAAATTTGTCCCTTTGGAAAATCCAATTGTATCTGTCATTTTTTGTTCTAATCCTTTAAAACGTTCGGGATCTTTAACAAACACAATCGCATCTATATTAGGATCCTTGTCTAAGGTAATGATGGTTCTCAAAAAAAATCTCTTAAGTCTATTTTACTGACTTGTCGTTCATTAAATAAATTTTTATATTCTTTGCTCCAATTTCGGGGAGCAATTCCATTAATAAAATCTTGTTTATTTTCTGATAAAATATGAAAAAAATGTTTCGCTTTTGGGGAATCCACTTTTGGAATCATTGCATGCGTATATGCGGTTAATAATATCAAATTTTTAAAATCGTCATTTGATTTATCATAATCGATATGATGTCTATGTAAAATGTCATATTTGGTAAACGGTTTTCCCGTAAGACCATCTAAACCTAATTGTTGATTCATTAAGAATTCAATTTGGGTATCTCTAAGATATCGAAATCGTGCCGTATGACCACTTGAATCAACCTGAGTACGGTCATGGATATAATGCGGAGAGGCACTACCTCTCATTTTATCTAAGTATTCTTCGGTCTGTCGAGTTAATTCTTGTTTAGTTCGATATTCTGGATCTTTCCATTGGTTAGATGATATTTCACTCATCTTTTTTCCATATTTATCAAGTTGTTCATAGTCGTTTAAAATTCTAAGAGTTTCTTTTCTTAGCGAACCAGTTAAAACCTCGTTAATTTTCTTTCTAAACGCTCGTAAGGTATCGTCTCTAAATGAATTCTGTCTTCGAATCGCTTCATTGAAAAAATGTCTATTTTCTGTTAATATTTGTCCTAACAAACTTAATGAAATAAACTCGTCGAGTTCTTCCGAAAAATTTTGTTTCAAGATGAGAATTAATTCCAATTCTGGTACATAATTAGAATAATCGGGATCTTCTAAAAGATCTTCGAGTTTTTTATACTGTCTCTCTTCTCTATATAAATCCAAAGCATTAAGAGCTTTGGCGAATAAATCGCCTTCAAGAAGTTGATTGACAGTTTGTTCAAACTTATCGATTGTAAATGGTCTAAAAACACATCTTTGTCTCCACGCTTCAGAAAATGCTGTTCTAATTCCAAAAATATTACCTAAGTCGGTTAAGGTCAATTCGCATTTCTCTTTTTGCTCGAATATGGTTCTTAAACTTTTAATAAGGATAATTTCAGGTTTGTTCGGAGATTCGTCAAATATAACAAAATCTTGGATTTTACGATACTTTCTTATAGAATCAAGACCTTTAGCAAGATTATCGCCCGTTAGTTCATTGTATATCATCGTTTCTAATTTCTCAACAGTCCTCTCATAAAATTTGGTCTGTCTCGATAAAGTAGAATAAAACATAGTATTCATTCCATAAATAGTACCTAATTCGGATAGATTCAAATTATAACCGTATTGGTTGGAGAATAGTTCTAAAAGCGACGCTATTAACTCAGCTTCGGGAGTTCCATATTTAAGTATATCCCCCTTCTCTATTACAAAAACATTTTCTTTGATTTCAGGTTTTTGAAATTCTTCAAAAAATTCATGGATAGTAGTAACCTTATATGAATTTGGACTATTTAATATTAAAGTTATTCCACAATTAAAGCAACATAATGCCCTCTTTTGGAGATCTAAATCTTTATTTTCTGAAGAAACGGGAAAGAGTTTACGTCCGCACTTTTCACAATTTTCTGGTTCTTTTGAAGTAATTAAGAAACGAGCACTAGTCATAGTAAAATAATTACTTTAAATTTTATTTTAGATTATATTTTTTTTTAAAATTACATTTTTTTTTAGATAAAGTTAGACTAAAGTGGTGCGATTTTTGGGTTTAGACACAAAAGTATTTTCTTATATATATTTTAATGGTACGATATCTATAAAAAGTAATTGAATTTTAAAGTATATAAACAAAAAGTCCTTGCGAACTTGAAAAACAGTTCGCTTGGGACCATTTCTTAATTTTTTCCTTTCAGAACATCGACAACGCTTACTTTCATATAAACAAATCTCTCGCTTAAGTAAGTCGTTGTCCACCTTGTTAATTGCGATTCTGTCATTTTTAATCCCAGCTCATTGAGTACATTTCTCGAAGGTATATTTAGTACTATAAGCGTTTTAAAAAGATTATTTCAGGGTTTTTTGATATCGTTACCTAATGCTTTTTTTGATTCATTTGAACTTATTTTTAACAATAATCCTTTCGAAAAATCAGGTATATTTGTGTGTGGTTCTGTTATTTATTTATTTTCAGAAACTTTTACTGAAGAAGACGAAATTAAATATGGGACAGGTTTAGGGCTTTCAATACCAACCAGCACAAAAGTTGGAATAAAAATTTCAGAATATTTAAAATAGGAAATTACGATTTTGGATATTGCCCGTGCTTTTGAAGGAATTCTCTATAATTATTTAAATGATTTAATACGATTGCGGCGGATTCTACTGATTCATATACTGGTACACTTCTATTTAACAATTTGAGTTTGAAGCTATATCGAGATTTGTATTCCTCAAAACCTTCAGATATTTTTAGCATTACAGCAATCAAAGGTTTTGTACACACTCGTATTGCCTTGCCAATATAAGTGATGAAAACTTTGTTTAAATTAGTACTTTTGGAAAATCCCATTTTATCTGTCAATCTTTGTTCTAATCCTTTAAAGCGCTCAGGATCTTTTACAAAAACAATGGCATCGATATTGGGATCTTTATCTAAGGTAATTATAGTCCTAAAATATATATGGGGTAGAGCCCCTTGCGCACCCAAATCCAATGGATTCGTAAAATTTGTGTTAACTTCGGGTAAAAATCTAGCCATTTTATTAATGGTTTTGTCAGTCAATCTTGGAATCTTTAATCCATACCTTTCAAGAGCATCGCCAGCTTCTATTGTTGAACCCCCACCAATTCCAATTAATCCAACATTACGAGAAGCGGGTAAATGTATAAATTTAAAAGCAGAAGCTAAAGCAGTTAATTCAATTGAACTATTAACTAAACAACAGCCAGTTTGTTTAGCAACGGATTGCCAAATTCTATTATTTCCAGCTAAACCTCCTGTATGAGAAAATATGGCCTTTCTTGTTGCTTCACCTTGACCTGGTTTCCAGAGAATTATAGGTTTTCTATTTAAATTGCATTTTTTTGCTATTTCTAAAAATCTTTTTCCTTGAGGAAT
>Ga0315284_10000837_pt1 | contig 42053 bp, 62 predicted proteins | sample YL17G09_16_MG_FD_203696 | JGI IMG/M metagenome (GOLD analysis project Ga0315284, IMG submission 203696) | Sediment microbial communities from Yellowstone Lake, YNP, Wyoming, USA - YL17G09_16 | ecosystem: Environmental > Aquatic > Freshwater > Lake > Sediment | place: USA: Wyoming | collected...
AATGCAGTAAATCATGCTATCTTCATTCTTGCATATTCTATCAGGCTTGGCATACACCGCCGTGATGTATGATGTGTGAGATGTGGGCACTGCGTTGATTGGTACCGTGCTTACATCCTCATTGCAAGCTATTGTCAGCACTGCAATAAATAAGATTAGAAAAGTTAGTTTCATTTTATACCTCCATTTTTTGAGTTGAAATAAATGCAGTTAGTTGCTTTTCGATTACTACAAGCTCTGAAATAATCAGGGTCACGCTGGCAATTTTTTATAGTCAAGCATTTATTTTGTTTTTTCTTTTTGGCCTTTTTCATTTATACCTCCAATAATTTTATTTGTTTTTCAACTTCTTTTATTTCTTCTTCAATGTTCCAATATTCTTGTTGTTTGATTCTATCATCGAGTGACATATTACATGTGTGTCGAATACTATAATAATCAACCAACCAATGCAAATGTTTTTTAATTCTCTCCAGTATCTCCTTACTCATTTCTGCACCTCTGGTTTAGGAATAGGTGGTTGCTGCTGCATCTGCTGACGTTGCGCTTGTTGCTGTGCTTGAATTAGTTGCTGAGCTTTCGCTACTACTTTTTGTTCATCCAATATTTTCCTGACTTCGTTGATAACAGGTGCGTATGATTTTATTTTCTCATCATGCGTTGTGATTTTAATTTCTGTAGCAGTAATCTTTTTATCAATATCCTGAAACCGATTACTCAGTATTCGAGTTGTTGTTTCGCTGCCTTCACTTAACTGCTTTTGCAACTCCACTATTTGCGCTTGCATTTTCTGTATCTGCACCTGTTGTTGTTTTTCGTAGTAGCAAGCTGTGCATAATAATGCAATCAGTAGCATTGCAATTACTGTGAGAATAATTATTTTTTCTGTTGACATTTAAAACCTCCTTTTGTTTTTAGTAATACCGATATTTCAAAGTCGAGCCTGCATAAATATAAACTCCACTCGATGCCACTTCTGAACCAAATCTCATATAAACATTCCCAGCAGTTGAACCATTCAGCACAATCCCTGTGCATCTTGCCGCATAAGGTGTTGATACTGCAATCACGCCGGTTGAAGTTATCGCATCATCACTACTCGTACCGCTTCCGTTCCATGTACCACCAGCCCCATCGGCCGCAAAAGGAATGTCGCATTGATACGAAATGAGCGTCGCACCCGCAGGTGAAGTTACTGCTAACTTAATTCCGGTTGTGGTGATGCTTGAACCAAACAATATTATTGATTCAAATCCGCTTTTGATATTTATATCAGTCCAGTAGAACAGGTCTGTCACATTCGCAAGTGAAGTCGTAGCGCTGTTCTCTCGTGCTGTTTTTGCAACTACAATATCAAGCTCACTACCGCCCCCGCCCGCGCAAGCAGTTGCAGATTTTGCCATCAATCCATTATTGTCAGCACAAATAAATACTGTGCCGGATCCACCATAATTAGTACCGGTGATAGTAGTTCCGCTCACCGTGCCGCCGGATATATTACCGCTGAAAGTGGAAGTCAAAACATTGGTGCTTGGATTATAAGCTATTCCTGCATCAACTTTTGTAGGTAAATTGCCTGTGGTAGTAGAATAAAAAGGCACATAGAATGATGCCGCTGTTGCATCTGTAGCTATTGCTACATTTGCGGCGTTCGTTGCGTTTGCAATAGTGCCGGAATAATTAACAGCCGTCAGGGTATTTGTGTTTGGATTATATGTGAGGTCAGCATCTAATTTAGTTGCCAGGTTCCCGGTCGTTGCGCTATAGAATGCCGGATAAAATGTGGCATTGGTTCCATCCGCTACAACAGTGACCGCACTTGCATAGGTGGAGCTTCCTGCATTACCTGTACAAGTTCCTGAAGAGCCGGACGTATTGCCGGTCACATCTCCTGTGATATTCCCTGAAAATGTCGAAGATAAAATATTCGTATTCGGATTATAAGTCAATCCAGCGTCCACTTTTGCAGGAAGATTACCGCTTGTAGTTGAAACAAAAACAGGATAAAAATTTGCGCTCGTGCTACTTGTTGCAGTAGCGATATTAGCAGCGTTAGTGCTGTCAGTTGCAGAGCCTGCCGTACCTGCACTAGTTGCCGTATCTGCGCTTGTAGCATGAGTAGCCTCTGTTGCGTTTGTGCAATTAGTTGCATTGGTTGCATTGGTTGCGCTGCCCGCTGTTGTTGCAGATGTAGCACTATCCGCTGTTGTCGCATGACCTGCATTTGTAGCGGTGGTTGCTGTTCCTGAATTAGTGGAATATCCTGATGTATCAGAATAATCAGCACTGCCTGAAGTTCCTGCTGTGGTTGCATAAATTGCGTTCGTTGCACTAATTGCAGAAGTACAAGCATCGCAAGCATCTGCATGGTCTGCATCGGTTGCGCTCGTAGCAGTTGCGCTATTACCCGTACAAGAGCCGCTGCTACCTGATACGTTGCCGGTTACATTGCCGGTCAATCCGCCGCTGAAAGTTGCTGTTACTAATCCACTGGCATTGATTATATTCATGGTTGCAGTACCGCTGCTACTGAAATCAGAACAACTACATCCGCCACCGCCTTGCGAAAATAAACTCTTCCATTCGTAAACATCATAATTATTTTTTATGCAGAGAAATGGTTCATCGGTTATTTCTGTTCCGCCCTGTTTTGCTTTAAATGAAAATCTTAAATCAGTAGTGCAAGCCGGAAATGTAGATGTGCTATGCGGCATAATGAAGTAATCAACGTCAGTCAATCCGAGCGTTATTTTTTCTTCATCTGCACAAAGAAATAATGAGCATATCAAAATTAGAAAAACAAAATAATATTTTTTCATATCGCTCCTATATGCATGCCGAATTTTTCCAATATAAATTTCCGCTTGCATCAAAGCACGCATATCCTACCGCCGCAATGCCGCTATATTGAATACCAAAATCAAGTCCTGTCATATCATAATACGTACCAACTTGATTTGCGTTTGCACTGTTAGAGTTTACACCAATCCACTGAGCGATTAAATTATTTGATGCTCCACTGTGTGCATTATTGGTAAGATATATTCTCTGTCCATATTCGGTATCGCTGCCATCCATAACTGCCATTATCTGGTCAATCAGGAAAGCAGTACCGCCGATCGGTGTCGTCGCTCCTCCGACGCGTGCGCCGTCAGCGTCGGTGATGGTGACAGGTGTTACTGCCGCAGGATTAGAGAACGCACCGGTAGTTAGAAAACTTGTTATGCTTGTATTACCGAGTACAACCTGGTTGCTCACGGTTGCCTGCGCTTGATAACCAATTACAATAACGTTTGTTAATGCGTTTACGCTGGTGTTCGCATCCCGGCCAATGAATACAGAATTAGAATTTGTGTTCAACACCACACCAGCGTTGTAACCAGCCTGATTCCCAAGCGCAGTGTTGGAGCCGCCTGTGCTGTTGCTGTTCAGCGCACTCGCCCCAAGCGCAGTGTTGTAGTTGCCTGTGCTGCTGTTCAGCGCACTCGTCCCAACCGCAGTGTTGTAGTAGCCTGTGCTGTTGGCGTACAGCGCATTCGCCCCAACCGCAGTGTTGTAGTAGCCTGTGCTGTTGCTGTTCAGCGCACTCGTCCCAACCGCAGTGTTGGAGTAGCCTGTGCTGTTGCTGTTCAGCGCACTCGTCCCAACCGCAGTGTTGGAGCCGCCTGTGCTGTTGCTGTTCAGCGCACTCGTCCCAACCGCAGTGTTGTAGTAGCCTGTATTTATACGCAACGCATTACTGCCCCAGGCGGTGCTGTTTAGTCCTGCAAATCCTACACGTACAGTTCCTTTGTATATTTGCGATCCTGTTGTGTTGATCGTTGGTGCTGCCACACCCAAAGAACCATCAGCAATATCATCACTATACGTAGTAGTCAAATTTCCTGGCAACGTGTCAAGAAATTTCAGTGCTAGATTCCCACTACCCGCAGAGCATCGATATATTTTTCTATAGGTAACGGTCGAATCAATAGAAACCGGAATATTGCTCAATTCCACTTTCTGTGCTGCCGGATTAATAACCGTCGACACTGCTCCGCTTTCAGTCTCGCCATTTGGTGAGCCAAATGTTATGCGGTAATAATACGCGCCAGTCAACACTCCTGCAGCCCCCAATGCAACCGTTGGCGCGGTCGGGGCAGTGATTTCGCTCATAATGTAATTAGTGCGGTCAGCAACTATTGGTGCTTGCGAAGTTATGCCATATGCCCAGTATCCGCCGAGTGAGCCGACATACGAAACAATTCCGCTGTTCGTATTCTGAAAATCTAAAATATGGTCAGCCGTGCCATTTCGCCTAATCACAAACGGATTATTCGCACTCAATGCACTGCATAAATCACTGCCTACATAACCGTACTGTGCGCCTGTATTACTACCGGTATGAGAACCATTAGTGTTGGCATACACGGTATTTACTATCGGAACATAATATAAACTTGCATTGGTGTGCAGGTCATCATAGCCGCCTGTAGTTCCTGCAAATGGAATGTACATACTCGAAGCAGTTCCCGTTGTTGAGAGATATGTCATATTCGCACCTGCTGTCGTGCCGCTATACAATGTCGTTGAATCAATATAGGCAAGTGGAATTGTGCCGGTCGTGCCGAGCAACTCAAACAGATTTGGGCCCGCTCCATACCTACGTATCTTAAACGCCTGCCCGCTTGTGTGCTGTTTTGCCTCGGTCATTCCGAACGTTCCGTCTCCTGCAATATAGCCATGCGTTTGATTATAAAAATAATCCCAATAATCATCAACATCAAAAACACTATCAAGAGAATGAGCTGCATTTTTTGCTCCACGGATTTTAAAAACATTAACCGCACCACCGCCATGGTCGGGCTCCGTATCGTTATGAATATAGAACCAGTCGCTTGTTTCTATGCCGCTTAACGTGCCCTGTATCGCCTGAAATTCCCAGAGATAACCAGCACGATAAACATAATCCGGGAACGTATGCCATATAAAATTATTTCCGCCATTGCCTTCGTCCGGTGAAATTGTCAATGGCTTTTTGAATTTCAATACTACTGCCGGCTCTCCATCATATGTGATGTCTCCACCAATCGGATCCACGTAAATAGAACCGTTGGCTAATCCACCTGCTGTGTACCAGGTACATCTGCCCGTGTCAGCATCAATACAAAATTGCTTGAATATCCCATTGTACCAGCATGATGTATTATCAGTCTCATCAATCACAATCCACGCTGGTAAAGCACCGGTGAGCCCAGTTAAATCACAATTCCCATACTGGTCAACCATCTGAGCATAGCATTGTCCTGCTCGTGTGCTGTACATATTGCCTCGACTAGCTGCTACTGCAATTGAGCATATCGAAAGAATCAAAATCAATATCAAATATCTTTTCATCATTTACCTCTCGTTATTTTGGATTATATGAATCGAGTTTCACTGTCGCTTTGTTTGGCGTCACCGCCATTGTATACGCTGATGCATTTGCCAGTCCAACCGCGATATACGCCATTGGTTCATATACCGGAACTTCCACGCGCACAGGAGCCTGAGTAAATACTAAATCCATGATAGGAGCGAAATCCTGATCATAACCAGCTCTCATTATACGCGCATTGATTGCACTATTACCAGTTCCAATCTGCTCAATATCGAAATCAACAACTACATCAACCCCATTAACCAGATATTTTCCTGCCGCCGGACTGGTTGAGCCTGTTGATTTGTACACATAATTTGCGCTCTGCACATTGTAGTCATTGAACAGATATATCGGTAATCCTGCAATCGCAAATATTGCCATTGCTCCAATAAGAACTATAATCCATTCATAAGCCAAAAGTCTTTTTCGCATTTATCCTCCAGTTATTTTGTTTTTAATTCAATGTATTTATCCAGTATCGCTTGTGCCATATTTATTTTACTCATCTTTTCTTCAATGAATCGCTCTACGTCGCAACCATGATATTTTTCTACAGGTGCACTGAATACCATCTTCTCAACAATAATTGCTTTCAGCCAGTGTTCTAAATCCTCAATTTGCCATCCTGAAATATTTATTCTGTTTTCCATAAATTATAAACCTCCGTTTATATTCAATTCATGTTTGATTTGATAACATTGAAAATACCAAACACGTTTTATTCTCCAGTATTTATTGCTTCTTTTAGTTTTGCAATTTCTTGAGCAAAGTATATCAATGTCGAGCTGCTATCTATTAATCCATTTTCGTCAAGAATCAAATCAAAGTTTTTAAGTTCATCAACACGTATTTTTTTTAAAATCTCTCTTTTTGTTTCATTCATCAAAAACCTCCTAAAGAATTTAATTGCTCCAATATTTTTTTAAGCTTCCGATAATCAATTGTGATACCCATTGCTTTAGCCTGTTCCATGATTTCATTTGGTATAACATTTTCAAGTGAGCGCGTTCCAAATCCTGCCATTGGTTTTATGCTTGGTCGTGCTGATTCTTTCCGTCCACCAATTTCATCAAAGTAGGTTATCTCAAAATCACCTCGGCATTGATAATGCATCAATCCGCCATACTCATTCCATATATCGCTATAGGGTGGAGCGCATAATCCATCAACTGCCATGCAATACTCTTCACAACAGGTCGGTAATTCCATGCGCGTGATGAAAGCAATGCTATCAATGTCGGCGTATATCGCGCGCCATCTCCCAGCCATGTAGGCATTGAAAGTATTGGTACGATAAACATTTTGCAAATAGTAACCATTTAATTTTGTAATACCTACATCATCAAATACGTTGTCAATCCCATCCTTCCATTCAGTAAACGATTGTCCCTTCTCCATTGCATCAGCAAGCGTTTGATTTATATCCGCTAATAATTTCACATCTCTCACTTTCGCCATGCTAAACGCCAACAGCTTTTCGTATTCGTTTAGCAGTTTATATTCTTCCATGCTCATCACTTTTTTTGCCAGCATGGAATCAATTTCAATTTGATAGAGCACATTAGATAAATGCAATTTGTTTTGTTTTTTTGTGTGAGCCCTGCCTAAAAGCTCACTGTAAATCATTGCTTGCGCCATTACATCACTATGTTTTTTGGTGAGTGATTCTGGTATCAATCCAAGATGCGGTTTTAGCGTAGCCCAGCTCTCTTTTACGTTCTCTTTGATGTGATTCAGCAATGGTTTGTATGCCTCTGCCAGCGCGTCGGGAACTTTAGCGGTTTTTAAATCAAGATCGGCATGGCGAAAGGCTCTCATTTGTTGCGATTTGCTCATATTGATTTTTATAGCATTAGCCGGATTGTATTTCATTCCTCCGCTCCCGCCTCACCAAACGGATTCCCGCCTATCTCTGAAATAGCAATCTCATCATCAGGCATTCCCTCCGGTAATCCACCTGCCGCTTTACATGTTTCAGCCAACCATCTCATACGGAATTTAACACCCATGCTCTGCAAGCGTCTCAGGTCAATTGTATTCAATGCTTTTTCGCGATTGAACAGGAACTCAGGATATACTTCTAGTCCCGGATAACCATTGTAGTCACATATCCAAGGAACTAATGTTTTGTTTATAACCGATTCTAGCGATAGTTTGCCCAGCTCGGCTATATCTGCCCTCACCTGATAATGAACGTCAGCCATTGCGTAGCTACCCACTCCTGATGTGCTTGTGGTTAGCGTCTGGCCAACGATACAGATAGTAATAATATCCTTGAGCTCCTTCATAAACTCAACAAATAGTGCATGGCTGCCGATCACGTTGCCAGGCTCTACAGGAGTCAATTTCAAATTCGATGCATTCGGTATTACTACATTTTCTTTTTGTCTCACTTCGGCTAAAAATTCTGATAAAAATTCTGCAATCGTTCTTCCTTTTACATCACCTGGAACCGGAGCAAACATATTATCGCATTGCGCAATCCATGCAGGATCCGCATAGCGAGAGATGAACACGCCCCATTGAATAGTGAGATGTTTTTTAAAATACCATGTGTTATATAATTTCAGTAGCGTTGGCTTGCCACGCCTGTCGCCCGCCTCCATATCCCAGGTATGAACCAAAAACTTTCTGCTCATCTCCTGTGGAACTAAATCATACATTGGATAATTCGCAATCGTGGTATATTTTAGCGCGCCATCAATTGCAAAATCAAACCATAAATTGTGTTTGTCATTTATTTGTGCTGCAATAATATTTTTATTTCTTTTCTCCCAATTTATTTCTGCAAACCTACATCCGGTCATGGACGCCTTGTCAAGCAACTTCAATGCATCATCGAAATTATCGCACATCTCCAGCACATCATGAACCATTGTTCTAATTTTAATCGGAACATTATCGCCTACAATACTATACCCATCTTTTAGCACTGCACTTTGTCGTTGCACGTACGCACTATCAATATGCGGGTCAAGCATCATCTCTTCATACACTTTGTGCTCACTTTTGCCGGAATGATAACGCACATAATTTAATGCATCAGAGGTAGCCATGCTGTTCAATGCACTAGAATATGTCATCTGATATGGAGAGAGTATTGGAATTATGCTCGTGGTACTATCAGTCCAGCCTTTTTTTTGTGCGGTTTGGCTATCGCTGCCCATCGTGTTTACATTCTCTGCCCATGTCTGTTTTTGTGATTGGTCAGGTGTATCATCAGTAGGATTTATTTTCTTGAAAATATTTCTTACAAAATCTTTTATCGTTGCCATACATAAATGATAATATTGATAAATGTTTAAGTCAAATTGACTTTAATGTTTTTTAAAATTATAATCAATTATGATATTCATAAAGGAGTTTTGATTTGAGAAAAGAAACGCCATTCAGCAAAGAAGAATATAATGGTGATGAACAAAAAATAAATACGAAAGATGTTCAAAAAGAAATTGAGAAATACAAACAGATGCAGAAAACAATCAACAGCAAGGATGTGTGGGGTAATGTGGTCATATGCTGTTTTGCAATCCTGTGTTTAACAGGTATGGAAACAATGGCATTGTACAAAAACATTGATGGTAAGTATGCAGCCCTAATTGCTGTTTTAGTTGGAGGACTGGGCGGTTATAAAATAAAAGATATTTGGCAATTGTTTCAAAAGAAATAATGACAATTAGCTGACCATGAAAAAAGAAAAGCAATTATTCAATAAAGCAAAGCAATTATATGTAAATGATGAATTTACACCTGAGAAAATTGAATCAATAATAGATGTCAGTGCAAGGCAAATTTTTAGATGGATTAAAAAATACAAATGGGGAGAAGAGAGGATTGCAAAAAAAGAGGAAGCCAAGGAGCAATTTCATAAAGAACTAATAAGAATTGGTGCTGAAGTTTTTATCGAAAAAGCAATTTTATTACTTGATATTTGCATGGAGAAAGCCAAGTCGGCAGAACCAAGAGGCATAAATGATTGCATGCAGCCTGCGGAAAGTCTCATGAGGTTTATTGAGGCATTAAAGTATTCAATAGAATTAAAAACAAGAGCAAAAGAAAAAGAAGAGAAAAAGGAAGAAGAGAAAAAATTAAGGATTGTAGATAATGCAATATGCCGTTAAAAGACTTAGAAAAACGAAATCAGGAAGCAGAATCAGAACTGCAAAGCGATGAAGAAAGTATAAATTCCAATCCTAATCTGCTCGATAAAATCCGTGAAAATCCTATCAAGTTATTTTCATTTCTGGACCCGCCTATAGTATTTTGTGCACAGCTCAAAGAATTATTCTACAATATTTTCAACAACGAGGGGGACCGATTTTCATTGTTAAAATTTCGTGGTGGTGGTGGAACACTATTGGGCGCGTGCGTTGGAGTTAGTTGTTTCGCGCTGAATGAATGGGATATTTATGATGCTGCCGGTTCGCTTGACCAAGCACTCACTGGATTTGAATATGCCTCACGCTTTTTAAATTTACCGCCATTCAATCAAACGGTTGCAGGTGGTATCACGCTGAAGACCAAAGCAGAAGGAATATTCGGTAATAAATATCTATGCTTTCCTGCATCACCTAAAGCAATTCGTGGCAAGCATCCAACACAAAAATATACAATTGATATTGAGAGGCTTATTGAGGAATGGGAGACATTTGATATAAGCAAGGTAGTGCCAACAAAAGGAAGAGGGGCGCTGCTACTGATTGATGAAGAGGCGGAGATTGAAGACAAGGAAATACTGCCAGCATTATGGGGCATTATCAGTAATGCTGAGCCAGGAATAATATTGAGATTGTCCACAGCTCACAAAGCAGTCGGCTCATTCAAAGAATTAATAGATGATCCGGCAGCGCAAGGATACAAGCATTTTAAGATTGATGCATTTGACACCATCAAAGATAAGCCAGTCGATTGGAGCGATTATCTGGATTCCTGGGCGCGTGATAATCACAAACAAATGAGCGATACTAAAAAGAAAATGATGATGAATTCGATTAACTCATATTGGGGCAAGCGAGACCGGTCTGATTTTCATGGACATATTCAAACGAAAAACATTATCAATGCGCTGTACGAAATGGACAGTATCACATTTGATGTTGAATTTATGGCAGGCACACAAGCAAGCGAAAATGTGGTGATACCGGGAAACCTGATTGACGAAGCACTGATTGACGAAATACCGGAAGTGCAGGGTGGAATAAACGTTATGGAAATTGACTGGGGATTTTCCGGTATGACTGCAATACTGGTTGCTAATTGTTATGGCAACGATGATAAACAATATTTAGATGCAAAAGAATTTCATAGGATTAGTCAAGATGTGATTTTTGAATATATTAAATTTGCTATTGGACAATATCAACTCCGGTTGGCATTATGTGATAGTTCGCATAAATTTGAGAATGATATGCTGAGAAAGTTACTGCCAGTTCAGGAAGTAGTTTTTAGTCAAGAGAAGGAATCAAATTATTCTAAAATGCTGTGGCGTTTTCAAAACCACAAGGTTAAAATACCAAAAGCGTTTACCACGTTTATTTTGCAATTGAAGAAACTACATAGAATTAATGGGAAAATTGTTAAACGCGAGGATCATTGCCCGGACGCTGCAAGTTGCGGTGAATCATTCAATTACGGGAGTATGCAAATGCCGCGCGTGATACCACGAAAAGAACCTGCTCGATATAATCGCTATAGCAGTGATTATGAAAATGTCACGCGCAAATTGCGTGAGATGATGTAGATGTGGGGCAGCATTGCTACTGCCCCATTGCGGAGGGTAGGGAAGAAAGGGGGTATTATTCCATCCTAACTAAAAGATTATCATTGTTTTTATTTGCGTTTGGTAAAGCCATAAATGATTCAGTGGGGTTAGTATTGCGTTTTATGCCATAAGCAAAATCCGTTATTGCAGGGTCGGGGATCATAGCGGAGTAAAATAAAGTTCCTATCCATTTAATCGCGTTTTCCAAGAATGCAGCAATCCCTCTTTTCCTGCGTGGTAGAGTTGCATCATTTTCACCGCTTGCACTTGCCCCCCTTAGCCAACCAAAACAGCCGCCGACTTCGCTTGACGCGCCGGAATAAAACAGCCAACGAGCTGCGGTATTAAATGCGACTGCAACATTAGCTCCACCAGCAGCATCGGCAGGATTTGCATTGAAGTCTGCTCTCGGTTCTCCGACTATGCTTGCATCTTCTTTTAATTCAAATAACCCAAATGCGGTTGGATAGGCACAAGGCACATCATTTACGCTTGCCCAGATATAGCACCAATATTCATTGCAATAAATATTAACTGATAGAGCATGAGTGCTTTTGATGTACATATATCCATTTTGGGGCACTGTGAATACTGCATCATTTGCAGTCTGGACATAGATATAATCAGTACCGGCATCATTGACTATCGTAAATCGCACATAGCAACGTCTTCCTGCTGTGTCTGCAGCAGTATGACACTTTTGGCCGGTGTCATCGACCCATCCAGCTATTACCAATTTTGCAATAATTGAATCAATCAAGTCTGATAGAGTTGCCGCCAAAATAATTTGGTCATAAAGAAAAGCCATAATTTGTTTCCTCCTAAGTTGTGAATCCTAAAAATTGCATTTCCCCAGTGAAGGGATTTATTCCAAGTGACTCGATAGAATAAAATGTTTGCAGGTCAATTTGTGAATAATCTTCGAGCCATAAAATATTGTTTAGATCCATTATGTAGTTTGTGATGGTGTACAGCAAGCGTGAACCACTGTTGATAATTTTTTGCTCCCAGGCATGTCGAACCAAAAGCATATCACCTACTTTATCAGCACTAACTTTATCCCAACAGAATTCCAAACTTTCTTCTCGTGTTCCTGTTGTTTTTTTGCCGATACTAATTAGGTCAGGTCTGTTGGTCGTGGCATAATAACCATCACCAGAATTACAATAGCTCAGTGTCAGGTCGTTGTAGATTTCCTGTCGCCCCGTTGTCGGCTGATAACTATTCGCCAGCTCATCGCGTTCTTTCTCAAATGATAAATTGTAGGGTGCAATTGGTGTTGTATAGAGCCTGATACAAATCAATGAGCTGTTGTCAATGTAGGTATCGCACTGAGATGAAAAACCTAAAATGCTATCCCATTGTATGCCAGTCTTTATGCTGTTTATCACGCCAGCTAATTTCAATCCGGCTGTAGTTGCGGCCGTTTTTGCTGCCGCCCAAGATGCTGCGTTGAATTGGATTGATGGTATGGCTGCAAACGTTTTCAGAAAGTGTTCTCGTACATCCACTGCGTTTGTGAGCGCTGCCTCTACTCCGTAAGTACCGTTATTAATTCCGTGCACGTCAACCCTAATATTCTCTAGTCCTGGCATAGCTCCACTCTCCCCTGAGAGATGAACCGTCTGTCCGCTCGCAACTGCTGTGACAATATTCGGAATCACATTACAAACATCACCACCGGGGAATGATTGCACAGTATAAATTGTAGCCATATCACCCAATGTAATTTTGTCTCCGATTGCATAGCATCCAATATCGGTTAGGTGGCAATGATCTGCACCAAGTACTGCTATTGCACTTAATGTAGTTTCGCTGACGCCCTCGACGGTCGCAAATTGTGCGGCTCCAACAACAATATTTGGGGTGATAGTTAGCATATCTATGCTGTCATTATCTGTTATTTTGTATGGATTTACAGTATCGCCATTAATAATTATTTTGCTATATTTTCTAAATCTGCCAACCCTCCATACATGGCAATGATTTTCCCCATTCACTGTAGCTGTTTTCAGGGTATCGCTTGCGGTGAATTGCTGTGGAACTACTCGCACAATAACCATCGGGACATAACCTGCAAGATAACTCCATTGCGCTGATAATAATTTTATCCACTTGCCGCCCTCTTCCCGGTAGACAGCATCAATGGATTTTATCGGGAGCGCGCTAATCATATAATCATTGTAGTTCACGCCGAGATATAACCCATAACCATTGATACAGGGGCAATCATAAGCACCGTGAGGATTAGGATAGCTACTACTATCCATTATTCCATACGGATATATATAGGATTTTCCTACATTTTCATCCGGCATATTTGGGAATGTGGTTTTGTTCAATTTCAAAACAGGGTAATTCCATTGCAGTTTCCAGCTCATATGATCCGTGATGTCTAAAAAGAAATTTAGGTTTGCCATTACTCCCCAATTTTGAATAACTCCATTGAACGTTAGCACCGGAGTATACCCTTGACGTATTGGGAATATTGTTGTTATCGTTGCTGTACAGTTTTTCAATTCAGTTTTTGCGGCTACGATTCCGCGCAACCATAAATCACCATCATGAATTATTATCCGGCAGAAAGAGGCAACATAATTTCCCTCCGTATTTATCTGCCTCTGAATCGGGTCAATAGAATAAATGTAAGGCAAAAATCCAGATGAACCGGAGCCGGTATCGTGCTCTAGCGGCAAATAATAACACGTGACCGCTCCAACTGTGATTGCAACCAATAGACTCATAATCCAATACCCTCTTGTTTTAACGATAAACTCAAATTGTAGCACTCCCCAATATCATGCGGTATTTCTATTTGCATTCCGACGCTCATCAGGTATGCAACGCTGTTGATTACCACACACATTGGATAAGCGACATAGTGATTACTGGTGCCTATTTGTTTGTGTTTTTTGCAACTATAAAACATTGCTTCCCATACATCCACATCGGTATCGTGCTCCAACTGAAATTGCAAAGTAAAATTCCTGCGCTTCCCGCTAATAACTTCTGCATTGCAATAATCGCTCGATTGATCAGTACCAATAACTTCCGGCGTCAGTGTGAATTTCTCAAGGTAACCAATTGCCGGTTGCTGAGATAAGCCAATATATATTTCTCCCAGTGTTTCTATTGCTCCACGGGGTTTTGATATCTTGATATAGCCAAGAGTATATGTGCGAGGTAGAATCACATAAGAACTGTAGGGAGTATCTGGAAATGTGCCGGTCAGAACAGGGAGATTCGCAGCATCATAAATAGTGTAATCAAAATTACTTGCACATTGGAAATTATAAATGCTGATAAAATTAACATCATAACCCTGAATAGTTGCTTTCACCCAGTCACCTAACCGGAATGGAACACGTACCCGACTTGTTCCATCTCTTAAATTTTGAGGATTTAAAATATTCAAATCAATCGAGGTGAAAACAGATGCTGCTTGCAAAACGTTTTGAGGCACAAAATAAATATTACATCCGGCTACGGCACTACCAACACCAGAAAAATATGAGTTCTGTTGTGGAGCTGGTTGGAAATCCATGTAATCAAACAGAAATGATGTTTCAAATTCTGACGTTTCAGTCATATCAAAAACATCGGACATGATAAATTCATCAGTTTCAATCAGGTCAAATTCAAATACTGGTAACATACTAATCTCCTGTATTCAATGCTCGTAGTATTTTTTTAGATACGCCCCTGTCTCTTTTTATGCTGCTAATCAATTCATCAAGAGTATTCGCCTGCACGTTGATTGTTACTCCGCCAAGATTATTGCTGTATCGGCGATTATCGCTGCGTGAATCAATATCAACGCGCTCCCGTCTTCCGCCCTCTCCTACAAGAAAACGAGTAGGGCTGTTTACAAATCCATGAAATCCTTGCGCTGCAGGTATTTCCGGCTCGTATTCATTGCCTTTGTATTTGGGTATGCCGCCTCCGATTAGCCCCACGCTGCTCGCTACATTATCTGTAGCTGCCGCTGCTTCATTTGCTGCATCAATATATTTTTGCCATGCTGCCGGTATATCGGAACCCAGTGCTTTTAGCATGTAGGCAAATCCTTTCTCGATTGATTCTTGCATCGTGAGTTGGTCTTTTCCAAGAACTCCATTTTCCACTGCTTGGTCTATTAATTTTTGTGTGTTGGCGTCTATCGTAAATCCATATTGCTTTGATGCCTCAACAACGGTTCGCAGGGTTGGAGCCATTGCTTGCAATGCTTGATTTTGTGTCATTCCTCCGGCAATAAGTTTGTCGTAATTTTTGACTGCATCATTTTGAAACTTTGTAAAATATTTCATTGCATCATTGGCACCGAGTTGACCGGATTTAAATAGTCCTTTCATTGCCGTATTTTCAGATTCAATAACAGTCAACAGTTCCTTGTTCGCTTCTATCACTTTATGCATCGGCACACCACCCAGTGCGTTCCATGCCTCCAGCATTGTGGAACCATTCAAAATCATGGCATCAAAAGTGATTTGCGCAACTTCACGAAGACCGGTCATTTCTGCAGTATATTGCTCCAGCGATATTTTGCCAGCGTCCAACGATTGCTTTAGCGCGTCCCCCCATTGTGATATACCAGAGGCTGCTTCACCAAGTGCGGCTTTCACATAGTCAGAAATTTCCTTTACTTCCAACCCTGCCGCTTTAGTTTCTTGAATCATCTTAATTATGGTTGCATCAATATGGTCACCAACTACATCGGTCATCTGCGCAAAAATAGTTCCAACACTTTTTGCAAGGTCAGCGGTTGAAATTAACCCGGCTCGTAGTCTGCCCAACTGGTCTATCACCGCTTTGAACGCTTTATCCATCTGTCCCTGATTGGTTATCTCTCCTACAATCTCTGCAAAATTCTGAGCAATCGCTTTGTCTTTGCCAATCTTTTTGCTGGTCTCCAGTATTTTTTTAGCCAACTCCTCACTCACTGAATATCCCAAATCTTTGCCAATTTGTTCTCCTAATTTCTTCCATTCTGGTTTCCCCTTGAACAAACTAATAATTTTCCCAAGTACTGAACCAACGACAGAACCGATTGCTTCACCAAATATAGGCATAATAGTTTTACCAAAACTACCCATGTTTTTTGCTAAATCCTTGAACCATGCTGCACCTAAACCACCACCCATCTTTCCCATCATTCCGGCTAATTTACTTTCGCCGCCGACAAGCGCACTGAAATAACCACCTACTGCGCTAATTGCATCTGCCATAACTGTAGCGATTGTCTCTCCCCAATCAATAGTATCCTGCGCCAAATCTTCTGTTGTGTTCGATACATCAACCATGCCCTCAACTGCTTTTGTGCTGTTCTCTGTCGCCCCACTGCCCCAGATGTCGTAACCTTCAGTTGCGCTTTGTAATCCAGTACCCAACTGCGCCTGTAAATCACTTACTACTTGCAAATTATTTCTATACTCCGGCATATTAGTACCGGTTAATCCGCCGTATTCCGCAACTAATTTTACAAGTGCTGCATCATTGGCCTCAAGTGCTTTAGTATGCTTCAGGATTGCTTCGGCTGCCGCCTCGTTTGCTTTCTTTACCTCTTCCCCGTATTTTCTTATGGCTTCTGTTCTCTTTTTTGTTTCTTCTTCGGATGTAACCGATACCCCACTTGGCTTGCTCCCTGTTGCTTGCTTATATTTTTCATAAGGCATTCCCAAATCAGTACCCCATGATTTTGGTTGCGGTTCCTTTCCGCCAAAACTCGCCATCCAATCTCTCACTGTTTGATATTTTTCATACAGACCTACTAGCTTAAGAACATACCGCTCCAGTACTACAATTCCTGTACCAATAGTCCGCCCAATAAATTCACCAATCTCTTTCCCAAATGAGACCAGATTGAACTTCCCAATTATTCCTATTAACCAACCAACAGTCTCGCCAAAAGAACGAGACGAACCTTTGGCTTTTTCCATGCTCTTAGTTGCATCACCAAAGGCTTTTGTGGACGCCATTATTGCATCAGTCATGCCCACTTTGAAATTGTAAACCAATCCGCCAACCGCCATTTGCAATTCTTTCATTTGTGCTGCGCTTTGTTGCTCTGCTGCTAATTCCTCACGTGCTGTAAATGCTGCAAGGTCATGCCCTTTCGCCAATTCGTTTAATCTATCAGAATAGTTTTTTGTCCACTCTGACAGCTCCATTATCACTTTTACACCGCCACCCATCATCACACTGGCAACTATAAATTTGCCCCACCTGGAAATAATCCTGCTGGCGTATCTGTCCATGTCAACCAATTTACCTATGCCCTGAGAGGCTCCCCTGCTTACTCCCTCACCCATGCCGATACCTGCGACACCCACCTTGTCAACCGCAACAACAACTTTCGATAATTCGTTTTCATAGGCAAACAATCCACTTTTTGCGGCATCATAATTTTTTCTCCAATTAGCAACTAATGCGTTTTGCTTGTTTAATTTATCCTGCAATGCATATTGCGTATTTAATTTTGCTTGCAATGCGTTTGCTGCCGTGACCGCCTGCTGATATGCTGCCGCCATTTCTTTGCCCATCTTTGAGGCAGTCAATGTAGCCTTGTCCATGCTGGAATCAATTTTTTTCAGATTGGCATTGACAATTTCAATTTTATTTCCGCTTGCATCAATTACATCGAATTTTATCCCGTACGGAATCGTGCTCATCTATATCTCCAATGCTGCCGATTGTGTTTTTGAATGATGAGTATTCAAAAGATTCATTGCCTCAACAATTAGATTTTGCCGATGATTAGTCAATTCGATTTCCTCATATTTTCTCATATATGTAACCGCCATCCAGTCAATCGCATAACCACTTCGTATATCAAATCGCATAATGGCATTGAATAAATTCAATGTCTCCAAATTGCTTTGCCATAGCTCCACTTTCTCTGTAATCTTATGTGCGATTGCTTTTGCTCCACTGACTTCATAAACCGTCCTGCCTGCCAGTTTTTTGCGTTGCTTATCATTGGCCACAACTTCCTTTTCAATATAGTTCTGTTTAACGTAGATTATGAAATTTTTTTTTGCTCCTCTTCAATCTTCTGCTCTTCATCACGGAATGCATTGCAAGCATAAATAATAAACGTTGCAAAATGTGGCAATGTGCATATCAATCCCAGTGCTGTTTGTTTACCAAATTTAATTTCGCCATCGGGCAGATTCAAATCTTTTAATCGCTCATTCAGGTAACTACATTTCAATCCAAGCCAACCAACTATATAATCATTTTCTACCAATGATTTTGCATACTTGAATATATCAATGTCCTGTTCCTTGAGAACTTTGCCGCCCTGAATAATAGTAGCCCTACTTTTACCTGCGTATTTGATATATTTTTCTGCCGTCAACGGCTTTGCAATTATCACAAATTCAGAATTGATATATTTTTCATCTATCAATTTACCGTCGTCATCTTTTTGCTTGGCATAATCAGAATACTTCACCTCATATTGCCGCTTTTCTGAGTATTCTGCCAGTCTTAAAAGCATTTCTTTCTCTTCCATTTTTCTAACCTCCGTTTAATTTTTTAGCTTAATTGAATTAAGCAAGTTTCTTCATCGTTACTACCAGACCCAAAAGCCTGTATAGTTTTTGGTAATTTGTTTCCGCTAAATTCTGCATCATCAAGAGACACTTTTGTGATTTGGCAATGCGGGTATGTCAAAACGATATGAGGGATTCCTGTCACGTCGCCAAATTCTATGATCACTTCAAATTCTTTTTCAGTCCATGGGAATAACAGTTCTGCCGCATTTTGCCAGGTCATCCATGATGTCAAATCCATAATCACATCGCGCCGATTTTCTCTTAATGAATACGTTGGCCAGTTAGAATTTTTCTTTTCTCGTGGTTCTGTCTTCAGGCTTTCAGTCCATTTCAGTGAGCCTTCCATTGCGCCGACAATCAAATAAACTTTTTTGTCTTTTGCGATTGCCACAGGAACGATATTTGGTGTGACCGGTACAATATCGCCACTACCAGGTAATGTCACGGTTCCTACGGTATAAACGGTTGTGTCGCCCTCAAATTTAATCTGATTTCCTGCCTCAAATAATCCTGCTTTGTCGAGCGTGCCATCGTATACGTGTACATGATTATCTCCCTGAGCTGCTGCTGATTTCAGCGTTGCGATAGAAAACAGCACATATCCGGTTGCAGAATATATTGTGTTATTCACGGGTGCTGCTGCCGTTGCAATGTAACCGTAAACGAGAGAATCTTTTGTGATTCCGCCAGCTGCGATTGCGGTAGTAAATGTGATTGCACCGGTTGTATAATTCACATTGGTTATTGTATGCGGCGGCAATCCTGCCTCACCTGTTATTTTGAATACCCCACCTATGCTGAATTTATACGGGTCAACTACTGCGATTGCAAATAATCCGGCAATCACATCGGCGACCGTGTAACTCTGTCCAGCTACTGCAAATGAAAGGCAGTCCCAAGTTGTATTCAATGTCGTAAAATCATCAATCGTGGCATCGGCTTTGAACGGCAAATCGGCTGCCGATACTTTGCAGTTGATTAACCAAACAATATAACCATCATTATCTATCGCTATCGTATACCAAGATTCTGTGGTGGTAGTTGCCCTGTGCGTCAAGTCATATTTTTTATTTCCCGCATCCGGCGCATCAATTCCGTAGAGCGCATCCATCAAACACGAGCCGTGAATATCAGCAGTCACAACGCCAGTATAAAGAGTAGCGACCTCGATAGGACATTTGATGGTTGCCTTAGAACCATTGAATCCCGCAGTCCTGCCAGGATATTTTGAAAAGCTACCAGCATGTCGAACCATGTTTTCAACCTTGCGCGCCTCTGCAAATGTATCAGTACATCCGACATCAAGCAAAGCATCGGCTCCGGCAGGATATGCGGGGACGTCTTTTGCTGGTTGCACTTTAATATAAACAACTTTTGCCTGTTCTAATAATGTTCGTAAGCTCATTTATTTATCCTCCACTGCTTTATTTTTCTTTATCAGTACTGCTTTTGGTGGTTCAACTATAACTGCTTTTGCAATCCCTTCTGCAATGTGCTCAGTACCGGCTCGCTCGCTAACTTCCGTCACCTCATCTTTTTCTCTGATTAACCCTTCAACTCGCCGTCTGCTGTTATAAATAACTTTCATTCAATCCTCCTAAATATTTTCGTATGATTTTTAAATTCAATAAATTACCCGGGCATGTTTTCCCGTGTGTGTCAAAATCACGATGAAAAAATACATTGAATATTCCAAATCCTAACTTCTTTCGTAGCTCGTCAAATAATGCTTTCAATGATTTCATTTGTTCCATGGTCGGCTTTTCAATGTCGCCATTGCCTACAAAACTAATTCCGATATGAGTATGATTCTTCCCGTCTTCTGGGCAATGCGCGCCGTCCAGTTGCTCAAGCCAGCGATCTCCTGTTTCAATAATTCCATCCATCCGGTTAATCAGAAATTGATAACCCATGCCATTATTAAATCCACGTCCGCCATCTGCTTCTGGTTTTCTATGGTCTGCATCAATAGTGCTGCCCATCAAATGCGTTTGGCTGTATTCACTACCAGGATTATTAGCAGTGCAATGAAAAATAATCCCTTGCCATTGTCGTAGTGGAGCTTTAAGCACTTCAAATATTTGCCATGATTCAATACGCATTATCATTTTATTTTCCAAACATACTAATGTTCATCAATCGATAATTATAATCCTTATCCTTTTTTGCATCATGGTAGGCCAGAACGGGACCGATAGTGTTGATATGAACAGGATTTACATTCTGAAAACTATAGGGTGGTGCACTATATGGCGTGCGCTGAAATACGCCAGGATCATTCAGTATTGCTGCTCTGATAATATCTATCGCCCCGCAAATGAATTTTTCCACATTCATTTTTTCCGCAATATCCTGCCAGATATAATAAACATCAAACCGGTAATCAAATATACTGGTCGTGCTCCTCTTGGCATCAATTATAATTTGCTCACCTATGCAAATTGTTAGGAGCGGATAACCGTGTTGTAGCGCATTCACAATATCACCGCCGGCACTGGTACGAAATTCCTTAATAGCGTATGCAGTACTATCAAGCTGGTCAACTATCCAGTTGCCTAGAGCCAAAGCTAAATCATAATTCTTATTCATTGAATTTTTGCCTTTAGAAATTGTTCAACACGCCGATTTAACATCTTCACGTATTCAGGATATGATTCGAGAGAACCTTCCGGCAGTACTTTACGCGGTGGAATTGTCACTTGTTTTGCATATATGAATTTTATGCTTTGTGTTTCGGTGCTGGTAAATCTATGCCCTGCTACATGCCTAACCATCTTCACGCGACTTGTTTTTCCTAGTCCACCAGCTCCCTGCCTCCGTCGAGCAGTGAAAGCATTCCCAGGAATCATTAGGTATGGATGATTTTTTGCCCTGATAACTCTACCCTCTTGATGAATTTGCAGTAGTGGTGTTGCGCATTTTGCCGGATGTATCTCGCTTCCGCTTATCACACTGTTTGTTTCTATTGAATGAGTGATAGAATTTTTAAGGAATTTGTTTTGCATCAATGGAGTTGTGAGCCCGCCCTTTAATTCTACTGTCAGAGGTGCGTTGGGCATCAAGCGATTACCTCGCGCGTCTGTACCATGCTCAATATTCCGACGTATCAGTTCATCTGCACCCAGTCCGACCAGTTCTAAAAATGGCGTGAAATCGGACATCGCTTTTTTTAAATCAGTGAGCACATGAATATCTTTTGTAATCGTGACCTGTAGCATTTATTCTTTTTCCTCAAAATCCGGGTCGTTGTCATCCATCGTCAGGGATGGTTTCGGAATATCCAGTTGAGTATATTGTCGATAGCTTTTCATCGTGCGTGTTGTCGCACCATAAATTGAAAGTGTGCCGGCTTGAATCTTGCCAAGCATCTCCAATATCTTATCATAGCGAGCGACGTCCTCTTCATTCCAGCGTGCTTCTAAATTAATTATAGTAATGTCGGCTGTTATTTTTGTAATCAAATTTGGGACAGTAGTAAAGGGGAGCGTATAAAGCCCCCCTATATAACTATAAACCAAGTCACTGGCATCACGTAGAGCAATGCCTTCCCTGGTTTCATCTTCGGTTGTGCTTGCCGCATCATCAGTTAGTGATTTCCGTATCTGTTCCGGGAATCGTGATTTCAGTTGTGCTACTGTGCATAACAACGGATAGGTCATTTTGCTATTCCTGTATGAGTTTCGATGTTTGTTTTTATCCAGTGCGATTTTCTGTCAGCGAGCTCTTTCACGTAGGGAGGGACGTTGTCTTGATTAAAAGTTGTTCCTCTCACAATTTGAACATAATTCCTGGCCATCAAATTCACTTTACCTTTGTAGTCATTATCTGTTGAGAGTTTTTTGTATGGTCTCAATCGCTCTATGGTTTGTTTGCTAGCTTCCATTTCGGAATTAGCTTTTTTCTCATTCAATTCTCTACTCTGTTCTACTGTTCTCGCAAGCGGTAATTCACGTGCAAGATTTTGTAAATCAACTATCAGATATTCATCAGGTTTGATTTGGAAACTCAACGTAACAGTACACGTGTAGGTTGTGTTCTGTATCGTTATATTTTTTTCGTCTTTCATAAACCTCCTTTATTTTTTATGCCGCATTGGTATCGCAGCAAACGATAGTGTTCATGTCGGCAGGATATGGGAACATACAGCTCAATACCTGAATGCCTTCAATGTTCGGATGTGATTTTTTGGTACTAAAAGTGTACGGATTGTAATCGCCGGTGTACCAGACATCTCTGCCATCAATTCGGTCGTATACGGGACACCAGAATTCAATGAACGGTCTGCGTGGGTTTTGATTTGCAAGCATCACATAAAACATGGGATCCAGATATGGAGAAAAAGTTGCGCCATTCCACCATGTTCCGGTCATGCGATATACGTCCATTCCTTGCCAACCTTTCGCAACTAATTGACAACCCATTGCAGGATTGATACCTTGAATATTCCATTGACTTCCGGTATCGTATACTGCTTTTGGCCATGTTTGCACTGTCTGAAATTTCGTAGTGTTCATCAGGTTGTCACAGCAGGTACTGCCAAGTAAAAGCAGATTTGGTGCTTCACCACAATCATCAGAAATAAGCTGCGCATCGGCTTGAATGTCTGCATATATATCAGCCGCAATATTTGTCCAGTCATGCGCTGTAGCGTGTGTGCCTGGGAGGTTGTAATTAACACTCCAATTTCCCTTGGGGTTGGTGTAGGTCAATTGCCCTGTGAATGCTTGCCAGCGTAGCCATTCATGTCGTGTTGCACATTGGTTCTTGAGCTCTGTCCACTGGTCGAGGATATATGCCTCAACTGCATTCGGTGTACGACCGCCAGTATCAATTGGATTTGTGCCGGGCGTGATTTTTTTTCTCAATTGTTTTGGGTCTAGAATTGTCTGCGGTTTAGAAAGGAATATCTCATGGATTCGGCGTATCTCTGGAGTGGGCAGGCTCACGGTTTCACCCTCTGCTTCGTAGGGAACCAGCTCTGCTATGTTTTTATGCCCGGTCAGGTAGGGCAGAATGATATCATCCACGCCAGGATTTACTTTCTTGTTGTAAACCATTTTTGCCGCAAATAACTGGGGTTCAGGAATGAGATTAAATTTCTCACTCATATATTTCAGGTCAAGTAATTCATCTTCGAAAGCCATAATTTTTTACTCCTTATGCATCAGCTTTTGTGATGATTATTTGTGTTTGTGTCATCAGTTCGTCGATTGCAAAATTATCAGTAGTTATATCTGGACATATTTTGTTTGCTCTAAAATTGCCGGTCACGTAGTACGGTACAGGAACTTCTGCCGTTGTTAAATTTCCCCAGTCATTGAATGGAGCAACACCATCGGCTCTGCTCAGTATTCCGCATGGATGATTAATGCCGTAGAAGCCGCTATAGAATCCGTTTTCAAGCAGTCCGTTCTTATTGAGTTTTTGAACACTTGTTTGATAACATCCTTTTGCGATTGCTAACTGTGCGAATGGAGCAGGTATCGCTACAATCCAAGAGTAATAATCCATTACGATTGTTGCGCCTGTTAAATCATCATCGGGAATTCTGAACCAGAGAAATCCTTCATCGTAGCTAACTGCACCATAAGCATCGTCGCCCATCGCAAAAAGCACGCCATCGCCATCTTCAATGAGGACATAATCTGCAACAAGTAATTCATCTGTCGCTATAATTCCTCTACGCTTCAATGCGATTTTTCTTTGAGCAATTTGCTCGGCTGTTTTTTCTGCTTTCGCTTTTGCTTTCCCTTTTGTTGCCCCTGAAAATAGTGTGATACTGATTACAACAGAGCGTTTTCGGATAGGATAGCATTCTGTCATGTACTCAATATCGTATATCGGGTCCAAAAGTTTGTTGATTATTTTCGCGCGTTTGTAGGGTACTTTCGCAATCATTCCACCCATGATGTATTCATCTTCAATCGGTTCGGGCAGAAAATAATTATATCCTTCTTCGTCAAATTCGCTAAAGAATTTGTATATGATTTGCCCATAGTCGCCGGTCGGTTGCCTGTCATCCATTGTCACCGGCAGTGTCACCGGCTCAGAAACTGTAGTTGCAAATATTTCTTTTTTTGTATCATATGTTACTTCAATATCACCCATTATTTCACCTCCGTGCCGGAATAGTTTTTGATTAGGTTATCGAGTCCTTTGCTTTTCTCTTCTTTGATTTTCGCTTCATCGTTCACTGGATTGATAGCAGGTATAATATTTTTATCAAGATTTAGTTTCGGTAATCCTTTTAGTAATTCAAGAAACTTTTCTGAATCATTAGCCAGTCCATATTGTATCGCTTCCTCCATTTTTGCCGGAGGAATGCAGCCTAATGATTCAATCTGTTTTGACAGATTCAAACGTTTATCTTTTTGCTCAAGCTCTTTTATGCGAGCATCTCCTGCGGCAATGAGTTCATCTTTCGCTTTCAATTCAAGATTGAGTTTTTCAGATAACCCATTCATGCCGAGATTGAGCTTCTCTATTTCTTTTTTGTAGGAGTCTGTCAATTCAGTCACTTTGTTCGATAATTCCAATTCAGTCATATTTTTCTCCTGTGTATTATTTTTTGTGGTATCTAAATTCGCTGATAATTCACCCTCGTTATATTTCTTCCAAGCTGTCGCATATGCTACATCTTCATCAGTTCCTTTTTCAATCATTTTCTCGGCAAGTTCTGATACTGCCGGTGGGCATGCTGCCCCTAATGTAATTTCCATATCGAGGTTGAATAATTCTTTCATGTAAAATTTCACCTTATCTAAATTAGGCATTTTTTTAGCCTCCAATTTTTCTATAATTTTTTTTCTATCAAGTGATAGAGAAATAAATACTTGTTCACGAAGCCCAGCCATTGCCGGTAAATCCTTTCCGGCTTCGATGGAAATATGTGCTAGCCTCATTCCCTTGGCTGGGTTAAATATATCTACAGGTTCAAATCCACCAGAATATCTTCCCGGTCGAGTCCATCCCTCTTTTTGCATTTCAACAATTTTGCTGTCATCTTCTATCAGCGCCCATAGGGTATTGTCAGAGCGGGTTTGTAAATCTATTGCCCAACCTAATGGAGTGAATACGTTTGTCTGATGGTTTATACATAATGCTATTGAAAACGGAGAGGCTGCATCTGGACGGGCGTTGTGCTCTGATTTGTCATCTAAATAATTTTGGTAAACCAAATCAATAAATTGCTTATTGATATTTCTACCTTTGCTGTCCATTAAATTTTTAGGATATAAAATTTCAATCCACTTGTTCATACTAAAAGAATAATATTGATAAATATAAATGTCAACATTTAGCTGAATTGATTTATTTGGTGGGATTGTTTCGGCGGGAAGAGGTGCTATAGTTAATTAATCATTTTTACTCCAACTATTGTTTCTTTTTCAGCCATTCAAGACAAGCATCCTTCAGATTGATAACCAATTTCGCTTGTATCCATGCGGGGGAATATGACTCTGATAATTGCACGGTTCTGACTGCCAGCACATAAGCTCTCTCAATCATACTGGTGATAGCTTGCTTGATTTCTCGATTTGTAAATACTACCTCTACTCTTTTTGCGGGTAATTTTATTTTCGGCACATCTTCTTTTATTCTCTTTGGTTTTGCTTTCGGCTTTTTGTATTCCTCATACCATTCTCGCGCTTCGGCAATATCAACGCACCTGCCCTCTTTCAATCCACGCTTGGCATTGTTTGGCATGATTTCGGATGGCATACCTTTCTCTCTGATATAATAATCAAGCCTGCCTCTGCCCATGCCTAACACAATAGCTGCTTCATCTAGTGGCACATAGTGTTTAGAATTGCTTTTCTTCATCTGTTGCTCCAAATCCTGCACTAATTTTGTCACCAACCATTTTTATTATTCCTGGAAAATTCTTTTTCGCTTTGCATTTCAAATAATGCTGATGGCGTTGTTCTCTCTTGATTGCTTTGGCTCGCCTATCATAGTACCAGCGTGTTAATTTCTCCATGCAGACGCCTGCCATAAAACAAAATATACAGCTAATTAAAATAAATATTCTGTCGCCCATAATACCTACTAAATCCAGTTTACACTGGTATGAAAAATTTGTTTATCATTAAATCCAATTGCAAATTGTAGAAAATCCTCAAAGGCTTTCAAATAATTCGACAAGTCACCATTCTTTTTTGGATACGGTAATTGACGAGTGCTGTTGAGCAGTTCTATACGTACTTGATTGCCGCTGATAAAATCCATGTTCAGGATCAGTGGTTGGTTTAACTTCACATCAGCTGTTTGTTTGCGCGCCTCTGACCAGATTAATAATTGCATATCCTCTTTGTATTTATTCCAGCCATCAGGATACTTAGCGTATTTGCCGCATCCTGTATGCCGGGGCTGCGGTTTTAAGGGCACATCTTTTAATGTTATTAACACACTTCCTCCATGTTCTCGATTTCTTTTATGAGATCTTTGAGTATTTTATCCTTGCCCATTAATACCAATTTTGGTTCTTTATACCATGCTGGCAAAACAGATATTTTATTTTGTACATGTATTATTTTTTCCTTCAGCATTTCAATCACCCGCTGCTTGCATTTTTTAAATCCTTCTTTGTAGTAATTTGCCTTTGATTTCATTTCCTCAGAGGTACTCAAACCCAGCCATAATGGTTGCTTCAGCAAGGATTGTAATTCTTTTATTTGCATATTGAGCTTGTCTGTTTTTGGCTTAAGTAGCTCCTCGCCATCATCGTTTAAAGGTATATGCTCTATTCTGTTTTTTTCTAATCTGATAGTTTCAATTATTTCTTCAATCATTTTATTGTCACGCATTGGTTCATCTCCTAACAATGACTCCAAATAATCAATTTCACTATCATTAATCCATTGTGCCTGACTGTGATTTAATTTATTTACTATACCCAATATTATTTTCTTATTAATCATTTGCCCTCCAGTAGGATTTTCAATCTCGTTTCAAACTCCATACTCTTATGCTCATTTTCTGGGTCGTAGAATAACTCCGCAAACATGTCAACAATTTCATTCATTAATTTCGCATTATCCCGCTTCTCTAATTCTGCTATGTGTGCATCCTTGCAGTCCAGCTCCAGCAACAGCTGCTTATGTTCCGCGATAACTGCTTCGTCAAGAGTTGCCTCATCAGAATCAATACAAATACTCAATGTTTCGTTTTCAGTTTTTAATAGTTTTATGGAAAAATCCCTATCATCGATTATTTTATTCAGGCGTTCGTTTTCTTCGGTCAGATGTTCAATTTCGGTAAGAGGACAACCATCATGCGCACATACACGTTTTATTTCTGCACCGCAAGCAATGCAGATGCAGCTTTTGCAAACATATTCCATTTGTTGCTCATTTAATTTTTTAACCTGATGGTATGTTTCCTTAATTATGCATTTTTTGCACGGCTCAACTTTGACTAGATTTACCGGCAAATAAGGTAATCGCTCTCCGCAAAAAGAGCATTCAAACTCTTTCTGTCCTGCAATTGTTTTATTCAAACGTTCGTTTTCTTTTGTTAAGTATTTAATTTCGCCGTGCTTCTTGTTGACATCTTTGGTCAACTCATTTACTAAGTAGCGTTTCAGTCTGATGTTTGATATCTCGTTTTCCAAGCCTGAAATTATTTTATTCATGCGCGCGATTTCTTTATCCGCCTCGACTAATTCTTTACCCCGGTTTTTATCTTTCATTCTTGCCTCCGATAAAAGGGCGAGCGCAAACTACTAAATATGCACCCGCCCCCGATTTTTGCTATTTGATTTCGCCGTCCTCAATCCAGATGCCTGCATTTTTTGCGTCTGCTACTTTTTCAATCCAGAGCTGAGCATCGTTGTTTTTGGCAATGCTATTTAGCAATTCAATATTAGATTTATCCAGCAATGAACCATCACGTATCAGCATCACTTTTAATTTAGGATTTAGTGCAAGTCCAATACTGATACTCACTTTTAATTTCTCACTATCACTAAGCTGAGCAAAAGGAATTTCGTTATACAGTACTGCATTTTCTGAAAAAGATAATCCGGTTATTGGAAATTTAGCGTTTTGTAATTGCTCTTTTTTGTTGTGTTCGATTTGTTCTATCGAAGAAGTAAGGTTGTCTGCCGCTATTGATTTTCTGCCGAGAGCGTTTTGTGCTTCTGCTTTTCTTACAAACAGTTTAATTAGTTCATTCTGTTCCTGCGCTTTTAGGATTTCTTTAGTAATAGTATTTATTTTAGACTGCCAATCCTCTTGCTTAATTGATGCCTGTAGTGTTTCTATGTCTTTTTGCATTTCCGGTATTCTCTTTTTCAGTTTATCTTTGTCTGCATGATATTCTTTTGATGCGTTCTCTGTTGCTTTTTCGTATTGCTCTTTTAGTTCTTTAAGTCTATTGTCGTATTTTTCATCCAGTCGTAAACCAAATATAAAGATGGCGGACAATTTTTCTTTCATGGCTTTTAAGCAGATTATATCTTTCTCGTTCTGTTGCCTGGCATCAACTACTGCATCTCTTTGGTTTCGCAATGATTGTATTTCTACATGCTCCCCTTCTTTTCCTGCCGGCATTGCATCATGCTGAGCCTGCAATGATTTCAGTTCGCGATTAACCAATGTGCGCTCTTCATATAATTCTTTTTTTTCTGTATCAAGTTCATCGAAATTCAGCCCTGTTATTTCTTTGAGGATTCCAACCTGTTGCTGGTTTTTCATGCGGGCAAATTCAAGCGGGTCAAAGCTGAGATTGCCTATGAGTTTGTCCAGCATCGCCTGTGGAGATGGGTATTTGGCACCATCGTTGTTTTTGATTTCAAGATAACTGCCCTTCTCTGTCCAGGTTCTAGTTATCACCAGCTCGTCAATCACCACTTTTACGCTCGCTTTTTTCTGCCCCTTTCTGATAGGCATTTCCGGTATCAGGTCGGCTCCGCCTAAACAATACGCAATAGAATCCAAGACACTTGATTTTCCGGCTCCGTTTTTGCCCTCAATGAACAGTACATCATCTTTGGGAATAATTTGGATTGCTTTTATTTTCTTGATATTTTCTGATTGTAATTCTATGATTTTCATTTCATTACCTCCGATTGTTTTTTCTTAAAATGGTATTTCATCGTCTTCTAATTCTGGCCTGGTTACTACCGGTTCTTTTTTCTCAACCTGCGCCGATGCTTCTACTTTTTCGTAGCCTGCATAGGGCACAGTATTGCGCTTCTTCTGCACCCCTTCTTCACTGGTGTAATCTTCGATAATTAAATTCAAATAGCATTGCTGATGCAGGATATCTTTGGGATCCAGGTCAACTATTCCTTTTGTTTCTATCCCAAGACGCGAGCAAATTAATTTCACTCGCGACATTGCTTTTTCGGAAAATACCATCCGATCGAATATTACGCGCCCTTCGTGTAGTAATGGGTACACTACTGCAAACTTTAGATTCCACATCTCATCACCGGTCTTTGTTTGTTTTTCTTCTACTTCTGATAATTCACAAAGATATTTGCCCTCTGGTATTGGCTCGTAATTGTTTGCGTCATTAATTTTTGAAAAATCTATTTTTGGCATTCCTTTTCTCCTCTTTGAATTTTTTTGATTATTTTCTTGGCATTTTCAAAAGTAAGATCAGTTATCACTTCGGCATCGTAGGCAAGCAATTTTTGCTTCACCTGCTCATCACTCAAATTAAAGCTTGTTAGATATTCACTGATGATTTTTACCTGCTCTTCTGCTATCATTTTTTGCGGTTCTACTTCTCGAGTTAATTCCTTTTCTCCAAAGCATTTCTCAATCACAGCATACGAAATTTCAAAATCATTTAGTGGTAAGCGATTAGAGCGATCCTTCTTTACGTGCGCCATTCTTTTCCCTTCTGCGTTGATATACATTTGGAGTACAATATCAAATTCGTAGGGGAGACTCTTTTCTCCATCAAATGTTTCACCCTGCGCAACCATGAACCCACCGTCTTTGTATTTGGTTTTCTCGCGAGCAGTAACAACAACATTCATATCCAGTGCAATTAATTTCCGCACAAATTCTTTATGCTCTGATTTTATGGTTTGCCAGTCTTTAACCTGGAGATCGTAAAATTCATGTTTAAATCCTTTTGATCCTTTATTTCTCGACAGAAAAATATCGCTCCACTTCTTTTGGAGTGCGTCCCAGTACACAGTGACTGGGTCAAGAATTAGCGATAAATACGGATGCTTGCTTGTCGTTAGCCAGTCTATGGATTTCATTACTTCATCAGGAGTAGGAATCCTGCGGTTCTCGTCTTCCGGTCGTAGCACATCAAATTTAAAATCCTTGCCGTATAAATCGGATCCCCCTTCCAGGTCTATCATGACTGGCTTTGGGAATTGGAGAGAAAGGACGGTCTTTCCCACGCCAGTATTACCATAAATAAACAATTTTAATCTTTTTTTAAGTGTCTCGGCTTTTTGAAATGGACTGTTTATTTCATTCATAAATACCTCCGTTTGTTTTTTAAAGAACACATATTGTTTTTGTTTTCTTGCACAAATTCCAATAACCGCACCAGTTGGGTGAGCAATGCCAACCGTTCGGGTTAGGAAAGAATACATTGTTTTTAATCGCGACGTTCACCTTGTAAATCAGGTTCTCTGTCCAGTCGCAATCCTCATCACTTCGTTTCGTTGATATCTGTACTGCTTTTGGTGTTTTGGTTTTTATCACTGCATCAATACGCAATCCGTTTTCAGTATCGTTGAATGATTTTCGGTAGAGCAATGAGTAGATTCCTAATTGCAGGTCTTTGTCCACATCATTCTGGTTGGGTGTTTTGCCATACGCTTTGTTGTCAATGATAATCGCATTATCATCAACGCAATCAATAATTCCCATTAAATCAAAATCAATTTCTGGCATCTCTACCAGCAGGCTTTTTTCAACCATAACCGGCTGCACGTAGGGAGCGATAACTTTGTGATGCTCTTTCGTGATTTTAATTCCTTGGTCTTTCAGTGTATGTCTGGTTTCATCTTCCTCAATTATAATTTCTTCATCGTCAAAGGTTTCGTCAAAAACATCAGAGAATATTTCTTGCATGTTATTGATTTCTAAGTCTTCATGGGTTTTAATTTTCTGCGTATAATTTTGCGCAAGCGTTTCATGCCAGCAACTCGATTGTTTCATCGCTCCGGTTGGAGGGATTTTTAAACCTTCCAGGTACCTATACTCATAAGATTTTGGGCAGCGTAAATACATATTTATTTGTGTTGGACTCAAATATTTTTTTGCTTCGTCATTCATTCCTGCCTCCCCATTGGATATGTTTCATTTGCGAGCCTGCGCTCATGGTTGCGCTCATAGTGTCCAATAGCGCATTTGCTACAGTATTCACCATGCCCGCAAGAAAAGATCAGCTCTTTTTTCTTTTGGCACAGGCTACATCTCTTGCGCTCGGTCCCGTTTGCGATTCTTGTTTGTTGTTCTGTGGTCACAATTGCTCCTGTTGATACATTTTTGTTTCTCTTTCGTAGTCGTGTTGACTTTGTTCTCTGAAACACTTATCACATATTTTTTCTTTGGTTCTTTTGCTTGAAAATCCGAATTCAAATTCTTTACCACAAGTATCACAAATATATTTTTTGTATTTTTTCTTATTCATCTGTCGCCTCCATTTTGATGATGTTTCGGATAGTGCGCAATCTGCCCATTATTACCGCAATGTAATTTAGTAATTTCATCTTATCATCTTTATTAAATTCTTGGTCAGTCAGGCAGTCATTATAGAGCTTGTCCAGATAGTTAAATTTATTACTCATCAATGCAATCTCTGTAGCTATTGTCTGTTCAAACACATCTGAAAAGCGAGGCTCGCAATCCAACAGGTCAGGTTCTTTTTGGTCTCTTAGGTTCATACTGTCCTCCAAAATAAAATAGGGGCATAGGCAAACCATCATGTGTTTTGCTTTTATTTCTATGCCCCTGACTTTCTACTTCCGTTTTTTGAACGGAGATGGGTTGCACATAGGCACCTCCAAAAGAAAGTATTGCACAGGCACGCCCTCTACTACATGCCTGCATTGAGACCTGAGAATAAGGGGAATCTGTAGAGGAAGATTTATTTGGATTGTTTTGATTTTGTCTTTTTAAATTTTGTTTTTCAGGTCTCATAATTTCTATTCTCAAGTTAAGTATAAGCTATTTGGTTTTATTTGTCAAGAGCAAAAGTCTCGTTTTTGCCCTTTTTAGAAGAAATATTTTTGAACGGATAAGTCTTGATAATTTTGCCTTTGTGCTGCACGGTTATGTCATTTTCGCCTATATGTAAATGCTCACAAAATCTTGATTTCTTTAGCTAATTAATTGGCAATGGTTCGCGATAATAAAATGCGGTGGGAATAATATTGTTCTCTCTGCAGATGGGGCATTCAAGGATTTTGTATTTTGGTTTCATTTCAATTCCTCCGGGTAATTCCAGTTATTTTTATCCCATTTCAAAAATACAGGAATATTGTTTTCTCTGGCAACTTCAATAATCGCACGATAATAATCAGGTGATGCAGGTGGTTTTTTATTTAGCCCGCCGATGATAATCCAAGAAAATATAGGCAATAGTTTCAACTCTGATTTTTCAATAGGATTTAAAAGTGGTTCAAAAGAAACAAATAATGCCCCTTTGGTTTTCAGAAACCTCATTGGTTCCATCATTGTTTGTGCTGATACCACTTTAAATCTTTTATCTATGCTCACACCAAGCCAACGATTGTTGAAACCAAATACAGACGGCATCCAGCAAGAATAAATAGCAGGATTTTTTGTGAGAAATAAAAACCAGTTCTGACTTTGTTTTGTTATTTCAATAATTTCATGCAATCCGCCTGCTTGGCTTATTACTTCAGGGCAAAACAAATCTATGGTGCTACCTACAAATATTTTCTGTCCTTTCTTTTTGAATTTCAGCATTTGATTTATTTCGTCAGTGTCTAATCTGATTTCTGGATTCCACTTGAAACGCTGATACATAGCACGAGCATAGCAATAGGGGCAGCGCATGGGGCATAGTCCTTTAACTGGATTAAAAGAATAATCACACCATTCAATATTCGTTTTTTGCATTATTCACCTCAAACAATTTTGTTTGTTGCTCATTTTGTTTAATGCTTCAAAATCAAAAGAACTGTGAATGTAAAGCTTGTATTCTTTATCACATTTTTTGCATTTTATAAATCCTCCAAATTAAGATATGGTTTCCATTTTTCAATAAGCGTTTCCAATCCTTTCAGTTCATAATCCAAATTGTCAATGAGGTCTGCTATCGCTGATTCTTTTGTGTCATGAGAAGCTCCAATATTTAATGCTTTCGCTAAAACAAAATTTACTTTTCCTTCATGATTTTCAATACTGATAATCAGCGCTTTCTTGAGTTTGTATTTGCCTATTTGTCTTATCATTTTTTTCATCTTATCCTCTAAGTATAATAATTGTTGGTCATGGTTTTGCCTCATATGGTTTCACGATTTTCTTGATTTTGAGTTTGCCTAAAGCACCATCACTGCGGGAACCAATTACCTTGAAATAATTATTTCCTATACTATTGATGATAGAATTAATAGGAAAATAACCAAATAGCAAAAGAGATATTTCAAACGATGGTCGAAAAAAATACCATATCCGCAAGGGCAAGGTCTTAAGATACCATAGAAAATGTTTCATGGCTTTACCTCCGGCTTTTGTTTTTCTTCCTCCGTAAAACAATAACAGTATAAAAATTCATGTACTCTTGATTCATCCTCTGCAACCCATTTTAAATGCTTAATTAATTCGCTCAATGTCCAGCGGTCTATTTTTTTTAGTTTCATGTTTCTGATATAATTTTCTAAATTAAGTCTCATTTCTGCACCGCCTTCTCCACTTTCAGTATCGGTTTTTCTTCGCCTGCCAGAAACACCATCTGCACTTCGTAGATTCCGTCCCTTCCTGCAATTTCGTTCATATTTATTGCAGTCACGGTTTTTAGTGGTAGGCATTTTCCTTGAACAGCAATAGGGCAACTCTCTGGTACAGGTATGATTACCGTCTCGCATTTCTGCGCTTTCACTTGTTCATTGTGCTGCTGAATATAACCTGCAACACGAACCACCATGATGATTATTATGATGATTCCTATCGTGTTCATTACCGCATATATTTTTTCAAATATAGTTGCCGCAAGGTCCTTAAATCTAACAATGAACTGATAATTCTTTTTCATCTTGATTCTCCTTTTAATTTTTTGAAGCATTCGTTAATTGTTTAAGTGCCTGCTTTACCTTTGGAACGCATTTAGTACAATACTGCTTTTCGTTTATCTCTTCCCATCCGTACATTCTCATCACCGTTTTATAATCCTCCTCAATAAAACAACTCAAACAAACAGTGCAGCAATCACACTGGATCAGGATTATCTTTTTTATCATCCTTGATCTCCATATCTTTCCAGGTTAATTTTCTAAACACACCAGGGCATCCAGTTGAAAACCGCACCTTGAATTTCTGTCCACAAACTTTTCCTTCATCAGTTCTTCCATCACCGTAAGCGCCGAACATCTGGCCACAGACAGGGCAGACAACCAAGCCGGATGTGCATTCCGGGAAGAGCAAATCAATAGCGTAACGATAATAAGAACGATAAACATCCTCCGATTCGTATTCTCTATTAATCGGATCGAGCGCCTGATCCGCCATGTATAGTGCGTTGAATCCTGATCCGCCTTTTTCAAAATAAAGATTTGGTTTTTCTTCTCTGCCAAATATTTTATTCATCTCTTTTAATTTTTTTACTTCTCCGGAGCAGCTGTTCAATGACCAGTACATTTTGATTGCGCTCATAAGTAAAGTAGCATGATCCATCTTATGAAACGGAGTCTCTCCCCATTTCAATTGCTTTTTTTTGTTTCGCATAATATTAACTCTCTCATCGGTTTTTAGATGTTCTTTCCAAACAAGATTAATTTCACATCTGCAGTTTGGCATCCAGGCATATTTATTGTTAGACATTATTTATCCTGCGATCGTCTTCTGATATTTCAATTATTTTACACATCTCATTAATCCTGGAAATAATTCTTGAATCAATACCGGTTGCCTCTAACTGTGAAATTGATTTATTACTTGTGAATACTGTGTGCATATCTTTATTGTAGCGATAATCCACGATATGAAACAATGATTGATTTGCAAAGTCTGTCATTTTTTGTGTAGCTATATCATCCAGGAAAAGAGTTTGTATCTCGCATATTGGTTCAAGTATCTCTGATATTGATTCATTGATTGCGATTTTATGCTTCAATGCATTAAGTAATTTATCGCTGGAAGTCAAGCAAACTTTTTGTGTTGGGATGTAAATACTTCCATCATCCGCGGTAAATGCTTTATCCTTTTCAATAATTATTTTCATCGCAGTTGCGCAAAAATAAGTTTTACCACTGCCCACGTTGCCATAGATATAAGCAGATTTTCCTTTTATGATTTCTCTAAAAGAAGAAAATAAACGCTCTGGAATATTTAACGATTTGCAATCAAAATAATGTTCTTCAACGCCATACTGATATAATCTTTCCTTTAATCCGTCTCCGCTTAAATTATTTTTATTCCAATCATCGGTATAGATTTTTTTCTTCTGTCTCTCGATAGATTCCAGAAAGGAAATCACAAATGGGGTCTTCCGGTCTGCATCTGAGAATTCTCCAAAAGCATATTTTTTTATAGCCGCCAGGTAAAGAATACTCTCTCTTGATTTTTTTGCTTTGTATTCCAGGATTTTAAACATCCCATCTTTTGTTATTGCTTGCATTATTAATCCTTCTTTGGTTTTTCGGGTATCGGATATTTGGTTGTTGCTGGGTCATAATTGGATGGTCTGATGTACGCATATTTTCCGGGTTCGTATTCTATATGAGGTGATGATTGATTTGTTTTGTTGTCATTATAAGCTGTCAAGTCATCAGTCCAACGTTCCTGATTAATGAACGTCACCGGATTAAGAATATAACCCTTCTTCCATCTGTCTGTTAATTTTGCTTTTTCTATGAAAGCCAGAATTTCATCAATATGATTCTGGCATTGATGAGTTTTGAATGTCTTAATAGCTTTTTGTTTGGATTCCTTTTTGGGGTATGCCATCCAGAATTGCGAGAAGCAATTTGGATGATCTATTTCTATTGGTTCCCTTTCTATTGGTTTATTATATATTGTATGTGCAGCTTTCTGCACCCCTAATTTACACGAAGTTGCACCCCTCTTTGACATCTTTCTGCACCCTGCAACTTTCTGCACCCCTGCAACTTTCCGCACCCCTTCACTCTGAAACATAGTCCAGGTGTCATAGTGCTTATTAAACAGGAAGGTATTGGGTGCAGCTTCCTGCACCCTCTCGTAATAAATTATATGCATCTGCTTTAATTCCTTTATGGTCATCCAGCAGGTTCTCTCTGATTTATTAGAAAACTCCATGAATTGATTTATTGAAATAGTATCCTCTGGTTTTGAATATCCCCAGCCATAATGAATAATACAATCTATCATGCTTCTTTGTGCCCCATTTAATCCAGCCATTGCAAGCGCAATAAATACATCTGTCGCGATTCTTCTATGCCCCTCTTCTTTTTGTGGATTAATTTTAGAATCTTTCTTCCATGGATTTTCCATCGAACCTTCTTTTGAAAAAATAAAAAAAGGGACACCCTGCCTGAGAAGCTGAATGTCCCCAGCAATGGGGCAGACACTGGATATGAATATCCCATTGCTTTGATTTTAATGCGTTTGATTTTTCCAGTGTCTGTATCATATAATAAGTATAATCATTTTAAATTAAAAGTCAAGGGGTGAATAGGTTAGTTTCTATTTGGTCGCCCCATACATCCCAATCTATCCGCCTTTTTCTTGCAAATATATCTATTCTGGGAGCAGGAGACATTTCTTCAACTAACTTATAAAACACATCTGGCTTAGTGCTATGCTTTCCTGCGGAGTTGAAACACTTTATCCAATTCAATTTGCCAATATTCAAAAACTTTTGCATAGGCTTACCATAAAAACCTAACAGGCAAAATTCGGATGCAAAAGTATAACCCATGGCTGGACATATCCCTGACGGTTTTATCATTGGCAGAACGAGATGAAACCTAACGTCCCAAGAATCTAAAACATCAAAGCAGTGCCTTAACATTTTGTTTGTAGTCCAGCAGTAAACATGACAACCCTTATTTGTGATGGTGCCTATTGGTATGTTTTTTATTTCATCTATTGTCATTGTTTTATATGGCAATTTTGACGCCATATTTCTTCTACTCAAACAGTATTTCTTCAATCCAATATTCCAGGGCGGGTCTACTACAATAGTATTATATTTTTTATCAGGAAACGGAACCATCCTTCACCTCACAGTTTCGATAGGTAGAATTTTAATGTTTTACGGCAAATACTGTATTCTTTTGTGTTCGATACGTTCTGCTGATACTCCATCAGCGCACGCAGGTAGCCATAGAAGCGACGCTGTGCGAAGGAGTAGGCATCTTCATCGGATTTGCTGCCTCTGTACTGATGGTATGCATCCTTGCAGTCCAATAATATTTGTTTCAGTTTATCGGTCATGCTTCCTCCAGCTCTTTCACTAATTCATGCCCTAATTTACAGTTAGAATAATTATCGCATTCTCGCCGGTCGTCCTCTTCTCCGCTACAAAATTCGTTTCTAAAATCACTTCCACAATGTTCAACTTTCAGTGTTCTATAAATCAGGATTTCAATTATATGTTTCAGTTTATAATTCATACTCACCTCAATTTTGCAGATGCGCAATCAACGCATCTCTTATCGATTTATGCTCGCAACAGAGCAGATCATCTTGGCATTTCTCACAGGCTTTTATTTCTGCGGATAGTAGCAACAGGAATATCAGGTTATTGCGCTCTCTGATGATAATTTCAGTTGCTTGTCTGTTGGTCATTGCTCCTCCCTCAGGCATTCATCGCACATAATATATCCATCAGCGTTTGCCTTGTTGCAATGATCCTCATCAACTTCTTTGCCGCAATTCGGGCAATCAAACTTATCATTCTGCTCTATTGCCCTACAGCAATGCGATTCAACCCATGCCTCAGACCCATCGTTATAGCTCACGTATACCGCCTCGCCTCGTGTAGTGTGCGGCATTGCCTCATTCATGCCTGCCAGGATTTTTTTCTTGTCAGTGATACATTTGTATATTTCTGTCATTTTCATAATATCCTCCAAATAATTTTATTATTGCGCTAAAATGTTTTGCATAAACGATAATCCAGGAATTGGTTTGATTTTGCCATCAATCAAATCCCAGATTTTTTGAATTATTTCTTTGTTTTCAATACTCTCAAAAATTGCTAACACTTTTTCTCTTTTCACGGTCTGCCAATATTTTTTATCCGGGTTCCATTTCCAGCCCGCCTGTTTGATTATATTGCGTTTTTCAATCTCTGCGAAATCCAATCTCGCAGAATAGGTCTGTTCCTCGTAGTTAAAATTTATATTTATTTTTTTCTCTGTCATTTTGTTCTCCTGTTCGTTTTTGTTTTTCATACTATTATATATTCAAGTACCGTGCCAGATTTAAAAATGAGGCTGTAGCTATGTTTGGTGTTTTTGGCTACAATTCAGTATTCAAATATCTGGATTGTTTTATGCTGCATATTTTAAGTATTTGATGCATAATTGAGGCAGTATCTATGTTTTAGCCACTTCAAATATTTGGACGAAAAATACAAATATGTGGATAGATATTGCTGGAACTATGCATCATTTAAGGGAAGAAACAAGTACCTGTCTCACTTCTGCTTTTTATTGCAAGTTGGCACAAGTATTGATATGTAGAAATATATGGAAAAAGAATTGTGTACAAAATGTAAAAAAATAATCTATGAAGTCAAAATCCATATAGAAAGAAAAGCATACTGTATGGATTGCGGAATTCCAACCATAATCAAAAAGGAGAAGCGCGAAAATGATTTGCTATTGCGTGATAGAGAAAGAAAAGCAACAAATTGAATTGAGATATTATAATTTTGACACGGGAGACCAGATAGAATTACCATGCTATTTACAATTATCCGGTAAGAAAGACGAGCGCAACACAGTTGAATACAATACCTGGAGAATAACAATACTTGATAGAGATAATTATACATGCCAGATATGCAAGAGGAAATCCGGTGTTCTCCATGTTCACCACATCAAGCCATTTGCGGTATACAAGGAATTGCGACTTGACCTTGATAATGGAATAACATTATGCAAGGATTGTCATTTAAGCAAAATGCATAATCGATTAACTTCTAACGTGGATAAATTATACGATATGCTTGAAATATCAGTTGAACATTGGAACAGCAGACAGCCTCGATTATGATTCATTGTAAAATCCCTCTTGGCTTTCACAGATTGCAAGATTTGAAGTTTTCGAGGTTTAAGCCAGTTCTGATACTCTGGAGTTCCAACTTATCGCTCTACGCGATTATTTTGCTCGCACTCCCCCACTTTCTCAATAGCGCATTTTTTATCCCTGCAATAATCTACCTGCTTGCGGGGCACATATTCTATTTTTAGTTTGTCGTGTTTCAATTCAACTCCAATTCAAAATCACATCATAAATCAGGTGATACAAAGAATTATATTGCGGAGAATAGTGGTCAATATGGTATGCCGCTTTCACGTTACCATCATGGCTAACATGCAAACTATACCTCCACTCACATTCTCTGATAGAAAAATCGTATTCGTTTTTAAAAATCTTGCCATAATACTTTGGCTCGAAACAAACAAAATAATTGCATTGCATCAAATGGGCAAGCCATTCCTGCAAACGAAAGTCGCTTGCATATTCTATGAGGATATGCTTCCCGGAATAGGTGAGATTTATTATTCTTTTTTTCTCTTGCCAGGTATCATCAAAAAGCCGATAGGTTTTGAGTTTGTAAAATATTAATTGAGTTAGTTTTTCGTCTGTCATAATGTTTTGTGCGGGAGCCCAAAAAAGCATTACTGCTAAAAAACAGCTCCCGCGATTTATCTGTTTTCGGAGGTTTCTATTTGTTGTTGCCCAGGTTCTTTAATCTATCCAAATTCAATTTATACAATCCTGCGCTTGCCAGGTAGGCAATAAACAGTTCAACGAACAATTCTTTTACGCCTAAACTCCCTGCAAATCCTGCATAGAAAGCAATAAAACCTAACCCAATAATAACAAATATTGTGATCAACTGTTTAAATGCTCCAGTCACACCACCAATTTCCATATTCTGCTTTACACCGGAAGGAATCAACCACCAGATAATAGCGGTAATTCCAGTATTAGAAACACCTATACCAGCAATAGCAAAAAGAATTTCAATTAGTTTTGTCAAGTCCATATTTTATCTCCTTATTTTAGAATAATTTTATTCCGATTGTTGAACCAAAACTGTATCCAGATTTACCCTGTGGAATATATCTGCTCTGGTAGAAACCGCCCCAGCATTCAATCGTGTACTGCCCCTGAATTAGATATGTAGCTGATAGATTCACCCCGCTGATGTCATTATCATTAGCTCGCACATACTGGAATAACAATCGTATTTCTGATGCGGGATAGTACAATGCCCCTACCACAGTTGCAAAATCTTTTTTGGTCCAGCTCGCAGTATCGCTGACAAGATATTCCTGACCAGCTCCGATGTAGATATTATCTCTCAATTTCCTGAATAGAATTTCAGTCACGTTAAATGATCGCCCGCTGTTCTGTCCAACTTTATCGGCACTGCTAATACTGGTACTGGTGAAGCTGAGATAATCATCCTTCAATGGTTCAAACACTTGCGCTTTAAAAATTAGCCCTGCATAGAAGCCCATATTGTGCGATGCGTCCAAACCTAAAGCACAATACGTGTCAATCGAAAACCCGCATATCGAAAATGCCATAATGAATAATGTCAATAGTATTATCTTTTTCATTCTACACTCCACTTACCAAATATATTTTTATGCAATTTTCTTGGATATTCAGCGATACAATTATCAATAGTGATTCCCGTAGAAGATGGCTTTGTCACATTGCCCGCTTTATCGTGTACTGTGCAAGTGATTAAATCCACATAGTTTTTGCCCATATCAACGGGCGTATACCCAACAATTTCTCCGCCCATGGTTTTAAGAGAACCACTGTAGGCGTGCCATTCGTACAGAGAAATATCATTCGCATCATCCTGCGCAATGCAGTAAATCATGCTATCTTCATTCTTGCATATTCTATCAGGCTTGGCATACACCGCCGTGATGTATGATGTGTGAGATGTGGGCACTGCGTTGATTGGTACCGTGCTTACATCCTCATTGCAA
>Ga0315284_10000838_pt1 | contig 42052 bp, 40 predicted proteins | sample YL17G09_16_MG_FD_203696 | JGI IMG/M metagenome (GOLD analysis project Ga0315284, IMG submission 203696) | Sediment microbial communities from Yellowstone Lake, YNP, Wyoming, USA - YL17G09_16 | ecosystem: Environmental > Aquatic > Freshwater > Lake > Sediment | place: USA: Wyoming | collected...
CTGCCCACGGGGTCCAGGCCGTCGGTAGGCTCGTCAAGGAACACGACCTCCGGCCCGCCGAGCAGCGCCATCGCCATCCCGACGCGCCTGCGCATTCCGCGCGAGTAATGCCGTATCTTCGCGTCGCGCCATTGCCGCATGCCGACGAGATACAGGAGGCTCTCAACGCTCTCGCGGAGCGCCGCGCCGCGCATTCCCTTCATCTCGCCGAAAGTCGTGAGCGCGGAGCGCCCGGTCATGTACGCCGGGAAAACAAGGTCCTCCGGCATGAACCCGACCGCGCGCCGCGACTTCACCGACGGGACCTTGTGGCCGAGAATGTTCGCCTCGCCGCCGGTCTTCCTCACGATGCCGAGCAGCGTCTTGAGCAGCGTCGTCTTGCCAGCGCCGTTCGGGCCGAGCAGGCCGAATATCTCGCCGCGATTGACGGTGAACGACACGCCGTTCAGCGCGACAACGCGCCGCCGGCGCCCCGTGCGATAAACCTTTCGCAGTTCGCTTATCTCAATTGCGTTCATCAACACACGACGTAGGACCTGCCCTGGCAGTGATTGCACATGCCTTCCCGGTCAACGCCCAGCACTTCCACGAAGTAGCCCTGACGCCGCACGAGCATCTCGCCGCATTTCCTGCAGAGCGTGTCGTTGCCCAAGTCCGAGCGCACGTTGCCGAGATAGACGAACCAGAGTTTCTTCGTGAAAATCTCGTGCGCCTTCTGCAGCGTGTCCAGCGGCGTCGGCGGCGTATCAAACTGGAAGCGCGGCGAATACGCCGAAAGATGGACCGGCGTCTCCGGCCCAAGATTCGCCGCTATCCATGAGGCGAGTTCCTCAAGTTCCTCGTCCGTGTCGTTGAAGCCGGGGATTATCAGGTTCGTGATTTCGACGTGAACGTTCTGGCGCGACTTGACCGCCGTGTCCAAGACCGGCTTGAGCCTGCCGCCGCAGATTTTGCGGTAGAAATCGTCCTTGATGCTCTTGATGTCTATGTTCATCGCGTCGATGTACGGCAGGAGCATTTCCAGCGGCTCCGGGTTGAAGAATCCGTTTGTCACAAGGACGTTCTGCATTCCCTCGTCCTTGACGGCGCGTGCGCAGTCGCAAACGTATTCGAACCAGATGCTCGGCTCGTTGTACGTGTAGGCGACGCCGAGCGAATTCTTTTCCTTGGCAATCTTCACGAGGTCCGCAACGCGCAACTGCCGCGTCGGCATGTCGGACTGGCTTATCTCCCAGTTCTGGCAGAACTGGCAGGAGAAATTGCATCCGATCGTCCCGATTGAAAGGATGCTGTTGCCGGGATAAAAATGATACAGCGGCTTCTTTTCGATGGGGTCCATCGCGATGGACGTAACCTGCTCGTACGTGGTGGCGTAAAGCACGCCGTCCATATTTTTCCTGATGCGGCACTTCCCCACGCCGCCGTCGGGAATGCGGCAGAAATGCGGGCACAGGCGGCACAGAGCCGCGTTGCCCGCCGATTTTTCGTAAAATTGCGCCTCGTGCACGATGACACCAAACTGGACAATGGACAATAGACTATGAATTATGGATTACGGACAATGGATATTATCCGTCAGGCGTCCACGGTCCATTGTCCATAATCTATGGTCTAAAACGTTTCATAGCCTCGCACCACGCACACCGGCACATGCTTTCGCGCGCGCTCGGCGAAGCCCCGCAAATCCGCCACGGTGTATGGAGCCACCTTTTCCATCGCCGGATCAAGGCAGTCCTTCGGGCGGAAATTCTGCAGGACGTATTTCTTCGCGCCGCTTATCCACCGGGCGATTTCCTCCACGTCGTCGCCGGTGTGCGAAGCGGGACAGACCGTCGTGCGAAATTCGTACTCGATGTCCGATTCCATCAGAAGCCGGATGCTCCGCTCGATGCTCCCGATGTCGACTTCCACGCCGGCGACCGCGCCGTATTTTTCCTTCGGCGCTTTCACATCCATCGCCGCGGCGTCAATCAGGCGGCTTCGCAGAATATTCTCAAGGACATCCGGGCGCGAACCGTTCGTGTCGAGTTTGACCGGAATCCCGCGCTCGCGAAGGGAGTTCAGCATCTCGACGATCCCCGCCTGCATGGTCGGCTCGCCGCCGGTAATCACAAGGCCGTCAATCCACCCGCGGTTGGACCCGATGAAGTCCAGCACGGAATCGAGCGGCACCGTCTGCAGTTCGCCGTCTCCCCGCGCAAGGTGCGGGGAATGGCACATCGGACAACGGAAGGTGCAGCCCTGCAAAAAAATCACGGACGCAACCTTCCCTTCCCAATCGAGAAGCGTGGTCTTAATGAACCCTTTGACCTGCGGTATCATCCATGAGCCTTTCCAGGCAGGCCTTGAGGTCTCGCGAGTCCCCAACGCCGCCGTCGTAACGGGCAACATGCACGCCGCCCTTCTCGACTATGACGGTGGGCACGCGGAAAACGTCATTGAACGCGCCCTCGGCCATGCCCTCGACGGTTGACATGTCAATATAATTCAGCGCCACTTTTTCTTTCCAACCCCACCTTTCGATGCTGTGCTCTACCTTGTGCCGCATCTCTTTGCAGGCGTCACAGCCATCTTTTCCATAAACGCTGATTTTCATTTCGACCGCTCCCACAACAATTACTTTAAGTTGCTCGTATTTTTCGGGGAATCCCCGTCATTTCGAGTCCGTCCAGTACCACGCCGGAATGTTCGGCGCTTCCCTTTGCATTTGCGCCCCGCGGACGTTGAAATATCCGCAGTACCCGGCGATTATCGCCGCGCACAGCACAAGCGCGGCAAGCGCCGGCTTCCTGGCGCACCCCCTCCGCGTCAATCCGATTATCGCCGTGCACGCGCCCGCGAAAACAAGCGCGGCCAGCAGGAGCAGCCCGCTGTCCGCAAGCGCGCTCATCACCGGCGACGCACGGTAAAAATCCGTCCGAAACTGTTCTTCCGCCTTCTGCAACTGCCCGCGCGAAGGATTCGGATTTTCGGCGACCGCGGCCTTCAATCGCACCGACAGCATGCTCATCCCGCGGTCCGCGGACACAAAGACCGCAACGCACAGAACCGCCGCGACAACCGCAATCGCCAGCGCAATTGAGCCCGCGCGGTTCGGCCCGGGACTCATGCGCGGCGTTATAGCCGTCTCGTTCCGGTCCCCTTGCTCATTCGCGGACATCACGCTCGACCTCTTCGAAAGCCAGTCTCGCAATATTTCCTTTCATCCCTTTAGGGCCTCCATCATCTTCATAGTTATGTTAACGGCGACCACTATGGCGAATACAAGCAGTATCAAGCCGGCTGTGATGCCCAGAAGCAACCCGCCGAGAGAACTCCCTTTCACAAGGCCTCTTCTTGTCAGGCCGATAATCCCAAGAACTATCGCCCCCACCGCCACCAGCGCCGCAGGGCAACCGAGATTTCCAAGGAAGCCGCCGGACGACGCCTTTTCAGTCAACCGCTTCTGGTACTTCTCCTGCAGGGCGCGTTGTTCTTGCGGCGTTAGAGGATGCCCCTTTGCATCCATCTCGCTTTTCATTTCCTTGGTCATGGCGACAATTTCGTCCTCCACCGCCGAGATAGCCTGCATGCTCCCGTAAACTGATAACGCCATCAGTACCACGGCCGCCAAGCCGCATATCAGGGCGACGATGCCGATAGTGTTCTTGCCTTTTGGGCCTACCGGCGGCCCCCAACCGTATTGCGTTCCCATTGGCGGCGGAGGCGGCGTCATGGCCGGGCCGTAGCCCGTCCCCGGCGGCTGGGGAGCGCGCGGAACGCCGTAAGGGATTTGCTGCGGGCCGCCGTAGGGCGCGCTTCCGGACTCCTGCGCCTTCTGAGCGCCCGGCAACGCCTGGCCGCAAGCAGGGCATTTCCCCAGCAACAAGTCGCCCGCGCCTATTCTCGCCCGGCATATAGGACAGAAATTCGGCGTTTCGCTCATTTTCATGTTCTCCTTATATATGGAAACGCATCTGTGCCGCAGACTGTACCGCTCCTGCGTTCGGGGTCAAATCCCAATCTACGAGCCGGCCCCGATCTGAGTTTGTGGACCAGGTCCATTCTACGAGCTGGGCGCTTGTCCGTCTTCGCCAGGGTCAGACAATGAATCGAAGCGATTCAGGTGGGTCAGGTACAATCTACGAGCTGGCCTCGCTCCGCTCGGCTGCGCTCCGTAATCGTACCTGACCCTCTTGTCTGACCCCTCGCCTTCGCTCCGTAAATGGGACCCGGTCCCCTTTACGCGTTGCCTGCAAAGCGGGCTGCGCCGTTACGCGCGGAAAGCGCGGCAATCGCCGCGGCATCGAGCATTTTCGCCTTCTCGAAATGCTCGGACGCGCGCACGACGCCCGGGACATCCTCCTCATCACAGTGGGAGCATTTGTGGACAAGGCCGTTGCTCATCTTGCCGCAGACGCCGCACACGCTGAATTCCGGCGAGATGGTCAGTTGCGCCGCCTGCGTTTTCTCGAACGTCTTGCGCACGATGTTCAGGATGCTCCTCCAGGACGGCCGCTCCTCGCCGACGAACGCGTGGATTATCGCGCCGGACTCAATCATCTGGTGGAACTTGGCCTGAATCTTGATTCGCGTTATCAGGTCAACCGGAGCGCTGGCGCGGAGGTGCACGGAGTTGGTGTAGTAATATTCGTCGTTGCTCATGTTGCCCTTCACGAGGCCGCCGGCCTCCGGGAAGATACGCATGTCAACCTTGGCGAGCCTTCTTGACGCGCTTTCCGCGGGCGACTCTTCGAGGGAGATTTTCATGTTGTGCGTGGCACCGAGTTCCTTTGCCTTGAAATACATGTACGAAATTATCTTCAGGCCGGTCTTGAGCACTTCGTCGCCCTCGTGCAGTTCCCTGCCGGTCATGAACTGGAGGCACTCGTTCAGCCCGATGACGCCGACGATATACGTGCAGACGTTCAAGTCCACGTACGGCCTGCCGTCGCGGGCGGGCTTGCCGATTTCCCACAGCGGCATTTCCGGCGAGGACATCAGTTGCGCGATGAAGCGGCGCTTTTGCTCGTGCGCCTTCACGCAGATATCCATCATGCGGTCGATTTCGCGGTACAGTCCTTCGAAATTGCCCCTGCCGACGCGGTAGGCGCACTGCGGCAGGTTTACGGTTACGTTCTGGAACCCGCAGAAGCGCATCGACTCCGGGTGCTGGATCATGTAATTGTCTTCAATCTTGGTGCGCAGGCGGCAACAGGCGGAAAGCGTAACCTCGTCGCGGTCGAAGATGAAATACGGCACGCCGTTTTCCGCGGCGATTTTGCAGGCGAGTTCAAGCAGTTCGTACTGCTTCGGGTCGGAGAACGTGTCGTCGTTTATGTGGAAGTCGCATTTCGGGAAGGCGAAGATGTGGCCGAAGGCGTCGCCCTCGCGCCAGACTTCGAGCATGGCGCGCGTGAACTGGCTGGCGGTCTCTTCATAATCGCCGTAGGTCTTGCCGGTGTATTTGCCGGAGGGGCCGATTGCCGGAATGGAGCGCATGTAGCGCGGGATGCCGGTGTGAATATTGAAGTCGAGGAAGAGCGTCTGCCCGCCGCGGGAGAACGCGCTCTGGGACCCGCTGAATATCAGGTGCTGGGCTTCCTGCTTCATCTCCTTGTACGTCATGTCAACGAGGTACGGCGCGTACAGGATGTTGATGTACCCCACGCCAAGCGCGCCGGCGTAATACGCCTGCATCGACGCGAGGAAAGTGTTCAGGTGCCCTGTCAGCGTGCGCGCGTATTTCGCGGGGCCGGAGGACGTGTCCAAATTCCCTAGGCTCAGCCCGTACTTCTTGAGGTATTCCAGCGAATGCGACGAGCAATAGACGCGCGTCGGGTAGCCCAAATCATGCAGGTGCACCATTCCCTTGAGGTGCGCTTCCGAGACATCGGGCGAGAACACCTCCTGCAGCGCGAACTGCTTGAGCGTGTTCTCGGCGATGGTCAGGTTTATGGCCTCCGGGTTGTTGGCCGCGATGTTGCTGTTCTCGTGGCTCTGGGAGAAGATAAGTTCCTTGAGGTCGTACTTGGGCATGCCGATGACGTTCTGCTTTTCAAGCATGCCCGAAAGGCCGCGGTCGAAAAGTTCGTTGTCCACCAGCGCGCGGATGAGTTGCGTGTTGATGCGCACCATGCCGGAATTGAAGACCTTGCGCTCGACGTCCTGCGCGACGCTTTCCGCCACGTCAAGGTCAACGCCCGCTTCCTTGATGAGCGCGTTGACAATGCGCGATTTCGACCACGGCAGCAGTTCGTCCCTGGTGCCGGGGTCGACAAGGAGCGTGAGGTCGGTGGTGTTGTTGGCGCGCTTTTCCGTCTTGCGGACCTGGAGCCGCTCGCGCATGCGGCCGCGCTTGTCGCGGTACAGGATGTAAGCCTTTGCGGTCTTGGCGTGGCCGGTCTCAATGAGGACCTTTTCCACGAGGTCCTGGATTTCCTCGATGGCGGGGATTTTCCCTTCGTACGCCTTCTCAATGAACATCGTCACCACGCTGGCGAGTTCCTCCGCCATGAAGCGGTCCTCGCCGCCGACCGCGCGCGCTGCCTTGAAGACCGCGTTTGCGATCTTGCTCTCGTCAAACGGGACAATGCGCCCGTCGCGTTTTCTGACGTTTTGGATTTTTGCCATGGTTGCCCAGCCCCCTCAACAATATCTTCCACGCAGCGGGAAGAGTGTGTGATTTTTCTTCGCAGAGGAAAACAGCCAAGAAAGGTCGCCCATTCGCGGTTTAGGCCGCGCGCCCCCGCTAGACTTGCGCGCGGACGCCGCCCCAAGCAGATGGTAAGCCGTTCCCTCTCTTAATATGAAGCCGGGAGAAGTCCTCATTACCTTCCCCCCTCTGTATTCCGTTAACGCCCGCCAGAGCCGTCGGACGCGGCCTTCCTCGCGCCGCCTTCGGCGGAACTCTTCAGCATGGGCTTCAGTTCGTCGAAAAATTCGTTCACGTCCTTGAACGCGCGATAGACCGAGGCAAACCGAACGTACGCCACCTGGTCCAGCGCGCGCAGTTCCTTCATCACCATTTCACCGATGAACTTCGACGGCACCTCGCGGTCGAAGAACGAATGAATCTCGCGCTCCACCGTGTCCACTATCTTCTCCATCGCCTCCACCGATATCGGCCGCTTTTCGCACGCCTTCATTACGCCGTTGAGGACCTTCTTCCTGTCAAACGGCACGCGCCGCCCGTCCTTCTTCACAACGCGAATCGGGATGTCCTCAATCCTCTCGTACGTCGTGAACCGCCTGCCGCACCCAATGCATTCGCGCCGCCGCCTCACGATGTGCCCGTCGCTGGCGGCGCGCGAGTCAATAACCTTATCGTTATCGTTCTTGCAATACGGACATTTCATGCCTGCACTCCCGGATTCTAACTCCCAGTACGCCATGTGCTCGCACTATCAACCCACCGCTCATCCCGCGACATATAGCGCATACACAAGTATATCCCACAATATCTTGCGTGTCAACCCACTATTTTCTTTTTTGTGTTCGTCTCCCTATTTCAGCCTTGCGTTTGGACTTAGGTTCCTCGCCGCCTCTCACAACAACCTCAATTCCTGCCTCCTTGAACAATTTCTTCGACAGGTCGTCCGGGTAATCGCTCTCCACCACGACCTTGCTGATGCCCACGTTTATCAGCATCTTCGCGCAGAGCGAGCACGGGTGCGTCGTCGAGTAAAGCGTCGCGCCCCTGACCGCGGTGCCGTGGTAAGCGGCCTGGATTATCGCGTTCATCTCCGCATGCAGTCCCCGGCACAACTCATGCCGCTCCCCGGGCGCAACATTGTTCCTGTCGCGGATGCAGCCCACGACGTCGCAATGCGGCAACCCGCTCGGCGCGCCGTTGTATCCGGTCGAGAGAATGTGCTTATCGTGAACCAGCACCGCCCCCACCGGCCTCCGCAGGCACGTTGAGCGCTGCCGCACATCGCGCGTTATCTGCAAAAAATAATTGTCCCAGTCAGGTCTTGCCATCGCGACTCTCAATTCAGCCTGATGAAAACGGCCCCTCTACGCACAACATGTTAACATATCGAATCCGCAACGCAAAAGATGTTCAAGCGCAACGCATGAATTTTCGCGCAACCAGCGGAGGGATTCCAAAAGAAAAGACAATCACGGCGTGCCTGCAACCCCTCTCTATCCAGATCAATTCCCCACTGAGAAATTCTACCTTTCGCTTTTTGTCCGCGCAAGGAAAAACCGCGGTCAAGGGGGTCAGACGCCAAAGAGTCCCCCGACATTCCTTACCTTTGTTATACATGAAAGGTCGGGGGGCGGGAGGGGTCTGACCCCCGCATCTCCGCGAGACGGCGCGGCTACTTGGCCCCCGCGCTCGTCAGGATGTGCATCAGCACGCCGGCGCTCACGGCGACGTTCAGCGATTCCGCGCGGCCCGGCGTGAGCAGCGTGACCCTGTGCCGCGCCTTCGCCGCAACGTCCTCGGCCAGCCCCGCCGCCTCGTTGCCCAGAAGCAGCGCCCATGCCGGCGGCGGGACGAACTTCATGACATCCTCGCCGCCGCGAGCCACCGCCGCAATCGCGTCGATCTTCCGCTCCGCCAGCCACTCCGCCAGCGCGTCAAAGGAAATGTCCGAAATTACCGGCATGTGAAAGCACGAGCCCATGCTCGCGCGAAGAACCTTCGGATTCTGCCACTCCACGCAGCCTTCCGTAAGAACAACGGCGTCCAGTCCAAACGCGTCGGCGCAGCGGATTATCGCGCCCGCGTTGCCGGGATCCTGCACGCCGGCCGCCACCGCCAGCCTTCGCGCGTCCGGCGAAACGTCCGCCAACCGCGTCTCCCGATGCAGAACCACCGATATGACCGGCTGCGGATTGAACGTGTCGCTCAACTTGCGCAACGCGGAACTTTCGGCCAGGTATATTTTCGCGCCCTGCCCGCGCAAGGCGGCAAGCATCTCCCCGTTCTCAAGCCATTCCTCATCCGCGACGGCTTCAAGGACTCGCCAACCGGAGTCGATGGCCTCGCGCAGGAGCGTCTCGCCCTCGACAAGGAACGCGCCTTCGCGGCGGCGGAATTTCTTCACGCCCAGCGCCGCAAGCGCCTTCAGCCTTGCCCTGGATATATGCTCGAACTTTTCCATTTGTCAAAATCGTCAGTGCCCATCGCCCGTGTCCGCGGCCACAATCCTCATGGCGTGCTTGGCGCTGGAACCGGGGCCGGGGCCGGAGGAGGCTCCGGTATGGGGACCGGAGGAGGCGTCGGCGCTGGCGTTGCCTGCAACTTCGCTATCTGCGCCTGAAGATCCGCCACCTGCTTTTTCAGTTGCTCAATCTGCGCGTCCCTCGCGCTCACCGCCTGCATCGCGGCGTCGAGTTTCGCCTTCGCATCTGCCAGTTGCTGGGTAAGATTCTGGATTTCCGCCGCGGCCTTCTGGCTCTGGTCGCCCGCGGCGTTCGCCTTCGCCTCCAGGTCCTTCATCTGGTTGTTCAACTTGTCGATTTCCTGTTTTTGCGCGGCAACCGTGTCATTGGCGCTCTTGAGGTCCGCCTCTGCCTTCGCCTGGGCCGTATTCGCCGCCTGCAGGGCATCAGTGACCATCTTCAGCACGGCGTCCTTGTCGGCAAGTTTCTTGTCGAAGTCCGCCTTCTCGGTCAGCAGCGCATCGCGCTCGGCCGTTATCGCCTTCAACTCTTCATCATTCTTGCCCGCCGCGCCCTGCGCCGCTATGAGGTCGGCGCGGATGCCGTCAATCTGCTTTTTATAGCCGCTCATGGCGCTGAAATTCGCCGCCAGCGCTTCCGCTATCGAAGGCGCGGTAATCTTCGCAAGCGCGTCCTTCGCGGCCTGCGCCACTTCCGGCGACTCGTTCGCGTCGCCCATGCGCGCCACAAGGTCCGGGATGGCCTTCTTGCCCTGCTCGCCCAGTTCGCCCAGCGCCTGCGCCGCCTTCAGCCTGTCATCCTTGTTGTCGCTCTTCAGCAGAGGAATATCCTCGTCCAGGATTTGCTTCACCTTGATTGCATCCATCGGCCCCTTGTTCTCGGAGCCGCCCTCGCTCGAAGACTTTCCGCACCCGGAAAGAACAAACGCGACCGCGAAAAGCGCCAACACCAGCAATGCTCTCATTCGTTTCATCACAACCTCCCGCATGATGCAAGAAAACGGCCGCTTCCGAAGTTTCGGCCAAGAGTATAGCACATCAGATTACACGTACACCGGGCAAAAATGTTTGGAGCCATATTGTAGTGTTCCGCCGCCGGTAGTCAAAGCAAAAGCGCGCAATAGGCGTGAGGTTTACCCGCCTCCGGCGGGAAGTGAGGCGTGAGTTACAAGCCGCAGATGGCGGCTGCCGCACGTGGATAATGCCGCTGAAAAACGAAAAACAAAAAGCGAAAAATCCAATTCTTCCCCTTTCGTTCTTCCATTTTCCTTCACATCATCTGCGGCCATCTGTGGTTATCTGCGGCTAAAAAGTTTTTCAAAAAGTACTTGACGAACGCATTTTGACAGGGTATAATACACATATTGCTGTGTACGATGCATGGAATGAGGTGTCAGACCGAAGGAAGGTTGAAGGCGGAAAAGGGGAAAATAATTGTACCGGGTACAATTTATTCCCACGCCGGGCGCGGGTTTCGGGGCGATCCGTCGAATATGAAGCAAACGAAAAACGAAAATTTTTTTCTCTGTGGCCCGCCTGAGGTTCACCCGCCAGCCGGAGGTTTACACGCCTCCGGCGTGCTGGTAAACCTTCGGAGTGCGGGCAAGCAGCGGCTAAAGTACAAGGCGTGAAAGTGCCGGGAATTTCCGGGACAGCGGCGTTTTGAAAGTCGTAAGGCATGTTGCGGCAAGGGGTAATGAAAACGCGCGAAAGTGGGACAATCCGGTACATTGTGCCACATTTGTGCCAAAAATCCCGGAAAGTCTCACAAAAAGGCGCGCTGTTTCGGAGCGGAATGGGGGCAAACCCGTATTCTACGAGCCGGGTCGATCTGAGTTTGTGGACCGGGTCCATTCTACGAGGTGGGCGCTTTTCCGTCTTCGCTAGGGTCAGACAATGAATCGAAGCGATTCAAGTGGGTCAGGTACAATCTACGAGCTGGCCTCGCTCCGCTCGGCTGCGCTCCGTAATCGTACCTGACCCTCTTGTCTGACCCTCTCGCTCCGTAAATGGGACCCGGTCCCTCCTCTGGCGCTTCGCGCCCTCGCTCCGTAAAGGAGCCGGTCCGTAAGTAACGCATAGTACCGTAGCGTTCCGGGTCGTATGGCGGCTGTGCGCCTTTTTCGGTTGCGGGGAGGGGCCGGTTGTGTTAGCATTCTCGCCCTGCTGGCGTAACATGCGTTTCTGGTCCGCGTGTCCACTACTCCTCAGGGGCGATGGCGCATAAAAGAAAAAGAAGCGTGCTGCGAAGAATTGTCCAACGATTGGCCTACTGGCTTGTCATGGCGGTCTTTTTCATTCCGTCGCGTTTCAGCAAGAGAATAACCGCCATACCGGAAGAGGCCGGCCCGTCCGCGGGAGGGGCGGAGGCGGCCGTCCTGCCCTCGCCGGGCGAGGAGGTGGAGTTCGACGAACCGGGAAGCGGACTGAAACTGCGGGGCATTTTTCTACCGGGCGTCAAGGGCCGTGCCGAAAAGTGCGCCGTGATTTTCTGCCACGGCCTTGGCGGCGCGAAGACGCAGTTGATTGAGCAGGCGAAATTCGTCCACTCGCTCGGGTATGACATTCTCTTGTTCGACATGCGCGGCCACGGTGAGAGCAGGGGGAATTTTACTTCGCTGGGGTACTTCGAAAAGTACGACGTGCTGGCGGCCTGCAGGTATGTCATGGAAGAGCGCGGGGCGCGCCGAATCGTGCTGTACGGATTCTCGATGGGCGCGGTCGCGGCGGCGCTGGCCGCGGCGGAGGATGAGGCGGTCGTCGGGGTGGTCGCGGAAAGTCCGTACGACACGCTGGAAAACATCGTCGCGCACAAGGCGCGCGAGCATTATCACGTTCCCAAGTGGCCGCTTGTTTCGCTGTCCTTGTGGATGACGGAGGTACGCAGAAATTTCGACAGGCGGGACGTTGATTTGACAAGGGCGCTGCCGCTTCTCGCGGGCAGGCCGCTGCTGCTGGTCGCGTCGTCCGCAGACAAGACGATTCCGATTGAGATAACGCGGAGGCTGAGGCAGTATCTCGTCAAGGGACAGGAGTACTGGGAGGTTACAGGGGACGAGCACGGCAGAATATTCGGCGGCGAACACGGCAGTGAGTATCGGGACCGCCTGCGCTCGCTGCTGGCGCGCTGCGAAGCGGTCTTGCCGCGGGGGAGTTCCGCGCGGGCGGTTAACCCTTGAGGCCGTATTTCTTCGCGACGCGCTCGAACGCCGGAAGCGCGCGCGCAATCGTATTGTCTTCGACGCAGTACGATATCCTGATGTGGCCGGCGCGGCCGAATCCGCTGCCCGGAACGGTGAGGACGTATTCCTTGACAAGTTCCCTCACGAAGGCGACATCGTCGGGGATTGGGGTCTTTGGAAAAAGATAGAAGGCGCCTTCGGGGCGGTAGAACTTGTAGCCCGCTTTGGCGAGGCCGTCGCAAAGCATGTCGCGCTTGCGCCTGTAAGCGTCGACGTCGATGGAGACGCCCTGGAGCGCGGCGATGACCCTCTGCATGATGCCGGGCGCGCTGACAAAGCCGAGGGCGTACGTAGCGAAGACCATCGCCTTGCGCAGTTCCGCGAACTCGTCGATTCCGGGCCGCATTGCGATGTGCCCGATGCGCTCGCCGGGCAGGCCCAGGTCCTTTGAGTGAGAGGTGATGACGATGCTATTGTTGTAATGGTCGAAGACTTGAGGCGGGCGCTTGCCGTTGTACACGATGGCCTTGTACGGCTCGTCGGCGAGGAGGTAGATTTCGTGGCCGAATTCCTTTTCCTTGGCGGTGAGGAGTCCGCCGAGTTTGCGGATCATCTCTTCGTCGTAAACGCGGCCGGTCGGGTTGTTGGGCGAGTTTATGATGACGGCCTTTGTGCGGACGGTGATCGCGGCTTCGAGTTTCTCGAAGTCAATGCCGAAGTTTTCGTCTGTTTCCACGGGGACCCTTATGCCGCCGTGGTTGTCTATGTACGAGAGGTACTCGACGAAGTACGGGACGAAGATGATGACTTCGTCGCCGGGGTCGAGGATGGCCTTGAGCGCGACGTTGTATCCGCCCGCGGCGCCGCAAGTCAGGACAATGTGCTCCGGCTCGAAGTCGAGGCCGGTTTCCTTTGAGCGGAATTCCGCGATTCCCGCGCGCGCCTCGATGACGCCGTCGGACGGAGCGTAGCGGAACAGACCCGGCGTCTGCTGTTTGACGACTTCGGCCAGGCGCTGTTTGAAGGCGAGGGGCGGCTCCATCATCGGGTTGCCGAGTGAAAAATCGAAAACGTTTTCCGCGCCGACTTCGCGTTTGAGTTCTTCGCCTTCCTCAAACATGCGGCGAATCCAACTGCTCTTTTTCATCGACGTGGCGACTTTACTGGAAACGGTCACTTGTTGTCTCCGCGGGTTGTTGCGCGATTCCAAACATTGAATTGTATTCCGTGAAGGGCCGGATGTCAAATTCAAAGGGAAGAGAAACGGGGCATTTTGCGGAATGAAAAATGTTTCCGAACGCGCGACCTCTTATTTTGCTTTGACTCTTTGGCGGCCGACAATATAATCTGCTGCGTCAATCTCCGGGAGTGCAAGAATGGCGGAAATAATCGGGAAGATCGTGCGGATATTATCCGAGCATGAGGTCGTGATAAACAAGGGCCTCGTGGACGGGGTAAAGTACAATATGGAATTCGTGATTTACGAAGAGGGCGACCCCATCGTCGACCCGCAAACGCGGGAAGTCCTTGACCGCATTGAGATCGTCAAGGACCGGGTTTATGTGACGCACCTGCAGAGCCGCATCTCAATAGCATCCACAAGCCTCGTCGCGATAGACCTCAGCCATGCGATTGCAAGCGCGCAGAAGAGAGGCGAACATAGCATCACACTGTCCGGGCCTAGCGCACCGCGGACGATTCACCCCACATTACACGTCGCCGAGGGCCAAATTCGTCCCTTGCGCGAATCATCGCTTGAAATCCACATCGGCGACAAGGTCCGCAACGTCGAGCGATGACATGCTTGTATGTGCTGCTTTTTTCCCGGAAAAGCGTTTCCGGGAGTCCAGCGGTATCATCTTGTCTTAACTGAACTTACAAAGCGACATGCCGAAATGGGAGAAAATATTCCCAACGTCTCTGCGGTTCGTTTCCGCGTCTCCTCCCCGCCGCGATTCCTAACAACATGCGCAGCAAGATGTTGCGGCGCATCAGTCTTCCTCCGCCCACCATGTTTATCATTGGCACTGATGTTGCTGGTTTCTTGATGTACAACTTGAAGACGCAACATTGATAGGTGACTACCGTGGCCGAGAAGAATAAATGCATGCGGTGCGGCGAATACGACGAAATTCCGACTCATCAGTACGTCAAGTACGATGACAAGATAAACTATTTGTGCCGCCGTTGTTGGGAAGAATTTCGTTCCTGGATGCTCAACAGCAACGTCGTCCTGAACAATGAAATTAAAGGCCGGCAGGCCTAGAACAACATCAATTAAATTGAAAGTCTGGGACCTAAGCCGGCTACTTTGACCGCCAAGAGCGCATGCTCCTTTCTCTTTCCTCTGTAAGGGATGCCCCAACGACATCCCTTATTTTTTTTCGTCCAGTTCAACACCCGGCCCACAGCGCCGGCATCACCTCTGCTCCAATACGCGCCAGTGTATTGCCAGGATTCCCGCGCTGGACAAGGAAAGGCCGCGGCCGCCTTCCCTGAAAAGAAAAACCGGAGCCGCTCTCGCAAACCGGCTCCGCACGATTTCACATGATCCGCATCGGCGTTCGTGCACGCCTAAGGCGGGTAAACCTTGGCACCTTGGTGGTGAAGAAAATCTGTGTTTATCCCGCTTACGGGTTGCCGCCTTGGGCGGGCGGGGAGGATTTAGCCGGGGTTGGCGGGGGTTCGGGAGGATAGAGGAGTTTGTGGACTTCGCCATCGGGGGTTTTGGCGTACACGCGCACGCGGCTGACCGTAAAGCGCTCCGCAACGGACTCCGCCACTTCGAACATGTTCTGCTTGAGCGCCTCGGACTGGCCGGCGAGCGCCGGGTCCGCGGTGTACGAGACAGTATAGCCGTCCCCTTCCGGGCTGATGTAAACGTTGAGGTCCGCAAGGTGGAATTTCTCGTCGAGGGCGCTGCGTATCTGGAACGCGGGCGATTGCCGCAAGTAGGCCTGCGACAGCACCACGAGCGCGGCGCAGCCGACCACGCCTATCACAAGTATGACCCACGGGCTCTTTTGCACGGCGATTGCCTCTACAATTGGAAATGAAAACACGCGTACAATGATATTATCGAAAGGCGGCGGGGAAAAGTTGAGGCTCAGAGGAAGACGCTGCTACTTCTCGTATGCGGCCTTGTTGTCCTCCCACCACTTGCGCCATTTGGCGACTTCCACGTCGAGCGAAGCCTTGTAGTCTCGCAAGGTGATGAACTCCGTTCCGACGTCGTAGCCGGCGATTGCAGTGAGCGCGCGGCAGGCGGCGGCGAGTATGGCCGGGTCCTCGCTCTGGAGCGCAGCCGTCACGACGGGGACGCTGGACGGCCCGCCGACCCGCGCGAGCGAGAGGAGCGCTTCGTATTTTACGCCGGGGTCTTCGTCCGCGGCCAGTTTTTCCAGCCGGCCCAGGGAGACGTTGTCCCTGTAATATCCGAGCAGGCGGGCGAGTTGCACGCGGACGTCCGCGGGGGCGTCGCTTCCGATTTTCTTGGCCGCTTCAGAGAACGAGCGGTTTTCAGACAAGTCGATGAAGTAGAGGCCCTTCAAATCGGCGCAGGCCTTGAGCGTGTAATAGAGGCGGAGCGCGTCTTTCGAGTCGAGCGCGTTGTAAAGCGGCAGAGCGGCGGATTCGCGGCAGTTGATTATCGTGGCGTATGCGTCGTATCTCTGCGAAGGCCGGGTGTCGGTGCGGCTGAGGAAGTCGAGCATGTCGTCGACGAGTTTGTATCGTTCCTGCGCGCTATGGATCTTCCCAACGTCGCGGGGAAGGTACAACTTGGGGTACTCCTCGTTTCCCGCTTCCGAGGCGGGTTGCTCGTCGGTTTCCTTTTTCGGCAGAATCTTGGGACGGCCTTTTTCGACCTGCTCCTTTTCCCGAAGGTGCTGTTGCCACGCTTCTTCGATTCGGCGGTTTTCGATGAACTTTCTGACGGCGAACAGGCCCAAGACAAGGGCCAGCGGGATGAGGACGCCGATGATGATTTTCTGGTTGCGCGTTATCACTTTTGTGCACCGGGTTGCGGAATGTCGGAGCCGAAAAGGTGCTCCCATGCGCCCGTTTTGGCGTTCCAGTACATGATGAAGGGCGCTTCTTTCGTTTCTGCCTTGTCGTGCAATTTAGTCACGTACTTGGCGCTGATGATGCCCTGCCACGGGTAAGCGGAGTTGCCATAGTTGATGATTCTGACCGGCTCCGGCTGGAGCGCGACGATGTGGAGCGTCCCGGTGGACTCTGCGGCCTGATACTGGCCGTCCCCGACCTTCTGGCAGCCGCTGTCGAGGAAATACTTTTCCGCGGCGTCGCGAAGGCTCTGCTCGGTCGGCGGCGCGGCGGGCTGGCGTTTGAGCAACTTGCATCCGGGGGCGAAAACGATTGCCAGCGTCAGCGCGGCGAGAACAAACAGCGCTATGGTTCTTCCTTTCATGCTGGACCTTTCTTGCCCTGGCGGGCGTAATAGTCCTCGATGGCCTTGTGGAGGCCGTCGGCGGCGAGATTGGAGCAGTGCATCTTGGCGGGAGGCAGCCCGTCAAGGCTCTGTGCGACGCTGTCGCGCGTAATCTTGAGGCCCTCTTCAAGGGTCTTGCCCTTCGCCATTTCCGTAATCATGCTGCTGGTGGCAATCGCCGCACCGCAGCCGAGGGTCTGGAACTTGATGTCTTCTATCCTGTTGTCCTTGACCTTGATGGTAATCTTCATCATGTCGCCGCACACGGGATTGCCGACCTCGCCGACTCCGTCGGGGTTTTCGATGACGCCCACGTTGTGCGGGTTGGAGAAGTGCTCCATCACCTTCTTGCTGTACATATCTTGCTCCGTTAAAAGGTCCGGGGCCGGAATTATTTTTCAAGGCCGCCGCTATTTTATCGGCGACATGCGGCGCAGTCTTTCCACTATGCCGGGGAAAACATCGAGGACGTAATTTATCTGCTCCTCGCTTGTCGTGCGGCCGAGGGTGAAGCGGATTGAGCCGTGCGCGATCTCCACGGGGATGCCCAGCGCCAAGAGCACGTGTGACGGCTCAAGCGAGCCGGTCGTGCACGCCGAGCCGCTGGAGCAACATATCCGGTTCATGTCGAGGCACAAGAGCATCGCCTCGCCCTCGATTTTCTCCACGCACATGTTCACGTTGTTCGGCAGCCTTCGCGTCGGGTGGCCGTTGAGGCGCGTGATTGGTATGCGCTCAAGGACGCCCTTGATTAGTTTGTCGCGCAGGACGCTCTCGCTCTCCATCGCGGGCGGCATTTCGGTCATGGCGATTTCGCACGCCTTGCCGAGTCCCACGATGCCGGCAACGTTGTGCGTGCTGCCGCGCTTTTTGCCTTCCTGCCCGCCGCCGTGGAGGAGCGGCTCGATGCGCAGCCCCTTGCGGATGTAAAGGAACCCGACGCCCTTGGGGCCGTAAAGTTTGTGCGCGGAGGCCGACAGCATGTCGCATCCCAATCTCTTCACGTCCACCGGATAGTTGCCGACGGTCTGCACGGCGTCAACGTGAAACGAGACGTTCGCGGCCTTCGTGATTTTGCCTATTTCCTCGATTGGCTCGATGACGCCGACCTCGTTGTTCGCGTGCATGATGCTGACGAGGATAGTCTTGGGCGTAATCGCCTTCTTCACGTCGTCGGGGTTGACAAGCCCGCCGGAGTCCACCGGCAGATAAGTAACCTCGAAGCCGTGCTTCTCAAGGAAATGGCACGGCTCAAGGATTGCGTGGTGCTCAATCTGCGAGACGATGATATGGTTGCCCTTTTTCTGGTGGGCGAAGGCCGTGCCTTTGAGCGCCCAGTTGTCGGATTCCGTCCCGCCGCTGGTGAAGACGATTTCGGACGGGTCGCAGTTGATGAGCGCGGCGACTTTTCCCCGCGCGTCCTCAATCGCCTCTCTGGCGACGATGCCCGCGCTGTAAAGGGTTTCCGGGTTGCCGTAGTAATCGGTGAAATAAATCGTCATCGCCTGCCGCACCTTCGGATGCACGGGCGTGGTGGCGGCATGGTCAAGGTAAATCAGGTTCTCCATGTACCGGCGCCTCCGATAAAGTTAATGGTTAGCGGCTGAGGCCAAGGCCATGACATATCGCGTCGAATTTCACCTTTTGTCCCACAAGTTCCACGGCCCTGGCGACCTTGCTCTCCGCGCGCAGGCTTATGCGGCCGAGCAGCTGCTCAACCTTTTCAACCACGCTCTGCGTGTCGCCCTTGACGACGAGTATCGGCACGCCCATCGCGATTGCCTTGCCGAGAATCAGGTCGTCCGGATAGAGGTCCCCTGTAAGTATAAGACACTTTGTCGCAGTTTCAAGCGCGGCCAGTTGAATATCCGACCTGTCGCCTCCGACGATGACAGCCTTGTTGCGCATTTTCCTCAGGTAGCGCAGCGCGCTTTCCACGTTCATCGCGCCGATGCCGAAGCGCTCCACGAGTTCGTCCTGCTTTTCCGGGCAGCAGACGATTTCCCCGCTGAGCGCGTTCTTGAGTTCCCTGACGGAAACGGCGCTCAGGATCGCATCCTCGGGAATCAGGCCGAGTATTTCGATGTTTCGCGTCTTCAAGTACTGCCGCACCAGAGTGTCGCACAGTTCAAGGCGGCCCGGCTGCAGGCGGTTGAACACCGCGCCCATGAAGTTCTCGCCCACGAGCGCATGAATGGAAAGCATCCCGTCGATGGACTGGTCAAGATAGCGCGGCACGTCGATGGTGATGACCTTCGCGCCGACCTCCTTTATGAAGTCCGTCATCGGCACGCCGATGAAGTAGCCGTAGCGCACCCATCCGAGGCCGCTAACGATGACGACGTCCTTGCCCTTTGCTACACGGTTGTAGCCTTCGAGCACTTTCTCCCTGAAGTGGTCCCCGTGGCCTTCAAGGATGTCCTCGATGAGGCCGTCGGTCATGACCACGGGGCACATGTCTTCCGGCGCGTCCTCAAGGTCGAGCACCTTCTGGAAAAACAGGATGTCTTCATCGGTAAGCACGTTCCCCACGCGGCTGGGAAGCAAGCCGACCGGCTTGAACACGCCTACCTTGTACCCTTCCTTCTGGAACTTGCGCCCCAGTCCGACCACCATCAGATTCTTGCCGGTGAACTGAGTCAGTGAACTTATAAAGAGAGGCTTCATTTTTCATTCTCCCTGCAGGGCCAATCGGGCGTCAAGGGCAACTGCACCTTCGCCCTTGGCGAAAACTTTAAGGGGATTGATGTCCAGTTCCGTTATTTCCGGGAAATCCGTCACCAGTTGCGAGAGGCGCAGCAGAGACTCGACGATGGCGTCGATGTCCGCCGGCTTCTCGCCGCGCACGCCGGTGAGCAGAGGATAACTGCGTATCTCCCGCACCATCGCGTTCGCATCCTGCACGCTTATGGGCGCTATGCGGAAGGAAACGTCTTTCAGGACCTCCACGTATATGCCGCCCAGGCCGAACATCAGCATCGGCCCGAACTGCGCATCCCGCGTCATGCCGAGAATCACTTCCTTGCCGCCCGCGATGTACTCCTGCAGGGCGACTCCGCGGATGTCCGCTTCCGGCATAAGCCTGCGGGCGCGCGCGCGCATGTCGTGGTACGCGGTCAGCGCGTCCTCGCCCGTCTTTATGCCCAGCCTCACCCCGCCGAAGTCAGATTTGTGCAGGATGTCCGGGCTGACAATCTTCATCACCAGCGGATACCCGATGTCGCCCGCGTTGCGAAGCACGCTCTTGGCCGTAGTGGCCACGATGTTGCGCGGCACTCGAAAACCGTAAGACTCGATTACCTCGCGCGCGTCGAGTTCGCCCAGTTCCGTAACATGCTCCTCGCGCGCCTTTTTGAACACCTCCGCCACGCGCTCCTTGCCGACGGGAAAGGCGCGCATCTCGGGCGGCGGCGCCTTTCTCATCTGCCCGTAGCGGTTCATCGCGTCCAGCGCCGCTATCGCCCGCTCCGGGTTGGGGAAGGACGGTATGCCCTTCTCCATCAGCGTCTTGTTGCCTTCGATGACGGAGTTGCCGCCCATGAAGGCCGTCACCACGGTCTTGCCTTTGAAGTCCTCCTTCGCCGCGAGCATGGCCGCTACGTTTTCCGCGCGGCTCATCGCCGTGGGAGTAAGAAGGGCTACCAGGCTGTCGGTGTTGGGATCCTCAAGGATGATGTCGAGCGCGGCCTTGTAGCGGTTCGCGTCGGCGTCTCCGATTATGTCAACGGGGTTGTAAACCGAGGCGTTTCGCGGAAGCGCTTCGCGCAGGCGGTCAATCGTCGCCTTCTCAAGGCTCACAAGCCGCAGTGACGAACTCTCCACGGCGTCCGCGGCCATCACGCCCGGACCGCCGGCGTTGGTCAGTATCGTCAGCCCCGGGCCCTTGGGGATGGGCTGGAATGCGAAAGCGATGGCGTAGTCGAACATCTCCTGTATCGTGTGCGCGCGGATAAGCCCGCTTTGCAGGAACACCGCGCCGAAGGCCTTGGCGGAGCCGGCGAGGCTGCCTGTGTGGGAGGACGCCGCTTTCGCGCCGCTCTGCGTGCCGCCGGACTTCACGACGATGACGGGCTTGTCCTTCGAGACCTCGCGCGCGGCCTGCAGGAACTTAGAGCCGTCGCGCACGCCTTCGATGTAGCCGAGGATGACCCTTGTTTCCGGGTCGTCGCGGAGCGCGTACATCAGGTCCACTTCGTTCAGGTCCGCGTTGTTGCCAAGGCTGAAAAACCGCGAGAAGCCCATTCCCGCCGCGACCGCCCAGTCAAGGACCGCGCCGCAAAGCGCGCCGGACTGCGAGAAGAACGCAATCGCGCCGGGCTTCGGCAGTCCCTTGAGGAACGTCGCGTTGAGGCTGAGCGGCGGCATCACTATGCCGACGCAGTTGGGGCCGATGACGCGGACGTTCAGCGTCTTGAGGCGCTCGACCATTTCCATCTCGAGTTTCGCGCCTTCGGGGCCGGCTTCCTTGAATCCCGCGCTTATGATGACGACCGAGGTGATGCCCTTTTTGTGGCATTCCTCGAGAGACGGTATGATGAACCTCGCGGGGATGCAGAATATCGCGAGGTCGGGAACGACCGGCAGTTCAAGTACGCTGTGGCAGGCCTTGATTCCGCGGATTTCGTCCGCCTTCGGGTTTACCGGGTATATTTGACCCCTGTAGCCGCCCTCAATGATATTTCTCAATACCTCATTGCCGACGGTGCCTTCGTCGCGGGAGGCTCCGACAACCGCGACTGATTGGGGCCGGAAAAACTTGTCCATTGATGTCATTACGTTGTCCTGATTGGTCAATGAAGGTTTTGCGCTATCTTTCTGTAACAACGTCCCCACCTTCAATGAAGCCTGCTCATTCAGGCTGACCCTTGTTCCAGTCGTAAATCCATTCCCTGTCGGCGACCTCGTACTCCATCAATTCCTCCGGCTTGAAAAAGAGCGCCAGTTCCATCCGCGCCGTCTCCGCCCCGTCTGAGCCATGCACCAGGTTGAAACTGTTGCTCACGGCGAAGTCGCCCCTGATTGTGCCGGGTTCCGCGTCGCTGCCGAACGTCTTGCCCAACATCTTCCGCACTATCGCGATAGCGCCCTTGCCTTCAAGCGCCGCGACCACAACCGGCGACGACGTTATGAACTGAATCAGCGAGTCATAGAATTTCTTTCCCTTGTGCACGGCGTAATGCCGCTCGGCCAGGCTTTTGCTTATCCGCATCATTTTCAGGCCGGCGATTTTCAGCCCCTTCTGCTCGAACCGGGCGATAATCTGCCCGACAAGTCGCCGCTGGACGCCGTCCGGTTTCACTATTACAAGCGTTCTCTCCATGATTCCTCGCTGGTTCATGTCTGTTGCGTAAATCAAAGCGGGTATTTTAGCGTCGCATCCCGCGTGAGTCAAGTGCCGCACCGCTTCATCTCATTGGAGTAAACGCGAATATCGCCCGAAATGCCCTCGGCGAAAAGGTGTTGAACACAGGGGCTGACCCCTCTATCCAACATTTTCCAGAGGAGGATGAGAGAGTTGGCGGCCGTTTTTCCTCAAGACCAGTAAAAGGCTCCTTTTGTTGCAGCAGATTTTGAACTCGTCGATAAGAAAATCCGTTCCAGCCATTCTGCTCTTGAAGGAGTCGAGGCTGTAGCCGCTTCTGACGTGATTCCAGTATTGGGGATTGGGTTTGCCGTACTCTATGGGGTCGCTGGTTAAGGGTACTGTTAGGACGCACTTGCCGTCCGGCTTTAGCATGGCGGAGAATTTTTCCAATGTTCCTTTGTCGTCATCAATGTGTTCGAGGACTTCGCTGGAAATTATTTTATCGAAATAGCCGCCGTAACGGGAATGGTCAATGTGGGTGAAGAAATCCACGTTTCCGAGTTTCAGCAGGGATTTGATCTTGTTGGCCAGTCCGATGTCTTCTTCGTCTATGTCCACGCCGACACAGGTACAAGCGTAGTTCAAGGCGAACTCCATGACGTAGCAGCCGATGCCGCAGCCGAAGTCCAGGATTTTGTCCCCCGCTTCGGGCTTCAAATGTCTGACAACTTCCTTTGCCCTTGCTCGCGCGAACCTGTTAAAGGGGTAGCCGACCAACTTGATTGCCATGGGGCCGATCACTGAGAACAGGCGCCTGAGCAGCCTGCTCTTCTTCCGTGCAACGCTGTGCTGGCACATCAGGTTCACGATTGGATACTTTCCCAGATAATGCCCTATCATCTCGTGACCCTCCAATAAACAGTTCCCGCATCGCGCGCTGGAACGTTCGCTTGTTTCTTGCCCTTGCCTACGGCGGCAAAAAACGGAAGAACCTTCGCCAAACAACCGCCATAAAACAAATCTGGAGGCATTCCCACTGCTCCGAATGCGCTCCAGATTCTGAGTCTGAAGTATCCCGGTTCAAGTTCCGTGGACTATTACCTGATCCACCTTCGCCGCTATTAGAACATGTAACCACTCGCGGTACCCCACCGTGCCGACAATAACACGCTCTTCATCAACATTTTAAGTATACCATGCCATCTCGCTTCTGGCAAGTTGTTCTTTCCACAAGTATGCCAAATACGCTCTGATTTATGTTATCCGCCCGTCGTGCCCTGAACAATCTTCAGGCCGTTGCCGGCTAACGGGCGCTCCGCCCGCGCGGTCAAAGCCCTTTCGGCGGCTGACGCGCTCGCCCGCGAAACCCTTTGACTTTGCCGGGCGCGGCCGCTACATTGCGCGAAACCATGAGGACGGTCTCATTATACATACACATGCCCTTCTGCCTGAAGAAATGCGCGTACTGCGATTTCAACTCCGTCGTTTACCGGCGTGAAACCGCGCAGCGCTATCTCGCCGCGCTCGACAGGGAGATGGCCTCGCGCCGCGCGGACTTCGCGCCGGAGACAATCTTCATCGGCGGCGGCACGCCCACCGCGCTTTCCGCGAATGAGTTGCGCGAATTGCTGCGTATTGTGCGCGGGCACTTCGCCTTCAACCGCCTGCGCGAGTTCACCGTTGAGGCGAATCCCGCGACAATCGACGAGGAGAAGGCGGGCATCCTCATGGACGGCGGCGTCAACCGCGTCAGCGTCGGCGCACAGTCTTTTCACGCGCCGCTACTCAAAACGCTCGGCCGCATTCACACCGGAAAGGACGTTCACGACACATTTATCCTGCTCGGAAAAGCGGGCATCAGCAACATTTCGCTTGATTTGATTTTCTCGATACCCGGCGAGACTCTTAAGATGTGGGCCGCGGATTTGCGCGAGGCGTGCGACATGGCGCCGGAACATGTTTCCGCGTACTGCCTGACGTACGAACCGGAGACGCCGCTTGGCCGGGACCTGCGCGCCGGGCGCGTTACGCCTTTGCCGGAGGAACTTGAGGCGGCGATGTACGCGTACGCGATAGACTACCTGCCGTCGCGCGGCTTCGCGCAGTACGAGATTTCGAATTATGCGAGGCCGCGCTTCGAGTGCGCGCACAACATCGCGTACTGGCTGAACCGCAATTCGCTGGGCGTCGGCGCGGGCGCTTTTTCGTACATCGACGGCACGCGCTCCTCCAATGCGCGCGACATCGCCGACTACATCAAGCGCGTCGAATCGGGGTCGGCGATTGTGTTTCAGGAAACGCTCGCGAAAGAGGAAGCGGCGCGGGAAGCTGCGACTCTGGGGCTGCGGATGCGCGCTGGGCTTGAGCGCGGCGATTTCCTGCGGCGAACGGGCGTTGAACTGGACGCGCTGATGAACGATGAAATCAGGGGACTCATCAGCCAGGGCTTTTTCGAGGACGACGGGAAGACGCTTCGGATTTCCAGAAAGGGTTTGCCGGTAACTGATTCTCTTCTGGTGCATTTCATGAAGTGATTTTGGAGGACGTCATGGAAGTCGAGATTGACGGACGCAAATACCGCGCGGTGACGGCGGCGGAGATGCGCGAGATGGACCGCCGCGCGATAGAGGACTACAAGATTCCGGGAATTATTCTGATGGAGAACGCGGGCGGCGGCGCGGCGGAACTGATTGCGAAATCGTATCGAGACAGAAAATGCGCCGGCCCCGTGGTGGTTCTCTGCGGCAAAGGCAACAACGGCGGCGACGGCTTCGTCATCGCGCGGCACCTGTACAACGCGGGCATTGGCGTGAAAGTGTTTTTCCTCGGGCGGGAAGAATCCGTCGATCCCGCGTCGGACGCCGGCATCAACTACACGATTATAAAAAAGATGAAACTCGACGCGCGGACAATTGCGGGCGCCGCCGACGTGGAGCGGGAAATCAGGAACTGCAAGGGCGGCGGGATTCTCGTGGACGCGCTGCTCGGCACAGGGCTGAAAAACAAAGTAAGCGAGCCGATTGCATCGATTATTTCGCTCGTGAATTCTGTGCGGCCGTACACGGTCGCGGTTGACACTCCGTCCGGGCTTGATTGCACGACTGGCGAGGTTTTGGAATGCGCGGTAATCGCGGACGAGACAATCACATTCGGCCTTCCGAAGCAGGGCTTCTTCAAGGCCGACGGCCCGCGCTATGTGGGGATGCTCCGCATCGTGCCCATCAGCCTGCCGCGCGAGATTCTCTGATTCCGCGGTCAGTCGAGGAACCACTCAATCAGGCCAGGAATGTAGCAAACGACAACGCCCACCCAGACGCACAGGAAGCACAGCGCCATAAGCACCCGCTGAACGCGGGTCTTGGCAGTAAAAGCAAAGTAAAATCCGAAGATTAGGACACCAATTGCGCCGCCAAGCATCCAGTAACTTAGCAGTCCTGCCACTGTAAGAAGTGTATCGCCGCCGCGTTCATAAAGAGCATATTGGACGGACACTAAAGGATAATCATCGTTGTAGTATCCGGGGACATGCATCCAATGCGCGTTCTTGTCTGGCGTATAGAATATGGTAATAAAGAGGGCCGCCCACAAAAGCACGCCAAGAACGGAAAGAAAGCCGAGCACGACCGTGATTCTCTTCAGCACGCTCATGATATGGCTCCTTGAATAGTCATTGGTCATGGTTTATATCGCTTCTTGCCTTCGTGGTTCGAGAAAGGATTGGAATCCGGCAAGCCCTTGAAGCGGGTAAACAAATCTTCGACCAGGAACTCGGCTGCGCCGTGGGGGCCGTCGTCGTTCGCGTCCGGCTGGATGCAGAAGCGGTCCTCGCGCGGGTCGCGCAGGCGCACGGAGATTCCGCCGGAATCCTCGCGCACCATAAGCAATAACGGCGAACTGATGCGAGTGCCGCGCGCGTTCTGGAATCTCTCGCAGGTTTCCGGGCGCAGATATGTCGGCTCCGGCAACCAGAGCCACCCGGCGGTCAAACGCCCGGCTGGCTGGCTGTTCCACAACGCCTGAAGGTCAGTGGCAAGTCGCGGGCAAAGATCCGAAAATGCCTTCTCTGTGCGAAAGGGCACCCGGTAAGCAAGTTTGTCTGCGGAATCATACGTGAAGAAATAGCCGATGGGCTTGCCGGGAATTTCCTCATGTTCCCACGCCTTTGCCCGGTCCTCCCGGGCGGCCTTATCAAGGTCGTGCTGAACTGCCCGAATAATCCCAGGAACTCCGAAAAAACCCATGCAAATCTCCTCGCAGTTTCGCATCTCCGGGAGCCCTAGCGGCGGCCGCAGGCTGGCTGGATTTTGCCCTTGAGCACAAGAGTGGTGAAAACGTCAAGAATCGCCGGGTCGAAATGCGTGCCCGAGCCGCGCTTCAATTCCTCAATCGCTTCTTCCGCGCCCTTGGCCGGCCTGTGAGGCGCGTCGGAGGTGATGGCGTCCCACGCGTCAACAATTGTGAGCAGGCGCACCTCGCGCGGAATCTCCTCGCCTTTCAGCCCGTCGGGGTAGCCCGTGCCGTCGAAATGTTCGTGATGGTTGCGGACGATTTTCAGCGCCAGCCTGAAAAGTTTCACGGCCTTGAGAAATTCCTCGCCGATGACGGCGTGCTGCTTGATTATCTCCCGTTCCTCGTCGGTGAGAGGCGTCGGCTTGTTGAGGAGGTTGATGTCGATGGCGACCTTGCCGAGGTCATGAAGCGGGACGATTTGCTCCAGTATCTTTATGGTTCGCGGCGGCAGGCCGATTTCCCGCGCGGCGATGAGGCAGTTGTTCGTGACCCTCTCCGCGTGGCCGTGCAGCCACTTGTCCTTGGACTCGATGATTTTATTGAGGGAAACGATAAGGCCGATGATGGCCTGGTACAGTTTCGCGTTTTCAATCGCGACGGCGGCCTGCTCCGCTATGGATTCGAGGACGGCGATTTCGCCCTGGTCGTAGGCGTGGGGACGCTCCGAGTAGATTGTCAGGCCGCCTATGGCCTCGCCGTGGAGCATCATGGGAACGCTAAGGAGCGAGCGAAGGCTGTGCTCGCGGGCAAGCGCGGCGTGCTTGTACGGCGACTGCTGAATGTCAACGACCGGGTACGGCCGCTTGTTGAGGACGGCCTTGCCGACGACGCCTGCGCCAAGTTCAATGTCGTCTTCGAGTTCTTCAAGGAATTCGCGGGGCATGCCTTCCGCCGCGACGAGTTCCAGCATGCCGGTCTCCTGGTTGAGCATGCGGATGGTGCATATTTTGGCGGCCATGACTTTCGCGCAGGACGTGAGGATGCGGTGCAGGACTTCTTCCTCGTCGAGGGTGGAAGTAATCGTCTTGCCCACCTCAAAAAGCGCGGCGAGTTGCAGTTTCTGCTCTTCGCTTATTTCGAATATCGTCGCCATGCAAAACAGGCCCTTGTTTCTTTATATGACTATGCGGTCGCGCAAAACCGGCGCGGTTATTTCTGCACCTTTACGTGCGAATCGTTCGTCACAAGAAGATCGTACAGTTCCTCCACGTCCGTGTTGCGCATCCTGACGCAGCCGTGCGAGACGGCCTCGCCGAGCGGCTCGCCGTCTATCTGCTTGCTGCGGCCGTGGATTCCGTGGCCGTTGTCGTCGAATCTTATCCAGCGCGTGCCAAGCATGAAATTTTCCTTTTCCACGTCGGAGTAATGGAGTTCGCTGCCCTCCGGGTCGCGCCACTGGAGGCGGGACTTCGTGCTGTCCATTTTGTCCATCACGACGTATTCGCCCGCCGGCGTCTCCCAGCCGGGCTTGCCGACGCTGATTTCGTAATCCTTGAAGAAATAATTTCCGTGGAACACATAAAGCCGCCGGTCGCTGAGATCAATAAGCGCGTTGAACGGCCCATTGACGATTTTGAGTTTCTGCCCCGCGCGGAGGTTCGTGTACGGCGCGGGGATGCCGTTGACTCGCCCGATGAATTGGTACGGGACCTTGTGCCCCGCGGCAATCTTCGTCAGGTTGTCGCCGGATTGCACCACGTAAGTTTCCTGGTCGTCGAAGATGCGGTTACGGTCGAAATATATCGCGTCGTCCAGCGGCTTGATCTTGGCCTTCAGTTGGTCAATCATGGCGGCGCGGCCGTCGAAATCCGCATTTTGTTCGAGTATCTTGCGGAAGGCGTCGGAATACGCGGCGCAGGCTTCGAGGATTTTGCCGCTTGCTGCGAGCGAATCACCCTGCGCGATCAGGGCCGAGACATCCGGCGCCGAACCGCCCGCAGGGGGATTCTGTGTCTGCCCGGCCGCGGCCTCGCCGGTGTATTGCTTTGCGGCATCGCCGCTTTGGGTGTTTTCGCCTTGCTTTGCGGTGTCGGCGGTTTGGGCGGCGCCGCCCGCGGCTGGATTCTTGTCCTTATTCTCGGCGCTTGTCCCGCTAAATTTCGGGTACAGGAAATATGCCGCCGCTAGTGCGCCGACAACGAGGATGAAAATGATTGCTGCCTTCATGCTCCCCTCCCACAAATTGCGTTCTGAAAATATTCTCTTTGCTGCTCAATATTTAGGAAATTTGCCAATTTCAACTGAAGCGCGCGCCATTCTACTAAGACAGGCCGCGAATTTCAAAGGCAAACTGCATCATTGCGCATGCTCTTCATACCAGCGGACGAAGCGCTGGATGCCCTCTTCTATCGGGACGCGCGGCTCGTAGCCGAGCATGCGGCGCGCCTTGGCGATGTCGGCGAAGGTGCGCTGGACGTCGCCGGGCTGAGGCGGTTCGCGCTTTATCAGCGCCTTCTTGCCGAGGGCTTGCTCAATGAGTTCGACGAGCCTCGCAAGAGGAATCGGGTTCGAATCGCCGAGGTTGTAAATTTCGCAGCCGCGGTGGCGCTCGATGATCGCGATGACGCCGTCGATGATGTCGTCAATGTAGGTGTAGTCGCGCTCGGTGCCGCCGTCGCCGAACATGGGCACGGGCTTGCCGTCACTGATGAGGCGCGTGAATTTGTGTATCGCCATCTCGGGGCGCTGGCGCGGGCCGTACACCGTGAAGAAGCGGACGCAGGAGATGTCCATCTTGAAGAGGTGATGATACGCATAGCAGACGAGTTCCGCGGCGCGCTTCGTGGCGGCGTAAGGGCTGACGGGGTTATCCACGGCGTCTGTTTCGGAGAAGGGAACTTTTTCGTTGTCGCCGTAAACGGAAGAGGAAGAGGCGAAGACGAATTTCTTTATTCCGCATTTCGCCGCGGCTTCGAGCAGGAGCGACGTGCCGACCACGTTGACGTCGCAGTAAAGCGGCGCCTGCGTGAGCGACGGGCGGACGCCGGCGCGCGCGGCGAGGTGGACTACGAGGTCGAAGCCGCCTTCGGAGAAAATTTTCGCGAGGATCGCCCTGTCGCGGATGTCGCCTTCGACGAGCGCATAGCGCGGATGTTTCAGGTGCGGGGCGACGTTCGCGCGTTTGATGCGCGGGTCGTAGTAGTCGTTGAAGTCGTCAAGGACCGTGACGCGGCATCCTTTTGCGAGGAGCCGGTCCACGAGGTGCGAGCCGATAAAGCCCGCTCCGCCTGTCACGAGAATGTTCTGCGGAAATTCCATGGCGTTCTTGCGAACGAAAAATGCGATACGGTTTTGCGGTATGTTTTACCTTAAATCGGGGCGAGACGCAAAGGATAAAATGCCGGGAAACAGACGGAGGCGCATGTCGGCTTTGAGGGTGTTTCCCGCGGTTACTTCGAGAACCTGAATTTGAGTATGTGCCACATCGCCGCGAGGCCGTCACGCCAGCCGATTTTCTTGCCTTCGGAATAGTCGCGGCCGTAATAGGAGATGGGGACTTCGTAGATGCGGCAGTGCAGGCGGGCGACTTTCGCGGTGAGTTCCGGCTCCACGCCGAAGCGCTTTGATTTTATGTCGATCTTCTTGAGGACATCCGCGCGGAAAATTTTGTAACATGTTTCCATGTCGGTAAGGTTGAGGTTGGTGAGCATGTTGGAAAACAGCGTCAGCAGTCTGTTTCCGACATAGTGCCAGAAGTACAGGACGCGGTGGGTTCCGCCGGCGAAGCGCGTTCCATACACGACATCGCCTTTGCCTTCAAGGATTGGCGCCATGAGGATCGGATATTCCCGCGGGTCGTACTCAAGGTCGGCGTCCTGAATGACGACGATGTCGCCCGTTACCTGCGCGAAGCCGGTCTTCAGCGCGGCGCCCTTGCCGGCGTTCTTTTCGTGCTTGATTACGCGGACCAGGGGGTGCTTGAAGGCGTCGAGAACTTCGCGCGTGCCGTCGGAAGAGCCGTCGTCGACAACGATAAGTTCATGGACCAGCCCGGTAGCCAGCACGCATTCAATCACCTTGAGAATCGTGTTCTTCTCGTTGTAGACCGGGATGACAACCGAGAGTCTTGGATTTTCTTTCATCCTCTGTAATCCCTCGTTATTTTGTGGAGGAGCCGTATTGCGGCGCGGGACGCTGGACGCCGGTTCTGGCCGCGGCCATGCGGCGGGCAAAGGCCAGCCGGGCCATTCGAATCTGCGCCGCCTGGTTCTGTAACATATACCAAGAGGAAATAAGGATCGCCGCGAATATCCAGCAAAGGTACTGGATGAACACTATCCTGAACACGAACTCGAAGGCGCTTTGTATCAGCATGTGCACCATGCCGCAGGTCAGCCCTATTGAAAGGATGCGGAGGCCGGGGCTCAGGTTCTGCCGCATCAGGCGGACAGCCACTTGGAAAATCCTGAAGAAAATCGCCAAAAAGGCCAGCAGGCCGAGCACTCCAATTTCGCACAGCGTCAGCAAATAAATATTGTGTGCTTCTGCAATCACGAGGGTTCCCCTGCGGTTCATGGAAATTTCTATGGGATAGGAGTTAAGGCCGTTGCCCACTATCGGATTTTGAAGCCATATATCCACGCCGGCCTTGAACATGGCGAGTCGTGCGAAGTTGGACCCCGCGGCTTCAATGCTCGTTCCGCCGAACCTCGTCGTAATCGTGTCCCAGAATTTGTACATGAGCCCCGCCCCAACGAAGCCGACGAGTATGATCATAAGCGCGATGCGCATTGCGTGCAGCCGCCGCACCCTCAGCACTATCAACGCTCCCGCCAGGCTGCACGATATAAGCATCGCAATCAGCCCGCCGCGCGAAACGGTCTTCAGCAGCAGCGCGATTCCAACGATGAACACCGCCCCCAGCAGCCAGGGAACCGCCCCGCCTCTCTTCGTTGACAGCATCAGCACCATAACCATCGGCAGAATCATGCCAATGAACATCGCCAGGCAGTTTGGATGGGTCAGCGTGCCGAAGGAACGTGTGTACAAGTGCAGGACGTACTGGTGGTAGAACGCCACAGCCGCCTCAAAGACGAGTGCGCTTATCATGAGAAACAAGGTTAACCGGATTTCCTTTTCCCCGCGGATAAAGTTGACCATCACCCAGAACACCAGCAATCCCTTCACAGCGTTAAACAACTCAAATATCCCATATGCATACGCCGGGTTTGGGAAACCCGCGGGCGGATAGGACAGCATGTTGGTAATGGACACAGCGGAGACGGTGATGTACGCGAGATAGGGCAAGAGGCCGGGAAATTTCCACCTTATTCTTAATTCGCTGACTTCCAGAAGCATGGCAGTTACAAGGATCAAGCCGAACAGGTCCGCGGCGGTAATGTAAAAGCCGCGCGCGCTGGGAACGCCGACAAAGTTGCGGTCCACGAGAAAATTGATGTCAACGGCCGGGTACACCAGCGTCGCCATGAAGCCGACAAAACACAGCCTTTTCAACACATCCGAACGAGAGACAACGACCCCGGCCATAACCGACAGCAAGAGCGCGCCGATAAATATGGGTACCTTGTTCTCCGCCAAGAACCCCTCACCTTGTGCCAGAAAAACCGGGATGTCGAGCATCATGTGTCGCTCACGGAAAGTTATAGGTTACGGTGACTGCGTTTTGACCGCAAGCAAAAATGTTTGCCTCAACCCGCCTAGCGGCGCCGGCCCTGATTCACGCCAGGAGCGCCCTCACGCGCTCTTCAACCGGCCTGAAATCAACGGGGCCGGACGTGTTCAAACATATATCGGCAAAGGCCGATGTCGGCCTGACGAATCTTTCGTACATGGGACGGACCGTTTCCAGATACTGCCTGATGATCGACTCGACAGTGCGTCCGCGCTCCTTCATGTCCCTCTGAAGCCTGCGGATAAAGCGGATGTCGTCGGCCACGTCCAGGTACACCTTATAGTCCATTTCCCGCCGGAGTTCAGTGGGATGGAATATCAGGATGCCTTCAACAATGACAAGCGGCTGCGGCTCCAGACGGCGAAGGGCGCCCTCACGCGTATGCGTAGGGAAGTCGTAAACAGGGACATCAACCGGCCGCCCGGCCTTCAGAGACTTCAGGTCCCTGACCAGTTCGCTCCATTCCAGCGCCTCCGGCCGGTCGAAGTTCACTTCCTCGCGCTTTTCGGCGGGAAGATGCGAAAGGTCTTTGTAGTACCAGTCCTGTCTTACAATCACAGACCGCCCGTCAAATCGCCTCGCCAGGTTTTCGGCCAACGTGCTTTTCCCCGAGCCGCTCGGCCCGGCGATGCCAACGACGCAACCGGGGCATCGGCGCCCGGCGGATAGTTGATCATAAGAGTTCGCTGACATCTTCAACCTTCGGCGGCCGCGCCGGTCACACGTAGGTCGGCGAGTAATACTTGGGGGCCCCGGTGCGGACGTCGTTCATTACGATTCCCATGATCTTTTCCGAATCAATCGAGGCCAGCACGTCCTCAACCATTTCGCGCGGGGTCATGCCGGCCCGCACGACGAGTATGACGCCGTCGACCTGGTTCGCGAGCACGTTAGGCTCGGAGGTCGCAAGCACTGGCGGCGAGTCGAGGATAATATACCTGTCCGGGTAGCGCGACTTCACCTCTCTTACGAGGTGGCGCATCCTGTCGCTGCTGAGCAGTTCGGTGGAGTTTGCCGGGACCTTTCCGGCCTGCAGAAGAGTCAGTTTCTCGAATTCCGTCTTCACGAGCAGTTGCTTCAGGTCGATGTCGTGCTCCAGGTACTCGGAGAGGCCGGGTTTGGGCTGCATGCCAAAAAAGTTATGCAGATCCGGACGCCTGAGGTCCGCGTCGATGAGGAGCACATATTCGCCTATCATCTGCGAGATCGCCACGGCAAGGTTCGCGGCCACGGTGGATTTCCCTTCGCCTGCAAGCGCGCTCGTAACAAGTATGGTGCGGACCCTTTCTCCATCGGGTGTTTGCATGTTCAGGCGGAGTTTGCGTATCTGCTCGGTGGCGATGCTTCGGAAGCGGATGTCCTTTACGTAATTCTTGTCGAACAGCATGCCGCTTTCCAGGTCGGCCTCCACGGCGCGCTTGGTGCGGAAGAAGAGGTTCTCCGGGGTGTGGAACCTTCCGATGTCGAGAGCCGGGATGGACGCCAGCACCGGGCGGTCAAGGACCCTGCGAAGGTCGGTAGGCCGCTTGATGGTGTGGTCGGCCATTTCGGCCAAGAGCATAAGCCCTCCGCCTATCGCAAGGCCGCCCACAACGGCCAGCAGCATTATGATGGTGAACTTCGGCGAACTGTAAGCGAGCGGCAATTCGGCGGGATAACGCCGGATGTTGCCGTTCTCGTGGGTTTGAGTCCAGAGGCTTAACGCCCCCTGGGCGGTTTCAAACAAAGTCTGCGCCCTTGAAGACGCGTCTTCGTTGTCCTTCTCTCTGGCGCGCAAATCATTAAGGGTGGTTTGTGTTCTTTGCGCCTCGGTTATCCTGTCATTCAGCTCGGTCTGCTCCCTCTGGAGGCTGTCAAGTTGTTCAGTGTTCCGCTTGACCGCCGCCTCGAGCGAGACGATGGTCTTCGCCACGGTAATCCAGTCGGGGTTGACATCCGCCGGGAGCCCATTGGGGAAATTTTCATCGATCATCCGCTTCAGCGCGGCATTTTGTTCTTCGGGATTTTCCGGAGTTGCTCCTGCTCCAGGGGCGGCGCCCTCGCCGGGTTCAGGGACCTTCCAACCTGTCAATATGGCAAGGTGCTGATATTCTTTAATATTGGCGAGATTGCTGCGCCACGTCCTTTGGTCCTTGTCGATCGCAGCCTTAATCGCTGTGGCTTCATCCTCCAAAGCCTGCTTCTGCTTCTTCATATCATCGATTTCACCCATGGGTTTGGCGGTCGGGTCGTCCGGCTTCTTCTTGGCTTCCTCGTCCAGCTTTCTGCCGATGTCCGCTATCTCCGCCTGCTTTCCCAGGTATAGTTTGCTGTTGTCATCGGCGCGCTTGTTAAGCGCTTCCTGCACCGCAAGCAATCTGGGCAACTCGACGCGCATCTCCATTATTTTCTTGTCTTGTTCCTTGGCTCTCTCGCGCAAGCCCGGAAGCGCCGCCCGCATCTTCCTTGAGGTGAGATCATCCAGGTTTTTCTTGAGATAATCCTCGTACTCCTTGACTATGGCGCTGTAAAGCTTTTCCTCAGTTTCGTTGCCGGCGGCGGGCGCGGCCTCAGCCGGTTTCTTGGTGCGATCCACGGTGGTCAGCATTATTCTCTCCATTCCCATCGAATCCGCGTCCTCCTTGACTTTCTGCATGAGTTCCTGTACGTCGCGAGAAAGATTTTCACGATGCTGGTACATGATGGCCAGTTGCGTCGGGTCCCAGCCCTTCTTCGCGGCATCGTTCAATAACTTGCGGATATCGTCCCGCGTGCCCTCAAGAGCCTTCCTGGCGGCATCGGCCTTGGAGCTGTAAACGTCCTTCGAGGAGCGGATTGGTTCAACGGTGCGCGTCTCCGCATCTTCGACCAGTTTGCCGATTTCATCGGCTACGTTCCGGGCGGTAACGGGGTCGGTTGCGGTATAAGTGATAACGATGGCCGGGCGGTCTTCGCGCGGCGCAATCTCCAGATAGCTCTGTGCATCTTCATACTGCTCTGTGATGCCGGGGTCCTTGCCGAATTCTATCCCGAACAGGAAACTTTTAACGCGGCCCGCGAGGCTTAACGGGCGGCTTCTGTCGATAAGCCCCTGTTTCTCGAACACTTGCTGCAGTTGGGACTGCCGGGTAACGTCCGTTATCAACATTCGCGCGTGGTCCTTGAATATGACCAGATAAGGGACCGACACGTCGCGGTTGAGATTTTCAACGGGGTATTGCGGGCGCTCAAAGTATATGATGGCGGTTGAAGTGTACATCTTCGGCAGCAGCCGGCAGATTACCCCGCCCACCAGGATGGCAACCATCAGCGGAATAAGGACGAACCATTTCCTGCGCCACAGCATGCGCGCTATGTCCCCAAGTTCGAGGTTCTTTTTCGTCTCGCCCTGTAACTGGGGTATTCCCATGTCGAGCATATTCATTGTTACTTCTCCGCAAGCCTGCTTACCGAACGAACACTTTCAATAACAAGGTGCCATATTCCCAGCCGGATATACCATCCGGCTCCGATACTACTTATTATATATCGGCATACATATTAGTTAAACGTATGATATCGCGTTCTGGCTTGCGCAAACGCATTATTATCTGTCGTGTTGAGGCATCATGGCCGTCGCGTAAGGTCCATAATGTCTATGCTGAATACTATACTGTTCTGCTTGATGCTCCCTCCGCCGCCCCCGCCTTTCGATGTTTGGCTTGCGCCCGAGTATACAACGCTAAAAAAGGTGCGCCGGTCTATCTTATAGTTCAAACGCAAATATAATGCCGTTGTAGTGGTGGTAGTGCTGCCTGTGCCGGCACTGCCAGGGATCTTGCTTGACGAACGAGACAGCGTACCGTCCACAACAAGATCGGGAGTTAATTGGTACGAATACGCTATGCTCCCAAATGTGGTGCTGAAGCCCGTGGTGTATCCGGTGTTAAAGGTCCGGCGCAGTTCGGCCATGATACTGCTGCGAACATAACGCCGCGTCAACAGGAAATCGTAAATCGATGCCGTATTTATATTGCCGCCGTTAGTCTGGTTCGAGTTCCCGATTCCCTTGGCGAAAGCCTCGCCGACCATAGCGGTCAACTGAGTGTTCGGATCTATCGTGTATACGCCGCCAACTTGTATCTGGGCGAGTCGGGTGCCGGTTATCGTATTGGATGCAAAGGCCTTGGTCTGGTCGTCAATGACGTTCACGTTTACCTTGCTGCGGAACACCCGCGTCAAATCCCTGTACCATGTCAAAGCCGCAGTGTTTGTATTGCTATCGGTTATCTTATTGCCGAAGGATCTGAACCCGTGCGTCACGGCAAAGTTGAGGTCGTCCCGGCTGCTCAACTTATACCTCACGCCGCCCCGCACGCTCCAATCGTCGGTGTTGTCAAAGACCTTGGAACTATATCGGCTCAATTTCGTCGTGCCGCCGAACGTCAGCGTGGTTCTTCGCGTCAGGTCATGTGTCACGCTTGCGCCGACTTCATTATTAACGAGACTGGATGGAATGTTGCGGGTAACCAGCTCCGTGATTATTCCGGCGTCCGTAAGCACCTGTTCGAAATTCGCGGTCTGCGTTGTGACTTGTGGCGAGTATGACAGCGTGTCGTAGAAATCAACGGACGTTCTGCGCGAAAAAACGTAGTGCCCGGAGAGCCCGCCGGTATATGTGTCGCGGTTCTGGATGCTCATCTTCAGAAAGTTTCGAGTGGAAAAACTGAAGTTGGCGACAATGGACTGCTGCGCGTTGGCCTTGGTAAGGGAGACTGACGGCGACACCGTCCATATATTGTCGGGGAAGGGATTGGTGGAGGAACTGTTTATGTTGTCGCTGTATTGCCAGGAGCCGCTTATGTCTCCCTGGAACCTGAAGCGAGGGTATGCGGTACTGCTGCAGAGCAGGGCCGCAAGCACTCCTGCGAGAAACAGGGCACGCACTACAACTCCTCGCTTTCCCATAAGGCTTCCGTATTACAGGCGAACCGGGGCGAACGCGTTCCGCGTCAGGCGGACAATTCAGTCGGACACCACCACGGTGTCATTGGGGTGCAGCATGATGTCGTCGTACTTGGTCCTGCCCGGACGCTTTGCGTAGTCCGTATAGTTGAAGGTCATCCGTATCTCGCGGTCGCCTTCGCGCCTGATGATCTGTATGCGCTTCCTGTCCGCGAATTCCGTAAACCATCCCGCGCGGACTATCGCCTGTACGACGGTAATCGGCTGGTCCAGCGGATAGGCGCCTGGGTTTTTCACCTCGCCCGCCACGTAATAGACGCTGCTTACGCTATTGAGGACGAGAACGGAAACCCGGATCCCGCTGTATAGTTTGTTCTTGTCAACAATCTGCTTCCGCAGCATCTCGGCAACTTCCGAGGCGGTCTTGCCGGCGGCCACCACGTTGCCGGTTACGTCGTTAAAGAGATAGTCTACCGTGCCGTCCGGCAGGACCCTCACGTTTCGCACGAGGTCCCTCTCCGCGGTGGGCGTGCCGACTTCGGTCTCACCCGTTATCGATATTTCCAGCACGTCGCTCACGCCTATCTTGTACGATTCCGGAGTATATAAGTCGTACCTCTGCGTAACACGCTCCGTGTACGTGGGGCCGCGGTCAAACCACGACTCCGCCTCGTAACACGACGTCGCCAAGACCGGCAAAATCGCTATCAGTAGAACGGCTGATGTCTTCATTTGCGCTCTCCCACAAACATAAAGGAACCAGCCACACAGTGGCCTGAGAACAAGACGTGTCAATTTATCACACACCCGCCATGCCGGAGCGTCGCGGGAAAACCGTTACGCGGAAGCCGCCGCCGTGAGGGACAAATTTCTGAATTGCGCCCGCAGTCTTTACCCTGAAGCGCCGTTAATACCATAATTAATAAATTGATGCAAATGGATTTTGTTCTCTCCTTCGGCGGGCACGAAGACTGCTTCGCACAACTGAACATCGGACAAAATATTTTGCGCCTTTAGACCATACGGCGCTGCCGCCCGTTTGGCTTATAAGGCGCCAACTTTGCTTAAAGAATCGGCTTCGCCCTTCCGATAACGATTGCAGCATATTAAATCGAACATTCACACCACCTGGCAGCGCAGGTGACAGGGGGCGCAGAAGAGTGGTCTGAACGGACCAGGGCGAAATCCTAATATCTTTTTCAATGGTGTGACATGGAAAACTCGAACACAAACGGCAACAGAACATCCGCGGAAATCAGCAAGGCTCGCGAAGTCGCCGAACTGTCCAAAAAGGCCAACGAGTTGCTCAAGGCGGGCAACATCCAGGAAGCGAAAAACACCTTCCTCGAGGCATACCGCATCGACGCCACCAACCCTTACGTCCTCGTGGGACTGGGCGACATCTGCCGCAAGGAAAAACAATACCGCCAGGCAATCACCTACTACGAAAGAGTCGTCGAACGCGAGTCCTACAACGTCTTCGCGCTCCGCGGCATCGGCATCGCCTACCGCGGACTGGAGCAATATGAAAAGGCCATCGAATACTGGAATCGCTACATCGAACTGAACGAAGACGATTACCTTGTCCTCACGCGCCTGGGCGACTCGTCCAAGAAACTCAACAAGTTCCAGGACGCCGAAAAATTCTACCTCAAGGCCCTCGAAGTCTCCAAGGGCGACAAGTACATCTACCTCGGCCTCGGCGACCTCTACTACAAAATGGACGAGACCGACAAGGCCATCGAATACTGCAACAAACTCCTCGAGATAGACGACAACTTCATCAACATAATCACGATGGTCGGCAACCTCTACCGCCGCAAACGCGAATTCGCCAACGCCCTGCCCTATTACAAGAAGGCGCTCGACAAGGACACGAAAAACATCTACGCCATGTTCGGCATCGGCGACTGCCTGCGCGGCGCCGGCGACATCAACGGCGCAATCGAGTGGTGGGAAAAAATCATCGCACTCGACGCCAAAAACCTCAACACCCTCACGCGCCTTGGCGACGCATACCTCAAGACCGAAAACGTCAAGAAGGCCAAAGAATATTACCAGCGCGCGCTCCAAATCACCGACCACAAGTACGCGCTCATGGGCATCGCCAAAATCCACCGCCTCGAGGGCGAATACGACGAGGCCGTTGCAATCTACAAGCAACTCCTCGGCCGCGAGAAGATGAAAGAAGACCGCGTCCTGAAAGAACTGTACGAAACCAAGCAGGAACAGAAAAAACTCGCCGGCGCCAACAACAACTCATAACCCTCGCGCAAAAGTCACAACGCCGCCATGCGACAAGCATCGCGGCGTTTTTCTTTGCCCCAACACGCCCCGCCGCGATGTGCTGTTATGCGCATGTAAAAGGGGCCGCAATCCCGGAGCGCAGCCGAAGGGGTCAGACAAGAGGGTCAGGTACGATTACGGAGCGCAGCCCCCGATATTTATGCGCCTTTGGCGCATTCCTTATTATCATTACAAATGAAAGATCGGAGCCAGCTCGTAGATTGTACCTGACCCACCTGTCCCGACATTCCACATTAATCATAAAGGAAGGTCGGGACATTGTCTGACCCTGGCAATGCCGGACAATTTACGGAACGCCTCCGAGGGGGTCAGACGCCAAAGAGGACCCCGACCTTATCGGGGGACGGGAGGGGTCTGACCCCCGATCCCGAAGGGTCGCCCACCTCGTAGAATGGACCCGGTCCACAAACTCAGATCGACCCGGCTCGTAGAATACGCGTTTGCCCCCATTCCGTTCCGAAACAGCGCGCCTTTTTGTGAGACTTTCCGGGATTTTTGGCACAAATGTGGCACAAAGTCCCTGATTGTCTCACTTTCGCGTATTTTCATTACCCCTTGTCGCAACAGTACTTGCAACTTTCCGTCCCGGAAAGTCCCGGGATTCTCACCCCTCTCATATGCCACACCAGAATACAGGGGCTTGCCCGCCATCCAAAGGAGGGTGAACCTCAGGCGGGGCACAGAGAAAACATTTCTTGTTTTTCGTTTGCTTCATATTCGGCGGATCGCCCCGAAACCCGCGCCCGGCGCGGGAATAAATTGTACCTGGTACAATTATTTTCCCCTTTTCCGCCTTCAACCGTCCTTCGGCCTGACACCTCATTCCATGCATAGTACACAGAAATATGTGTATTATACCCTGTCAAAATGCGTTCGTCAAGTACTTTTTGAAAAATTTCGCAAAAAACCGGGAAGAAAAACCATAGGCTTTGCGCCTACAGTTTGGAAACACGCCGATTATTAGAATGCCCGTCCGTGGAATGACCTTGACTTATGGCAAAATACAGTGTATACTTCTCGTAGCGTAAAATAGCCTTATTTAGGCGCGGTAAAAGGCAGTAAAGAGAGAGATGTATGGAGTATGCAAGTGCTGGTCTGGTGCGGTCGTAAAAAAAGCGTATGTCAAAATTGGTTCCAAGTCGCGGATAGCAATACTTCGAGCGACATAGCCGGAGTGCATCCTGAGCAATCGGGGTGCGCGCCGGCTTTTTTGTTTGCATAAACGTTATTACCTTTTTCATCTGGTCCTTTTTTAATGGAGGTGGATTATGAAACGGGACAAGCAAAAGGGAGAATGGCCTATGAAGTGCGGAGCATTATTGGTTCTTCTCTTTATCTTGGCCAGTCCCCGGGCGGCGGTTTGCACCGAATGGGTCGTGGAGAACCTGACTCAGATTACTTACGGTTCGCAGGAGCAGCACGGCGTGTTTAACCAAGACGGGACCCGGATAGCCTACCGCCAGCTAAACTCGTGGTACTGGGCGGACTGCGACATCTGGACCATTGACCCGTACGGGTCCGACGCGTTCCAGGTGACCAGCAGCGGTAACGGTGAGTTCGATCCCGCGTTCCATCCCGACGGGCGAATATCCTATGTGCGTGAAAACGGGAGCAACGACTACGACATCTGGATCGCCAATGCAAACGGAACTAACCCCCATCTGTTGATCGATGGCCCGCTACGCCAGCAAGCACACGACTGGAAGCCCGACGGGCTGAAGATCGCCTACACGAAAGAGTACAGCGGCAACGTAGATGAAATCTGGCTCGCCAACGCGGACGGGTCCGGCGAGACCCGCATCACCGATCATAATGTGGACGGTCCCCACCAGTGGGGGCCAGTTTACTCTTGGTCGGGAAGCAAAATAGCCTACGGAAACGGGTTCACTACCTCCACATCCATTGCCAATGTGTGGATAATGAACAACGATGGAAGTAACAAACAGCAGGTTACATTCGGGAATACCGTAAGCGCGCCGCAGTTCTGGTGGCCTGGAGACACGGCAATCAGCTACATAAGGAAAGGAACAAGCGGCCGAAGTGAACTCTGGCTTCACTACTTGTCAACAGGGATCGAAGAATGCTTGTTGGCGTCAAACTTTGACGTTGAGGGGGCCGACCTCTCGCCCGACGGCAGAACCCTCGTACTGCAAATCACGTCCGAAACCGGCTGTCACATATGGACAGGGAGCCTTTCCGAAGTGTCAGCCGTGCCGGAGCCGGGGACGGCGGCACTGATTGTCCCGGCGCTTCTGGGCTTTGCGGGAATCGCTTTCAGGAAAATGCGGAAGGGCTAAACCTCACCCAGCCTGAGGCTGGCAAGCACAGAGGACACGGAGACTTGCCCGCCTCAGGCGGGACACAGAGAAAAATATATGTGTTGCAAAGCAAACAGGGCGCACAAATGTGCGCCCTGTTTTTTTATGCGCTTGGGTTGGTCAGGAACGGGGGTCAGACAAAGTCCCGACCTTCCTTTATGATTAATGCGGAATGTCGGGACGGGTGGGTCAGGTACAATCTACGAGCTGGCCCCGATCTTTCATCTGAATGAAGTATAAGGAATGCGCCAAAGGCGCATAAATATCGGGGCCTTCGCTCCGTAATCGTACCTGACCCCTTTGTCTGACCCCCTCGCTTCGGAACATATCGCAAATATGCGCCCTATTTCAACTACTTCCTTGACTATTGACAAAAATGTGGTATACTTGTATATGTGATAGTGGCTAATCGCGGCGTATACATGCCCCTCCGGGGCATTTATTGGGTTCAAATGGTTAATTATTGCCGGATAACATAACTGAATGCAAGGCAATAAAAACAATAACAAGGGGACAGACCTCACCCGCC
>Ga0315284_10000839_pt1 | contig 42014 bp, 22 predicted proteins | sample YL17G09_16_MG_FD_203696 | JGI IMG/M metagenome (GOLD analysis project Ga0315284, IMG submission 203696) | Sediment microbial communities from Yellowstone Lake, YNP, Wyoming, USA - YL17G09_16 | ecosystem: Environmental > Aquatic > Freshwater > Lake > Sediment | place: USA: Wyoming | collected...
AGAACGGCTTCCTACTCAATGACTTCCGGGTATTTTAACTATTCCAGCGTGAATGTCGTATTCTGCTCCGAGATCAGTCATATGTATGGGGGAGATACGTTTCGTTGTGTGACAGCTGCGAGAAGCCTGGCCGGTCTTGGGGATTCCCCAGCAGAGTGCCTAGGCCTGCGGCTGGGCCAGTCTCTGAGAATTCCTCAACAGCGCTATCTCACGATTCTCCCCGGGAGAATGTACGGGTAGTACCTTCTCAGCACCTTGGTGCCGACGAACCTGTGCATTCTCCTGAGTCTCAGGTAGAGCCTCCAGGTCGAGGCGTCACTGTCGTAGTAGCGCTTGACCTCTGCAGGAGTGAGAGGCACCATATGCTCCATGGCCGCCTCATTTCTGAAGAACTCGTTGGTTACATCGATAAGTCCTGGCACTAGGTCGCTTCGCTGCTCCTTCAGGAAGTTCGCAACTAGGTCAAGGCATACTCGGCGTAGGTCGTAGTATCTATCAAGTATGTCTTGTAGGTAGAACCTCTTGAGAACCCATCTCATCAGAGGAGGAGTCGGCTTCAGGAAGAGGAGCGCATCAAGCAGTTCCTTTCCATTCTCCCGCATCAGGGGGGTGCTGGTGTCGAGGTACTCCAGCCTCGTGTCGCGGCCAATGCTGGGGTTGTTTGGGTTTATTTCCTGCACTGACCAGTTGGACACTTGTCCATCGATGGCTACCTCGAGCTTGCCTCTATGTTTGTTGTTGAACTTCCAGACCTTGTTCAGTTCCCTGAGCACGTGGCGAACAAGTGAGAAGCATTCCTCATTTGAAACCTTGTGAATCACCTTGTTGCCGATGGCGTCTGGGGGCTGTTTCTTCTGATAAAGGTAAAGGACAATCCTCCCACTATCTGTAACAATATGCGTCGCCCCATACTCAGGTATTTGCAGTCCAATCTTCATGAGCTGCTCGTTGTATCTCTCATATAGGCTCTCGTAGCTCTCGACCTGTGCTATCGTGTCGAACAGAGGCATTCTCTTGAACGCGATGTCGGCTTGTTCTTCTTGCAGAATCTCGAACACTGTGCTGATCTCGCCGTAACCCAATACCTTCGCAGGCATGGACGACTCCTCAGGTCTAGACGGGTCGAGTTGCTCCTCAAACGCCTTCAGCAGATCGTCATCAACAACTATTGTCACTCAATATACCTCCTATGCTACAAGTGCTCTCGCGAGTTCAAGATACTTGGGGTTGTTCCCTGCCCACGAATACGCCCTGTTAAGGCTCCTAAGCATGTATGATATCTCCGCATCAGTAATGGTCAAAGGCGGCAGATACTGCAGTACTGATTTGTCATTGTCAGCATATACTGCAAACAGTCCATTGTTGTAGCAGGCTATGCTCATGAGCGGCCCGTATCCCATGTCATTCATCTTAAGACCGATGAACAGACCGAGCTGTCGCACCTCCGTGAGGATATCTGAATACTGCTCACGGAGTTCGTCAAGTCCGTTCGCAACTTTGGCTGCCGAGATGTTGACGCGGCTGAGGAACTCTTTCGAAGAGGAGATATCAAGAACTCTCTCCGCAACAGGACACCCAAGCTCGGCTCCTCCAAAGGTTGACACGTGTATGAATGGATTCTCATGCATGAATGAGTCCAGTTCCTCTCGATAGCAGGTCGCTGACATTGGATAGAGGCCTCCAGAGAGTCCCTTGCCAATCGTGAAGATGTCAGGGGTGATGCCGTAGTGCTGGAACGCCCACAGCTTCCCTGTTCTTCCTAAACCTGTTTGTATCTCATCTAGTATCAGGAGGACGCCCTTCCTGTCACATACCTCCCTCACTGCCCTATAGAATCCATCAGAAGGAATGGGCATGCCAAGGGTTGCTGGGATCGTCTCGAATAGCACTGCGGCAGTCTGCTCATCAATCACCTTGGAAACCGCTTCAGTATCACCAAATGGCACTTCGACGAAACCAGGGGCCAGAGGCTCGAATGGCCTCTTGAAGTGGTCTGCTCCAGCGGCAAGTGCAAGTCCGGTGTGCCCGTGATATCCTCCAGATGCATAGACGATCTTCTGTCGCCCTGTCTGGGCCCGCGCGAGCTTGATGGCGAAGTCAACTGCTTCTCCGCCACTCACGCCAAACACAACTCGACTCAGACCTGGCGGGTTCACTCTGGCAAGCTTCTTGCCAAGTCTCGCTCTTTGCTCACTGATTAGGTGATGGTTCCCAATGTCGAGTTCTTTCAGGGCATCTATCATTACCCGGATCAGTACTGGATTACGGTGCCCTAGGTTGAACACTCCTCCATTGCAGTGACAGTTGAGAAGCCTGTTCTTGCCGGATACGTCATACATCCATGAGCCTCTTCGCTTGCCCATGACAAAGTCAAGGTCGACCGCCGTATAGAAGTCCACCTTGCCTGATGACACATGAGAACCAAAGCTCCTGACAATGCTCTTCTTCGAATCCTTACCCACAAAAGACATTGCTGCCGGCTCCCGAAAACCCCACATCACTGCTCTGCAGATGAGGAGATGTGTGCTGTTCAGACAGACCTAGAATGAAAGTCCTCTTATCTTATGAACGTGGTCCCACCCTTTTCTGTGATGACCGTTTCTTTCCGGGACGACTTGTTTTGTGTTCGCACTCGTGACAACCGGTCTTCAGTTATAGCTCGGGAAGTGCAGACTCCAGCACTTTTCGGGTTACCACTAAGAACTATGCGTATTATTAGGTGCCCGCATAAGAGTATCCCAACTTATTAACACAGGGTAACATCCATTGAGCCATTAATCCCGTAATAGACAGTGATGTTGCCTTCTCGCAGCCAAGACAAGAGCATAAGTCGTCTTGCGTTGCGGTCTTCTCAGTACATCGCCAAAGGTGCGACGGATGCGAGGCGAGGAATTGCTGGATAGGAATCACAAGAAACACCCCTGTGCAGAATCCAAGAGGAATAACCAAGGCGATCTCAACGGTCTGCTCATGTTCCTCAGTAACTTGGGCGTCATTATCTGAAGCTTCAGTCCCGGCACAACCCGGTCCTTAGTTTCTGCTTTGGTCTCTGGGGAGGGTCAGCCGTTGGGTCCCTAGGCCGGGTCCCGGGACTCCTGAGCTTCACAAATCCACATCGTTGATTCCATGACCATTTGCGTACGAAGATCAGCATTGCCCTAAGCCATGGATGGTGGCAGAGTGTATCCCCGGCTCAAAAGGCGGTTGGACACTCTGCCTGTTTACAGCCTGGTTGTTCCTTTAGAAGAGCCATGGCTCATTCGGAGGATCAGCTGGGAACAGACACTGCCAAGGTTCGTTTGGCGGGTCTGCAGGAAATGCTTGTGTTGTCTTCATGGTGTTTGTTCACCGGAAGCATACTGTTGGTGAGGCTCAATGCACTCCTGAAGCAAGACCTAGGCAGTCCACGACTGTCTGAATGAAGTAATCTGCCAATCAATGGCCTCAGTTTCGTGGGAGTTCAAAAGGAGCGATACGACGAGCTCGTCAGAGGTGGTTCTCCGTCTGTCCTCATGATTCACGGCTTGCTCGTCACCATGGTCCCTACTGCGCATCTATGTGGAGCGCAATGACTGCACGACCCAAAGCTTGACACAAATGGAGAGCTAGCACGCCTGCTAGAACAGGATTGAGAGACATGTCAGCGCCCCCTCACACTTCTCGAACTCGCTGATGTCCAGACGTATCACCTCGTAACCTGCTTCACTGATCATCTCTGCAGTCCGGTCGAATCCTGCAGGCATGATTACGACATTTCCTATGGTGAGAGTGTTGGCCGCGTACCCCTCGTTGTCATCGACAATCAGCAACTCGTACCCTTCAAGTGCAGGGTGGTCTGCATAGCTCTTCCTGCAGACCATTGTCTTGCCGCCCAAGTAGGTGACATGACTCTTGAGATGCACAATGTACGGGTCCCTGATTGCATCGACTTGAACCTCGAGCCAGTCACTCATCTGGAAGACGCCGTCAACACTCGTCCGCTGTGAAACCCCGCTGATGAGTTTGTCAGGAAGATGAATCACGTCGCCCCCTTCTAGGGTACCGGGCTCGCTCACCCTGCGAACAGGAAGATACTGACTGAGGAGGGACTCAACTGTGTCCTCTTCCCCTTGTCTGCTCTTCGCCGCCATCCTTGCGATCAGGGCCCTGCTGTTGTGTATGACGGCAGTGTCCTCAACGAAGCACGAGTCGGGGTAAGCATTCTCAGCTTTCATTGTGAGCAGCTCAAGACCGAGCTCCTTGAGTGTCGTGCAGTAGGCACGATGTTGCTCCTTGGCTTTCTTCGCACTCGCAGTGCTGTGCAATGGATGAGAAGAGATACATCGTGGGAAGCTGCGGCTTGGAGGGCGCACAATTGCTCTCTTGGGTGCCATGGCGAAGGCGACCCTCGAATGAACCTAATCAGCCTATCGCACACTTTCGCAGAAGAATGACCTATTTGCACACGCTTCTGAGATGCGTTCTGTTGGAACACGTGTTCCAATGAATCTTGGACTGAAACGAGAAGAGCAACTGTAATAGGTGCGACCGATTCTGGGAGCTTCGATGAACACGAAGAGGCTTCTCTGGTGGTTGCTAGCCGGCACAAGAGGAGGCTCCAACAGGGCTAGAATCATCAGCACTCTCCATGAGAGGCCCTTCAACGCACATCAGTTAGCCCAGCATCTGGATCTGGACTACAAGACCATAAGGCATCACCTCGATCTTCTTGTCGAGCATGGCATAGTCGCATCCCAGGGTGAGGGCTATGGCACTGTATACCTCTTGACTGAAGAGATGGAGAATGCCTATGATCAGTTCAGTGAGATATGGCAGAAAATGGAACGAGGTTCATCAAAGGTGTTGCTCAAAGGAGAAGTGGGAATGAATGAGTAAAGGACGGGTCTTGGCACTGTACATATTGTCTGTTTTCGCATTGGGCTTGCTGGGTCTCTTGCTGTCGACACTGTTTCCGCCTCCCGGTACCCCTCCTCCTTCCCTACCGCCAGACCCTGTTGGAGACCTATACATGAGGATGGAAGTCATAGTATCATTGGTCAACACAGGAATGATCTTGCCGCTCCTGTTCAGCTACGTGAAACTGTACCGTGAGATTGGGTCGAGGTTTACTCTAGCGCTGATACTTCTGATGCTCGTTCTGCTACTAGACACACTCACCTCAAATCCTGTCCTACACACTCTGTTCGGTTTCCGGGCATACGGCATAGGCCCGTTTGGGCTGATTCCTGATCTGTTCACCACGGCCGCGCTAATGGTCCTGGTCTACCTCAACCTAGAGTGAGCCTCTCTGAATCAGCGAGTCGGGTCAGATTTGGGTGTGATTCCGGCATAACAGCATATGCTCCCGTGATTCTGACTGCTTTAGAGTCAAGACAAGGGTGCGTCATGCATGGCAGTCGGAATACAGGACGGATCCCATCAATCTAGTGTCACTACCGGCCTTTTCAGTAGATCCAGTATCAAAGACTATGCAATGGTGCTGTCGGCGTTCGGCATCGTGGTAGCACTCCACTATCTGTTTCTGGGCAACGCATCGTTCGGCTTTGGTCCTGGCGGCCCACCCGGAGGCAGGCTGCCTGCTCAATTCCCGGGTGGAAACCCCCAGTTGCAGCTGCCAAGCACCTTCGGCAGTTATTGGCCAATCTGGGGAATACTCACGATTCCCACTTTTGGTGAAGCCGCACTAGCTCTCAGCGTTCTTCTGGTGATCTCGCTAGCCGTGGCTGCTCTTCACAGGCATAGACATGGATCGATGTCTTTCCCCTTGGTGACTCTTGTTGGTGTTATCGCTATTGTTTTGACGAATCTGATTCATGGGTGGTACACTGGTTTAGTGACGCCGATTGGTGGAGCCTCCGAGTTGTTCGTGGATGTACCCAAAGTGATTTCGCCAATCGATTTCATATCTCGATATGCGAGCCTTCAGCCCACTCTGTCAGTTCATGCGAGTACCCAGCCCCCGGGGGCAGTTCTGACCATATACTTCCTCAATCTGCTGTTTGGCTCGGCAGACATGATCGCCTTGGGTCTGGCAGTGGTTGCGGGCCTGGGTTCTGCGTTCTTCATCAGAGGGATCTTCACTAAGCTATTTGACTCAGAAACGGCGAAATACGTCGTACTTCTGTACCTCCTGCTGCCCGCAGTGCAGGTCTACTATCTCGCGAACATCTATGCCATTGTGGCCACGATTGCGTTCGGGGCTTTGTACTTCTATCTGCATACCAACAGAGCAATCAGCTACGCGGGAACCCTTACGTGCTTGTTTCTTGGGACCTTCATCTCGTTCCTCTTTGTCATTATTCCTCTGATGCTTCTCCTCTATGAGCTTCTACGCTCCTTCCATCAGGGAAGCATGGGCGGGATGAAGGAGTCAGTTCTCCGGTTTGGGGCTTCGCTCCAGAAGCTGATCGTTGTAGGGGTAGGCCTCGTGCTCATATACGGACTGCTTTGGTTTGTGCTTGGATTCAACTACATCAGCGCGTTCCTATACTCAAGCAGTCTCGAGAACCCGAACGGATTCATGCTCTTCTCCAATCCGGCACAATACATTTCCACAAGGTTGGAGAACGTCATGGACATCTTGGTCTTCTTCGGTCCTGTTCTTGTGGCACTTTCGTACAGGGGGTTCCAGTACTTGAGGGCTGATGCCGATGAAACAGGTGGTGGTTTCAGAAAGCACTTTCTCGTGATTGCCGCGCTGGTCGCTCTAGGTCTACTCTTCCTAGCAGGTGCTCCCAAGAAGGGAGAAACAGCAAGGATCTGTGTGTTCATCCTCCCATTCCTGATAATCCCGGCGATTGAGAAGATCAGACGAGATGGATTCTCCGAACGTGACAAGCTATTGCTGCTCCTCATCGTCTTCACACAGGCGGTGGTGATTCAGCTAGTCGGATTCTACGTCTGGTAGATACCGTTCATTGTAAGTTGGACAAAGTTGGACACAGGAGTCTTTGTCCTCCCAGAAGCGGCACTGGGGTGTACTCCTTAAGGCTGGAATGTGTCGAGTCAGCCTCAAAGAGATGTCCGGTTCGAGCTGTTTAAGCCCCTACTCGAAAATGTCCAAGATTGTCCAACATCTACGCAGCTGTTGCATACCCTCTTGCGCGTTCCCGTGCGCGGTCGCCCTCAGCCTGAAACGACACTACCCTTGGGTCATGTGGTCGTGAATGCATCTGGCAAACCTGTCAAAGTCATCAAGGTTGTTTGTCAAGATGTCATGAATTGTGAAGCTGTCAAGATCCATGTAGAGATGGACAATCCTGTTCCTGAAACCTGCCATTAGTGTAAGGTTGTTAGCGAACTCCGCCGGGATCACGTCATGGTTCGCGAGGATGCCGAACACGTCAGAGTATCTACTAGGCTTCTCCCACGCTTCGCTGGCAATGATGTGGTTGCCCATGTCGAGACAGGCTTGAATCGCTTCTAGGAGGTAGTACTTGACTGCGCCAAGCTTCACCGGATCCTTGAGTAGGGCTTCCCTCCTGATTGAGGCAAGTCGACGGAGAACTGAGAGACTCTCACCCAGTCTAGCCAGTCGAGCATTCAAGAGTTCCACATCGATCAAAGCCTGCCGGTCTCCTCAAGTCTGCGATGCAGATACCGGTAGTATGTATCAAGAGCTGGCTTGAAGTCAAGATACTCAGTCACAGCGTCAGTTTCGAAACGTATTCGGGCTCTCTCATTCTTGCAGAGAATCATGACTCCCTTGGCTACTGCGCTGTAACGCAGTTCCGGCGGAGCCCCATTCAGAATCCTAATGTCAGCTTCTATGTTCTCAACTAGCCCGCCAATCTTACTAGTTAGCCTGAAGACCAGCTCCGTGTACTGATTGACTGGGGTTTCCTCAGAAACCACGAGTCCTAGGTCCAAGTCGCTCAGTGGCGTGGCCTCTCCCCTTGGATACGAACCGAACGCATAACAAAGGACTATGCTCTCTTCTTCTGCCAGAACCTGTCCGATTCTGCTCATGAGGTCGTTGAAAGGTAGTACGTCACGACGAATAGTCATCTTGGCTTAGCACGCTCTTGCCTGTCCTGTCCATCTAATCATGATGTTCTCTGATAAACAACTCGATGACTGGCGATTCCCTCTGCTGGCCTTCTTGATCCTCGCCACCCTTCTGGACCAATGTTACCCGCGTTCATACACGACGCCTTTTCCACCAGAGGGATAATGGAAGTCGATGGCGTCAGCCTCGCACACCTGATAGCAGGCTCCACACTCCACACACCTTGATTTGTAGTCATCAACAATGTGCACCTTGTTGCCCTTCTTTTTCCAGAGACCCATTGTACACACAATAAGGCAGCGTCCACACATATTGCACTTTGCCAAGTCGAGCTTGATGAAGTCAGCGGACCCTGGGATCCTTGTGACCAAGGAATCGATGTTTGCTCTCAAGTTCTTCCCTCCTTCTCTTCAAACGCAGAGGCGATTGCTTCCTGAAGCTCAGGCACTGAGGCTATCAGCTTCTCAGGGTTGGTGAGGAGCTCCATCTTATCCCCCAGTATCTTCTCCAGTAGTGGAAGTACATCTCTCATCACAAATGGTATTGCCTGTGGCAAATACGACTTGACGTGTCGCATAACTTGTCTGACGCGGACAGCATGAGGCTGCGACCAGTCAAGTATGCCTCCAAGTATCTCCATTATCATTGGTACGAACCAAGACATTGTCTCCTTGGGACTGAACGGGAGTGCTCTCCAGATGCGAGCGAGCTCTGGCCCGGTCTTGAACTCCTCACCAATACTTGTCTGCTGCCACTTCTGGTCATAGAGGTCCAGGAACTCCTTTGACGTGTCGCTTGATGATATGGCATCTGCCGCAACTTCGGCGGCTGCTCTTCCAGTGACCATCGCGGGATAGATCCCTTCAGCCTCGAGGGGACATGGAAAACCACCGGCATCGCCCACCAGAATCACATTGTCCGTGTGGGTGCTCGTGGGACTACCGAGCCACGGCAGCATGTGAGCATGGTACTCTCGCGGTCGTGCATCAAGTATCCTTACCAGTCTCTGAAAGTACTCCAGTTTGACCACTTGATCGAGGTAATGAAGCGGATTCTTGTCCCACCATGTCATCCAGTTGCCGAGTCCGAGATGGAAGCCATCGTGAAAGAATACTTGGTAGGCAGCCGGGAATAGTGCCGACCACCAGACAGCCAGTGTTTCATCGCCCATTATGTCATCGATCTTCTGCGGGTCAACTGCGAAGTCGTATTGCGGCACGAGTGTGACATGGTCTTGGCCCCATCTCTTGCGGAGACCGCTCTGTCTGGCTACCATGGAAACAACGCCGTCGGCCCCTATGACAAGACCACGGTACTTCTCGCCATTCTCGTCGATTACACCAATGACGCGATTGTTTTCCTTCAGAAGCCCTGTCGCAAGTGTAGATGTCTTGAGCTCTGCACCTGCATTGGTCGCGAGTCCTGCGAGCCAAGGATCGAAGTCGCTCCTGTACACGTTCATAGTGATGAAGCTCTTTGCTGGCTCGTAAGAAACAGACTCTGTCGGCCTCGCCATGACATAGCCAGCCACGACCCCCTGCTTGTTCACGAAGTAGCTTCTGGATGCCGCGCCGGCTCTCATTGATGGACACACGTCGGGGGTGAGTTCTTTCATGAAGTGGAAGTCGGTCCACATTCTTGGGCCAAGTCCACATCCAGAGGAGTTCTTCTCACCAGGCCTCCGGCCCCTTTCGAAGAAGACTGTCTTTAGTCCCCGGCTGGCGGCTTCCATTGCCGCAATTGACCCGCCTGGACCAGCTCCGACAACGACAACGTCATAGTTCTTCATTCTTGTCCACCTGACTGCCTATTCCCTTCCAAGATTCCTTAGGGCTTCCACAAACGCGAATCCGTGGTCTCATGTAATTCGGCAGGCGGACATATAAGTGGTAGCCCGAGAGAAGAGATGAGTTCGACGCATTCCTAACATCGCATAACTTGTCCGGCATGTCAACTCGTTTGCAGGGACTGAACAACCCAGCCATGCTCAAAGATGAGCAGGCGATACCTTTGCTTTCCTGACTCTGATGGCCTATCTCGTGGAGAGCAAAGCGTTATTAGTGCCCTGTGTTATTGGCGTTTCAGTTCGCTGGGCGACCGAAGGAAGAGGAAGTCGAGCACCCCCCAGCGGAAGGTCTGGCAGGACTCCTGAAGAGACTGTCACCGTCCTGTGCGGCTGGATACGATTCCTCCTCGTTCGGCTTCGCTTGATAGAGGAGGCTCCGAGAGCTTGCATAGGAATCTGTTCCGTGTTCAGCTATTGTCAGTTCTTCTTGTCCTTTTGATGGTTATTGGAATCGCACCTCAGGCCGTATGGGCAGGTCAGGTGCTGGAACGCAACGAGGAGGGGTTGCCGCGACCATTCATGGGTTATGACCTCGACTCAATCTACGTGTTCTATGATCCAAAGGATGAGGTCATGAAGGCCGTGGCCGATGGCATTCAGGAGATACTGTGTGTTAGGATAATCAATGTCATCATGGTTCCAGTCAACTCATACAGTGACTTTGAGTTTTGGCTGCTAGATGACCCATGGATTGCTGTCTATGCTCTTCGGTCAAACCTCAACCATGTCCTCTTCTCTGATCAAGAGCTGCTGTGGAAACAGTTCTACCAAGTCCTGAACGAGCATCGGTCGACCCAGCACATTGTGGCGATGGGTAATACCCTGTCGCTTCAGCCGTTCCTGACTGAGAACGACAAGATGATCCACACAAGCGAGTCGGAGCAGACTGACGGTCTCATTATGATCCTCTACGGCGTTTGGGGTATCATGGACATGTGCAAGCAGCGCGCCCAGTATGACCCAACCTATCAGGGTGCAGCCGACGACCTTGAGAAGATGGTCCTCACCATCTATGGGGATCAATTCAATGAGTTCTTCAAGCGGACAGTCGAGCCCGTCAATCCCGTCGGTGAAATGGATCCCGCGGCCGCAGAGATAAGGCGGCAGCGGATGTGGGCGAGACATCCCGGGAGTGTCGCTGACTCGGCATACACGTTGTTGGAGAACGGTTCTCTCGAGGAAGTGCCGCTCGACCAACTGCCTGAGAGCTTTGCGCCCGTCATTCAGCTGAGCACCTTGGCTGAGGTAGAAACCGGTTCATTCGTTCTTGGCGAACTGCCCCTCTTTTCAGGCCTTAGCGGTCCCATCGGAAAGATTCTCGATGTGCTCCTCGATCTCCTTATCGGAAGTGGGGAGAGCGTCATATCCATCCCCGAGGACACACTGAGCAATCTCAAAGACGTCTTTGACACAATCCAGCCTTTTCTCGGCATAGTCAGTGACTTTGACCTTGACAGCCCCCTCAAGTCCATCATCAGCGGACTCATCAGCGAGTTTCCATTCCCTGAGGACTTGAAGAAGTACCTTGAGCCCATACTCAAAGCCCTCTTCAACATGCGAGGGGATTTCAGCAGCATACTTGGGGTTGTCGGCGAGCTGCTTGAGGGGCTCCTTCCAGAGATCATCCCACAAGAGATCATGGACTGGCTAGATACTGTCCTCGATCTTGGCGGTGAGTTCTGGAACCTCGTTCAGGAAGTTATAGAGGGCGGTAAGGGAGCTTTCAACACAATCCTAAGCTATGTCACAGACAATATTTTGAGTGGTCTGCTGAACAAGGTCCTGACTGCCACATTGGGCCTGTCAACGGGTGAAGTTGTAGACCTAGTTAACAAGGCTGTCACAACGATCAGCTCCATTGTGAACTACATAGCCAGTTTCGACTTCTCCCAGTTCATAACAGATGTTGGGCAGAAGCTCATTCAGACAGCATTCGGACTTCTCACTGATGCGGTTGGTCAGGACACGCTTGACCGAATAATGGCTATCATTAAGATGGGAGTGTCTGCTCTCGACCTTGTTGACAACTTCGATCAAAACTCGCTGATAGAGCTCGTCACTAGTCTGGTAGACGAGTTCTTCGGCCCCGGCATAATCACTACTGCAGAAGACTTCGCCCGCGATCTGATGGAGGTGGTCAAGAACTACTCAGAGCGGGTTGAGTCCAGCATCTCCGCGTTCCAGACGGAGATCATGGACATCATAAACAGTCAGACAAGTGGCATCGCACAGAACGTGAAGGATGTTGTGCGCGACGGTGTGACTCTCATTGCTGGCTTCTTTAGTGAGGGCTTCAACCCCGCCGATGTTCCCGACATCTTCGACGTGGTTCAAGGAGCTGTGTACCTTCTTCCAACTATGTCGTACGAGTACGCTCTGGCAGATGCAGCAGAGGTGATGGAGGTAATCAACGGCGCTGTGAAGCCCGTACTCGGTCTGATTGCCACGGTCACTGACTCTGAAGGTCTAAAGAAGATGGTCAGTCGGACCGTCAGCACCTTCGAGTCCGAACTAGGATCGATACCGGACGTCTTCACTGACCTCATCAAGTTCCTTGATGTCGGCGACGTCCTCCCATCTCTCCCCAACCTTGACTCTGTGCTAGGCACGTTTGGAGAGATCAGCGGCGGAATAATGAACATGATTGGCGCTGTCCGCCATCAGAGCTTCCAAGGCATCATGCAATCCCTGCTGATGGCAGTGGGCTCCATGGTCGGCATGTTCCCGTCCTTTGACGATGTGGACATCAGCGCTTACTTGAAGCTCCTTCAGGCGTTCTTCCCTGAGTCGTTTGACCTGGACAAGTACAGTATCAACAGGAACGAGATTGTCAACGAGATAATTACCATGGCCCAGGGCTTGCTGTCAGGTGTCGTTGACATCACCATGCTAGATGACATCCTCAACTTCTTGATGGACATCAAGGGGATATTCACGGATGGTATTGAGTGGTTACTTGGGAAGGCCTTCGACTGGTTGACTGGCATGATCACACCTTTGCTAGAGGAGCTTGAGAATACAATCAACGGCCTATTCGGCGGTGCGAACGACCTCATGGGAAAGGATGGCACTCTGCCTATTGGCCTTGGGGATTGGTCTCTCTTTGAGCTGACCTATGATCTGGGTATTCGTGCCAACTTCAAGCTGGATCCGACTCCGTTCTTTGAGTTGCTCCGGGGTGTGATCTTCGAGGGCAGAAACCCGTTCACTCTTAATGACATCGGCGACTTCTTCAAGATCATATTCTCGTTCTTTGAGATCTCACCTCAGTTCTATGCCGAGGTCGGTGTGACTGGGTTCGACTCTTCAAAGAATCCCTTCATGGACTTCCTTCTGAGTATGCTCGGCCTAGAACTCAGCTTCTCGGGCTCCGCCCACTTCGTCCTTACCCTGTTCACATTCCGTGGGGGCGAGTTCGAGTGGGAGGACTTCTTCAACATAGTCGAGTGGGGCCTTTCGCTCGATGTGGGCATGAAGAGGACAATCACCCTACTTGACTTTGTGACAGGCGGCGTTGGCGGTGGTGTGCTTGGAAAGCTCGGCAAATATCTTGGACTCGATTCAATCAGTGTTGACATATGGCTGAACATAGAGCTTGACATAGTCAAGAAGGCTGCCACTGCTCTGGAAGCTGAGGTCTCAACACTAACGCTTGCTCTGACCCTCGGCGTTGCTATCAATTTGGGCATAGACATACTCATTGCAGCCGCAAAACTGAGGGGCTCACTTGAGATAATCCTGACTTTCTTCCAAGACTTATCATCATCGGCTCCTATGCACATAGTCCTCCGGTTGATCTTCACGCTGAAGCTGACCATCAGGTTCCTGTTCTGGGACTGGGACAGCACGTGGACCTGGGAGCCCGGTGGCCCGTGGGACCTGTCACCCGGCAAGGACGACGAGGAAACCAAGAACTCGGGCATTGGCTTCGATAGCGATGATGACGGGCTAGGTGACGAGTATGAGGCAACTATCCCCGGTCTGAACCCGAATGCAGCCGACACTGACAATGATGGAGCAAGCGATAAGCTCGAGGTCAAGACGATGGGAAGCGACCCAGTCAATCCTGACTCAGATGGCGACGGACTTCTTGACGGCGAGGAATGGGACTTGGGCACCAATCCGATGTTTCCCGACTCTGACTGGGACGACCTCTCCGACTACGACGAAGCGAAGGTGTACATGACTGATCCTCTCTGTCAGGACACTGATGGTGACGCTCTGACGGACGCCTATGAGGTATTCACTGCTTGGGATCTTAGCACAGTCACCCCGACCGTTACTGAGGTAGTGATTGGTGGTACATCCTACAACGACCACACTGATCCGTTGAACCCGGACACAGATGGCGATGGACTCATGGATGGAGATGAGGGCCCGACCGGGTGTTACTACGGTCTGCCGTCTCTCTACAACACAAGTGCAAGCTCTCCAATGGACCCGAACCCGCTCATATTCGGTGGCGGTTACACGCATCCGCTTGACAGCGATACGGATGACGATTCATACCTCCAGCTGTACAACGGTGCTATCGACACTCAGGCGCTCATGTTCCTGAAGGACATGAATGACGGAGCCGAGGTCGCCGGTTTCTGGATAACCGTGTACGACTCTGAAGGTGAACCCGAGCGTAAGCAGGTGTTCACAAACCCCTGCAACCCGGACACAGATGGAGACACAGGTGTGACTGACAGGACACCACAACCCGGCGCTTGGCTGAACTCGGACGGTTATGAGCTCGCACAGACGCCTCCCACAGACCCGACCGATGGTGACACCGATGATGACGGCCTGCTAGATGGCCTAGAGGGTGTCCTCAATCAGAACAGTAACCACACTGACCCTACCGACCCCGACACCGACGATGATGGACTGTTTGATATGCAGGAGCTGCTCTTGCGGTGTGACCCGAGGTGCTCTGACACTGACCTCGATATGATCAGTGACGGCGAGGAGTTTTATCGCTTCTTCACAAACCCCTTCTTACCCGACTCGGACTTCGATGGTTTGAGTGACGGCGAGGAGGTGTGGATGTGGCACACCAACCCATTGGCCGATGACTCAGACGGTGACTATCTCAGTGATGGACAGGAAGTCTTAGTCTACGGCTCGGACCCGATGGACGAGGACGGTGATAACGACGGCCTGACCGACTACGAAGAGATACTCGTCTACGGCACAGACCCATTCGACTACGACTCGGACGATGATCAGCTCAGCGATGGCGAAGAGATTCTGTACTATGGCTGCAACCCACTTGCATGGGACACTGATTTGGACTCGATCACTGAACCGAACGAACTGGGCGACATGACTTGGCCCATGTCAGACTATGACGAGGTCATGATTTGGGGCACGAACGTGACAGAGCCTGACAGTGACATGGATGGTCTGTCCGATGGAATAGAGCTGTACCTTGGCTCGGGTCTAATCCCATGGCTCGACCCAATCCCACTCGACCCGCTGTCCAAAGACACTGATCACGATTGGCTTGCTGACGGTACAGAGCTGAACCTGATGAACGTGAGCGATATCGTGTATCCGTTCTTGTCTGTCACTGTCGTCCTGAAGTATAACACATCGCCCGTCGAGATGGACTCGGACGGAGACACTCTAACGGACTATCAAGAGGTCAATGTCTTCAACACGAACCCCGCCTGCAACGACACTGACAATGATACGCTCGGAGACTGGTGTGAGGTCTGGGTATACAACACCTCCGCCATAAGCAATGACACTGATGGCGACCAACTGTGGGACTTTGAAGAGAACGTGACTGCTCTCTATCCACACGGGCTATGGCCCCCGTCAAGCTGGAATGAGGGAATGACTTCTGAGAACGAGACCCCATGGGGTGAACCGCCACCGGAACCTGTGTATCCTGTAACGCCAGCGAGCATCGGTCCCCCGAGTGGCTTCGTAATCTCGCAGACCAAGTATCAGACCTCGGCGACCGACTGGGACTCTGACGGAGACTGGCTCCCTGACGGCGCGGAGGTCTACATGTATGGGTCCAACCCTCTGAACGATGACTCGGATTCTGACGGCATCGCAGACACATATGAGTTCGATACGGACTACGACGGTCTTCCAGACGGGATCGAGTTCCGCATGGGTCTCCAGACGCTGCCTAACGGTGGTATCTTCCAGCCGGACTCTGATTTTGACGGTCTGCTTGACGGAGAGGAGTACTTTGTCTACCACACCCACTGTGCGAAGGCTGACACTGATGGTGACGGTTATTCTGATGGACTCGAGGTTGCTCTGGGCCTAGACCCGTTGGAGTACACCTCAGGAGAAGAGTTCAATCTCAAGCTCGCTGTCGAACGCGGCACGAGATCGCTCCGCATCATGACGCCGGCGAACAGTACCAAGGTATACCAGAACACTCCTATCAGTGTTGCGAACTTCACGCCATTCCAGAACATGTGGTTCAGGTTCCGGAACGGAAGTGATTGGAGCCAAAACCATACGCTGGGCTACAACCCCTCATCAGGGATGTGGCAGAACGTTTCAATCCGTTGGCAGCCTGGGTCGTACGAGCTTCAAGTCTTCGGACTGAACAACACTGGGGTGACACATGCAGCGGTGTCCTATTTCGTCGTACAGCCTGGAGATGATCCATTCTGGCGCAATGTGATGATAGCTGGTGCGGCTGCGGTTGGTACAATCTTCCTCGTTGGACTCATAGACTACAAGACAGGCAAGGTGAGAGCTGGCTTGAGGAAACTCGTCAGACGCGGAGGGACAAAGCCTGCCACAGCTGCGTCAGCTCCAAAGACAAAGGAGAATGCCGAACCCGAGTCAAGTGATGAAGAAGTGAAAAAGAAACGCCCATCGAAGGGCAAGAAGACGGGAGGCGAGTAGAGTGAAGTCGACCTTGTTTGCACTCATGATATTGACCGTGATGGTAGTGGGTTCTTACTGTATAGTACCGAGTCTGCCCCTCGGTCAAACCGAAACACAGGCAAAGACGGAAGACTCGCCTACGATTCAGTCCATCCCAGAGGACCTACTGCCCCTGATCCAGAAGGCAGTGGCGGAGGATAACCCGAACCTTCCTGCCAACTATGACCTTGGCAACATTCTCGGTGATAGGGACAATGACTACCAGTTGATCTATGAGCCTTGGCGTTCGAGGGCTGCAATACACGCAGTGTCCTATGATCAAGGGACAGGGTTCCTTGCTCTGGCAGGTGGCTATCTTTACGACAACGAGATACACGTGTTCCGCCTCAACGTCGAAACGAACCAGTTCGATAAAGTGTGGGACACAGGTGACAGAGTCTTCAAGAGCGATGTCATGAGTATCGACTTTGGTGACACGGACCTCAATGATTTCATCGAGATTGTCGCTGGGTGTGCGGATGGTCATGTGTATGTCTTCGAGCAGCGACACCTGTATGACCCGTTCGCTAATACTGAGAACCAGTTCGACCTTGTTTGGACGTCACCCATGATGTTCCGTGCCTTCGCGGTGAAGGTTGACGACATAGACAGGGACTACCGTCCGGACATTATAGCTGGTGGCTGGGATGGCAAGGTGCACATCTACGAATACTTGCACCACTCGGGCTATCCGTTCGTTGTAGAGCACTGGATTACGTATGAGGAGGTCGCGACTCTTGACGTCGGTGACAAGGTGTACACTCTCGAAACGGGTGACACGAACGGCAACGGACTGCCTGAGGTCATTGTCGGGACCCGCAATGGAAAGGTGTTGGTGTACGAAAATGCGGGCATCACGATGTGGATCAACGGCTTCCCGTTCCCACTCATCTATGACAACCATTACTACCTCAACTGGACAAGTGAGGAATACACGTGGACACCGATTATCTCGATGGCAGTTGGCGAACTTGATGGTTCTCTCGGTGATGAGATAGCGCTCGTTGCTCAGGGACAGGGTGTTTTGACCTTGGACTGGAACTCAGTCACACACACTTATGACTACCAGAAGGTGTATCGTAGCTTTGTTCCCTGGGAAACCTTCGGCTTCTGGGGACTCGACTACTGGGCTGACAGGATTGTAAGCGCCAACAATGTCACGTACCATGACCCACTGAACGCTTCGATAAACGTGGCAGAGCCAATCCAGTATGTCTGGGGTGGCTCATACTTTGTTCCCGATGCAAGCGTCTATCCATACAATACAGGCATGGCAACGTACACCGACGGCAACTACTCGACGTTTGACTCTTCCCTGCCTGGTGTGGACAACGCCACAGCCATCATTGATTTCGGGCTTGATGAAGAGGGCACAGGTAGTGCGAATGCGAAACCTGATGTCATAATCACCTTCAGGTACAATGTGCCGTCGAACTACTACAAGTCCTTCAATTTCAGTGTGTCTAAGGACGGGACTGACTTTGAGCAGGTTTCATACACAAACATGGTTCGTGTTATGAAGGAGCTGAGGGTCGATGTCGACGATGCACTGGGTAAGAGGAACTGGGACTATTTCAGGTATGCCAAGATATCTGTTTACGCCGACGGCAACTACCAGATCAACTCACTAAGGCTGGCTCAGGTCTACAACTTGGTGACCGAGGCCCTATCTGTCACAATCGGACCATTGAGAGAGGACAGCAATGCATGGTATTCCGGTATACCAGAACAGAACAAGATACTCGTAGGCACAGTCATTGGCGAACTCATAGGCATCAAGTACAATGTGTCAACTAGTCTCTACGATCTGTTTTGGGAGTCAGGAGATGACGACTACTACACGTTCGGTGCCAACATCTGGGACATTGAATACGTCGGAACGCCAACCACAATACCGACTTGGAACTGGCGTGGTGGTGTCTTCATGAATCCTCTTCCAGGATACGACTACCAGCACTGGTCATGGGGAATCCTTGATCCGTTTCCAGTTGGCGAAACGACATTCAGCATGTTGATGGCAATGGTACCAGAAGCCGGTGGTTCACCTGAGGTTCATGCCTACGACTACACAGGTGCGTACGACTCGGTGCTGAGCGGGTATATGAGCGTCATCAACTTCCGAATCGAAGATGAGAACCATGAATGGGATTCGGTGTCGATTGAGGCGCCCTACCTTCCGAACCCCACCTATGGCGGCACGTATCTGCCCATGATTGCTGTCGGCGGGATCAACAACGACATACCTGTTGATAGCATCTGGAGCAGATATCATGCTGGTATCACGTTCTTCTACAGAAGCACGGTGACCTCAACCTTCTCTCCCTATGTTGAGCTGTGGCAACTTGACTATGATGGGCAGCTCACTGGGCTCGTCAATCTGGCAGAAACGACCCCGCGAATGGACTTCATGGATATTGACGAAGACGGAGACTCCGACTTCGTTGTGTCGACAGGTCATCTCTACCTAGCAAAGAACATCATAGAAACAACGGGCTTGCTGAACTTCACCCTTGTTCCGGGCTATTTCGACGATATCAACAATCTCGAAACAAGCGCTGTCTGGGGTCAACCCGAGATGGTAGACCTGGATGGAGATGGAGACCGCGATTTGATCCTAAGCTATGACAACAAAATGGGCGCAACTGCATTCATCAATGAGGGAACTCAGGATGACCCAGTCTGGGTTGAGATGAAGAAGATAACGTCCAATCCGGGGATCAATACAAACATGAAGCTGCTCAACCTGACTGATACAAGAGTCATACCGGATTTCGGTCCATACTGGCAAGGCTACTTCCTTGAACAATGGATTGAAGCATATGGACTTGACCGTTCAGAGTTCTATCTCTACTCGTACAACCCTTACAACAAGGGAGTTTTCATGAGCAGTCCAGAGTACGAAGCAACTGACTCATATGTCATCGCAACTTACCCGCGTGTTGCTCGGCTAGACCTGAGCCTGCTTGAGCCGGTCGCAAACAAGTACTGGAACCTCGGCTTCCATGTCATGGAAACTTGGAACAACGACTTCGATCTTGAAGACTGGACACTGAGTGTCACCTCTGCCGACACCGACCAAGACGGTAACAACGAAGTGATAGTTGGTGACTACGACAACAACGTCTATGCCTTTGAGCATCTGGTCAACAACACATACAAACGCATGTTCAGGAGCTTTGACATCAACCACACTGAGATTTCTGACGTAAGTCCTTACTATTACGGGGAGTTGGAAGGCATCTCGGGCGATTTCAATAGACGCATATGGGACCATGTTGACCACCTAGTCGCAGATGTTGACCTTGATCAAGACGGGCTCAAAGAGATAATTGCGGCAGCCTACCTTCAGGTGTACATCTTCGAAGAAATCGGTTTGACAGGGGGCGATGCAATGAGGTTCGTCTACTCGTTTGACCTCAGGGAAACTGATTGGGGTGGCGAAGAGAGCTTCGTGAACCTTGCGACCAGCATAACCGCCATGACCGGTGGAAGCGACTTGGACTACGACGGCCGCAAGGAGCTTGTTGTCGCTGCGGGGCCGTATCTGTTCGTCTACAACGTGAACCATGATTCATTCGACAACATGGAAGGCAACGACTTCTTCATGACCAGCATATCTCTTGAGGGGAGGTACTACATGATCGGTAATGGGTATCTCAGCGATTTCTGGTATGCGTCAATAGATGCTATGACAACCGGTGACACAGACCGAGATGGATATAGAGAACTGATTATCGGGGGCATCGAAGACACCCAGTTGATCCGACAGAACGGGTTCGTGTATATCTATGAGTGCAAGGGCGGAACCTTCTGCAAGGCCTGGCAAGCTCCTTCAATCGTCACGATGTGGAATCCGATAAGCGACTTGGAAATCGATGACCAGGACTATGACGGCGAGTGGGAGCTAATCATAGGACATACACACGGTTTCGACATGTGGGAACATATCCCTGGCTTGGATTCCCAGTACCAGAAAGTTGAGTATGTGACTGCATCGCCCAATTACCCCATAATCCCGCTGCAGACAGCAATGGGCGGAGAGACCTATCTCTTGGGCAACCGCAGTCTCAAGAGCATGACGCACCTCCATGGGAACTTTGAGGGGTGGGGCTACATGGTGTACGAAACTGATGGTGCATTGAGAGCCAAGTTCTTCAACAAGACTACCAACACATGGTTCAGCCCCAGTGCTGCATTCGCCTGGAACTATGGTGCAGGCACCTCTATCGCCAAGGAGTCTGAACCTGATGTGGTCGGTCTTCAGAACGGGGATGTCTATGTCACGTGGAATACGATTGCCAGTAACGGAAGCACGTACCTCTGGGTAGGGTACTGGGACGAATCCGCAGCGGTCTGGAGCAAGCCATACCCCGTACCAACGGTGTTGTTCGAGTGGGGCTACAGACATAGTCCCTCGGTGTTCGAGTATGACACCAACAACATAGGGGTCTGTTATGTCATTGACTTTATCTTTGGCGGGAACTATGTCTTATGCAAGACCGTATCGAAGACGCTGACAGGCGTTTGGACCTCTCGTTCTGTGACGTACGAAAACTCAGGGGACCTTCAAGTACACGATGCTAAAATGATACGGCTTGAGGATGGCTCTTTTGCGTTGGGCATGTCTGCCACAAACCTGGGCATTGACAAGCTTGACCATGACATCTGGGTTGTTGTTGGTAACAGCAGCTTCAGCTGGACAGACCGGCTTGCTCACCAAGCAACCACCGGGTTCTACGACGAGATGTATGTAGACATTGACTATCTTAGGTCGGAAGACAAGAGCCTAGTTGTGATGTACGAACAGGTTGGTGCTCCGATCGAAGACCGCTTTGGAATGGCTGCAAGCCAGAACCAAGGCGCGACCTGGAGCATTCCTGAAACTGTCAATTCGCTGCCAAAGTACGTCGAGAGAGTGGAACTTGATGGATACGTCTGGTACGAGTGGGTGGGGACAAACATAACGCTGCCTCAGCCCATGTCATACTCGCCTGCTTTGCTGCCTCTTGACAATGGCGGTTTCATGTACACTATAACGTTCACTCTCGTGCTAGCCCATGTAAAGATCGGAGACATAGGCTGGTACAGGTATGTTGTAGGCGATATCGACTATGGCATCAATCTGCAGTCTGACTGGGCTCTGAACCACCTCCGGAACGTTGTCGACCTCGATGTGGGCGACACAGACATGGATCACAGACGCGAGGTCGTCGTTGCCTTCGACAACCAGCTTGGTGTCTACGAGCTGAAGTCTTCAAACAACGGAACTGACTTCATGGAATACGAAGAGGCTTGGCTGTCCGAACCATATGAGAACCGTGTGACTGGAGTCACAGTTTCAGACAGTAATGGCAACGGCTGGGACGACATCGCTTTGTCCTGCAAGCGCGGCGACGTATTCTTCCTAGAGTATGTCGATCCATCGGAAGGTGCTTCACCGCTGATGGGTTCAAGCGTCAGCTGGTCCGTGCAGACGTCTGGCTGGGGCGACTACTCAGGATGGAACTCACTGCAGAACTACGACATAGATAATGACTCGAAGGACGAAGTAGTTGCCGCACAGTTCAACTCGGGCCGGGTCTTTGCTATTGATGACGATGGATCTCTCCTATGGAATGCGACGGGCATTGGTGGGGGAGTCAACGAGGTTGTTCTTGCAGATCTCACAAATGACACAATCCCGGAGGTTCTCTTGCCAAGCTCCGACACAACGCTCTACGTATTGAACATCACGAATGGATTTCTGGTATGGTCCTATGCTAACCCGACGACTGACGTCATTACTGTCGATGTGGGCGACATTGATGCAAACGGGCTTGTCGAGGTTGTTTTCGGAACAGCAGGAGGCGACATCTGGATACTGAACCATAATGGTAGTTTTTACAGCCGTTATGGCCCATCAGGTGTCAAGGTCTGGCAGGTGAAAATAGCCAACTTGACTGGCTCGTCTCACCTCGATGTGGCGTATGCAGACAACAACCGCAGACTGACCGTAATCAACCCGTTGAATGGGAGTGTCGTCTATCAGACTCCAACGCTGACCATTGCGTATGCGCCTGAGATGCGTGCTCATGATTTCAATGATGATGGCGTGTTGGACCTTGTATTTGCTAGGTATGCTGCCACCTACTGGGAGCACGGCTTCAATATACTGGATGTTGTGACCAAGACCATGTTCTATAATTCGAGCAACATGAATACGGTCTGGAACATCTGGATAGAGGATTTCGATGATGACGGTGTCGTGGAGGTTATGACATCGAGTGTTTGGGGCGACGCGTATCTCGAAGAGGTGATGAGTGGGACAGTCCAATGGCACTACATTCCAAGCGAAACATACACTTGGAGCCCAGATGCTCAAATCGGGCACTTGGGTGGGTCTGGCAACTACGATCTGGCAATCACGTACACGAACATATCTACTCTTTCTGATGGGGTTGTCGTGGCTATCGATGGCAAGAACGGTGTGCCGATGTGGTTCAATCTGACCGGCGGCTATCCGATCTCATTGGGTGTTGCAGATCTCGATGGCTCAGGCGTTGACTCAATCATCAGCTGGGACTACGAAACATGGCGGATCTTGGCTGTAGACAGCTATGAGCTTGTAACGCCCGTAGAGGAAGAGGCCTACCCCGTGCACCAAGTCTACTGGGACACGACTATCCCAAGTGGATACGTGTATGGAACCGAGGTCGCAGACCTGAACTCTGACGGCATCGATGAGGTCATCGCATGGGACCCCAACGGAATGATACACTTGTTGAACGGCACCAATGGGGCCTATCTCTGGAGTCAACTGATGCCCTTTGCGGTCAACAAGGTAAGGATTGGAAACCTCGACGGCTCTGGGTGGCTGGACATTGCTGCGCTCGTTGACGACGGCTCGACGTACACTCTCAGAGGAATCGATGGTGCCCAGATAGGGTCGATTGCTCTACCTACAAGCTACAGTCTTGTCGACTTCTATGCTGGCCAGTTCAACACCCCACATGCAAACGACGAGATAGCTTTCTTGTTCCAGAGTGCGGCTAATGCCTTCATGGCTTGGTATGATGGCAATGGCACTAGGCTATATCGTTCAACAAACGTCAGTGCTCTGTACGGACATATGGCAGTCGGTCGTTTCCTCGGCTTCACAACTCAGGATATCGTGGTGGGTGGGAGTTGGGCCGGCTACGGTGCTGCAGTAATGTATCGGGGTTATGACGGTGCGTCTGCACCGTGGATCCTCATCGCATCCACAGACATCTATGGCATCATAGCAGGCAACTTCACTGGTGACGGCTATGCCGATTTCGCGCTGGAGGACGAGAACCAGACGCTCCATGTCGTCGACACATATGCGGGCACCCAAACAGCGGCTCTGACGACCTCGGTTTCACTTCGGGGATACTACGCAGCCGATCTCGACGGGGATGGCCTTGACGAGGTGGTCATGAACCTTGAGAGGATAGGAGTCCGGGCGTACAGCTACTCAGGTAGCCTTGAGTGGCAGTATGTAGCTCCGCTGATGACTGGGTCGTTCGATTCCACATGCGCTTTCGCTGACATGAACCGAGATGGGCGGACTGACCTCGTATTCACAAACAGGGAATACATCAACGTTGTCGACGGGGTCACAGGACTCCTGGTCTGGCATTATGCTTCCAGCGCGCGCAACGTGCAGCCAAAGCCTGGCCACTTCACCGGCTCGGAAGATGCACTCGGGGTTCTCTCCTACTGGACGGGCACGATGTATGTCGTGTCAGGGGTTCTGCCGACTCCTACTCCGCCTATGTACCCGGAGGGACCTGTCGTGTTGAGCTATGGCGAAGGGCTGGTTGTAGCCGCAGCGGTTGGTGTTCCGGTTGTGCTTCTACTGATTGTGCCAGTGCTGCACATCCTGAAACGGAGGAGAGATGAGTCATAGGGGAAGTGGCCCCCTAAACATCAGAGGAGGGCCGCTCCCTTATTCCGGCATCTCTTCACTTGACAGGAAAGGGGTCAATACCTGATTAGTATACAGAACCTTGCGCGCCTAGCTCCAGCTTGAGGAATCCATCGCCACATGCTTTTTATTGAATAGTACCACGTGAATATCAGCTATTATAGAATAACGCACGCCCTGTCTGATGTTCGAACGCATGTTCTACCAATGTCGTACAGATTCGACATTGAGCAGAACATATAATAGGCTTCAAACGGAATGTCTGTTGGGAAAGCAAGGGCGCAGAGCAATAAGTGTGGGTCGATGCTCGGCTTTGGCGTGCGGCCGGGGTCTTGCGACTGCCTCAAAACAGGTAGCTCGGAATGTGACGCGCAAAAATCAAGGTGGTGGCGCGGCAAGCGTCACGTTGCTCACAGTTCTGCGCCCACCTACTTTTCGTACCCGCATGATTGGGAAGGCGGTCCATGTTTCTTACTCAGACAAGCATCTAATTAAGCGGAGATGCTTAGAAGTGAGACCGAAGTTGTCGTTGCAATGCGCATCATTGTACTGCTACTGGTACTGACCTTGGCGACATCACTGGTCCTGTCAGGCAAACTAGCCGCATGTGGTTCAGCCAGCAATGCTGGAGAAGAAATAGTATCAGAATCGCGTTTCATCTCTTATCGGGCCGACACTCTGCGACCTGAAATACATGCATGGGGTTTCGAAGGCCCGGTCACTCAGGGATTGCCATTTGTTGCTTGGGCCAACGTGACGGATCTGGAGTCAGGGGTCCGTAATGTGTCTTTGATTGTGGACCCTGTGCTTGGCATTGAGACCCTGCACGAACTCATCAGCAATGGGACGCACTACGCGAGTACTATTTCGGGTCTGGCAACCGGCACTCTGTACTCCTTCAGGATACTGGCTTTTGACATGGCCAACAACTCAGCCACGAGCTACACGAGGACAGTGGACATGAGGCCGATTACTACAACGACTATAGATCCGGCAGTCACAGCACCGATTGTGGTCAGCTCTAGTCTTGCCCTGATGGGTATTGTCATCATAGTGTCGTTTGTCTATGACAGGCGCTCCTCTCGCACCGCCTAGATGCATGACGGATACATCTTCTTTATAACATTGCATGATTGCCGCAGGCTAAGGACTGTGGCCAAGTATGTTGGGCTATGCTGTCAAGAGAGTTCTCCGAGGGTACAGACTCTTTGTCGCTCTCACCATAGGCGTGCTGATCGCGACTACCTTCTTCTCAAGCATGGTGATATCAGCTGATGTCCTTTCGAAGGAGGCCGTTACCCAAGAACTTGCAGACATAGACTATGACGCACGTGTTCAGGCCAACAACGTGACTTGGAGTGCGGCGGAGTTCGCAAATCTCGAACAGACGCTTGAGGGTCTGCCCGAGGTAACGAATGCTGACCGCTATACCAAGTTCTCGTACACGCACAACGCGAGCCCAAGACAGGCGTTCAATGTCGTCGGACTTCAGCCCAACAGCACTGCGTGGCATACTCTGTCCAACGTGAACGGCACAACAGCTCTGGCGGCAAACGAAACATACGTCGTAGCCGGATCGACGAATTCCTCGTACGTGTCGTTGGGTCAGGAACTGCATGCGAATATCCGAGTCTTCACGGCAAATCCTCCGTACACAACGACTTTCAAAATCAACCTTACAGTCGCAGGATTCGTTGACATACCTTCGAGGACTGCGCGTCTTCTTAGTCCACCTAGGTATTTGGACTTCGGTTTCATTCAGATTGAGCTTGGCAACTGGCGCGACTACAACCTGCTCATCGTGGATTGGGACTTGACCATCGCCCCTGTCATTGACTGGTACTCGTCTCAGGAAAACGTGTCAAGTCTTGCAGTTGAGTCCGGATTCTACTGTCAGCTTGATAGGAATTCTCTTGTGAACCCCTATGATATTGGTGGATCATCGACAGCAGTCTCTAACGCTATCGCCAAGATTGAGGACAGGACTGCAGCTTTCAACACGCAGGTCACAAACCTCCTCGGATCGACACTATCGATGCTCTCATTGAGGGCGACAGGGCTCGTTGTGTCTTTTGTTGCCTTGGCTGCCCCAGTGATCTTCATGGCATGGTACTCGTCCACAATGCTTAGTGATGTGAGCTACAACTTGAGAAGGAGAGAGTTTGGCCTTCTGCAGACCAAGGGATTTGGCCCGAAGTCGATCAAGAGGATGCTCATGCTTGAAGGAGCCATTGTGGGTCTAATAGGTGGCGTGGCCGGTTTGGTAATCGGCACCGTACTTGCATACATCATTGTCGGCGTGGCCATTCAGTCATTGCCTGTTGTTCTAGCCGCGAACCCATTCAATTCGGTCGTAATAGTGGTGTTCGCTTTGATAATGGCTGTCTGGTCGGTCAGAGGTCCGGCGGATCGTGCGGCCAAGTTGGATCCACTTGACAGTCTGAAGCAATACATCTACATCGAGGAGCAGAGGGAGTACAAGAGACTACTTCCTACGATTGCTCTCGTTCTTGGAACATACAAGATCATCGCCTGGGCACTCGGAATCAACATGGGCACGTTGCTTGCCTCGGCGCTCAGTACTAACTTCATCCTGCTAATCGTTGTGGCCCTGTGGACGCCTGTAGACGCCTTTCTAAATTACGTGGGTCCAATCTTCTTTCTGTACGGCGCCGCCAAGATACTGCTACGCGGTTCTCAGAAGTTTCAAGAGCTCGTGACCACTGCTGGCTCAAGGTTCTTCGGAGCATTCGGCAGATTGGCGACTCGCAACGTCAGTCGCCACCCTGCCAGAAATGCTGCCCTTGTCTTTGTGGTCGCGCTGATTGTTTCCTATGGTCTCTACAGTATTGGCAGTCTATTCAGTCAACAGGACCTGCTTGAGCGGAATAGCTTGTTTAATGTCGGTTCCGATGTGAGTGCTGACTTCCCTTCCGGAGAGAACATGTCTGCAGCCGTGGAGTCCATCGGCAGTATCGATGGAGTCAGCAGCGTGGCCTTGGAGTATGAGCTCACGATGAGCAGTACTCGCGGAGGACTCGAGGTCAGGGGAATAGACCCAGATGTATGGCCTGAGACCGCATTCTATGAAACTGATTGGTTTAGCGGCTCGAGTTTCCAGGACATGCTCTCCAACTTCACTGGGGAGAAGATCATACTGTCGGTGACAGTTGCAAGACAGCTTGATCTGCGGCTTGGCAATCTCGTCGCTCTCAAGGGACCGGGGCAGAGCACCAACTACCGCCTTGAGATCATAGGATTCGTGGGTTACAGGAGTCCGCTCGAGAGCATACTCGGAAGCTTATCATTCGCGTTCGGTGGTTCGTACCCGTCATATGTGCCAATCGACTTCTTGAACGACAGCGGGTTCATTGACATGTCCGTAGGTCGTGTGTTGATGAAGACCCTACCGGGCACGAATGGGACAGTGGTCGAGCAGGAAATCTCTGCTATACTCCCACAGGTGACCAGTACAAACTCATTCACGTCACGGATGATGGAGGCTCAGACAAACCGCTTCGATGTTGGTGGTACGCGGTCTCGATGGGTTGGTGTTGCGTTTGCAGTCGTCTTGGCTATCGTCGGTACTGGACTGGTGGTCAGCCTGACGCTGAAGGAGAAGGAGTATGAAACGACGCTTCTGGGTGTCAGAGGTCTGACTCGCGGACAGATCTTGAAGGCTCTTATCGCAGAGGTGATGGTCATGGTCCTGTTCGCCCTTCTATTGGGCGTGGGAACAGGATTCATCCAGCTCTTCGGGGACATCGCCAACACGAGCCAAGCCGGCCAGCAGTTGGTGCGGCCAAGGATGGTGTTCTCGCTTCTGTCGGTCACAGGAATGTCTGCCATTGTTCTGTGTGTGGTGCTTGCAGCGCTGATACCAGTGCTTTGGACCTCCCGGTTCACGGAGCAGAAAGTGAATGTGCTTAGAGAGTAGGAGTGATCGATGTGGTCAGCTATATACAGACTGAAGACCTTGTGAAAGTCTACAAGTTAGGCAGTGTTGAGGTGCAGGCGCTGAGAGGCCTGTCCATCAAGATAGAACAAGGGGAAATGGTAGCTGTCATGGGGCCATCAGGCTCCGGCAAAACCACCCTGCTGAACATCGTGGGAGGTCTCACACATGCCACAGCTGGAAGGACATGGGTCGCTGACAAGGAGATTTCCAATGCCACTCCGGCTGAGCTTGGAGGCCTCAGGCAGAAAGTGGTGGGTCATATCTTTCAGACACTGAACCTGATTCCCACACTAACTGCATATGAGAACGTTGAGCTTCCGATGCTGGCGCTGAAGAAGACGTCGGCAGAGAGGAAGAAGCGCACCACTGAGCTGCTCGACACAGTTGGCTTGGCCTTGAGGATGAACCACAAACCGGACGAACTGAGCGGCGGTGAGAAGCAGAGGGTTGCCATAGCATCGGCTTTAGCGAATGACCCGCCCGTACTCATCTGTGATGAGCCCACTGGTGATCTTGACACTGAAACCGGCGCCAAGATTGTGCAGTTCCTTCACAGCGTGAACAAGGAGATGGGAAAGACTGTCATTGTTGTGACTCACGACCCGGCGATTGCGCGACAGACAGATCGCATATTCAGAATCATGGACGGTCGGATCATCTCTGTCCAGAGGCCGAGCGATGCGGAGGCGGTGAACGCCGCGATAATGGTACAGATGTACCGTGATCGTCTCAACGAAACAAACAAGGAGATCTCTGACCTTGAGATCATGTTCCGGGAACAGAGGGTGGGTCCTGAGAACTTCGCTGAGCGTTGGCACAACCTGACAGAAACAAGGGGCTTCCTAGAACGAGAACTGCACAGGATGGGATTCTAGATCGGTTTCGCTAGGGTGAGAATGCGGCCCGGCCAATGGGCCGCCTCACTTCTTTGAACCGAACTTGGCCCCAAGGTCACGGACCTCGTACGTCTTCCCACCCTTCTTCCGCTTCTTCGCAGCAGCCGCGACAATTACAATGGCCGCTATGCCCGCCAACACATACACATTGGTGAGCATTGTCATGATGAAGTCGATGATGTTGGGAGATACGGTGGTTGTGGTAGTGGCCGCAACGACTGTCACAGTTATGTCGATTGAGAGAGCATTGTCATATTGATCAAGAGCTCTGATCTGGAGCCAATAGACTCCCAGTGAGAGCGTCGTGGCATTGGACAGTACGCCCTGACCATCAATAGTGAAGTGAACAGTATCATTCACCCAGTAGCTGGCTATTCCCGATAGGTCAGTAGCATTCACATCATATCTGAAGAATGCACCGAGCTCGAGTGTTTGTCCCGTTGGTGTCTGAACCCAGGTAGGGGCTGTAGAGTCTTGGACCTCCACTGCGAAAGAGATGGAGCCAACATTCGCGTAAGTGTCAGTCACGTTGACCATGATGCCATAGCGTCCGACCTGCAGGGCCGTCACATTTGTGATGACTCCGTTGACATCAATCGAGAAACGTGTTGTGTCGTTTATCCACCAACCACCGATTCCTGATAGGTCGCTCGCATTGATGTCATATCTCAGACTATTGCCGAATTCGACGTATCGGTCAGTCACTGGTTGAGTCCATGTGGGTGCCGTCGTATCATCTACGGCGATGCTAATAGTCGCAGTGATGTACAGGTCATATGGGTCGTAGGCTCTGACTTCCAGCCAATAGGTGCCGACTGAGAGTGAGACTGTGCTGACGACCGTGCCGTTGGGGTACATCGAGAAACGAGCAGTGTCATTGACCCAGTAGTAGGAGATGCCTGATGGATCCGATGCATTCAAGTCGAGCCTGAATTGTGCGCCAAACTCGACTGCTTGATCCGATGGGACTTGGTCCCATGTTGGCACACTACCGTCATCCACCATGACGCTGATAACAGCAGTCACATTGTTGTTGTAGGGGTCGCATGCCTTGACCTCTATCCAGTATACGCCGGTCGGCAGAGGTGTCGCATTCTGGAGCAATCCGGCCCACACGAATGTGAATCTGGCTGTATCATTCACCACCCAGCTGGCAATGCCTGAGAGGTCTGTGGCATCCAGGTCATACACGAACTGCTGGTTGAGGCCAACTCTCTGGTTCGAAGGAATCTGGTCCCATGTGGGGCTAGTTGTATCCTGAACTGTGACTGCGAACACTCCGGACAGAGTGTTTCCTTCGTCGTCTGTCGCATTGACGCGAACACCATAATAGCCGACTGCAAGGGGTATATTGTTCGTGACGACTCCATTCATGTCAACTTGGAAGTTGATGCTGTCATTGACCCACCAGCCAGCAATACCCGATAGGTCCGTGGCATTGAGGTCATACCTGAAGGAGCTTCCGAACTCCACAACTTGGCCCACTGGTACTTGGTCCCAAACGGGTGTTGTCGTGTCCTGCACCGTGACTGTGATTGTAGCGGTCTGTGTGTAGCCCAAAGTATCGGACACGTTGACCCTCAGGGAGTACACTCTGATCGTCAGAAGAACTGCATTGGTGATCACACCAGTTCCGTCAATGGCGAAGTTCGTAGTGTCGTTGACCCACCAGACTCCGATGCCTGAGAAGTCAGTGGCGTTGAGATCATACCTGAAAGCATTTCCGAACTCGACGATTTGATCTGTGGGTGTTTGATCCCATGACGGTGGGTTACTCGGCTGTACTGTGACAGTGAAGATGGCTGTGATATTGTTCCCCACATTGTTGGTGACAGTGACCAACAGGGGATAGTCACCGGCCACAAGAGAAGTGCTGTTAGTGATGATGCCGTTGCCATCTATCTGGAAATCGACTGTGTCGTTTATCGCCCAGCTGTCAATCCCTGTCAGATCGGAGGCGTTGAGGTCATACCTGAATCTGGCACCACGCTCGATTGTCTTGTCAGTGGGCACATGATCCCATGTTGGGAATGTTGTGTCCCAAGAATTGATTCTGAATGTTGCAGAGAGGGTGTTGCCCTGCGTATCTGTTACGTTGACTCGCAGTCCGTAGAAACGGACGGTCAGTGGGGTGATGTTTGTGATGACTCCGCTTGAATCTACTTGGAAGTCAGATGTGTCATTGACCCACCAGCCGGCGATGCCAGATAGGTCGGATGCGTTCAGGTCATATCTGAACAGAGCACGAAAGTCCAGCTCTTGGTCTTCTGGAGCTTGGACCCAAACGGGTGCGGTCGTGTCCTGCACAGTGACTGAAAAGGTTCTACTCAGGACATTACCTTGGCCATCAGTCGCGTTGACCCTGAGATCGTATATGCGCACAGAGAGGGCTATCTTGTTCGTGATGACACCGGTTCCATCAATCTGGAAGTTCGTCGTGTCATTGATCCACCAGACAGGTACACCTGAAAGATCTGTTGCATTGAGGTCATACCTGAACGATGTGCCAAATTCCACATTCTGATTCACTGGCGACGGACCCCAGACCGGTGGAGTGGTGTCTTGCACCGTCACCCTGAACGTGCCGCTGAGGACGTTGCCTTGGCCATCTGTGGCATTGACTCTCAAGCCGTATACGATCACAGAGAGGGCTATCTTGTTCGTGATGACACCAGTACCATCAATCTGGAAGTTCGTCGTGTCATTGACCCACCAGACAGGTACACCTGAAAGATCTGTTGCATTGAGGTCATACCTGAACGATGTGCCAAATTCCACATTCTGATTCACTGGCGACGGACCCCAGACGGGTGGAGTGGTATCCCGTACTGTCACCCTGAATGTTCCGCTCAAGATGTTGCCTTGTCCGTCCGTCGCGTTGACCCGGAGACCGTAGATACTCACCGAGAGGGTTGTCTTGTTTGTGACGACGCCGGTGATGTCAATCTGGAAATGGATTGTGTCGTTGACCCACCAGACGGACACACCTGAGAGATCTGTCGCGTTGAGGTCGTACCTGAATGTACTGCCAAACTCCACGGTCTGATCAGTTGGAGCTGGACTCCACGTAGGCAGAGTTGAATCCTGCACAGTGACTCTGAACGTACCAGTCAGGACGTTGCCTTGTCCGTCCGTCGCGTTGACTCGGAGACCGTAGACACCCACTGAGAGGGCAGTCTTGTTTGTGACGACGCCGCTGGTGTCGATCTGGAAGTGGGTCGTATCATTGGCCCACCAGATGGTCACACCCGACAGATCTGTGGCATTGAGGTCGTATCTGAATGTACTGCCAAACTCCACAATCTGGTTCACAGGCGCGGGAGCCCAGACCGGCGGGGTTGTGTCACGTACAGTCACCCTGAAAGTACCAGTCACGACATTGCCTTGACCATCTGTGGCATTGACTCTCAGACCGTATATGCTCACAGCGAGGGCAATCCTGTTGGTGACAACACCACTAGCGTCAATCTGGAAGTCGGTCGTGTCGTTTACCCACCAGATGGACACACCCGACAGGTCTGTGGCATTGAGGTCGTACCTGAAGGAACTGCCGAACTCCACAATCTGGTTCACAGGTGTGGGAGCCCAGACCGGTGGGGTTGTGTCACGTACAGTCACCCTGAATGTGCCGGTCAGAACATTGCCTTGTCCGTCCGTCGCGTTGACTCGGAGACCGTATGCACCCACTGAGAGGGCCGTCTTGTTTGTGACGACGCCGCTGGTGTCGATCTGGAAGTGGGTCGTATCATTCACCCACCAAGAGGATACTCCCGATGGGTCTGTCGCGTTGAGGTCGTATCTGAACGAAGTACCCAACTCGACGGTCTGGTTCGTTGGCGCTGGTGCCCATGTTGGCGGGGTTGTGTCACGTATCGTCACCCTGAAAGTACCAGTCAGGACATTGCCTTGGCCGTCCGTGGCGTTGACTCTGAGGCCATATGTGCCCACAGGGAGCCCGGTCTTGTTTGTAATGACACCGTTGATATCAATCTGGAAGTTCACAGTGTTGTTGACCCACCAGATAGACACACCCGACAGATCTGTAGCATTGAGGTCGTACCTGAAAGAACTGCCGAACTCCACAATCTGGTTCACAGGTGCGGGAGCCCAGACCGGTGGGGTTGTATCACGTACAGTCACCTTGAAAGTGCCGCTAAGGAGATTGCCTTGTCCGTCCGTGGCATTGACTCTGAGGCCGTATGTGCCCACGATGAGGGCTATCTTGTTCGTGACAACACCGCCTGCGTCAATCTGGAAGTTCGTCGTGTCATTGACCCACCAGGTGGGCACACCTGATAGGTCTGTGGCATTGATATCATACCTGAATGAACTGCCTAGCTCCACGATCTGGTTCACAGGCGCGGGAGCCCACACGGGCGGAGTTGTGTCTTGGACTGTTACCCGAAATGTGGCACTTCGTATGTTGCCCAAGGTGTCTGAAACGTTCACACGGAGACCGTATACATGCACGACTAGAGCGATCTTGTTGGTTATCACACCTGCGCTGTCAATCTGAAAGTTAACTGTGTCGTTTATCCACCATCCTCCAATGCCTGAGAAGTCAGTGGCATTAAGGTCGTATCTGAACGAGCCGCCAAACTCGACAATTCGGTCCGCCGGTGTTTGGACCCAGTCTGGAGGAGTGCTAACGAGGACTGTGACACTGAACTCGGCTATCAGCGTGTTAAGCTCATTATCAGTGACAATGACTTGTACGCCATAGACACCTGCCGAGAGAGGCGTAATGTTGGTCATCACACCATTGCTGTCGATTGAGAATCTGGTTGTGTCATTCACCCACCAGCTCGATATTTCCGACAGATCTGAAGCATTGAGATCGTATCTGAATGGACTGCCCGCCTCGAATGTCTGATCAACCGGTGTTTGATCCCAAGTGGGTGAAGTCGTATCTTGCACTGTGACTGTGAAGGTCCCACTCAGGACGTTACCTTGGCCATCGGTAGCGTTGACCCTGACAGGATGCGGCCCGATTGCGAGACTCATAATGTTGGTGACAACACCGCTGCCATCTATCTGAAAGTTGGTCGTGTCGTTGACCCACCAGGTGGGTACACCGGACAAATCTGTCGCATTAATGTCGTACCTGAATGAACTGCCCAATTCCACAGTCTGATTTACCGGTACCTGTGTCCACGCAGGTGGAGTGGTATCCCGCACTGTCACCCTGAATGTGCCGCTCAGAACATTGCCTTTGCCGTCTGTCGCGTTTACTCTGAGGCCGTATACGTTCACCGAGAGCCCTGTCTTATTTGTGATGACACCATTGGTGTCAATCTGGAAGTTCACTGTGTTGTTGATCCACCAGCCTGATACGCCGGAGAGATCCGTGGCATTCAGGTCGTATCTGAAGGCTGCACCCAACTCGACTGTCTGGTCAATTGGAGCCTGAACCCAGCTAGGCGGCGTTGTATCCCTCACAGTGACAAACACCGTGTCCTTGGCCTCGTTCAGGTAAGAGTCCCTAACGGTGATCGTGTGGTTGTGGACTCCTAGAGCAAGTCCGTCAACATTGAGTGGGTACGTGCCATTCGTGGCCCATGATGTCCAACCTAGAGTCGATCCATTGCCATCAACCCTGTAGTCACCCGGATAGGCATCCCCGAAGGTCCAACTGATTGTGTTCCCAGTCGCACCCAGCTCATACGTGAAGTCAGCTGGATGATCGAGGTCAGGGGGAGTAGTCACATCGCTCAGAAACACCATTCTATTGGGTGTTTCGCCCACGCCCGTCCCTGCGCTTGGACAAAGCGTTACATTAGATCCACACAGCAAAGACAGAACAAACAATGCAAAGATCATGACCAGCGTTGCCTTTAGCCCATTCATTCATACTCACCCTGTAGATACGTCCTCATGTTGAGGGACCCGTCAGACTTTGCCAGACCCTCAATCATAGAATCGGCGCCTTGCGGTGACTAACGCGTACATGGATGAGTGTATTGTGAATTTAACAATCACTCGTATAGACACCTAACCTTCGCATGTCGCCGTGAGAACAGGAAGACGAGCTAGATTGCGGGAAAAGGAGCGAAATGAGGCCCTTTCGGTGGTCATGACTGAAAGGCTTCCTCAGTATCTGCTATAGCTCGCGATGAATGCGTGATACTTATCTGACAATCTACCTGTCAGGCGGTTCGTGTCAATCCCAGTCGTTGTGGTTCATGGTGGCGCGACCCGTTTCGAGTCCGGGTTCCACAATGCCGTTCTGCAGGCAGTCCGCCATGCGGCAGAAGCAGGGCTCTGTGTCATCGACAACGGGGGTTCCTCCCTCGATGCGGTGGAGACAGCAGTATGGGCTCTCGAAGAAACCAACCTCTTCACTGCGGGTAGGGGCGCTAAACCCAACAGCGAGGGCGAGATTGAGCTTGATGCCATAGTCATGGATGGAAGTCGGCTCCAGAGTGGGGCTATAATGGCAGTACGTGGTGTTATCCATCCTGTATCATTGGCCCGCTATGTCTTGGAGAGGACCTCCAATTCACAGTTCGTGGCAGGCGGCGCTGAGAAGCTATATCGCAAGATGGTTGCTGAGGGCTACAGGACGGAGAGTGGGCAAGGGATTACGACACCTCCGCCAATTGCCCAAGGTTGTGACACAGTGGGTTGCGTGGCTGTAGACTCACATGGCAGAATCGCGGCTGCCTCGTCAACGAGTGGTTGGTCAGGGAAACTCCCGGGTCGTATTGGTGATTCCCCGATAGTCGGGGCAGGAGTCTACGCGAATGATATTGCAGCCGCCAGTTGCACGGGGAAGGGAGAGCAGATACTCCGGATAGTCATGGCGCGCATGGCAGTGCACTACGTTGAGGAGGGGATGAGCGTGACCGACGCTGCATCGAAGATCATGCGCGAACTGAGAGAGAAAACTACAGGAGAAGCCGGCCTTATCATAGCAGACTCAAAGGGGAACGTCAGCATGGGTTTCGATACGCCTCATATGCCAGTGGCTGTGGCGTCAGGTTCATCAGACGTCGTCTTCTCATCAATGACACCGGAGTGGCCTCCAAGGAGCCCCGGTAGAAAGCGATGATGGCAGCAGCTGCCATTGAAAGGAGATTGCAGGCAGAGGTCGTACTGGCATGAATATTCGCAGGTTTGAAACAAAAGACACTGCAGCAGTCGTGCAATTGGCCAACGACTATGCAGGGTTCGATGCCCCAATCAGCGAAGCAGACCTTGCGATATCCAAGGCTCTTCCTGATGGCCTTATCGTTGCCGAAGAGCACGGCCATATCGTAGGTTTGGTCTTTGGCCATCTCAGGGATATCCCCACTAACGTGCTGGAACACTGGGGGGCGTCTAGCGTGGGACATGTTGAGCTCTTGGCAGTCGACCCGAACTACAGGAATAGAGGCATTGGCACAACGTTGGTAGAGGATCTGTTTCGTGCATTCAAGCGAGCAGGAGCTGACTTCGTCACTCTGCACTGCCCTGCCGAGGCAAAGGAGGCAAAGCGCGTCTATGATGGTCTCGGGTTTCATGTGCGTGCCTACGAAATGGGGAAGAAGCTGTGACAGAGCATGCCTGTTTTTGCCGTCTGCTGGTCAGACATTCCAGTAGTAGTAGGCTTCACGATTCACTGGAGTGAACCCCAAACGTTTGTAGAGTCTGATTGCGGGTGTGTTCGTCACATCTGTTTCGATGTCGGCGGACCTCACGCCTAAACTAATGAGGTCGCGGAGACTGTGTGCAAGTATAGTTCCACCTAATCCTTTGCCTCGATACTTAGGGTGTACTCCCAAGTACCCCACGAGATACTCGTCCTTCTGTTTCTGCAATAGGACAAAGGCCACTACTCGGCCATCTTCTCGAATGCAGTAGGAGTGCTCTTGGTCAACGGGCTCCGATCTTCTGAAACACTCATGGAATGTCACATCCTGCTGTTCGGGTTTCATTGAGAGAAACAGTCTATCCTTGCTGTCAAGAAATGCCTTGAGAAAGCAGTCCCGAATATCTTCATTGCCAACAGTGGTGAGTGAATGTAGACTGAATCCCTGAGGGACTTGGAAGCCCTCAAGTGAGCTCTTCTTGAGCTTGGCTCGCATGTGGTATTCCTCTGACGCCTTTAGGAAACCCTCGGCGGAGTACCACCTGTCGAACGTTCTCAGAAGTGGCCGATGCTCGGGAGTGATCTCATCAAACTGTATCTCGAGTCTGCTCCGGTTGAGGATAGCAGTCTGCGACTTCGCTTCCTGAATTAGGCGCCGAGCAATTGAGGACTGTTTCCGTCCTCGGGGCACAAGAGGATGCCATCGACCGAGGAAGACCATGGTTGGGATACCAGCGTATAGGTTCAACCACCCAACTAGAGCCCCGCTGCTGTCGTCCCTTGCCTGAACCGTTATGTTGCTGGTTTCTCTGGTGACGAGGTCTCCAAACGCCTTCTCTACATGTGCAACTGAAGGAGCCTTGTTGCTCAACGGCGAGTCGTGTCGCACTTCGTAGTTCAATCTGGCCAGCTCGGAGAGATCAGCATCTCCCAACGGCTGAATCTGGATCTTCATCTGCGCATCACCGGTCTTGTAGTCGGACCGGGAATGTCGTATGTTCACCTGATAAGCTTGAGCAAGAGCCGTCTTCACGATTCTGCGGTTCATTGATAGAGTCATTGTTGCACCCCGCGACAATGAATTATCAAAGTGCGTGCAAGCCTTCCTATGGTTTATATGCAATCGGGGGCAATGATGCCTGCAGTTAGCACTGTTCTGTTTTCGTGCCTTGGGAGGAGAGAGCCCTTGATGGAGTATTGGAAGAAGACTGTCGGTGTCTTTGCGGCGGTCATCTTGACTTCTCTTGGAATGTGCTCACTAGTCGCTTTGCCCGTACTTGGCGAACAGTCTGTTGTACCCGCTGGGAAAGCTGAGGTCATTACTGTGGGCACAACTTACGGCATAGACGCTTGCTTGGACCCAGCCTTGATATACGGTGTTCTTGAGTGGGACATCACGACCTCCCTAAGTTCTGGTTTGGTGGACATCGCACCAGGATCTGATGGTGGCACTAATCAGATAATCCCTGCCTTGGCGACTAGTTGGGTCGAACGCCTCGACGGCAGAGTCTGGGACTTCCAACTAAGGCAAGGTGTGACGTTCGAGAATGGGGAAGCATTCAACGCATCTATTGTCAAGTACACCTTTGACAGGAACTGCAATCTGACTGGCGTGGGCTTGGCAGAGCCGGATGGTCCACAGGTCAACATGGGTTACTCTACCATCATTGAGAATGTGACAGTCACCGGAGAGTACTCTATCAGATTCTATCTTCATGTTCCCTTCGCCCCATTCTTGCAGCTCATGTCATGTGCTGCATCCTACATGGTGGACCCGGCCTACGCCCCAATGAACCAACTCGCCACTTACCACGTAGATGACCCACGCAGAAGCACTTCTTGTGGTCTCGGACCGTATCTGCTGGAGAAGTGGACTCGTGTCGCAGGTATTGACCAAGAGATATGGCTGAAAAGGAACCCCACGTACTGGAATACCACAGGCGGCTATCCGGTGACTGAACGCATTGTCATCAAGATGTACCCCAGTGCAACGTCACTAGCCGTAGCTATAGTCAGTGGTGAGGTCGACGTTGCACATAGGCAGCTCACATCGCTCCAGATTGATACCCTGCGCTCCAACTCTGACTTCGGAGTCTGGCAGGGCCATGGACCGCTAATCCAGTATATGTGCTTCCAGCAGAGGACTCACCCATTCGATCATGTTGAGGTGAGAGAAGCCATCGCTGCATGCTTCAACCGGACTGAACTCAGTCAGTGGGCGTTCTTGGACACCGTTGAACCATTGTACAGTATGGTGCCTAACGGAGTTGCATATCATCAGGATTCATTTGTCAGGTATGGCGAAGCCAACTACACCTATGCAAGGACTATGCTCTCCCCACTTGGATTCAACGAGAGCCACAAGCTTCAGGTTGACCTGTGGTACGAAACCTCTGGGCACTATCCAGAGAGTGAGGCACAGGCACTTGTGTATGAGGCAGACCTAGAGGCTAGCGGGGTCATAGCTGTCAGCCTCCACACTGCAGAATGGGCTGCGTACCGATTGTACAGAAACAGTGCTGAGATGCCTATGTTCGTCTATGGTTGGTACCAGAACTTCGTCGATCCTGACAACAGTGCCTGCGTGCCTTTTGCTGATTGGCTGAACTTGGGCTTCAATAGCACGCATGGTGGTACTGCGCAATATGACTACTGGATCAAGGGTCGAAGCGCCACGACTGACCTTGAGCGCTACTCCAACTACAGTGCTCTCCAAGACCTGCAGGCATCTGAGTGCTCAGTGGTTCCACTCTGGCAGAGCCGCAATACTGTCGTCGCCAACACTAGTGTCAGTGGGTTTTCGCCAGACGTGACTGACAGACTTTACTCCTGGCGCCTGAGAATGGACAATACAACGTCGTCGACCACGACAACAAGCACGACGTCGATAGAAACCACTCCCGGACTATGGAATGTTACGACTATTGTGGTGACATCTGCATCCATAGCGGTCATCGTGGTATTCAGTGTCGCAATAATCCGTTCAAGGAGATAGAACCGATAGCATGGTTTCTTCTCAAGCGTGGGTCTGCTGCTACGTACACAAGCGCTGACGAAATGAACAACAGCTGGTGAGTAGTCAATGCTGCTCACAAGCAGTGATGCATGGTATCGAGCTGAGTTAAAAGAAAAGGGCCAAGGCCGCGTTTCCACTGTAGTGCGGCCTGCCTGTATTTCATGGAAGCCTGAGCCGTAAGGGGCTCGGCTATCTTCCTAGCAGGCGGATGAGCAATCCGCCATTGGACGGCGGTTGTTGAAACCGTTCTGTGTCCAACGCTGCATACGGATCACATGCTGGTAGGTCTCGTAACCCGCGAGGGTCAGAGTATACTCACCGTTCAGAGCAGAGTCTGTGTGAACAGTCCTGTGTACTAGGCCTGCCTCAACGAGATCCGATAGACACTTGGACAGCGCAGTATCGGCTATCTTCCTGCTAGTGGCTGACACCATCCTGTCTTGGATCTCATGATACTCGAGGTCGGAGTCACGTTCACCGAGAACAAGAATGAGAGGTACAGCCCACGGATGCCCGAGCTGAGAGAATACCTCAATCAAGGGCTGAGTTGTATTTGGTTCAGATGATTTGTTCAAGTTCGTTCGATTCCGGCGTGTATGTTTACGCCCGAACTACACATACATATGAGTGATAGCTTATTAAACTATGTCCTCAATCTTCACATCGTTTTCCATTCCGACGGACGAATGCTCGTCAGCTTAGTGGGCATCACTGTTGCATGACAGAATCACTTGGCCAATGGGGAAGGAATATTACAGAGTCAAGCGGAGCCTATCACGTGAGTCACATGAAGAGCGTGCCCTATCCTGAATGCATCAAGAATCTCCCCAAAGCGAAAATCACCTTTCCCGGTGTACGGGGATGGGTCTCTCAAGGCAAGAACTCACAAGTAGTCTTCTTTGAGATTGAAGCAGGAGGTGTCGTATCACCTCACGCACACTGTGAACAGTTCGGATTCGTTCTAGAGGGAGAGATGGCACTCACGATGAATGGAGCTACCAAGGTGTACAAGAAGGGGGACTCGTACCTCATTCCAGAGGGCATTGTCCACAAGGCTGAGTTCAGGACATCCGTGCGCGCTGTGGATTTCTTCGCTGATCCGACCAGATATGAAACCATCAATACGTAGTTACCACCAGGTGGTCCGCTACATGCCAGGACCTACGACGAAGGTTCCTACTGAATCATCTTGGCTATCTCAAATCCAATGCTCGTGAAGTTGCTCTCTGCGCCTTCTTCGAGGGGCCCCTCTTTTCCCGTCACAATGGCAGACACTCTTTCCTTCACAACGTCCGCACCAAGTTTGGAGAGTGAGTTCTCGATATCTTTGGAGGCACCACTTCCCGCGAATCGACTTCTCATTCTCGTATCGAAGGCGAAGACCTTCTTGCCTCTGATAGCTGATTCGCTGAGCTTCGCGAGGAACTTGCGGATCGGGTCAGAAGCTCTCCATGCATGTGTGGGAGCGCCAACGAGTAGTATGTCGTATTCGGAGAGCCTGCTAACATCAGTTTCGTCAGGTCGAAACAGCGTTACTTTGACTGTACCCGACTTCTCCAGACCCTGGGCGAGAGCACGTGCAACCCTCTCGGTATTTCCGTATACTGAATCATAGACGACAATTGCGTTCTTCATGTTCCCACGTCCTGTTGCAGGTTCAGCGAAAGGTTTCGGATACTTCAATCAACCTAGTTGCCACTTGTTTCAAGAGGTCGAAACGACTTTGCAGTATGCTGTAGACTTGTGCTAGGTCAATGGCTGCATATCCATGCACAAGTAAGTTGCGGAATCTGGACATAATCACCAGATCTTGCTCCAATTGGGGGTCCAAGTAGGCATTTCGACACAGGATCTCAAAGACCTCTACCCTTGTTTCTGGGATCTTTTGTCCTCCTCGTTTCAAGA
>Ga0315284_10000840_pt1 | contig 42011 bp, 38 predicted proteins | sample YL17G09_16_MG_FD_203696 | JGI IMG/M metagenome (GOLD analysis project Ga0315284, IMG submission 203696) | Sediment microbial communities from Yellowstone Lake, YNP, Wyoming, USA - YL17G09_16 | ecosystem: Environmental > Aquatic > Freshwater > Lake > Sediment | place: USA: Wyoming | collected...
CGGTAGCTCCGACCCTCGAGCACCACCGCGTCCACCACGTAGCGAGCCAGATCCATCGCAGACCCCCGTCGTCGGTGTCCACGATGCTCCGACACATGTGTCCACTATCTGGTGAACTCGCGCACCCCCACCTCCACTGATCGTGGTTGGCGCCGTGCCGAGGCCTGGCGCGTTTCCTGCATGGATCCCGGGACAAGGCGCAGGGTCCGGACACGGGCGGGTCATCGCACCTAGGGTCGCGACATTCGCGGCCTCGGCAGTAGGATTCGGCCGCCGTCGCGTGGAAGGGACCCGGTGCCGATTCCGGCCGAGCACATCCTGGCGATAGACCTCGGGACGTCCTCCCTGAAGCTCGCCCTCGTCTCCGTCCGGGGCGTCGTTGCGGACTCCGAGGTCGAGCCGCTCGAGATCTCGTTGCTCGCCGACGGCGGCGTCGAGCAGGACCCCGAGCACTGGTGGGCGGCTATCCGTCGCGGGACTCACCGGATGCTCGACCGAGGGAGCGTCCCGGTCGAGCGCATCGTCGGGCTGAACCTGAGTAGCCAGTGGTCGGGGACCGTGCCGGTCGACCGCGCCGGACGGCACCTCACGAACGCGATCATCTGGATGGACTCGCGTGGTGCGGATCACGTGAAGGCGGTCACCGACGGCTTCCCACGGCTGCAGGGCTACGGCGTTGCGAAACTCGCCAAGTGGATCCGGCTGACTGGCGGCGTGCCCGGTCACTCGGGCAAGGATCCGATCGCACACATCCTGTGGATCCGCGCCGAGCGTCCCGACGTGTACCGCGAAACGGCGACGTTCCTCGAGCCGCGCGACTACCTCAACCTGCGATTCACCGGGAAGGTCGCGTCGTCGTTCGACGCGATCACGCTCCACTGGGTCACCGACAACCGTGACCTCGGCAGGGTCGACTACAACGCCGGCCTGCTCCGCATGGCGCAGCTCGAGCGGGGGAAGCTCCCCGACCTGCTGCCGCCGGCGAGCGTCCTCGGGCCGATCCTCCCTGACGTCGCGCGCGACCTCGGGTTGTCCGACCGCGTGCAGGTCGTGATCGGCATGCCGGACGTGTTGGCCGCTTCGATCGGGTCCGGCGCCGTCCGCGACTTCGACGCACACCTGTGCATCGGGACGTCGTCTTGGCTCACGTGCCACGTGCCGTACAAGAAGAGCGACCTGTTCCACAACATGGCCTCGCTACCGTCGTCGATCCCGGGCCGCTACCTACTCACGAACGAGCAGGAGTCCGCCGGCATCTGCCTGACGTGGCTGCGCGACAACGTGTTCTTCCACGACGACGAACTCGCGGCGAGCGCAGACCGCCTGGATGCCTACCGCATCTTCGACAAGATCGCCGAGCGCGCACCCGCGGGCAGCGACGGCGTGATCTTCACGCCCTGGCTGAACGGCGAGCGCACGCCGGTCGATGACCATCGCGTGCGGGCCGGGTTCTTCAACCAATCGCTCGACACCACGCGGGCGCACCTCGTTCGCGCGGTGCTCGAGGGCGTGGCCTACAACTCGCGGTGGCTCCTCACATACGTCGAGAGGTTCATCAAGCGGCGCTTGCCCGAAGTGACGATGATCGGGGGCGGCGCTCGCTCGAACCTGTGGTGCCAGATCCACGCCGACGTCCTCGGCCGGCCGATCCGGCAGGCTGAGGAGCCGGTGCTCGCGAACGCGCGCGGGGCCGCGTTCCAGGCGGCTGCGGCGCTCGGGTACCTGTCGTTCGACGAGATTCCCGAGCACGTGCCGATCGCGAGGACCTTCGAGCCGGAGCCCGACAACCGTGGTATCTACGACGCGCTGTACGGACACTTCACGGATATGTACCGGTCGACGAAACACCTGCACGCCAAGCTGAACGGGGCGAGCCGATGACGCTGCGGGGTTCGGTTGATCGGCTCGCGGGACGCCTGCGCTCGCGCACGACGGGCGCGGTCGAGCGAGGATTGAAGGCGGTGCCGTTCGTGCGCGAGCGCATCGACCGCGAGGAGGACAAGCTCATCGCGCAGCTCGAGCGGAGCGTGAAGCCTTACCGGGGCCGAACCGACACCTACGCACGCCTGCCGCAGGGGGGCCGGGACCACGAGGAGGTCCTACACGAGATGGCCGAGCTCGCCGCGCTCGAGGAGTCGCGGTGGCGCGACGGCCTTGTCTCAGGCGCCGTGTACCACGGCAACGCGGAACATATCGACTTCCTGAACCGTGTGTACGCGCTGCACTCACAGGTGAACCCGCTCCACGCCGACCTGTGGCCCTCCGCCTCGAAGTACGAGGCGGAGATCGTGGCGATGACGGCAGCGATGCTCGGCGGCGAGGGCCGCGACGTGTGCGGTACCGTCACCTCCGGCGGCACCGAGAGCATCCTGCTCGCGATGAAGGCCTATCGGGATCGCGCGCGGATCGAGCGGAGGACCCGCCGTCCCGAGATCGTGGCGCCGACGACCGCGCACGTGGCCTTCGACAAGGCCGCGCAGTGCTTCGGGATGCGGATCGTCCGCGTCCCGGTCGACCCGGACTTCCGCGCCGACGTCGCGGCCATGGCCGAGGCGATCACGCCGAACACGGTCGTGGTCGTGGGGTCGGCACCGACGTTCCCGCACGGCGTGATCGACCCGATCGAGCGGCTGTCGGAGCTCGCGCGCCGGCGGGGGGTCGGGTTCCACACCGACGCGTGCCTCGGTGGGTTCGTCTTGCCGTGGGCGCGCGATCTCGGGTACGACGTTCCCGGTTTCGACTTCCACCTACCCGGTGTGACCTCGATGTCGGCCGATACGCACAAGTACGGCTACGCGTCGAAGGGGACATCGGTGGTGCTCTACCGGGGTGCCGAGCTGCGGCGCCGGCAGTACTTCACGGCGACGGAGTGGCCGGGCGGGCTGTACTTCTCGCCGACGCTGGCCGGTAGCCGGCCGGGGGCGCTCTCGGCGGCGTGCTGGGCCGCGATGGTCGTGACTGGGGCGGAGGGCTACCGCGAGGCGACGCGAAAGATCCTTCAGACCGGAGCCGAGATCCGCCGCGGGGTGGAGCAGATACCCGAGCTGCGCGTCCTCGGGGATCCGCTGTGGATCGTTGCGTTCGCCTCCGACCGAGTCGACGTCTACCGCGTGATGGACCGCATGTCGGCGCTCGGCTGGAACCTGAACGGGCTGCACAAGCCGCCGGCCGTGCACCTCTGCGTAACGCTCCGGCACACTCAGCCCGGTGTGGCCGAGCGGTTCCTCTCGGATCTGCGTGACGCGGTCGCGTACGTGCAGGCGCACCCCGGCGAGAAGGGGACGATGGCGCCGGTCTACGGTATGGCCGCGCGGATCCCGCTCCGCGGCTTCGTCGGCGACCTGCTCGAGAAGTACATCGATCTCCTCTACAGGGTGTGAGCTGTCCGTGAGGCCCGGTTCCGACGGCTCCGCTCCCGGCGCACCGGAGGTCGGTCGGCCCTCGCCCCCGGCGGGCCAGCGGCACACCGCCGCCTCCGTGTTGCGCACCAACACCTTGACCTGGTTCATGAAGTCGCGGTTCGAGCTCCGGGACTGGCGCCTGCGCGTGGTCTCGCCGAGAGCGATCCTCGGCGTGATCCCGTTCGGGCGGACCGACGTCACGTACCCCCTCGAGGACCTCTCCGATATCAGGGTGACGGGACGGGTGTACCCGGTGCGCCTCGCGATCGTGGTGGCACTTGTCGCGCTCAGCGCACTGGTCGACCTCGGTCGTGTCGCGGACGTGGCGATCGAGCTCATCGCGGTCGCGTTCTTCTTCCTCTCCGTGATCGTTGTCGTGCGGATCGAGGATCGGATGGGTCGTCGGAAGTTCGTGCCCGTGTGCTTTTTCCAGCGCGCCTCGGCCCGAGGGCTGGTCGCTCAGGTCGAGCGCGCCCGCGCGAGACTCGGCGCGGGCTGACCGCGATGGACACGGCCGAGACCATCGTTCGGGCGCTCGGCGCCGCGGGTCTCGCGCTCGCCCTGGCAGAGGCGGGGTGGGGGGCGGCGCAGGGGATGCGGCGGCCCCCGGGGAGAGCGTCCGGAGCGGCCGGGCGGATCGGTGCGCTCGGCGCCTACCTGGTCTCCGGCGGTCCGTACCTCGCGGTCTGCATCCTGCTCTGGCACCGGCTCCCGGTCACGCTCCCAGAGTCGGTCCGTGCGGTCGATCTCGCGGTGGGGACGTTGCTCGGTGCGGTGGGACTCTTCTTCTACCTGTGGGGACGGTTCGCGCTCGCGGACATGTACAACGTCTCGAGCAGCCTCGGGAGCGAGCTGTATTCGTCGCACCGACTGGTCACGTCGGGCCCGTACCGGTTCGTCCGACACCCGATGTACTTCGGGATCTTGGTCGGCGCGCTCGGCGCGCTGCTCGTCTACCGGACCTGGACCACGGTCTTCGTCATCGCCGCGCTCCCCGGGGCGGTGTTCAAGGCCCGTCGCGAGGACCGCTTGCTCGCAGCGGAGTTCGGGAAGACCTACGATGCGTACCGTCGGCGGACCCCGGGCTTCGTCCCGCGGATCCGGATCGGGGCGAGCGCTCGTGGGACGAGCGTCGAGGAGGGAAGGGGACGAGATGGATCCTGACGAGGGCACGCGTCGCAGGTGGATCATCATCGTGGTCGTCGCGGCGGTGGTGATCCTCGCAGGGGTGTGTTTCGTGCCTCAGCTCCTGCATGGATGAACCGTTCCACCGACGGCTGAGCGTTCGGAGCTGTGGTCCCGGAGCTGTTCCACATCGGAAGTGTCGGGGTTCCGACCCACGACGTGTTCGTCGCGCTCGGTGTCGTCGTGGCGTTGCTCGTCTTCAGGCACGAAGCTCGCACTCACCGCGTGCGCGACCCGCGGATCTGGACGATCGCGGCCGGGTCGCTCTTCACCGGCGCCGTCTTCGCGAAATTCGGCACGAGTTGGCGCTACCTCTCGGAGACACCGTCGCCGTCGCTCGTGGGTCTGTGGCTCTACGGAGGCAAGACCGTGCTCGGAGGATTGGCCGGCGCCTACCTCGGGGCGCTCGCGGCGAAGCGGATCGTCGGCTACCCCGAGAAGACGGGTGACCTGTTCGCACCGGCGGTCGTGCTCGGCATCGCGGTTGGGCGGGTCGGTTGCTTCCTCACCGAGCAGATCGGAACCCCGACGGCACTTCCATGGGGCATCAGCGTGAGTCGGCAGGTCGCGGCACGGATCCCGATGTGCCCGACGTGCGCGCCGGGCGCGCCGATGCACCCGTCGTTCCTGTACGAGATCGCGTTCCTGCTGGCGCTGTTCGGCGTGCTGCTGTGGCTCCGCCCGCGCGTTCGTGTTCCCGGCGAGCTGTTCAAGATCTTCCTGCTCGCCTACGGCGTGTTCCGCTTCTTCGTGGAGTTCGTGCGCGGGAACGAGACGTTCGCCTGGGGTCTATCCGGTTCCCAGGTCTTCCTCCTCTTCACGCTACCGCTGCTGTTCGCGTACTTCGGACGCCAGTTCGCCCGTCACGCGTATCGAGCGGAGCCAGCCCTCGTGACGGGGGGAGGCTGACGTGGCGGACCTGCCCGTCTTCGCGAACCGGATCCGCCGGTACGTGACCGCGTTCTGCCCGCGGTGTCACGAGGAGGACCCGCTCCGCCCACTCGAAGAGGTAGCGCGCCTGGCGGGCCACCTGGCGGAGGAGGACGGACGCGTGTGGCTCGTCCGCGGCTGCCCGAAACACGGGCGCGTCGTGACGCTGTACGAGGAGGACGCCGAGATACTCGACTACCTCGAACGGTGGACCGCTCCGACGAAGGCCCCGACGCCGGACACGCCCGAGAGCTTCGCCCCCGTGCCGGCCGCCTACCTCGAGGGACTCGGAGGGCTCCAGACCCAGCACACGTGCATCCTGCTCGAGGAGGTGACCGAGCGGTGCAACCTCCGGTGCCCGACCTGCTTCGCGGGCTCGGCGCCGGACCTCAACGGCCTCGCGTCCGTCGAGGACGTGCTGGCGAACGTGGACAGGCGGCTCAATCTCGAAGGAGGTCGCCTCGACGTCGTGATGGTGAGCGGTGGCGAGCCGACGCTCCATCCGGACCTCACGGAGCTCCTGTTGGGCCTGATGGACCGGGACATCGTGCGCATCCTCCTCAACACGAACGGGATCGAGATCGCGCGCGACGACAGCCTGGTCAGGTTCCTGGCGGACCATGCGCGTCGGATCGAGGTTTACCTGCAGTTCGACGGATGCAGAGGCGAGACCGACCGGCACCATCGCGGAGCAGATCTCCGTGAGATGAAACGCCGAGCAGTGGCGCGCCTCAGCGCGGCCGAGGTCTTCACGACGCTCACGATGACGGCGGCGAAGGGCGTGAACGACGATGAGATCGGGGACGTCGTGCGCTTCGCCCTCGAGACACCGTTCGTCGGCGGGGTCTGCATCCAGCCGGTCTTCGGATCGGGCCGCTCGGCGGGCATCGATCCCTCGGACCGCCTGACCGGCACCGGCGTGCTGAAGCGCCTCGGGCCGCAGACCGACGACCTGGTCACCTGGAGGGATCTGATCGCGCTGCCGTGCTCGCATCCGCACTGCAGCTCGGTCGGCTACATGATCCGGACAGATGGAGGAACCTGGAGATCGCTGGTCTCTCTGGTCGGGCACGAGAAGCTACGCGAGCATCTCGACCTGGTGAGCAACCGGATCGTCGACCGCGAGCTGACGCGTGATCTCAAGCTGCTCGTCGCGGGGTCGCTCTACGGCATGCTCAGCGAGCAGAGCTCGCTCGCGCACCCGAGGTTCGGGCGCCTGTTCCTCGCCGTCGCCCGCAACCGGGAGCTCGGCCTCGGCTCGCTGCTGCGTTCAGCCGGGACCCTGGCCCGGGGGAACGGGTCGAGGCTCCGGCGGCTGATGGCAGAGCGCGTGAAGCGCATCACGGTGAAGCCGTTCATGGATGTCGACACGATGATCGAGGAACGTCTGCTGCAGTGCTGCGTGCATGCCGGCACCGTGAGCGAAACGCAGCACCAGTGCGTGCCGTTCTGCGCCGCCCAGGCGTGGCCGCGCCTGGGTCGGATGAAGCTCGGCGCCGCCTCCGCGCACGCTGGCACCGGGGCGGGGTCGTTCGGCCCCGCGTGATCCTCGCCGTGCCGAGCGGGACGGGCGTTCCTTGGAGATGCCCGAAGTCGTCCCTTGGGGTGCGTGCGTGCGCTCGGTCGAATCGGTCCACCCGGCCAGCGCGAGCCGTACCATCGGAGCTAGGGTTCTGGGACCCCAGCCACTGCCCGATGCCCTAAGGGGTGGAGATGGACCTGTCGTTCGAGCGGACGCTCCGCGAGCGTGAGGAGCTGTACCACAGCCTCTTCGAGGACAACCATGCCGTCATGCTGCTCGTCGACCCTGCGACCGGGACCATCGTCGACGCGAACGCGGCGGCCGTGCGCTTCTACGGCTACAGCCGTGAGCGGCTGATGCTCATGCGGATGTCCGACCTCGAGGCTCTCCAACAAGAGGAGATCTTCAACGAGATGCGCCGAGCGAGCGAGGAGCGGCGGAGCTACTTCCGCCTGCGGCATCGGCTCGAATCGGGTGAGACGCGGGACGTCGAGGTCTACACGGCGCCGATCAACGTGCATGATCGCAACCTGCTCTACTCGCTCATCTACGACGTCACGGAGCGCCGGCACGCGGAGGAGGCCCTGCGTGAGGCCGAGGTCCGCTACAGGACGCTCGTCGAGCAGATCCCCGCGATCACCTACATGGACCGCGTGCTGGAGGACGATCCCACCGATGTCACGCCGGCGTACATGAGTCCGCAGGTGGAGGCCGTGCTCGGGTGCACTCCGGAGGAATGGCTCGCCGACGAAGACCTGTGGACGAAGCTCGTCCATCCCGACGACCGGGACGAGGTCGCGCGGATCGGCGACGCGACTCGTGTTGCCGGTAGGCCGTTCAGCGCGGAGTACCGCATGACACGGCGCGACGGCCGGATCGTTTGGATCCGCGAGTCGTCGGTCCTTATCCGCGACGAGGCCGGCAGGCCCAGGTTCTGGCAGGGCATCATGCTCGACGTCACGGAGCAGAAGATCTCCGAGCAGGCGGTGCGCGCCAGCGAGCGGCGGTTCCGCGCGGTCTTCGACGGATCCGCGGTCGGGGCCACACGCGTCGATCTCGACGGCCGCATCCTCGAGGCGAATCGCGCGCTGGCGGGTCTCCTCGGGCGCTCTGTGGGGGAGCTCGCAGGCATACAGCTTGTGGACTTCGCGCATCCCGACGACGCGGATGCGGCCGGTGCGCAGTTCGAACGGTTGGCGGGGGGCGAGATCGACCGATACGAGGCCGACCGCCGCTATGTGCGTGAGGACGGGGAAGCCATCTGGGTGCACGCGGCCGTATCGCTGGTCCGGAACGAGGAGGGCGGTCCGGAATTCGTGATCGTGATGCTCGAGGACGTCACGGCACGGAAGCTCGCCGAGCAGGAGCTATCGCATCGGGCGCTACACGACCCGCTCACCGGCCTGCCGAACCGCGACCTGCTGTACGACCGACTCGGGATGGCCCTGACCCGCATGCCGCGACAGGAGGAGGCGGCGGCGGCCGTGCTGTTCCTGGACCTCGATCGATTCAAGGACGTGAACGACACGTTCGGCCACGCTGCCGGCGACCGGCTGCTCGTGGCCGTCGCGCACCGTCTCGAGGGTAGCCTGCGTCCCTCGGACACGGTCTCGAGGTTCGGCGGCGATGAGTTCGTCCTCCTGTGCGAGGACGTCACGGGAGAGGACGGGGCCATGACGGCGGCCTTGCGTGTGCTTCAGTCGCTCGCACGACCGTTCATGCTCGACGAGGCCGAGGTCTACGTCGAGGCGAGCCTCGGGGTGGCCGTCGCGACGGGCGCAAAGCAGCGCCCCGAGCAACTGATCCGCGAAGCGGACGCGGCCATGTACCGAGCGAAGGAGCTCGGGCGCAACCGCGTCGTGGTCTTCGATCCCTCGATGGAGGGCGTGGCGGGCCGCCTCGGAGAAGCGCGGTAGCCGGTGGCGCCTAGTACGTCATCCACGTGACCGGCGGGATCCCACCAGGGTCGGCATCTGCGTAGTCGCCGTCTCCGTAGACCGAGAGGTCGGCGTCCGTCAACTCCGCGATGAAGCTCGTCGGCAGCACGGCCGCGAAGATCCGTTGGTCCAGTCGGTCGCGATCGATCGCGTACGCAGGGACGTAGGGCCCGATGTTCTCGCCGTACCGGTAGTCCTTCAGCCATGCGGCGATGTCGGCCGCGGCGACCCCGGCGTCGGCCATCGCCCTCTCCGAGACGTAGATCTCGGACGGCACGACGCTCTCGATGATCCCGAACACCGAGCGGCCGAACTCGCGCTCGATGTCCTCCTGGATCTGGATCGGGTCCAGCCGCACGCCGCCGGCGAGGTTCACGGTGGGGCACTGGCCGTGGTCGCCGGTGACGATCAGGACGTACTCGCCGGGAGCGAACCGGTCCTCGAGGATCCGCCGGACCCGCTCGATCTGCCGGTCGACGGCCTGCAGCGCGAACTTCTGCCGGAGCGACAGGTAGTTGTAGACGTGTCCGGCGTAGTCGGGTGCCTTCACGTTCACGTATACGAGGCTGGTGTTCGGCCCCTCGCCGATCGGCTCGGAGTCGAACGCGGCCGCGACCAGGTCGCCCTGGTACTCGATGATCGGCGGCATGCAGCACACCGCCTTCTTGCCGCTGAGCGTGAACCGGCTGTCGACGCCCGGGTCCTTGTAGGCGGCGAGGTACGCGTCGAGGTTCTCGACCGGCGGTACCTGCCGTGGCAGTCGGTACAGGTCGGGGTTCTGGCTGATCCAGCCGCCTCCGTGCTCCTCGTCCCAGAGCACTGCGACCGGCTTGTCACCGAGGGGACGGTAGCCGCCGTGGCCGATCATGCCGATGTGCCAGATCTGGTAGCCGATCTCGCCGATCCAGGCGCCGTCGCCCGTGTGTTCGCTCCAGGCGTCGGCGAGGGTGGGGGCGAGCAGGAACGACGGGTCCGCCTTGCCCGGCGTGCCCCAGGCCTTCACCGGCTTACCTTGGTAGCGGATGTTGTGGCCGGTGATGCCGTGCGTGCGGGGGAACGCGCCGGTGCCGATCGTCGCGTGGGCGGATGCGGTCACCGCCGGGAACGCGCCGACGATCGCGTTGCGGTAGACGGCGCCCTCGCGCATCAAGCACTTGACGTTCGGCCAGGCGTCGCCCCAGTGCTGGAGGACGTTCCAGCCGCCGCCGTCGATCACGAACGTGACGACGACCTTCGGTGGGGTGGCCGGCCGCTCGATGCCCGGCAGGACCGTACCCTCAGGTGCCACGAATCCGTCGAAGCCCATGAGGTGCGCGGTGGTCGACGCGAGATCGGCGAGCGTCACACGGTCGGTGTTGTCCGAGGGCTCCACGATGCCCGGCGCGTAGACGACGATCGGTACGCGCTCGAGGTACATCCACACCGAGGCGTGGCTGCTCCGCGGGTCGTTCTTGGCGAGGTCGAGCGACTCGCTCGCGTAGTTCGAGCTGTTGTACGGGGCGAGCAGCAGCTGCAGGTCGCCGGAGCGGCCGGGGAAGTACTGGCGGCGCACGAGCTCGAGGCTCTCGGCGCCGAGAGCATGCGCCATCCCCTCGAGGGCCGGTCGCGGGTCGCGCGTGGTCGCGCGCCGGACGAGCCGTCCGAGCCCGGTCCCAACCGCGAGGCCGACGAGGGCTAGGCCGCCGACGAGGGCTAGGAACCTCCGCCGGCTCGGGTCCGGCGGATCGGCACTCGCCAGGCGGTTCCGGACGAAGACGACCGCGGCGGCCAGGACGAGGAAGCCCGCTATGCCTGCGGCGATCACGCTGCCGAGCGCGGCGAGCACGAGAGCGACGATGCCCCCGGCCAGCGTCAGCAGGACGAGGGTGCGCGTGGAGAACGTCCGGTGCACGAACCCATATTCTCCCAAACCTGTTCGCTTCGGGCCGGGAAGGGGTTCGTGCTCGCTCGCGGCCCTACGCGCGCTTGCGCGGTAGGTCCAGGAATGGCAGGTCGACGACGGTTGCGGCGACCTTGCCGCGCTCGCCCTCCACCGAGTACTCGACCGAGACCCGCGTCCCGGTGGCGGCCAGCGACGCCGGGACCGAGCCGAAGCCGATCATCTTCTTGATCGTCTGGCCCCAGGTGATGCTCGTCGCGCGGCCGACCTGGCGCCCCTGCTTGTAGACGGGGATCGGATCCCGCTGCACGATGGGCGAGATCATCGGCGGCAAGCCGTGCTTCGCGAACATACCCTCGATGCCGTACCAGTCGAGCTCGAGGCCGACGAGCCTCCGCTTCGGCCCGCCCGCCCTCTGCTCCGCCTCGAGGGCGCGCTTGCCGACGAAGTCCGCCTTGCCGAAGTCGACGAGCCGACCGAGGCCGATCTCGAACGGGGAGTACTCCTGCTCGGCACTGATCGCACGTCGGGCGCTCACGTACTCGACCTCGAGCAGGATGAGACCGGCCTCGACGCGCGAGAGGTCGAGCGCTCGGATGCCGGCCGGACGGATCTGATAGTCCTGTCCGGCCTCCCATAGCGCGTCCCAAACGGCGACGCCGCCATCGACCGGGACCCAGACCTCGTAACCGAGATCGCCCGTGTAGCCGGTGCGGCTGACGTCGACCTGGACGCCGCCGATCTCGGTCCGGCGGTGACCGAAGTACTTCACGTCCTTCCAGTCCTGCTTCGTCGCGATCTCGAGGATCGTGCGTGAGAGCGGTCCCTGGATCGCGACGGCCGCGATCTGGTCGGAGACATCCTCGATCTCCACGTCGAGCCCGTGGGCATTCATCAAGAGCCAGCGGTACGTGGGGTCGGCCGCGGTCCAGAAGTAGGTGTCCTCGTCCCAGCGCATGATCGTGCCGTCGTCGATCACCTTGCCACGCTCGTCACACCAGCACGTGTAGAAGACCCGACCGACCCGGAGCTTCGACGCATCGCGCACCATCACGCGGTCGGCAAGCTTCGCCGCGTCCTTCCCTGAGATCACGTACTTGTACAGGGGCGAGGTGTCGATCAGCGCGGCCGCTTCCCGGATCGCGTTGTACTCGATGTCGTGGAAGTCGGCGTAGACCTGGGAGGCGAAGTAGCCCGACCACTCGCTCCAGGCCATCTTCGTGTTGAGCTGGGACGTGCGTGCGTGGAAACCGGTACCGGCACTCACAGGGGTACCTCCTCATGCTTCCGGTTCGTGGCGACCTCGTACAGTATGCGCGCGGCTGGGTGGCCCTGACCGGCCCGCGGATCCACGCCGGCTGACCAAAGGTCACGACCCCCGTGGTCGTGCCCGGGGGGCGGGACTAGCATGATGATGATTGGCGCGGAAGCGCCCTAGATCGACGGCATCCGTTTGACCTCGAGTCAGGGAGGAGGCAGCGGTGACGCAGCGCTACGACGCGGTCATCATCGGCGGGGGCCACAACGGTCTGACGACCGCGGCGTACCTGGCTCGCGCCGGCAGGAGGGTGGTGTGCCTGGAGCGCCGCCACGTCCTCGGCGGCGCGACGGTGACCGAGGAGGTCTTCCCCGGGTTCCGCTTCAGCGTTCTTTCCTACGTGGTGTCGCTGCTCCGTCCGGAGATCATCCGCGAGCTCAACCTTCCCAAGCACGGCCTGGAGATCCTTCCCCTCGACGGGACGATGACTCCCCTCGAGGACGACTACCTCTGGCGTGTGAACGACCATGGCAAGACGATCCGCGAGATCCGACGTTGGTCGAAGAAGGACGCAGAGGCCTACGAGGAGTACGGGCCCCTGATGGCCGACATGGCCCGGTTCGTGAAGCCGGTGCTGTCGATGATCCCGCCGGACCCCGGCAAGATCAGTCCGCGGGAGTGGATGCCGGTCGCGGGCCTCGCGAAGAGCTTCGGTCAGCTCTCCCAGCGGCACCAGGCGGCGTTCATCCAGCTGATGACGATGAGCGCCACTGACTTCCTGCGGCAGTGGTTCACGGTCGAGCCGTTGATCGCCACGATGTCGGCCTCCGGCATCATCGGGACCTACCAGGGCATCCAGTCCCCGGGCACGGCCTACGTCCTGCTGCACCACTACATGGGGGAGATCGACGGGGCGTTCCGCGCTTGGGGCGTTCCGAAGGACGGGACCGGCGGCATCGCGGAGGCGATCGCTGATGCAGCGCGCTCCCTCGGTGCCGAGATCCGCACGGAGGCCCCTGTAGCCCGGATCGACGTCCGGAACGGCCGCGCCACAGGCGTGACGCTCGAGTCCGGCGAGGAGATCCGGGCCGACCTGGTCATGTCGAGCCTGGATACGAACCTCACGTTCTTCAAGCTGATCGAACCGGGCCAGGTCGACGACGACTTCACCCGCGAGCTGAAGCGCTACAAGTACCGCGGCTCGTCGGGGAAGGTGAACCTGGCGCTCGACGCGCTGCCCGAGCTCGCGTGCAAGCCCGGCAAGGGCGAGTGGCTGCGCGGCGCGATCAGCCTCTCACCGTCCGTCGACTACATGGAACGGGCCTACGACGACGCGAAGTACGGTCGGTTCTCGCGGAGACCGTACGTCGACTGCTTGCTCCCGACGCTCGTCGACCCTTCGATGGCGCCGCCCGGCAAGCACGTCATGAGCTGCTTCGTCCAGTACGCGCCCTACCATCTCGCCGATGGCAAGGTGTGGGACGACGAGATGCGGAACGCCTTCGGCGAGAACGTCATCGACACGGTGGAGGAGCGGTTCCCGAACATCCGCAACCTGATCATCCACAAGCAGTTCCTGTCGCCGAAGGACATGGAGGACATGACGGGGCTCACCGAGGGGAACATCTTCCAGGGCGAGCTCTCGCTCGAGCAGCTCTTCTTCAGCCGCCCGGTCCCCGGGTGGGCTCGATACCGGACGCCCATCCACGATCTGTGGCTGTGCGGGTCGGCCGCCCATCCGGGCGGCGGCATCATGGCGGCGAACGGTCGGTTGGCCGCGCTCGAAGTCCTGAAGGCACAGAGGCTCGGCAAGGGGAAGGTGGCGTGATGGCGACCTACGACGCGATCGTCATCGGCGCCGGCCACAACGGCCTGGTGGCCGCGGCCTACCTCGCGAAGGCCGGCAAGCAGGTCCTCGTCGTCGAGCGCCGCGAGAAGGTCGGCGGCATCCTCGACACGGTCGAGATCGCGCCCGGCGTGAAGGCACCGGGCCCGGTGCACACGGTCGGCCGTTTGCGGCGGTCGGTGATCGATGACCTGGATCTGGCGCGGCACGGGCTCGTGCTGATCGACCCGCCCGTTCGGGTGTTCGCTCCTCAGCCCGACGGCAGCGAGGTGACGCTCTGGGCCGACCTCTCGAGGACCGTCGAGGGGCTCCGGGGCCGCTCGGCGCACGACGCCGAGGCGTACCCGGCGTTCGACAGGAAGGTCCGAGCGCTCGCGAGCTTCTTGGCGCACGTGAACACCGCGACGCCGACCGACCTGAAGAGCCCTTCCCTCGCCGATGTGCTGGCCAGCGTGAAGATCGGGAAGGCGTTCAGGGACCTCGGGCGGAAGGCGGCACGGGAGATCCCCCGGGCGCTGCCCATGGCCGTCGCCGACTACGTGGGGGAGGCCTTCGAGACCGAGCCGCTGCGCGCCGCCATCGCCTCGCGCGCGGTGCAGTTCACGGCGACCGGTCCCTGGTCGGCCGGGTCGACGACGAACCTCCTCAACGACTCGGCAGGGAACGACGGCGGAGCGGCGGGGCAATCGACGATCGCGAAGGGCGGACCCGGCGCGCTGGCGGAGGCCCTCGCCGCCGCGGCACGTTCGTTCGGCGCCGAGATCCGTACCGGCACCGAGGTCGCGTCGATCGTCACGCGCGACGGCCGCGCGGTGGGCGTGGCGTTCGCCGACGGCGAGGAGGTCCGCGCCGATGCGGTCGTGACGACCGCCGATCCGAAGACGACGCTGGTCGAACTGGTGGACCCGGTCGTCGTCGGACCGCAGCTACTGTGGCGAGCCGGCAACATCCGCACGCCGGGCCGCGTGTCGAAGGTGAACCTCGCGCTGTCGGGTCTGCCGGCGTTCGCCGGTGCCGATGGAGAGCGTCTGCGCGGCCGCATCGTGATCGCCCCGTCGATCGACTACCTCGAGAAGGCGTTCGACGCGTCGAAGTACGGACGCGTGAGCGAAGAGCCGTACCTCGAGGCCACGATCCCGAGCCTCTCGGATCCGTCCCTCACGCGCGAGGGGCAACACGTGATGAGCGTCCTCGTCCAGTGGACGCCGTACAGACTCCGCGAGAGTGACTGGGACACCGAGCGCGAGAGCCTCGGCGACCTCGTCGTGAAGACCTTGGAGGCGTACGCACCCGGCCTCGGCGGGCTCGTGACGGCGCGGCAGGTGCTCACTCCGCTCGACCTCGAACGCGAGTACGCGCTCCCACAGGGGCACGTGCTGCACGCGGAGCACGCCCTCGACTCGTGGTTCGCGTGGCGGCCGCTCGTCGGGCACGCGCGTTACCGGTTCGGCATCGAGGGCCTGTACCTCGCGGGCTCGGGCGCACACCCGGGCGGCGGGATCACGGGGGCCCCCGGGGCGAACGCGGCGCGGGAGATCCTCGCCGACCTCAAGAAGCGCGCATAGCGGCGCCCGCGTTCGCCTACCGGGTCGTCTCGAAGCGGTAGTCGGCGGAATCGCAGACGCGCTCGTAGCCGATGTCGGCGTAGATCCTGTTCGACGTCGGGTTCGCGAGGTCGGTGTAGAGGAAGCACGTCCTGTACCGGCGCAGGAGTCGCCGGCTGAGCTCCGCCACGAGGCTCGTGGCGTACCCCCGGCGCCGGCTCTCGGGCGGCGTGTAGACCGGACCCACGCGGATCCCGTTCGCCGTGCGACCGCCGAACCCCGCGAGCGAGACCGGGTGGTCGCCCTCCTCCCAGAACCAGAGCCCCGCGTCCTCCATCGTGAGCCGCATGTCGAGCATCCGCTCCGCGTGTTCCGGATCCGGGTCCGGCCCGGGCATCGCTTCGGCCGCGAACGCCGCGAGCCAGGGGAGGAGCAGGTCACGATCGGCCGGTCGTGCCGCGCGCGCCGACCCCGGCGCGCGCGGCACCTCCCGCACGTCGGAGAGCGCATGTACGCCTTGGGACTGCGCCAGCCGCGTGCGGGTCCCGGTCAGGGTGGACCAAGCGGCGGCGGCCGCGTGCACGTACGGCGCGTTCCCGACCAGGCCCGGCACCGGCGCGCCGTCGGCCGCGACCGCGAGAAGGAGCGCACGGAGCCCCTCCTCGCTCGCCGGCTCGGCGAGCACGAGGTTGTAGGGCGGTGTCATGAGCGCGGCCGCGACGGGCTCGTGGTCGAGCGCGACCCAGAGGAAGAAGGCCGGGTAGACCTCAGGACGGTCGATCAGCGTGCTCGCGATCCCGAGGATGAGGTTGTGCCGCGCCTCAGCGATCGGGTCGCTCACGAGGAGCGGGCCCGCGACGTCGATGAACGTCCGGGCGTCGGCCGGGCGGATGATCTCCACGGGCGGATGGTAACGGCGCGTGTCCGCCGGCCCCCGGGGCCGACAAGGGCGAGCCGGCGATCGACGCGGACGCCCTGGGCGCGTCCCTATGGACCCGTCGTTGCGGCGGCCGTGGCGCCCGGGGAGGTGGTGTTCCCGCCGCCGCTCCCGTCGCCGCACTCCTGGAAGCCGTAGTCCGAAGCGAGCTGTCCCGACTCCCCGCTGGCCGTGTTGATCGCGTCCAACGCGGTCATGAACCCCGCGAGGTCGCTGCTCGACGCGGCGTCCTTCGCCGTCTTGACGCCGGCGACGATCCGATCGAGCCCAGCGGTAATCTTGTCCCAGGTGGCCTGGTCGGCCTCGGGCGGGTTGAGGTCCTTCAGCTTGCCGACCAGATCCTCGTAGATCGACAGGAGCTGCCCGAGGGCGTCGCCCCACTGCGGCAGGGTCTCCGCACTGGGGTTCCCGAGGTTGGTGCCGATCGGATCGGCCTTGGCACTCGCTTCCTTGCAGATGGCGTCGCCTTGGGTGATGAGCTGTGCCTTCGTGAGCCGCTCCGTGCCACCGCATGCGGTGAGCAGGATGGCTAGGACGATGACCAGGGCTGCGGGTGACGTGAACGGCCGGACGCGCATCGACTCTCCTTCCGTCGGATGAACGGAGCATAGCCCGAGGATCGTCACGTAGCATGAAGGCCATGTTCCCGCTCGACCCCGCGCCCGGAGAGATGCGCGAGATGGGCGAGGCCGCCCTGGCGTACCTGATCGGGTTCCTGCAGGGCCAGGAGGACGCGCCGGCCGGCGGCGAAGGCGGAGGGCTCGAGGCCGCTCGCGGATTCCGCGAGGGCCCGCCCGAGGTCGGCGGCGACTTCGAGCCGCTGATGGAGATGGTGCGCGTGGCGGCGGCGAAGGCCTACGCGACCACCGGTCCCGGCTACCTCGCGTTCATCCCCGGCGGTGGCCTGTTCACCGCGAGCCTCGCCGACTTCCTCGCCACGGGCATCAACCGGTTCGTGAACCTATGGGAGGCCGCGCCGGTCGTCGCGCAGATCGAGGACAACGTCGTGCGCTGGCTCTGCGACCTGTTCGAGTACCCGGCGCAGTCGCGCGGCGTCCTCACATCCGGGGGCTCGATGGCGAACTTCTCAGCGATCGTCACCGCGCGCCGGGCGCTGCTGCCGGACAACTTCCTGAACGGCACGCTGTACGTTTCCGAGCAGGTCCATGCGTCCGTGACGAAGGCTGCGTCGCTCGCCGGGTTCCCGTTGCGAAGTGTGCGGGTGGTTCCCTGCACGTCGGAGCTGAGGATGGATACGGAGTGGCTCCGGCAGATGGTGCGTGAGGACCGCGCGGCCGGCCGCGGGCCGTTCCTGATCGTGGCCTCGGCGGGAACGACGAACACAGGAGCCGTGGATCCGATCGCCGAAGCCGCAGACGTCGCGGCCGAGGAGGACCTCTGGCTCCACGTCGACGCCGCCTACGGGGGGTTCTTCCAGCTCACCGAGCGCGGTCGCGCGCGGTTCGCCGGGATCGAGCGGGCCGACTCGATCACGCTCGACCCGCACAAGGGCATGTTCCTGCCCTACGGGACGGGTTCGCTCGTCGTGCGCGACGGCGTGCGCCTCCGCGAAGCGCACTACGCCGGCGCGCATTACCTGCAGGACCTCGCCGGTGAGGCCGAGATACCGAACTTCACCGAGTACTCCGTCGAGCTCTCACGCGACTTCCGTGGCCTGCGCGTGTGGTTCCCGCTGAAGTTGCACGGGATCTCGGCGTTCCGCGAGGCGCTCGACGAGAAGCTCGACCTCACGCGCGTCCTCTACGAGGGACTTCGAGAGGTGCCTCGGCTCGAGCTGCCGTGGGAGCCGGAGCTAACGATCGTGCCGTTCCGCCTGCGGAACCGCGACGAGGCGGCGAACAAGCGACTGCTCGAGCGGATCAACACGTCGGGTCGCGTGTTCCTATCCAGCACGGTCGTGGAGGGCCGTTTCACGATCCGGGCGTGCATCCTGTCGCATCGCACGCACCGTGACCGCATCGACGAGTGCATCGAGATCGTGCGCAGAGCCGCCGCCGACGTCGTGGGCTGAGCGGTCCTTGCCCGAGCTCCCGGAGATCCAGGCCCTCGCCGAGCGGCTCGAGGCCGTCGCCGGCGGCGCGGCGTTCGTCCGCGCCGAGTCGCTCCAGTTCTCCTCGTTGAAGACGTTCGCGCCGAAGGCTGAAACGCTCGTCGGCCGAACGCTCGAGCACGTCGGCCGGCGGGGCAAGTACCTGGTGTTCGACCTCGGTGGGCCGCGGCTGCTCGTCCACCTTTCGCAGGGAGGCCGCGTGGACGTGGAGGACCCGCCGAAGGTGACGCGGCCGAAGGGCGGCGTCGTGCGGCTGGTGTTCGACGGGTGTCCGTCGATCCTCGTGAAGGAGTTCGGGCGCGAGCGGAAGGCCGGTTGGTGGGTGCTCGCCGAGGGTGACGACGGGCCACTCGCAGCACTCGGTCCGGAGCCGGACTCGGAAGCGTTCGCGGGGTTCGTGCTACGCGGCGAGGACACGCGGCGGGTGCACACGATCCTCCGCGACCAGCGGACGGTCGCCGGCATCGGCCGCGGGTACGCCGACGACATCCTCCATCGCGCGCGGCTCTCGCCGTACGCGTCGCTCGGCTCGCTCGACGGCGAACAGCGTCGGGCGCTGCTCGTCGCTGTGCGTGAGGTCCTGGCCGAGGCCCTCGAGGTCGAGCGCCGTCGCACCGGCGGCTTGCCGACGAAGATCGGCGACCACTTCAGCGTCCACGGTCGCTACGGCACGCCCTGCCCGCGGTGCGGCGGCGACCTCCGGCGGGTCTCGTACGAGTCGCACGAGGTCACGTACTGCCCGGCGTGCCAGACAGGTGGTCATCGATGGTACTCAGGCCGCTGGACCGCCGACCTGCGTCCTGGCGAGCCCGACCACCGCAACCCGAAGCGTCGGAGGGCAGGTGCCGGAAGGTGAGCGGAGGACGTCGCGCGCGGTGGGTATCGTTCCCGCCGGAAGCGACATCGCTTCTGGGTCTGACGTGGGATCAAGATGTGAAACGCTCACACCTCCCCCGACTCCGCGCAGGTTCAAGTCCTGCAGGGGCCACCGGCGGACGAGCGCGCGGTCGTGCTACGAGATCCGTAGACGACGCGCGCGGACCGCGGCCAGGACGAGCACCGCGACCCCGAGGAGGAGTTCCGCGGCGTGCACGAGTGTGAAGTCGAGCGTGTTCGCGGAGCCGGGAACGGCCCGGACAACGGCGGCGACCACGAGCGGCTCGGCGACGAGGAGGGCCCCGACCAGCACCGACGCGCGGAACGAGCGCCTCTGCGCCCACCACGCGCCGAGCGCGCCGAAGGCGAGCCCCGAGACGACGCCTCCTGCGAAGTAGACGCGGTTCGCCATCAGCTCGAGCCTCAGGTCGCCGACGAACCCGTGGTCGCCGAGTTGCGCCACCATCGAACTCAACAGGCAGAAGCCGACGAGCGCGACGAACGTCGCCAGGAGCCCCAGCAACGCCCCGCTACGCATCTGCGACGCCTGCGCGCCAGCGACGAACGCGACGAGGAGCCACGGCGTGCTCACGTTCCCCAGGTCGGTCCTGAAGCGCGAAATCGCGTCGAGACCGCCGTTGGGGCCCTTCGCCCAGGCAGCCAGCACGCCGAAGGCGAACACGCCCCCCAGCATTAGCGCGACACGAGCCTTCGCCGTCACGGCGCGAGCGTAGCATCGCGGCCCGGCTCGAAGGGCGAGACGATGACCCCGGGCACGGGGCCACCGCGACCATGATGCCATGTCGCTTCTGGACGGGAGCGACCGTCGACGGAAGGAGCCCCTCCCGGACTGCCAGACCGACGGCAAGGTGTTTGCCGACCGGCGTATGTCCAGACTCGTCCGCTGATCCTGGGGCGGGTTGCGGGCGCCTTGCCGCGCAGGGCCGGATGGGCTTCTGTCGCGTTCCGCGGGGCGGATTAGAGTCGGCCCTGGAGGCTTCGCAAAGGAGGGGTCATGCGCAGGAAGGCCGTTCTCGCTGTGGTGTTCGCGTTCGCCTTGCTCGCACCGCTCTGGGCGGATGCGGCGGCACCCGGACCGCTCGCGTTCCGGATCTCGTTCGACTCGGCGGTGCGCGCGGATCCGGCCGACGGACGCGCGTTCGTCATCGTGACGACGAACGCCGACTACGACCCGAGGTACCAGGTGTATGTGGCGGGAGGTGTGCCGTTCTGGGGCAAGGACGTGAGCGACGTCGCGCCCGGCCAACAGATGACGATCGGCACCGGCGCCGACGTGTACGGGTACCCCTTCGAGTCGATCGAAGATCTGCCGGCCGGCGACTACACGGTGCAGGCGTTCCTGAACGTCTACACCACGTTCAACCGCTCCGACGGCTCGGTCGTGCAGCTCCACATGCCGTGCGGCGACGGGGGCTACTTCTTCGACTCGCCCGGCAACCTGTACTCGACGCCGGCGCAGCTGCACCTCGCGCCGGACGCGGGCACGATCGACTTGGCGCTCGACAACGTGATCGAGCCATCCGAGCCGGTGCCGCCGGGCGGCACGTGCCAGCAGGGCAATCCGGCGGACTCCAGGCACGTGAAGCACGTGAAGATCGAGTCGCAGCTGCTAACCGAGTATTGGGGCACGCCGATCTACATCGCAGCGAACGTGCTCCTGCCCAAGGGCTACGACGCGGCGAAGAACGCGGATCTGAAGTACCCGGTCGTGTACCTACAGGGACACTTCCCGTACCGCAACCCGTTCGGGTTTCGTGAAGGCGGTGGTAGTGGCTTCTCGGACTGGTGGCTCGGCAACAGCGCTCCGCGTGTGGTCGTCGTCGAGTTCCGGCACGAGACACCGTTCTTCGACGACTCGTATGCGGTGAACTCCGTGAACCTAGGGCCGTACGGTGACGCGATGGTGGAGGAGCTGATCCCGGCCATCGAGAGTCGGTTCCACATCGTGCCGAAGGCCTGGGCGAGGACGCTCACCGGCGGCTCGACCGGCGGATGGGAGGCGCTCGCGCAGCAGATCTTCTACCCGAGCTTCTACGGCGGGACCTGGGGCCTGTGCCCCGACTCTCTCAGCTTCACGTACCACCAGATCGTGAACATCTACGAGGACCCGAACGCGTACTTCAACCTCTACGACTGGGAGCAGGTGCCGCGGCCGTCGGCCCGCTCGGTGCCCGGAGACACGCTGTGGACCATGGAGCAGGAGAACCACTTCGAGCTCGCGCTCGGTACGCTCGGCCGCTCGCAGCTCGGGCAGTGGGATATCTGGCAGGCTGTGTACGGGCCGCAGGGAGCCGACGGCTACCCGGCGCCGATCTGGGACAAGCAGACCGGCGAGATCGACCACGCGGTGGCCAGGCAATGGCGCTCGATGGACCTCACCAAGTACGTCGAGGCGAACTGGCCGTCGATCGGACCGAAGCTCGCCGGGAAGCTGCGCGTCTACGTCGGCGACGATGACACGTTCTTCCTGAACGACGCCGTGTCGGTGTTCCATGGGGTCGTGGAGTCGCTGCGGAGCCCGAGCGCGAACGCCGTCTTCGAGTATGGGAAGGACGCGCCGCACTGCTGGGGTCCGTGGGGCACGCACCTGGTCCAGCTGATGTCCGACTCCATGATGGAGAACGCACCGCAGAACGCCGACACGTCGTGGTGGCGTCGGGTCGCCTACCTACCGGGAAAGGCGCGCATCTCATCGGTCGAGCCGTACGGGCGGCGCGGGCACGGCGTGTAGCCTCGGGGCGTGCGCGACCTGAGCCGGCTCCCGAAGGTGGACCTGCACGTCCACCTCGAGGGCTCGATGCGCGCGTCAACGGTCCGGGAGCTCGCCGTCCGACACGGCGTCGAGCTCCCGGAGGGACTGCGGGACGGGCGCTACGGGTTCCGCGACTTCCGGCACTTCATCGACCAGTGGGTCGCGGGGCTCCGGTGCTTGCAGGGGCCGGCGGACTTCCGCCGGATCGCGTACGAGTTCTGCGAGGACGAGGCCACGGAGGGCGTTCGCCACGCGGAGGTGTCATTCTCGCTGCCGGAGCACGGGGGACGGCTCGGAGACTGGGACGGGCCGCTACTCGCGGTCCTCGAGGGCTTCGCCGAGGGCGAGCGGGACTTCGGCATCCTGTGTAGGCCGTATGTCGACGTCGTTCGCGGACTCGACATGGACCTATCGCGAAGGGCGATGGAGGCGGCCGTGCGCCATCGCGACGACGGCGTGATCGGGCTCGGCCTGGGCGGCGACGAGGAGCACCGCCCGGAGCGGTACGCGGAGCTCTTCTCGGTGGCGGTCGACGCGGGGCTGCACTCACTCCCGCACGCGGGGGAGACCGGTGGGCCCGCGTCGATCCGCGGCGCGCTCGACGCGCTGCGAGCCGAGCGGCTCGGTCACGGGGTTCGGTGCCTGGAGGACGACGACCTCGTGGCCGAGTTACGCGGGCGGCGCGTGCCGCTCGAGGTGTGTCCGATATCTAACGTGATGACCCGGGTCGTGCGCTCGATAGAGGAGCACCCGCTCCCGCGGCTGCTCGACGCGGGACTGAACGTCACTCTGAACTCCGACGACCCGTCGATGTTCCACGCGGGGGTTACGAGCCAGTACGAACTCGCACGCGAGGTCTTCGGGCTGTCCGACGAGCGGCTGGCCGACCTTGCCCTCGCCGGGGTGCGTGCATCGTTCGCCGACGACGCGCTGAAGGTCTCGCTCGAGCGCGACATCCGTGCCTGGCTGGACGAGGTGCCCACGGCGTGAAGCAACGCCCGCGGGGGCAGCGTCAGAACGAGAGCGAACGGTAGCCGGGATCGAGCCGGGCCGCCTCGCCGCGAGCAACGAGCTCCTCGAGCGCGGCCCGGGCGCCGTCCGCCCCCCAGCCGAACGCGTTCCCGAGCTCGTTCGCCCGGACCACAAGCATGGTGTCGATGAACCGCCTCGCGGCCCGCAGCCGCGCCGCGGTCATGTTCCGGCGCCGCGGGATCTCGAACGCCCGCGCGGTGAGCTCGAGGATCGGGGTCGGCCAGCCGGCGCCCTCCTCCTCGAGGCCGAAGTGCGTGACGACGAGCGCGCGGGCCAGTTCCCCCATCGTCCCGTTGAACGCCTCGCTCGCGCGGCGACCCTCGACGTCTAGAGCCTCGCGGAGCGCCGCGGTCGACTGCGGCCCGCTACGGAGCAAGATCCTCGCGACCCGCTGCGCGGCGGGGGAGAGCTCCGCGTCCTCGAAGTCGTCGGGGCGTCCGGTCCGCGGGTACAGGTCGATGAGCAGCGAGGGCGCGAGGAACGACGGTCGTCCCCGCAGGAACTTGCCGTACCAGACGAGGCCGCGACGTGGCAGTTCGTCCTTCCAACCCCACACGCGGTCGGCGTCCGGACCCCAGTCTCCGTCGAGCCCGGACAGCGGCTGGTCGCTCGCCACCTCGTAGAGCGTGGGCAGGACCACGCCCTTGTTGGGGAACAGGAGCGCGAAGCCGACGTCGTCGATGAAGGCGGCTGCGCGCTCGATGCTCGCCACCTTCCGTTTGGTGTGCCACCAGCGCTTGGCGCGGGACAGCGCGAGGTCTTCCACACCCGAACGTTACCGCGCGGGAGGCAGGGAGATGGATCTAACGGGAGCGACCCGCTCAAGGGGTTAGGCAGCTTGCGGCGCTGTAACGTAGATGCGAGACTGAGAGCGTTATGGTTAAGGGACCCATGGGCGTGGCCCTCGCCAACACCCTCAGTGCCGGTCCGGGCGGCTCGGAGGCGGATCTGCTGCGTACGGCCGGCGACCTGGGTGCGTGGCTCGCGCGGCAGCCGGATGAGATGGGGCCCGTGGGCGAGGAGGTCGCCCTGCGCGTGGGGGAGTTCCGGGACCTTCGGGGAGCGATCCTTGATTTGCTCGATGCGGTCGTGCGACGCGAGCCGCTCTCGCCGAGCGCCGTGGCGCGTCTGAACGAGGCGAGCGGGCGGATCCCCCGGGTCGTCCGGCTCGAGATGTCCGGCGCTCTGACGCCGATGACCGTCGAGGAGGAAGTCTCGGGGAGCGACACCGCTCGAGCGCTCGCAGCGGTGGCGCGGTCGGCGATCGAGACGCTCGGTGGCCCGGATCGCGACCGGATCCGGCTCTGTGCCGCGCGCGGATGCGGGCGCTTCTTCCTCGCCTCGCGCCCCGACCGAAGGTGGTGCTCGACGGCTTGTGGCACTCGGGAGCGGGTTGCCCGGCACTACGCGCGGACGCGGAACGCGACCGTGGTGCAGGTCAGGCCGTGAGTTCGTCGAGCAGCTCGCCGTACGCGCTCGCGTAGCGGTCGACGTCCTCCTCGACCGCAGGAACCGGCACGGTCGGCCCGGCACCCGGGATGGCCTCCCACACGCCGCGGTTCGCGAGGTACACGCGGAGCAGGTTGGTGAGCAGCCGGTCCTCGGTCGCGCGCGCCTCGCCGGCGTTGCGGGGCAAGCTCGGCGCGAACACGGTTCCCGAGCGCGGGAACAGCCGCGGGATCGACCACGGGAGGCCGGTGCGGCGCACCGCCGCCTCGAGCCCATCGGCGAGCCTGGTCCCGAGCGCCGCCGTGTGGTCGTAGGCGCCCTCCGTGAGAACCTCACCGAGCGCCGCGCGCGAGGCGGCCATCGTGAGAGCGTTCGCGAACAGCGTCCCGCCGGTTGCGACGGTCGGCTCCTCCTCGCGATCGTCGGGGTGGTCGGCGTGCGTGAAGACGCCGGCGACCTCCTCCGTCATCCCGTACGCCCCCATCGGGATGCCGCCGGCTACCGACTTACCGAGCGAGACCATGTCCGGCTCGAGATCCCATCGCCGCACCAGACCGCCGGGACCGCACACGAGCGTGTGGGTCTCGTCGAGCGCGAGGAGCGTGCCGGTGGCTCGGGTGATCTCGCGCAGGCGCTCGTGGTAGCCGGGCTCGGGGAGGATCAAGCCGTGGTTGTTCGTCATCGCCGGCTCGGCGAGCACGACCGCCACGTCGCGCGGCTCCAGCGCCCGGGCGAGCGCGTCGGCATCGTTCCACGGCACCACCGTCGTCTGCTCGGTGACCTTGGCCGGTAGCCCGAGCTCCTCGGGCACGAGCTCGCCGTCCTGGAGCTCAACGAGGGCTTGATCGAAGTGCCCGTGGTACTTGCCGTCGAAGAGAAGGGTCTTGTTCCGTCCGGTGGCGACGCGCGCGACGCGGATGACTTCGACGTTGGCCTGTGAGGCCGAGAGCGTGAACTGCCACTTCGGGAGGTGCCAGCGGCGGGCGAGCTCCTCGGCGACCCAGATCGCGTCCTCGCTCGGCAGGAGGAATTGGCTGCCGCGTGCCACGCGCTCGGACACCGCACGGACGATCGGCTCCGGCGCGTAGCCGCAGAACATACTCATGTCCGCGATGTTGAAGTCGACGTACTCGCGGCCGTCGACGTCGGTGAAGCGGGCGCCCTTCCCCTCGGCTACGAATATCGCCGGATGCGAGTAGCTCGAGAAGAACCACTGCATAGGCACTCCGTGCGGCATGGAGCGCCGGCCGCGCTCGATGAGCTCGATCGACCTCGGGTGCTCTGCGATGAAGCGGGCGTCCTCGCGCGTCTTCAGCTCGCGGACCCGCTCGGCGTCGATCCCCTGGGCGCTCACGAGCGGCATCCTCTCAAGTCTCCGGAGCGGCAGCAACGCCGGCCCCTGGGACACTGTGCGGCGTGATCGCGATCCTCGGAGGGCTCGGCGCGGCGGTGATGTGGGCGACCGCGACGCTCTGCACGAGCCGGTCGAGCCGCATGATCGCGCCGGCTACGGTGCTCGCGTGGGTGATGTTGGTCGGCTCGATGGTCACGGTGCCGTTCGCACTCGCGACCGGGGTGCCAGATGGGCTCGACGCCGCGACGCTCGGGTGGCTGACGGTGATGGGAGCCGCGAACGTGGTCGGTCTGCTCATGGTCTACAACGCCCTCCGGATCGGCAAGGTCGGCATCGTCTCGCCGATCACCTCGGCGGAAGGAGCCGTTGCGGCGCTGATCGCGGTCCTTGCAGGCGAGCGCATCGGCGCCGGTGCGGCCACGATGCTCGTCCTGATCGCGGCCGGTGTCGTGCTCGCGAGCTTCGGGCGGGGGGAGGAGGCGGCCGCGCGGCGGCACAACGGCATCGCGGTGGCGCTCTCGACCGGGGCGGCGGGACTGTTCGGCGTCGGCCTGTACATCACCGGGTGGCTGTCGGACAGGCTGCCGGTCGCGTGGGTGCTGTTGCCGCCCCGTGTGCTCGGCGTGCTCGCGCTCGCGGTGCCCCTCACCATCGCCGGCCGGATGCGCCTCTCACGCCGAGCCACCCCGCTCGTGGTCGCGGCCGGACTCTGCGAGATCCTGGGTCTCGCGTCCTACGCGCTCGGCGCCCGGCACGGCATCGCGGTCGCCGCGGTCCTCTCCTCGCAGTTCGCCGCGGTCGCGGCGGTGGTCGCCTACTTCCTGTTCCGCGAGCGGCTGGTGCGGGTGCAGCTCGTCGGCATCGCCGCGGTCCTCGTCGGCGTGGCGGCGCTCACGGCGTTGCAGGCCTGAGCCCTTCGGGTGTGTTCGCGACCGAGCCGCCGAGTCCCTAGGATGCAGCGCGCGGGGCGCGGAGGGACGACCTGCAGGGGACACGCGTGCGGAGAGGAGTGATGGTGGACGACGGGCTGGTTCTCGAGTGCCGGGGGCTTCGGAAGGCGTTCGGGGAACGCGTCGCCGTGGACGGCGTCGGGTTCACGATCGCCGAGCGCGAGACCTACGGCCTCCTCGGGCCCAACGGCGCCGGCAAGACCACCACCATCTCGATGGTCTGCGGGCTGCTCACGCGGGATGCCGGCGAGGTGGTCGTCGCAGGGCGGCCGGTCGACACGCAAGCCGTCGACGCGCGCGCCGCGATCGGCTACGTGCCGCAGGAGATCGCGGTCTACCCCGACCTCACAGCTCGGGAGAACCTCCGCTTCTTCGGGAAGCTGTACGGGCTCGCCGGCAAGGACCTCGAGACGCGCGTCGACGAGATCCTCGGCATCGTCGACCTCGCCGATCGCGCCGACGAGAAGACCCAGCAGTACTCGGGCGGGATGCAGCGACGGTTGAACATCGGCCTCGGGCTGCTCAACCGTCCGAAGCTGCTCGTGCTGGACGAGCCGACCGTCGGCGTCGACCCACAGAGCCGCAACGCGATCCTGGGGAGCGTCGAGCGCTTCCGCGAGCAGGGGATGGCCGTCCTGTACACGACGCACTACATGGAGGAGGCCGAGCGCCTCTGCGACCGGGTGGGCATCCTCGACGAGGGGAAGCTCCTCGCGGAGGGAACCCGGCGCGAGTTGGTGTCGATGGTCGGAGAGCGCGACCGGGTCCACCTGGCCGCGACCGGCGACCTGGGCTCGGCCGCGCGGGTGGTCGGCGCCCTCGACGCGGTCGAGCAGGCCACGCGGACCGAGGACGGCCTCGATCTGGTGGTCGAGGATGCGCGCAGGCACCTCCCCGCGATCCTCACGTACGTCGGCGAGCACGCGCACGTGACGACCGTCGAGGTGACCGAGCCGAACCTCGAGGCGGTGTTCCTCCACCTCACCGGCAAGGCGCTGCGGGACTAGGGGGCGCGATGCGGACCGCGTTCACGATCGCCGCGAAGGACCTCCGCCAGCGCGTGCGCGACCGCTCGGCGTTCGTCATCGCGTTCTTCGTGCCGTTCGGGCTGGCCGCGATCTTCAGCCTGACCCTCGCGAACGTGAGCGGGGAGTCGAAGTTCACCGCCACCTACGCCGTCGTCGATCTGGATCACGGCCAGGTCGCGCAGGCCTTCACGGACGTCCTGTCGAAGCTCGACTTCGTGAAGCTGCAGCAGGCATCCACGATCGCGCAGGCCTCGAAGCTCGCCGACGACGGCAAGGTCGACGCCGCGTTCGTGATCCCATCGGGGTTCTCGGCGACGGCCGCGGCCGGGCAGGGCGGCGAACTGCGCGTCATCACGAACCCCAACTCGTCGATCGGAAGCCTCGTCGCGCGCTCGCTCGCGCAGTCGTTCGCGAGCGACATCGACGCGATCCAGGTCTCCGTCGCAACGGTCCTCGGGCAGCACAGCGGCCCGCCCGACCCGGCGCTCACCCAGCAGCTGGTGATGCGAGCGCGCGAGACGCCGCCGACCGCCGCCCTGAACCCGAACACGGCCGAGAGCAAGCTCTTCAGCTCCACCACGTTCTACGCGGCCGGGATGGCCGTGTTCTTCGTGTTCTTCACGGTCGAGTTCGGCGTTCGGAGCCTGCTCGCCGAGCGGGAAGGCGGCACGCTGGCTCGGCTGCTCGTCGCTCCGATGCGGCCGGCTTGGATCATCGCGGGCAAGTCGATCGCGAGCTTCGTGGTCGGTCTCGTGAGCATGATCGCGCTCGTTCTGGCGAGCGCGTTGCTCCTCGGCGCCGACTGGGGGAGCCCGGTCGGGGTCGGGCTGCTCGTCGTTGCCGGGGTGCTCGCGGCGATGGGCCTCACGGCGCTCGTGTCGAGCATGGCCAAGACGCCGGGACAGGCGGGGTCCTACGCGTCGGTGGCGGCGGTCGTGGGCGGGATGCTCGGAGGAACGTTCTTCCCTGTGTCGCAGGGGCCGTCGCTCCTCGCGAACCTCAGCCTCATCACGCCGCAGGCCTGGATGATGCGGGGGTTCCAGGAGCTGGCCGGCGGCGCGGGCGCGGCCGAGATCCTCCCGTCGGTCGCGGCCTGCCTGATCTTCGCCGCGCTCATGGGCGGGATCGCGGTCGCGCGAGCGGGACGGCTGGTGCCGCGATGAGGAAGGCCTTCTCGATCGCCGGGATCAACCTGCGGCGGGTCTTCCGCGACCGCGTCTCGCTGTTCTTCATGCTCGTGTTCCCGTTCGCGATCATCCTCACGATCGGCGCGGTGTTCGGCGCGTCGTTCACACCGGTCCTCGGCGTCGTATCGGAGGGGAGCGGGCCGCTCGGCGCAGACCTCCTGTCGCGCCTCGAGAGCGCCGACGGGATCCGGGTGCGGACCTTCGACGATCGTGACGCGCTCACGACCGCCGTCGAGCGCGGCCAGGTCGAGGCCGGTCTCGTGATCCCGCCGGGATACGACCAGCAGATCCACGCCGGGGATACCGTGCAGCTCCCGTACATCCGGCGGCCGGCCGGCGCCGGGCAGGAGGGACAGCTCGTGGTGGCGGCGGTCGTGGACCAGCAGGCGGTCGTGCTACGAGCGGCGCGCTTCGCTTCAACGGAGGGCGTCGGGACCTTCGACCAGGCTCTCGCGCAGGCAGAGGCCATCGCGCCCGACGTGCCGATGGTGACGGTGCGCACTACCGTCGCCGGTGGGAGCGAGGTGAGCGCGTTCGGCTACGGAGCCGCGCAGGAGCTCATCCTGTTCGTCTTCGTCATCTCGCTCGCGGCCTCCGGGATGCTGATCGAGTCGCGTCGGATCGGCGTGTCGCGGCGGATGCTCGCGTCACCGACGTCCGCGCGCACGGTGATACTCGGCGAGACGCTCGGGCGCTTCGGCATCGCGCTGTTCCAGGGGTTCCTCATCATGGCGGTGACCCTGGCGCTGTTCCGGGTGGACTGGGGCGACCCGGTCGCGGCCGGGTCCATAGTCGTGCTGTTCGCGCTGACCGGGACCGGAGCGGCGATGCTCATGGGCTCGGTGCTGAACAACGCTCAGCAGGCGGGCTCGTTCGGCGTGTTCTTCGGGCTCGTGCTCGCGGCGCTCGGCGGGTGCATGGTGCCGCTCGAGGTCTTCCCGCCGCTCATGGTGAAGATCGCGCACATGACTCCCCAGGCATGGGCGATCGACGCATTCGGGAAGGTCCTCGGGAAAGCCGCCGGTGTTGGGCAGATCCTGCCCGAGCTCGGCGTCCTCGCTCTCTACGCGGCGGTGCTGCTCGGGCTGGCGACTGTCTTGTTCCGGAGGAAGCTCACCGCGTAGGCAGGTCGACGACGCCCCACGGCGCGCCGTGCTCGGTCATCAGGTCGAGGAACGGCTGCGGGTCGATGCGCTCGGGCGCCAGCACGCCGTGCTCTCGGATCAGCCCCTTGGCGAGCATGATGGCCGCACATGCGGCCGGCACGCCGGTCTGAAGGCCGGTGCCCTGCACGCCGTACTTCTCGAAGGCCTCGTCGTGAGAGGTGATCTGGTACATGTAGCGCCGCACGCGCTTCCCGCCGACGGTGCCCACCGCGAGCGCACCGACACACACCGCGCCGTGCATCTTGCCGATCAGATCGATCGGGCGCGGCAGGCGCGAGACGAGCAGGTCGAGCGGTCGGAAGCGGGAGCCCTCGAACTCGATCTCCTTGTTGTGGTCGAAGCCGAGCTTGCGCCAGGTGAGCAGCAGATCGACCCATCCCTGGTCGAGCGCGATGTAGAAGTCGGCGTTCCTGAGGCCCTTGCCCGAGAGGTACGTCGGCATGAGCTGCGACTCCTCGTGGTCGACGTTCCAGACCTTGAGCTTGCCGACCGGTGCCGGGAACTCGAACTCCATCCATTTCGTGAGGGGCTGGCGGCGGACGAGCTTGCCGTCTTCGAACGCGTGCGGCGGCAGGATGAGGCACTCCTCGACCATGGTCGCGGGCGAGAAGCTCGGCGCGAAGTCGTATCCGTCGACGGTGCCGTTGTCGCCGTCGAGCACGGTCAGGCTCTCCACCGTGTCGAGCTGGTCGTAGAGGGCGCGGGCGAAGACGTCGCTCGCGCCCGGGTCGATGCCGAAGAAGACGAGTGCGGTGAGGCCCTTCTCCTTGAACTCAGCGTCGCGCGCGAGCTCCTCGTCCACGTCGGCCGTGCCGACCACATCGCGCGGCCCCGCTGCGGCCATGTCGAGGTAGTTCGTGTGCGCCTCCAGGCAGGCGTTCATGACGTCAGGGTTGTACTCGGGGATCAGTGCGTTGATCACGAGGTCGGCGTCCGCGAGCGCCTCGAGGAGCGCCTTCCTGTCGTGCACGTCGAGACGAAGTGTCTCGACCTTGCCCGCAGGCAGCTTCGGGGCGACCTCGGCGGGCCTCCTCTCGTCGATGTCCGCGAGGACGACCTTGGTCACCTCCGGCTCGCCGGCCACGGTGCGCGCCGTCACCTCTCCGACCGAGCCGACACCCAGCTGCAGGACCCGCATCTCTAGATCAACCCCTTCCGCGGTTGCGCACCAGCCTAGGCGCCCTTGCGCGGCGGCGCTCAGGGTCGGAAGTCCCTGCGGAGGAAGGACCGGGCCCCGCGGGGTCGGATAGGATGCGGTCGTGCGCCGCAACCTGCCTATCGAAGAGCTGATGGGGTTCCTCGAGCGGCCGAACGTGGGCGTCCTCGCGACCTTCCGTCCCGACGGCGGCGTGCTCCTCTCACCGGTGTGGTACGAGTGGCGGGACGGCGGATTCAACGTCGGCACCGGGGAGGACGACGTCAAGGTCCGGCACCTCACGCGCGATCCGCGTGCGACGATCGTCGTCGCCGAGCAGATCCTCCCCTACGCGGGCGTGGAGGTGCGCGGGACGGCGCGCCTGATCCGCGAGGGGGGGCGCGAGGTCGCGCGGCGGATCGCCGAGCGCTACTCGGACGGGTCCGACAGCGAGGACTCGGTCGTCATCCGCCTCGAGCCGGGTGCGCTCCGCACCTGGGATTTCGCAGACGAGTAGTAGCTGGCTTCGTCGGTCTTGTCCTCCGCCGGTCGCGCGTGGCACGGCGGCCTCAGGAGAGGTATCGCTCGCTCATGCGGGAGCCCACATCCTTGGGAGGGCTGGCCGGAAGGCGGAGCCGTGCGCTAGGTTGACGGCATGAGGAGGCTCCCATCCCGCGGGACGCGAGCGGGAACCGACGGCCCCTACAGCACGCCCGATGAGACATGAAGCGGCCGATGCTCTCGCTGTTCGTGGCTGTCGTGGTGGTGGGGAGTGTCGTGGTGCTCACGGCGTGCGGCGATGAGGACTCGGGCTCCGGGCCGTCGGCATCCGATGGGGGTGGGCCGGTGACATCTGGTCGTGAGGATCCGATCAGTGTGCAGCAGCTCGTCGCCCGGTCCGCCGACACTCCGGTCGCGGTGCAGGGTCTGTTGTACGCCGGCGAGGGCGTCGTCCGGCTGTGCGGGGCGGTGCTGGAGAGCTACCCGGTGCAGTGCGGTCAACCCTCGGTCGAACTCGTCGGCCTCGATCTCGCGGCGGTCGAGGGGGTGACCACCGCGGAGGGTGTCACGTGGAAAGAGGGAGCGGTGCTGATGCTGGAGCGGGCCGGCGCCGGTCGTTTCGCGGTGGTCGACGTCGAGGCGCGTGCGTCGGTGAAGGTCGTGCTCGGGCTGTACTCGGGGGTGGCGGACCCGACGTGGACGCTCACTGCCGAGGAGGCGAGCGATCTGGCCGCTGCGCTTGCCAGATTGACGAGGGTCAGCGGCACTGCGACGGCGGGTGGGCTCGGCTACCACGGCTTCTCGATCGTCGGCCCTGATGGCACGCTCGTCGCGTTCGAGGGGACGGTGGCGAACGTGGGCAGCGATCCCCCGTACTACCTGGACGACCCGGATCGCACGATCGAACGGCTCCTGCTCGAGACTGCTCGAACGCGCGTGAAGCCGGAGGAGTTCGCCGAGGTGGCGCGCGCCCTCGACCAGCCCTGACCTCCGTGTCGTGGACCGGGGAGAAGGGACAGGAGCGCGCCCTGACGGGTACGTCTGCTGTGACTCGCTGGCGGTGTTCGTCGGTACGGAGACACCGCCCCCTCGCCGGACCTGAAAGCGATCGACCGTTCGGGAACAGCTAACACCTGGTCCCTTCGCCTACGATCCCTTCACGAGGCGGCGCCCTAGGCGCATACGCTGAACCGCAGAGTGGTCAACACCTGGTCAAGGAGCCGAACGAACCAGACGGTACTCGACGGTACTCCTGTGACACTCGAGGGCGGGCGCCCGCCGACGTCGCTGTGATCGTTCTTCGGTCAGTAAAGGCGGATGACGGGCTTGGGCTGCGGCGGACGTCGGAGCTGCCGCCCGAGCGCGATCGCGAGGCCCGCGAGCGGCATCATGAGCACAGCGCTCGTGATGCTCACGAGCCCGGCCGCGGACCGCGCGCCGGCAGCGAGCACCATGAACGCCGCGAAGCTCGTCGCCGCGACGAGCAGCATGACCTTGCCGATCCAGCGCCAGATGCCCTCGCGCTGGTAGAAGCCGATCGCGAACAGCCCGAGTGCGATCGCGACGAATGCGTACCCCAGCAGGTCGAGCGCCACCGGGATCGAGCGCTCGTCCTGGAAGTACCACGCGCCGGCGCCCGACGGGTCGCGCTCGATCAGAACCGGCAGCACGACGTACTGGGACATGTACGCGACGATCGAGCAGGTCGCGTACATCGGAAGGAAGAGGACGCCCAGCCAGTCCCGGAGTCGCATCGCCTCGCGTCCTCGCGCGGCGAGTAGCAGCACGAGCATCGTGAGGAAAGCCAGCGAGAGGAGCGATGCGCAAACGAACCCGACGCGGTACGAGACGCCGACGGAGCCGTGCTCCGCGAGCTGCGCCGCCAGGCGGGACTTCGGCGACCCCGACTGGGTGAAGCCGGCCATCCCGGCGGTCGCGAGGAGGCTCGCGGCCGCCGCCCAGATCAGAGCCGTGCCGAGCCGCCGGTCCGACGGGACGGCTCCCTCGGGCAGGATGACCTCGGCCCCCAGCGTGCCCGTGCGCGGGCCCCGGATCGTGTTCACGGTCGTCGCCCTCCCTTCCGGTTCACGCTCCCGACGTCGGTGGACGGCCCGGAGTCAGACGACGGTGCCCTCCACGGCCTCGGGTTCGACGAGTTTCACCTCTTCGGGGTCGAGGCCGGCCGAGCGACGCGCCCGGCGCTGGTGGAGGATGTCGTAGAGCTGGTCGAGGTGGACCTCGATCTCCTTCAACCGCGCACGCTCCTTGTGGGACGCCTCGCTCCGCGCTTCCTTGTCGAACAGCTGATGCTCCTCGTGAGCCAGCTCGTTGATCCGCGCGATGACGTCCTCATCCGACATGCACGTCCTCCTCACGTGTCATCCAAACCCTACTACCGGGGAGGAGTCGCCCGCGCGGCGGCTAGAGGCGCTCCACGGGTGTCTCCATCGGCCCCAGGATCTCGACGGAGCGCGCGGCGAGGCGACAGCCGACGAGCGCGGCGGCCTCGGGATCGGCGCCGAGGAGGGTGGCCGCCGTGAACCCGGCGGCGAACGTGTCGCCGGCGCCGGTCGGGTCGATCTCGCAGGCGGCAGGCGCCGGCACTTCGGCCGATATCCCCGGGGCACGCACGCTGGCGCCGGCGGCACCGCGCGTCGTGCAGACGACGGCGCCGCGGGCGACGAGCGCCTCCTCGTCGAGCCCGAGGGCTTCGAGCTCGCCCTCGCTCGGGAAGACGGCGTCGGCGGCGTCGGCGAGTTCCCGGACCCGCCGGAGCGTCTCTGCCGAGACGGCCTCGGGGCGGAGGTTCGGGTCCACGCCGAGGCGGCCGCCGGCGGCCTTCACCCTGCGCGCGGCTTCGATCGCCGTCTCGGCCATACCCTCGCCGAGCGCGAGCGTCGAGCCCGACACGTGCAGCCACTCGACCCGCTCGGGGAGGTCGCCGAGGTCCGAGGGGCGAAGCTGCGCGGCGGCCGCGTGCCGTACGTGGAACACGAACGTCCGCTCTCCGCCGCTCGTATACGCGACGAAGGCCGTGGCGGTGGTGTGCTGGGGGTCCACGCGGATACCGCCGGTGTCCACGCCGTCGCGCTCGAGGCGCTCGAGGATCAGGTGGCCGAACGGGTCGTCGCCGACGACGGCGCAGAGCGCCGTGGGCACCCCCAGCCGAGCCGCGACGCTCGCGAAGATGGCCGGCGCTCCGCTCGGGAAGGGGCCGACGATCGGTCCGGGTCGATCGAGGGAGAGGTCGCGCCCCGGACGCATGAACTCGGCGAGCGCCTCGCCGACGACCAGCAGCCGCACGCCCGCACCCCACTCAGGTCCGACGGTACAGGCGGATCGACAGCGGCACGAAGATCACGAGGATGAGGCCGATCCAGAGCCCGGACTTCAACACGAGCCCGCCGATCGATTCGTTGACGAAGGCCAGGTACCTGGGGCCCAGCGTGAACCCACGGAGCGTGTTCGCCCAGATCGTGACCGGGTTGTTGCGTGCGAACGCCTGCAGCCAACCGGGCATGCCCTCGATCGGTACGAACGCCGAGCTCGCGAACGTGAGCGGGAAGATCCAGATGAAGCTCGCCGCCTGCACCGACTCGAGGTTCTTGATCGCGAGGCCGATCGTGGCCGACACCCAGGAGAACGCGAATCCGACGAGGACCGCGAGGCCGATCGCGAGGGTCGCCCTGATGGCCCCGTCCTGGAACCGGAAGCCGACGAGATAGCCGACGGCCGTCATCAGGAGGACGACGAATAGGTTCCGGACCAGGTCGGCCGTCGTGCGGCCGGCGAGTACTGCCGAGCGCGCGGTCGGGAGCGACCGGAACCGGTCGATGATGCCTACGTTCAGATCCTCCGCCAAGCCGATGCCGGTCTGCGTCGCTCCGAAGATGGCCGTCTGCACCAAGATGCCGGGCATCAGGTAGTCGACGTAGGCGTGCGCCCCAGGCGGGAGGTTCGCGATGTTGCCGCCGAACACGTAGCGGAACAGCAGTACGAACATCACCGGCTGTATCGTCGCGAAGACGAGCAGCGGCGGGATCCGGACGTAGCGGAGCAAGTTGCGGCGCGTAAGGACGAGGCCGTCGTGGACCGCCCATCCCACACGCCGCTTGAGGCCGTCGGAAGCGACCCGGATGCTCACGTCCGTCCCTCCCCACCACGCCTTCGTCGCCGTTCACGCCGCGGCCCGGCCGGAGCCGACTCGGTCTCGAGCCCCTCGGTCTCCCGCCCGGTGAGCGCGAGGAAGACGTCATCGAGCGTCGGGCGGTGCAGCGCGACGTCATCGAGCGTCATGCCGGCCGCGTCGAGGCGGCGGATCGCCTCGGTGAGGATCGCAGGACCGTTGCCGCCGACGGGCAGCGTGATCTGTCCCGTGTTGTTGTCGACCTTCGCGCCGCCGGGCACGAGGCCGATCACGGCGCCGGCGGCCTCGGGGGTCCTCGCGCGGTCGGAGAGACGCAGCTCGAGCACCTCACCGCCGATCTGGGTCTTGAGCTCGTCGGCCGTGCCCGCGGCGATCACGGTGCCGAGGTCGATCACGGCGATGCGATCGGTGAGCACGTCGGCCTCCTCGAGGTACTGCGTGGTGAGTAGCAGGGTGGTGCCGTCCTTCACGAGCTCGCGGATCAGATCCCACATACCGAGACGGCTCCGCGGGTCGAGTCCGGTCGTCGGCTCGTCGAGGAACAGGACCTGCGGGCGGCCGACGAGGCTGGCGCCGAGATCCAGACGGCGCCGCATGCCGCCCGAGTAGGTCCGGGCCGTCCGGTTCGCCGCGTCGGTCAGGCCGAAACGCTCGAGCACCTGCCCGGCGCGTTTCCGTGCCTCGGCTCGGGGGAGGTGGTAGAGGCGGCCGACCATCTCGAGGTTCTCGAAGCCGGTGAGGTTCTCGTCGACGGCGGCGGTCTGTCCCGCTAGGCCGATCTCATGTCGGAGGCCCTCCGCGTCGTGGACGACATCGTGGCCGGCGACCCGCGCGTGACCCTCGTCGGGGGAGAGCAGTGTGGTGAGGATCCGGACCATCGTGGTCTTCCCGGCGCCGTTCGGGCCGAGCAGGCCGAACACACTCGCAGGCTCGACCTCCAGGTCCACGCCGTCGAGCGCCAGGACGTTCCCGAAGCGCTTCTTGATCCCCTCGACGACGATCGTCGGCTCGGTCATGGCACGCAATGGTAGCCGAGCCGTTCGATGCGAGCGTTCCCTGGGAGCGAGCGCCGGTATCCTGTGCGCACCGTGCTCGAGCTGATCGACCTCACGCGCCGTTTCGGCGACGTCGTCGCACTCGATGGGGTCTCCTTCGAGGTCGCCGAGGGCGAGATGGTCGGGTTCGTCGGGCCGAACGGCGCCGGGAAGACGACCGCGATGCGTATCGCGCTCGGCGTGCTCGAGGCCGACCGCGGCGAGGTCCGCTGGCGCGGCAAGCCCGTCGACGTGGGCGTCCGCCGCCGCTTCGGGTACATGCCGGAGGAGCGCGGCCTCTACCAGAAGATGCACGTCCTCGATCAGCTCGTGTACCTAGCGCGGCTGCACGGGCTCACACCGCAGGACGCGAAGGCGTCGGCCGAGCGCACGCTCCACGTCCTCGGCGTCGCAGACCGGGTCCGCGACCGGGTCGAGGCGCTCTCGCTCGGCAACCAGCAGCGCGTGCAGCTCGCAGCCGCGCTCGTGCACCGGCCGGAGGTGCTCGTGCTCGACGAGCCGTTCGCCGGGCTCGATCCGGTCGGGGCCGACGTCCTTGCGGGCGTGCTCCGCGAGCAGGCCGCGGCGGGCGTGCCGGTAGTGTTCTCGAGCCACCAGCTTGACCTCGTCGAGCGACTGTGCGAGTCGGTCGCGCTCATCCACAAGGGGCGGATCGTGGCGAGGGGCCGGATCGGTGACCTGCGCGCGGCGGACCCGCGCCGCCTGGTGCGGATCGAGGTCGCCGGCGCGGCTCCCGAGGACTGGTACGCGAGACTGCCCGGCGCGCGGGTGGTCGACCCGCTCCCGGACGGTGCGATCCTCGAGCTCTTCGGCTCGATCCGTGAGCGCGATGTGCTCGACGCTGCGCGCGCCGCCGGCGACGTGCGCCATTTCAGCGTCGTGCAGCCCTCGCTCTCGGAGATCTTCCGCGGGGCGGTGCAGGCATGAAGCCCGAGAGCGACGAGGGCGCGTACTGGATCGTTGCCCGCCGGGAGTTCGTCGAGCGCCTGCACGACCGGGGCTTCCAGATCTCGACGGCCGTCACGCTCCTGATCCTCCTTGGGTTCATCGTCGCGGCCTCGCTGTTCGGGGGCGGAACGCGGTTCGACCTCGGCGTCGTGGGCGACGGGGCTCGGACGACGGGGGAGGAGGTCGTGGCCGCCGCGAAGCTCCTCGACGTCACGGTGACCGTCCACGGGTACGCGAGCGTTGCAGCAGCGGAGGCCGCCTTGAAGGACGGAACGGTCGACGCGGCGATCATCGACGACCGTGAGGTGATCGTGAAGTCGCAGCCGCCGGCGAGGGGTCAGCAGCTCCTGGCGATGATCCAGGCGGTCACCGCCCGCGAGCGCGCCGGCTCGGCGCTGCAGGGAGCCGGTCTCACGGAGGAGCAGGTCACGACGGCGCTGAGCTCCTCACCGCTCCCGATCCACGAACTCCGGCCGCTCGATCAGCGGCAGCGTGAGGAGAACGCCGTGGTATTCGTCGGAGTGCTGGCGCTCTACGGGCAGCTGTTCGCCTACGGCTACTGGGTGGCCGCCGGGGTCGTCGAGGAGAAATCCTCGCGCGTGGTGGAGGTGCTCCTGTCGACGATCCGTCCGTCGCAGCTGTTGCGGGGCAAGATACTCGGGATCGGCACGCTCGGCCTTTGCCAGCTGCTGCTGATCGCCGCGGTCGGGCTCACAGCGGCGCAGTTGGCCGGGGTCCTCGGGTTCCCGGCCGGGGCGGCCACCGCGATCGGCTGGGTCTTGTTCTGGTTCGTGCTCGGGTTCTTCTTCTACAGCACGCTGTTCGCCGTTGCGGGTTCGATCGTGTCGAGGCAGGAAGATCTCCAGGCGACGATGACACCGCTCTCGCTCTTGATCATCGCCGCGTTCCTCGTCGGGATCACCTCACTGGAGTCACCCGACTCCACCCTCGCGCTCGTTGCCTCACTGTTGCCTCCGACGGCTCCGCTCGTGATGCCGTCGCGGATCGTGCTCGGACAGACGCCTGTCTGGCAGCCGATCCTGTCGGCGCTCCTCAGCGTCGCCGCGACGGCCGCCCTCGTGCCGTTCGCGGTGAGGATGTACTCACGCGCCGTGCTCCGCAGCGGGCGCGTGAAGATCCGCGAGCTACTGCGCGCGGAGCGCCGGCCGTCGTCTTGAGCCCGCGACGCTAGGTGGCGTCTCCCGCCTGCTCGTCGCCCTTCTCGGCCGGCTCGACCCTCTCGACGACGATCGTCATGCCGGAGACGAGCGCCGCGACCGCGCCGAGGGCCGCCCAAAGGGGCAGCAGCATCGCGCCGACGACGCCGACCGTCAGCGGGATCTCGAGGAACGTCTCGCCCGCCTCGGACTTGAGGATGATCCGGCGGACGTTCCCCTCGTGGACGAGCTTCTTGACCGTCGCGACCAGTTGGTCACCGGTCACCTTGAGCTCCTCCCAGTGACTGCCCTTGTCCTCCATGGCTTCCTCCTCTCCTTCCCTACGGGAACCTATCCCACCAGCTCCGCGGCCATCTCGTCGAACACCCTCGTGTGCGCGTCGACGTCGGCCGCCGTGGTCGAAGGCGACATCAGCGCCATGTTGTGGAACGGGGTGAGCAGGATGCCGCGATTGAGCGCGTACAGGTGCGCGAGACGCGAGAGCGGCTTGTCGGCGGCCGCTGCCGCCTCGCCCCCACTGCGGGGCGGCGTGGGGCAGAACCAGTACTCGGCCCGGGCGCCGAGACGCTGGACGTTCCACGGGAGGTCATGCGCCGTGATCGCAGACTTCACACCGTCGGTCCACCGCGTGCCGAGCGCGATCATGTGCTCGAAGGCGTCGTCGGTCAGGACGTGCTCGAGCGTCGCCCGCACCGCTGCGAGCGAGAGTGCATTGCCCGCGAGCGTGCCACCGACGCCGCCGACGCCGGTGGTCGGAAGCGTCTCCATGAACGCCTGGACGCGCTGCGCCGCAGCCTCGGTCATCCCGTAGCACGCGGCCGGCACGCCGCTACCGACCGGCTTGCCGATTGTGACGAAGTCGGGCTCGAGCCTCCACGCCCTGGTCGCGCCCCCCGGGCCGGCGCAGATCGTGTGGGTCTCGTCGATCACGAGGTACGTGCCGTGCTCGCGCGTGAGCTCGCGGAGCTTGCGGTGGAACCCGGGCTCGGGGAGCACGATGCCGATGTTCGTGAGCGCGGGCTCGGCGAGAACGCATGCAACGTCCTCGTGCGAAAGCGCATCCTCGAGGGCCTCGACGTCGTTGAACTCGACCACGCGGGTGGTCTCAACCGGGTCGACCGCCGGGCCGATGTTGCCGGGCCGCGAGCCCGGCACGCCGTACCGCAGGACGATGATCGTCTCGTCGACCGAGCCGTGGTAGCTGTAGCTGAAGACGAGGATCTTCGACCTGCCGGTGACGGCCCGGGCCAGGCGGATCGTGAACCGGTTCGCGTCGCTCGCGGTCAGGCAGAACTGCCAGTAGGGGAGCCCGAACCGGCGCCGCATCTCCTCGCCGATCCAGATTGCATCCTCGACCGGAAGCATGAACGTGATGCCCTTCGCTGCCTGTGCGGCGATCGCCTGAACCGCGGCCTTCGGAGCATGGCCGGTCATGCTCCCGGTGTCGCCGAGGCAGAAGTCCACGTAGTCACGGCCGTCGACGTCGGTGAACCGCGCGCCGTTCGCCTCCGCGACGAACACCGGGAACGCGCCCGCCCACTCGCTCATCCAGGGCATCGGCACGCCGGCCACGAGCGTCCGCTTCGCCTTCTCGAAGAGCTCACCTGACCTCGGGTGCTCCTCGACGAAGCGCCGCCCCTCGCGCGCCATCAGCTCTTCCAGGCGGGTGCGGTCGACCGTGCTCGCCATCCGCGGTTCCTCCTCGTCGCGGTTCGGCCTGAGCCTACGCGCGGCGCGGGGGAGGCGTCGAACGGGAGCCGGGTGCGAGCGCTCGGCGACGGCGACGCGCTACGTGGCGGCCGGGTGGTACGGCACGTACTCGGGCCACCACATGGCCGCGTCGACGGCGTCCTCGATGTCGTCGTCGCGGTACGCGCGGCCGACCCCGCAGTCTCGGGCCGCACGGACGATGCGGACGGCGATAGCCCGCGAGACGCTCCGCAGCTCCTGCTGCGTCGGATAGATCGCGCCCTGCTCGAGCCGATCGGGCGTCATGTGGTCGGCGAGGGCGTCCGCCGCGACTAGGAACATGTCGTCGGTGACCTCCCGAGCCTCGGCCACGATCACGCCGAGCCCGACCCCGGGGAAGACGAACGCGTTGTTCGCCTGGCCGATCACGTGCGTCCGGCCGCCGTAGTCGACCGGGTCGAAGGGGCTGCCGGTGGCGACGATCGCACGTCCCTCGGTCCACTCCATGATGTCCTTGGGCTGCGCCTCGGTCTTCGACGTCGGGTTCGACATCGGGAAGATGATCGGGGTCTTCACGTGCTTGGCCATCTCCTTGATGGCGCCCTCCGTGAAGGCACCGGGCGTCCCGCTGGTGCCGAGCAGCATCGTCGGCTTGACGTGGCGGATGACCGTCTCGAGGTCGTGGCTCTGCCCCTCTGCGAAGCCGTGGGCCTTCATCTCCCCTTGCCGCAGCGCGAACTCACGCTTGTCGTCGTCGAGCGGCTGGCGTCCCTCGTACGTGAGCCCGTGTGAGTCGAGCTGGACGATCGCCTTGCGGATCTCCTCCGGCGGCACGCCCTTGCGCTCCATCGCCGCCCTGACGAGGCGAGCGATGCCGATGCCGGCCGCGCCGGCCCCCAGGAAGATGAACCGCTGCGCACCGATGGGCTCGCCCAGGAGCTTCAGGGCGGCGAGGATGCCGCCCATGACGACTCCGGCGGTTCCCTGCATGTCGTCGTTGAAGCTCGTGATGCGGTGCCGGTAGCGGTCGAGC
>Ga0315284_10000841_pt1 | contig 42009 bp, 34 predicted proteins | sample YL17G09_16_MG_FD_203696 | JGI IMG/M metagenome (GOLD analysis project Ga0315284, IMG submission 203696) | Sediment microbial communities from Yellowstone Lake, YNP, Wyoming, USA - YL17G09_16 | ecosystem: Environmental > Aquatic > Freshwater > Lake > Sediment | place: USA: Wyoming | collected...
GTTAAGCTGGCTAACTGTTCTTCCTTCCTCCTTAACCATACCGGCTACATCATTTTCGGATGAATTCGGAGATCCCGGAGTTTTTCTGGTAACAGCACCATACCTTTGATAAAAATTGCTGTATTGGTCCAATCCGCCTCGCCAGGAAACACTCAGACCTTTAAAAATTATTCGGTTTAAATCAAGACTGCTGATCAACCTGTCTTGTGCAAAATTGTTACCATTTTCATTTATAACAAAATATGGATTCTGAGTATATAGATTGAAATAATTATCCAGATTGTCAAACTTGTTATTATAGTCCCTGTACAATGGAATATAATGGTTCACCGGTGTCCCTAATAATTCCTGAAATACTGCCTTTCCGCCACCTGCATCATCTCCTTGTCCGGTAGCTACTGCGCTGATTTTTTTATTGGTATACGATGAGCTGAAGCTGATTTTAGTTTTTTCGTTTCCACCGTTAGCTTTTATTGTCAAAGAGTTTCTGTTAAGTACATCGGCATCACCAGGAATAACACCATTTTGCTTGGTATTGGCATATGAAGCATAATATCCGATTTTATCAGTACCTCCGGAAACAGCAATAGAATTATTAAAAGCGTGACCGTACTCAAAAAAATCCCGTAACCCATTTTCCTGAAATTCAAAAGGCATAAGGCGTTGTGAATTATCCACAATATTCCCCGTTAATCTTAAGGCACCATCCATCACTGGCCCCCAGCTACCATTTTCTTCATAAGCAAAGTGTCCGCTCCAACCTTGTCCAAATCTTTTCTGGTAATACGGCAGACGTCCTACCTCGGTTAATGTATAGGATGTTGAAAAATCGACTTTCAAGTTTTGATTTTTTTTGCCGCTCTTTGTCGTAATAATAATAACACCATTAGCTGCTCTTGAACCATAAAGACTGGTCGCTGAGGCACCCTTCAGTACACTCATGGTTTCAATGTCAGCAGGATTAATGTCGGAAGCTGCATTACCGAAATCAACCGTTAAATTGGCTGTTGTCATGGATTGCGTACTGTTACCACTACTGTATTGGTTATTGACCGGCACCCCATCTATTATATACAAAGGCTGAGTGCTTTGCGTAATCGATGATAAACCTCTGACAATAACACTTGTGGAGGCACCGGGAGAGCCGGATGTTGAAGATATGGTAACACCTGCCACTCTCCCTGTCAATGCTTGGGTAGCATCAATTACTTGTCGATTATCCAAATCTTTATTGCTGAAATCCGATACTGCATACCCAAGTGATTTCTTCGATTTCGTGATACCAAGTGCGGTGACAACTACCTCATCGACCATAGTAACGTCTGTTTTCAAAACAACATTAATAATAGTCTGGCCCTTGACAGCAACTTCCTGATCTTTATAACCTATGAAGGAGAATACCAAAGTAGCATCGGCAGGAGCTGACAATAGGAATTTGCCATCAATATCCGTTGCTGTACCGGTGTTTGTCCCGCTAATTTTTACATATACCCCCGGAAGCGGGCTATCATCTTCTGTTGAGGTAACCGTCCCTTTAATTTGTATGTCTTGCGCATACGTGGCATAAAAGCTAAATAAAAGCAAGCATACAACCATACTAGTAATCATTTTCATAAATCAGAGTTTTAGTTTTTAATAGTTCCATGTATTTTGTTTTGTTGGGTAAATACAAATTCAAGTTGTGTTATCGCTATAAACACAACCACCAATAATGATTTATTCATAAGGCTTTCAAAAGTTTAATGTTCAGGTGCCATTGCAAACCAGGAAAAATGGCAGAATACAAGGAAAAAGTATGCTGGAAAATTGGCTGAATGGACAAATTGTGCCTAAACTCTTAACCTATTATAAACCTGAAATTCTAATTTGCTTTCCCAGCATTCCTTTTTCCCTGGTTTTATGTAAATTAAAGGATTGGGATAGAATATTCCTATCGGCAGTTTCCCAATTGATAATTTCAGTTTGCCAGTTGCAGAGATTAGTTTTCCGATACCATTTTCAAATTTTTAACGTAATTTTAGGAACAAATTATTCGAATTAACGTAGTTTTGATGAATAGAAGAATCATATAAATTATTTAAAGAAAACATCATGAAAATATCATCCTATCTTTTGGTTTTTTGTATTGTGTTGCTGGCTGGTTTTTCTGGCGCTGTAAATGCCCAGGATGCTTCAAATCCAGTTTCCGGAATGACCTGGACTACCACCACCATTGATTTTGGGAAAATCGAACAAGGCAAACCGGTTTCAGCCGAATTTGAATTCAAGAATCCCACCATGGTACCTTTGATTATCAGTTCAGTAAGACCTACTTGCGGATGTACCGTGGCCGATTATCCCAAGGAACCTGTTGAACCAGGTAAATCAGGGAAAATTGCAGTTACTTTTAATGCTGCTTCAAGCGGTGTATTTACTAAAACTATTATGGTTACTTCCAATGCTACCGAGGGCAATACAGCTCTTGTCATCAAAGGCGAAGTAGTTCCAAAAAATTAATTTATTTCTAATCCAGTATAATGCTGTCAAACCTCACAGGTTTTAAAACTTGTGAGGTTTTTTATACCTATGAAATCACATCCCATTAAAAGAATAGCTGTATTTTGCGGATCAGCCACTGGTTCCGACCCAGCATTCAGGCAAACCTGTATTGATTTGGCAGGGATATTCCAGACTCACCGGATTGCTATGGTTTATGGCGGGGGCAACATTGGACTCATGGGTATACTTGCTGATGAGATGTTGAGACTGGGAGGTGAAGTAATTGGAGTGATTCCGAAAAAGCTTGTTGATATAGAACTTGCACACAATGGTTTGACGCATTTGCATATCGTTCCTGGTATGCATGAACGAAAAGCTCTTATGGCAAGTTTATCAGATGCCTTTATTGTTTTGCCCGGTGGTATTGGAACTATGGAAGAATTTTTTGAGATGTATACCTGGCTGCAATTGGGCTATCATGATAAACCTTTGGCTTTGCTTAATATAAATGGATTCTATAATATGCTGATAGGCTTTCTTGACCATATCGTTCAGCAGGGTTTTTTTCAAAGAAGCCGGTTTGAACAACTTATTATTGATGATCATCCTGCGGATCTTGTTAACAGGATCATAAAATCCTGACAAATAAGCGCTAAATTTACAGTATGATAAAAGATGCCCCAGCCTTTTTGTCATTCCTTGATGATGTTAGAAACCGGAGCCTGTCAGACTGGCTTGAAGCGCACACCAGTTTAATGCAGCCACTGCACCGTTACAAAGGTCATTTATCACTCGATCGGGAAAAACTCAGTTTCTTTGGCAATGAAAAGAAAACTGGGAATGAGCTACGGATTAACATTTACCGGTATGAGATACTACAACTTTACCTGGGCTTTGATGATGCCTTCACCATCATGGAATCCAGGAATCTCGGATTGCTATGGAAGCCGTTTCGTATAATTTTTACCAAGGAAAGTCAGGAATACCAGATATATCTCATCATCAATTATTCCATCGGACGTTGTGATAATGAAATGTGGATGGAAATCCTGAAGGAATGGTTAGGATGACAGATTGCTTATTTTACTTTAATTCTGTTGCTTGAATCTTCAAATCCGCCTTGCCCTGCATCGGATCTTTTTCCAGTTCAAAGGTATTTCCGGATTTAACCAGTGAAATTTTATGCAATACATTGTCTGAAGGCAGGCAAACCAAACCTGAAGGATTGGTAACGGAGGATGAATAAACTCTGAGATTGATTTTTGACCAGTCCATTTCCATGGTTGTCTGTGCCAAAGCTATATGTGGTATTACAGCTCCATCACGAACCAGCAAAATAACTTCCAGTTCACCGGCCTTTATTCGACTCCAGCCTGGCGAATAAACTTTGCCTGTCTGATAATCGATCCATTTACCTCCGGGGAGATATACATCCCGTTCGGTAACGTCTTCAAACAGCGGTGCCACCAGCATGTCAGAGCCAAAGAGATACTCATTGTCAACCTGCCATGCTCCGGGATCATCAGGATATTCAATGAATAAGGCCCTGACCATGGGTAGACCTTTTTCGGTACAGTATTTTGCCTGTGCGTATACATAAGGCATCAGTTTGTATTTAAGTTCCACTACTGAGCGGAAATAATTATTGAAATCTGAGCCATATTCCCATGGCTCTTTTGGTGGAGCTCCATGGCAGCGGCTGTGTGATGTAAGCATTCCAAAAGGTAGCCATCGGCGGTAAAGGTTCTCGGGGCTTTTCTCAATGAAACCGCCAATATCATGACTCCAGAAGGAGAATCCGCTTAAACCAAGTGAAAGTCCGCCGCGTAATTCCGATTGCATAGCGTTGTTGGTTGATTCAGCATCGCCTCCCCAGTGTACTGGATAACGCTGACTTCCGGCCCAGGTACTGCGCGCCCAGATAATGTTTTCACCGCTAATTTCTTTGGTAATATCAGCAACTGCCTTGTTGTAACGTAATGGATAAAGATTATGCTCATAAAAGCCTGTTTTCCCGGAAGCATAAACACCGGTATAAGGAGCTGCTTCTCCGAAATCCACTTTGATGGCTCCCACTCCCATCTTCAGCAAACCGGCAATCTTGTCCTGGTACCAGGTAACTGCCTCAGGATTTGAAAAATCAAGGATAGCATCCTCATACGGCGTATTTCCTTTGGCGTCTCTGACGTATATTTTCTTTTCAATAATGTCATTAAATAAACTGTTCCTGGGAACAAAGTAAGGCAACTGCCATAATGAAATATGGAAACCTTTCTTCTTAAGGTCTGTGATCATTTTTCCTGCATCCTGAAAGCGTGAAGAGGCAAATTTATAGTCACATTGCCAATCGGTTTCAAACCAGCCTGTATCGAAATGGATCACATCGGAAGGAATCCTATTCTGTCTGAGCAAGGTTGCCACCCGCCGTCCGTCTTCTTCGGAAAAATAAGTTATCCGGCTCATCCATAGGCCAAATGACCATAAGGGTGGCATGGCTGATTTGCCGGTGAGTGTGGTATACTCGTTCAATATTTCTTTTGGTTCGCCAAGAAAAACAAACAGATCCAGATTATCATCCCCAATCATCAAAGAATTAATGCTTCCGAAATATTTACCGAAATCACATGTTATTGGAGAAGAGGTATGCATGAACATTCCATAGCCCCTGCTACTCATAAAAAAGGGTATAGGTTTGTACATGGCCTCATTTTGTACTCCGTTTGCATCATCGGCCCATAGAACAACTTTTTGTCCACGCTTATCGAGCCGTGTAAAAGATTCGCCGCAACCGAATATTTTCTCGTCCGGGGAAAGCTTAAAGGCTGCATGAATACTACGCGAATAATCAGAAGCACGGCGCACATAAGAGAATGGCAGCTGGGGAATATAGGTTGAGGAGCTTAAATCATTTATGTGTACGGTTTTTGTCAGAAAATACCCGTTCTTGTCCCTGAATTCAAGGCTCCAGGGATTTCGGCGAATGGTCACTGAACCATAATCACCGGTATACAAGTAACCATCCTTCAGGATTGTCAACTTCCAAGATGATTTATCAACCGGGGCCATCCCATTCACCAACATCAGGGAGGTTTCATCTTTACTAACTTGTAGTCCAGTTGAGGTTTTGATCCTTATGGTACGGGGCGATACAAATTCAATTGAAAAAGGCAGGACAGGAGAAACAGCGTATTCATTGGTCGGAAATTCGTTTGGATTCACCATTTTAAGTGCACCCATCATATTGTTGAATGCTAATCGGGTAGAGTTTTCATAGCGCTGATAAACAAGTTCACCTGAACCTGTAACCGGATCATAACTCCCAAGGCTGTCTGCCAGGTAATACGTATTGGTAAAATCATAGAAGTCACCACTGATATCAACCGGCTCATTGAGGATGTATTGCGGATGACCAGGTTGGCTGGGTATTTGGGCTGGTATGAGCACCCAGGTAGCTATCAATAAAATAACTATCAGTCTTAATTTATAAGGCATGTTGTTTACAGTTTGAGGTTTAAAAAATGGTTGTGGATCATGATGAAATCATTATAGTTCTAACCGTCCTTCAAATACATACGTAGCTGGTCCTTCAAGCCAGATATCGGTAAATGCACTTCCATTCCTGTTCAGAGAAACCTGCAAAAGCCCTCCCAAAACCTTTACCGGTAGGGCGTGTGTAATTTTGTCACTTCCCCTTTGCAGGCATGCACATAGGACAGAGGCAACAACTCCGGTACCACAAGCCAAGGTTTCATTTTCAACACCGCGTTCGTAGGTTCTAACAAACAGGTAATCTCCGCAATCTTCAACAAAGTTAACATTGGTGCCTTCTTCCCGAAATCTGTCATTATAGCGGATCTTGCGTCCTGCGGCGAAAACATCCAAATCGTTTAAATAAGTAGTGAAGGTTACATAATGGGGTGATCCTGTATTCAGAAAAAAATAGTTGTCACCTGCTTCGATTTTATGTACATCCGACATCCTGAGTCTGACATAATTATCTGCTGTAAGCTCGGCCAAATGTTCACCGTCGATCGCCATGAATCTCGCTTTTTTTTGAATGAGTCCAAGTTTCTGTGCAAAAGCAGTTATGCACCTGCCGCCATTACCACACATGGTACTTTCTCTGCCATCGGAATTATAATAAACCATATTGAAATCATAACCGGGATAGGATCTCAGTAACATAAGTCCATCAGCGCCTATACCAAATCTTCTATCGCATAACTGTTTAACCAGATCATGATTAATGGATGGAAAACTGTTGGCCCTGTCATCCAACAGAATAAAATCGTTACCGGCACCTTCGTATTTATAAAAGTCAAGCAGCATCTTCCTCTTTCGTTAAATTATGTTAAACCAGCACAATAAGAAAACAAATGTTATAATTTTGAAGTTAATATTCGCAGATCAAAGGCATAATTTTTGAAACTATCAAGGTGTGATTTGATCATAAATTAAAGATAAAGAATAAAAGTTTTTAAAAATGAAAAACAAACAGCTATTTGTAATTATCGGAGCCGCAGTTATTGGCGGTTTGGTAGCAGTATTCGCTTACTCAGCGCTAATAGACAAAAAAGAGAAGCATTTAATTGAGCAGGTAAAGCAGCCTGTAAGTATGGTAAATCTGACAGCAGGTCTTGACAGTTCTACTGATTTTACCTATGCAGCAGAAAAGACCATTAACGCTGTAGTAAATGTTAAAACCCAATCTACGGTTCAATATCGGAATCCAATTTATGAATTCTTTTATGGCGACAGATATCAGGGTGACGAGGAACCTGTTATGGGAATAGGTTCTGGAGTAATTATCACGGCCGATGGTTATATTGTTACGAACAACCATGTAATTGAAAATTCTGAAAAAGTTTCAGTAACACTGAATGATAAGCGAGAATTTGAAGCCAAGTTGGTTGGTACTGATCATTCCACCGATTTGGCCTTGCTGAAGATCGATACTGACGGTTTACCCTTCATAACTTTCGGCAATTCCGATGCACTCAAAGTGGGTGAATGGGTTTTGGCCGTGGGGAATCCGTTTAATATCTCCTCAACCGTAACGGCAGGAATTGTAAGTGCCAAAGGCAGAAGCATGGCCATTATTGAGGATAATTACAGGATTGAATCATTTATCCAAACCGATGCTTCGGTTAACCGTGGTAATAGTGGCGGTGCGCTGGTAAACCTAAGGGGGGAAATGATAGGGATCAATACGGCTATTGTCTCACCTACAGGGGGCAATGTAGGCATTTCCTTTGCTATTCCTTCGAGTATTGTGCAGAAGGTTGTAAAAGACCTGATTGAATTCGGTACGGTTCAACGGGCCATCATGGGTGTTCAAATTGCCGATATTACTGCTGAATTGGCTAAGGAAAAAGGTCTTGATCAGCTGGAAGGTGTTTATGTTGAGGAAGTAAACGACAATAGCGCTGCCAAAGCGGCCGGTATTGAATCAGGCGATGTAATAACCCAGATTAACGGTATTGTCGTGAAAAGTCCCTCTGAATTACAGGAAATGGTTGGAAGGTATCGTCCCGGCGATAAAATTTCCGTGCAGCTAAAAAGAAAAGACAAAACGAAACAAATAGACGTAACCTTACGTAATCTACAGGGTGACACAGGCGTCGTTAAAGCAGGCACATTCGAAACCATACTTGGAGCAAAACTAGTTAACCTGAACGATCAGGAGTTGAAGAAACTTGGCATCAAAAACGGTGTTAAAGTTACTGAACTTCAGGATGGCAAACTGAAGGCTGAGGGAGTAAAACCCGGATTCGTAATCACACAGGTTAATAACCAACCAGTCAATTCGGTCGCAGATCTTGAGAAAATCTTTAAATCTGTTAAAGGTGGAGTTTACATAGAAGGAGTTTATCAGAATGGCGCCAGGGAATATTACGCATTTGGACTGTAAAGGCATAGTATTAATTAACATAAAAAGGCTTGCAGTTCGCAAGCCTTTTTTTTATTAAATTCCTCGATATTCGATTTATATTGAAATTGATAATTAATTAGCATAAATTCGCACAAATTTCAAGGGGAAGATGAGACAATTAAAGATAACAAAATCAATTACCAACAGAGAGAGTGCTTCGCTCGATAAATATTTGCAGGAAATTGGGAAAGAAGAGCTTATCACAGTTGAAGAAGAGGTTGAATTAGCGCAGCGGATTAAAAAAGGAGATAAAACCGCCCTCGAAAAATTGACAAGGGCTAATCTCAGGTTTGTAGTTTCTGTAGCCAAGCAGTATCAAAATCAGGGTCTCAGTTTACCCGATCTGATTAATGAAGGCAATTTAGGTTTAATAAAAGCTGCCGAGAAATTTGATGAAACCCGTGGGTTTAAATTTATTTCCTATGCAGTATGGTGGATCAGACAATCCATCCTTCAGGCCCTGGCAGAACAATCCAGGATTGTGAGACTGCCTCTGAACCAGGTTGGTTCATTGAATAAAATTAACAAAGCCTTTTCGAAATTTGAACAGGAATACGAACGCACTCCTACCCCCGAAGAATTGGCCGAAGCCCTGGAATTACCCAAAGAAAAGGTATCCGATACCCTGAAAGTATCAGGACGCCATGTTTCTGTTGATGCTCCTTTTGCTGAAGGTGAAGATAACAGTCTGTTGGATATTCTCATCAACCATGATTCACCCAAAGCCGATAAAAAGCTTATCAGTGAATCACTAATGAAAGAAATAGATCGTGCCCTGGCTACTCTTACAGAGCGGGAAAGAGACATCATTAAATTCTTTTTCGGTATCAGTGTTCAGGAAATGACACTCGAAGAAATTGGCGAAAAGTTTGATCTTACCCGTGAAAGAGTCAGGCAAATCAAAGAGAAAGCTATCCGGCGGTTAAGGCACACCTCAAGAAGCAAATTGTTGAAATCCTATTTGGGATAGTAAATATTTTCAATATTTTTTAGAGCCGCAATGCATTACGGCTCTATTTTTTTTCATGTAATTCATTCAGAATGACTTCACGGGTTTCCCTGGCTTTTTTCATAGCTTCCTTGTATTGGTTCAGGCGGTTCGCATTGTGAGCATAGAATTCAGCAACCAGGTTTCTGTAATTATGCTGAGAATAGTATTTTTCGTCGACAAGCTGCATACTCAACAAATCAAAACTTTCAGAAAATGCTGTTGTTAAACGGTTTAAAATAAAATCAAGATACAATTCCTCATAAATCTTTAGCGACTTATATACCTCTTCCAATTCAATCAGTTCTTCCCTTACCTCCAAATCCTCAATCAGCCTGAGGTCTCCGCTTAGAACCATGGCCTGGTATGAAATCATTTGAGATGAATAGAACACCTCACTGCTTAGCATTCCTCTATAAAGGCTTGTTATAGTATCCAGTAACGTCGGTTTGTAATCTCTCAGTAAATTGATATGTGTGCCTGTAGTTTGGATGTGTTTTTCCGCATCTGCAATAACCTGTGACAGTGATACAGTATCCTTTTCAATTTCACTTGCCAGATTCTGATAATACTGTATCAGCCTTTTGTGCTCGATTCTTTTTTCGGCCCATCCTTCAATATTCAGTGCCAGATATATGCTTAAGATTATAGCCAGCAGATCGGTTATTCTTTCAAAGAAGCGTTTTCTGAAAGATGATTCTTTAGAAAACATCCGTTTAACCGGGGTCAGGTTTTTCAGCATTTCAGCAAAAGCAAGCATGGTAATAGCTTTGGGTTAACAGGTTGACTATTAATGAAACTTTCAAATTTAACTTTTTTATGTAATATCTTTCATGGTAAGCTGAATTCGTTTTCGTGCCACATCTATCTCCAGTACCCTGACCTTAACATGTTGATGAAGTTTTACAACCTCTCCAGGATTGATTACAAACCGGTCAGCCATCTGAGATACATGTACGAGTCCGTCCTGTTTAACGCCAATATCGACGAAGGCGCCAAAATTAGTAATATTGGTGACAATGCCCGGAAGAACCATACCAGGTTTTACATCTTCCATAGTATGTACATCCGGTGCAAATTCAAAAATCTTGATCACCGATCTGGGATCCCTTCCCGGTTTTGCCAGTTCATTCATGATATCAGTAAGCGTGGGTATTCCAACCTTTTCATCCGTGTATTTCTTAATATCGATGTCTGGGCGCAAGGTTTCGTCCTGCAACAGATCAGTCACAGGATGATTCAGGTCGGCAGCCATCTTCTCAACAATGTAATAGCTTTCAGGATGTACAGCACTGTTATCCAATGGATTATTGCCTCCTCTAATTCTTAAGAAACCGGCAGACTGTTCAAAAGCTTTTGGTCCCATTCTGGATACTTTTTTCAGATCTTCACGGGAATTGAACATCCCCTTATTCCTGCGATATTCCACGATGTTTCTGGCCAACTGCGGGCCAAGTCCTGAAACGTAAGTCAGCAAATGCATACTAGCAGTATTCAGATCCACGCCGACAGCATTTACACAATTTTCCACCACCTGGTCCAAAGATGCTTTCAGTTTATTCTGGTCCACATCATGCTGATACTGACCTACACCGATTGATTTAGGATCTATTTTCACCAGTTCGGCCAGTGGGTCCATCAGGCGTCGCCCAATGGATATGGCCCCCCTCACGGTCACGTCATATTCAGGAAACTCCTCCCGGGCGATTTTTGAAGCAGAATAAACAGAAGCCCCAGCTTCGCTTACCACGTAAACCTTTAGATCACGGTCGAATTTGATTCGCCTGATAAAAGATTCGGTTTCACGGCTGGCTGTGCCGTTTCCAATAGCAATAGCCTCGATTTTATAAGAATTCACCAGCGTATTTATCTTTTTAATGGCCGGGACAGTTTCCTGTTTCGGCGGATGTGGGAAAATTGTCTCATTGTGCAAAAGATTTCCCTGTGCATCCAGGCAAATTATTTTGCATCCGGTACGAAACCCGGGATCAATGGCAAGTATACGCTTTTGACCCAATGGTGGAGACATCATCAATTGTTTTAGATTTTCAGCAAATACACGAATAGCCTGATCATCTGCTTTTTCTTTTGACAAAGCTCTAAATTCTGTTTCTATAGAAGGACCCAGTAATCGCTTATAGGAATCTTTAATGGCCATAGAAAGCTGTGCGGCACAGTCACCTGTACTTCTGATAAACTGGCCATTCAATTGCTGGATGGTCTTGTCCGCATCAGGTTCCAAAGCCAATCTGAGGAATCCTTCTTCTTCCCCCCTCAGCATGGCCATGAGACGATGTGAGGGACAACGGTTTGATGGTTCCGAAAAATCGAAATAATCTTTGTACTTGATACCTTCTTCTTCTTTTCCTTTCAACACCTTCGATGAGATAATGGCGCCCTGCGTGAATGACTGTCTTACCAGAACTCTTGCGCGCTGGTCCTCGTTTACCCATTCTGCCAGTATATCTCGTGCCCCCTGTAAAGCTTCATTCTCATGTTCAACCTTGTCATTCAGATATTGTGCCGCTGTATGATGAATATCCCTGTCCGTCTGTTTAAGTATTATTCTGGCAAGCGGTTCGAGTCCCTTTTCTTTTGCCATGGATGCCCTGGTTTTCTTTTTGGGTTTAAACGGCAGATACAAATCTTCCAGTTCGTTCATGTTCATGGCTTTCTCCAGTTTTGTCCGGAGTTCAGCTGTAAGTAATCCTTGCTCTTCGATACTGTTAATAATGGTCTCACGCCGCTTGTCAAGTTCTTCATATTTGCTGAACATCTCCTTAACATCTGCAATCTGAACTTCATCCAAACTGCCGGTAGCTTCTTTCCTGTAACGGCTGATAAAGGGAATTGTAGAATTAGCTTCCAGCAATTTCAGGGTATTCTCCACTTGCCAGTTTGCCAGATTCAGGTTAGCGGCCAATAGATGAACGTATTTGTATTCCATGCTGAAAGATAGACATTAGACAGGTAAAAATAGGGATTTGTTCTTACATTAGCTTTATGAAAAAATCAGAGCTTCTTGGTTTCAGGATTTACCGGCAGGAATCTCTGCCCGAATCCTTCAGACGTGTAATAAGGGAACAATTGCAGCAGTCGCTGTTGTTATGCGGACGATACTCTGAAGCTCCCGACCTTGCCACACACGAAATAAGAAAATCCACCAAACGTATCAGAGCAGTTTACCGGTTATTCAGGAGAGTAACCGGAGATGAATCGTACACGCATGGCAGGAATTTTTATAGCGATCTGAGCCATATACTGGCTGAACATAGGATCAGTATTGTTCATATTGATACGCTTCGATTGCTTTTAACTGAAAAAACATTACCAGTGAATCCGGTATTTCTCAATAAACTTATCACTGGACTGGAAAACCACCATAAGCAACTGACAGCAAAAATCTTTAAGAAACAACAGGCTGATCAATATCTGGCCGGTATTTTAGCAGCAGAGATCAAAGCAACTGCTGATACACCGATGTTTTTATGCGATTTCCACGACCTGGCTTCCGGTTTAAAGAAAACTTATGGCCGTGGTAAAAAATGCCTCGACCTGGTCATTCAGCATCCCACCACGGAAAACCTACACGAACTTCGAAAAATAGTAAAATCGCTTTGGAATCAGTTGATTTTGATCCGACCCATTTGGCCCTCATATATTAGTCTCACAGTTCATCACCTCGATGTACTGGCTCAAAGACTTGGTCTGGAGCATGACCTGGCAGAACTGGAGCAATATTTCCGTTTTGGGAGAACCGGAAAAGATGAAAGCCAGGTTGTTGTTTTGTTGGATTTCATCGCCAGGAAACGGCAACGGATTCAAAGAGCTATTAGACCTCTGGCAATGCGGCTTTACGCTGAAAAACCAGCGATGATGGCGGAGAAGATGGAGGTGTTTTACAGGTTGTTTGTTGGATAGTTGGGTAGTTTTGCAGTTGAGCAGTTAGGCAGTTAAAACTTGTAAACTGCATAACTGCTCAACTTATGAAAAATTATTTCTTATTCACCGAACCTGCGCTCGAAGTATGAATTTCTTTTACCCTGGGCTCACCTTTATAATCGATATCCCCTGCACTGCTTGAACGAAAGCTTGCTTCATCGGTAACAAAAACCCTGGCACTACCGGCACTGGAAACTGAGATATCACCCACTTTGGCTTCCAGGTCGAAAGCATTAAGATCCCCGGCACTGCTCAGATCAGCCTTTAATGTATCAGTTTTCCCTTTCAAATTAACATTTCCCGCACTGGATATTGAAAGAGTGATCTCTTTGGCTTCAACCTCAAACTTTAGATCTCCTGCACTGCTCATGTTGATATCCAAATTGTCAGTTTTGAACTGGGTCAGACCTGTTACATCCCCTGCACTGGAAACATCTATTTTGTCAATGGTCTTACAGATAATGTTTACCTTTTTAGTCTTGGCGAGGCGAATGTTTTTATCGGTATAAATGTGAAGTACAGTACCATTTACCTCAGTCCTAATCCATTCCTGTAGGTTTTCATCAGCTTCCACTGAAACACTTTGTGTTTCTCCCTGCGTAAGAAAGACATCAATACCACTTCCAACTTTTATACCAGAAAACTCGGGTACAACACGGGTTTGACTCACTACTTTACCGTCGCCGGTTATGGAGTCCTGGATATTCACAATACAGCCTGCAGCCAGGAAAATAATCAACGTGATCAACAAGAAAGATTTTATTGTTTTCATGGTTTATGGTTTTTTTATATAGACGACTAAAATAATATATTGCTGCAAAATTTATTCAAAGTTATCATTCCATGCATAAATAAGGAAAGACAGATTCGTTTTTTTTTCTTAATATTATCCTAATAAATAATTGCCTTCACTATGACGCGTAAAATTTTATCTGTTAGCACAATAGTATTGGTGATGTTGGCTATTGCGGCTATTGTTGTGTGGTCTTCCAGGAAAACGATTTCCCGAAACCTTGCAACCAGGGGGATCTCTTTGCTCCAGGAAAAAAAATACAGTGAATCATTTGACCTTTTTAAAAAAGCTTACAAATGGTATGGTAAATCGTCAAAAGCGCTCCTCGGCATGGGTCAGACAGCATACTATCTTGCACAATATGAACAAGCCATAGATCATATCAACCAATCCATTCAAATTGACAGTCTGGTTGCCGATGCCTATTTTTACCGCGGACTGCTCGATTTGAAGTTGGAGGATGAGCCTCAAGCTGTAATAGATTTCTCAAAAGTAATCACATTGGATTCTCTCTATGCACAAGCATACTACCATCGCGGGGTGGCTAAGGCCGGACTATCTGATTTTAAAGGTTCTGTTGAAGATTACAGGAAAGCCATGTCCATGGACAGTGAAAACATCGAAGCCTATTTAAAGAGTGTGGAAGCCCGATCGGCATTAGAGGACTTCAAAGGTGCTATTGGCGACTATGACAAATTGCTCAGTATTGATCTCAATAACGAAGAAGCCCTGTCTAACCGCGGGTATTTAAAACTGAACATAAATGATCTCGACGGAGCGTTGGCTGATTTCAACAAAGCACTGACAATTAACCCGAAAAACATTGATGTGGTTTTTAACAGAGGATCAGTATTGGCTAAAAAAGGAGAATTTCAATCTGCTGTTAAGGATTTCTCTCAATCGATTGAGCAGAAACATAAACTGCCGAGGGCTTTATATAACAGGGCCCTGGCCTATCTTAACCTACAACGGCTGAACGAAAGCATGCGTGATCTTGGCGAAGTTGTAAACCTTGAACCTGAAAACGCGGATGGCTTTCTAACCATGGGTGTGATCAGTTCGATGAAAAAGGATTTTAAAAACTCAATTCCTTATTATGACCGGGCCATTGCTCTTAAACCCGATATGGCCCAGGCGTATTTTAACCGGGGCGTGTCAAAAGGCAATCTGAACCGTCACGCAGAAGCACTGCCTGATTACGGCAAAGCCATTGAATTAAACAATAATTTTCCTGAGGCTTATTATAGCCGTGCGGTATCAGAAATAAACCTGCAGCAGACTGATGCTGCCTGTAAGGACCTGAATAAGGCCAAAGATCTTGGATTCAAAGCCGCCGAAGAATTAATATCCATTCATTGCGCGCAAACATCAGCTGCTAATTAATAATGTCAACCACTGAATTATTATGAACCATAAATTAAGATACCTCATTTCAGGTTTTCTGCTGATGCTTACGATGGCATCAGGGGCAGCGGATACTCTGAAGATACATTTGACTTATAAGCACAAACTGGATAATACCGGACATTCTACCGGTAGAATAGTTGTGAACCAGAAATTACATACCCCGGAGGGAATCCTGTTTCGTGAAATTAATTTCGATGAAATTACAGGTCAGATGGCCGGGTACGTGTTTTATTTTTACAAGGATGGCCGGCTTTTCACCCAGGAGTTTTACAATCAGACAGACAGCCTTCAATACATTCTGAAACACGAATATGATCCGTCAGGCAATGAGATCCGGATTACCAAACTTTTTCCCGGCCCGGGACAAATGATTTCTGCTGAAAAAACGGTTCAGGTTTATAATAATAACAGAAAGGTCATACAACAAAAAAAGTACTATGGCAGGCAGCTTGGATCATTAACAAAATATCAGTATACCCCATCGGGTTTTCTGAGTCAGGAGATCAGCAAATTCAAACCGTCTGCAAAGTCTTCCAGCAAGCAGGAAAACAAATCATATTCCTATTCTCCTGGAAAAATGCTTTCCCAGATAGTGGTTACGGGCAAGGATTTTACCAATAAGCCATACCAATATCGTGAAGAATATGGTTATGACGATAAAGGATGGCTTTCTGCGGTGAAAACTCTCGATGCAAGCAATGTGCTGACAGGTACAAAAGTTTATAAATACTTCACTGGAGGTGCGATTAATATCTATGAAGAGTATAATGCAGAGGGAAGCCTTGCCGTTCTGCTGGAATATGATTATAAAAAGCATTACATGGAACCCGGTACCCAGGTAAGTCGTTATGAAGCTTTTTGAAACCAACCAGGTCAGAGAAATTGACGAGTATACTATCAGGAATGAACCTATAGCATCTGCCGACCTGATGGAGAGAGCAGCCATGGGGTGTGTGAACTGGATTGAAAAAAACATTGCCAGGGGAACTTCTGTTGCTCTGTTTGTGGGTCCCGGAAATAACGGTGGCGACGGATGGGCGATTGCAAGACTGTTAGCAGAACGTGATTACAGCTCTATTCAGGTTTTCCATTTGCAAATTAGTCACATAATTTCACCTGATTCGGAAATTAACCGTAATCGTCTTATCATTCAGGCTAAAGTACCGGTTTATGAGATCAGATCAATAGCTGATTTTCCGCAAACCGATCAAAACATTGTTATTATTGACGCCCTCTTTGGATCAGGATTATCACGTCCGCTGGATGGACTTCCAGCTGCTTTGGTGAATTTTATTAACCATTCAGGATGCCGGGTACTATCCATTGATATACCCAGTGGCTTACTTGGTGAAGACAATTCGGGGAATCCCGAACAAGGAATCATCAGAGCTTCAGTAACCCTTACATTTCAGTTTCCCAAAAGATCCTTCTTTTATGCTGAGAATGAGAAATATGTTGGCAGGTGGCATATTATTCCAATTGGACTTCATCCTGAAATAATGGCCGGAAAGCAAACTGATTTATACTATACTGCATTTGAAGACATTTCCGATAAGCTCATTAAGCGGAAAAGATTTTCCCACAAAGGGACTTATGGCCATGCATTGCTTATAGCCGGTTCGTATGGGATGATGGGTGCAGCCATTTTGGCGGCCAGGGCGTGTATCAGATCTGGAGTGGGACTTCTCACAACGCATATCCCGCGCGAAGGTTATTCCATCATACAGGGAGTCGTTCCGGAATCGATATTCAGTATCGACAATTCCAATTTGTTGTTTACCACCTGCCCGTCAACTGATAAATTTAGTGCTGTTGGTGTTGGCCCCGGAATTGGTGTTGACCCGAAAACCGAATTGTCTTTGGAGTCGTTGTTTAATTTCCCTTTTAAACCCATGGTTATTGACGCTGACGCACTTAATCTCCTGGCTCTCTATCCCCACTTGCTGAATTTATTACCCGAGCAAAGCATAATCACTCCGCATCCCGGAGAATTCGACCGGTTAGCCGGTAAATCCGATACTGGGTTTAAGCGAAATCAACTACAAATTGAATTTTCAAAAAAGTTCAAGGTTATAATCGTTCTGAAAGGTGCCTGCACTTCCATTTCCCTACCGGATGGCAGTTGCTATTTTAACAGTACCGGTAACCCTGGAATGGCTACGGCAGGATGTGGTGACGTACTAACCGGGATTATTCTTTCGTTATTGGCTCAGGGTTATTCCAACAATGATGCTGCTATTATGGGGACCTTTATACATGGTCTGGCTGGTGACCTGGCCGCTGATAAGACAGGACAGCATGCATTGATAGCTTCCGATATAATTGATTTTATTGGTACTGCAATTAAAAAAATTGAAAACTATGAAACGTCTGCCTGACAAAAAAATTTTAGGCTCCGTCTTGATGATATTAATTCTATCATGTGCCCCGGCCGGAAAAATATCTGTTACCAATGTTGATAATACTGGCTCCCTTCAGGCAGGATCATTTATTTATGCTCTGCCCTTAACAGTAGTTGACATAAAGGTGATTGCGGAAGAAGTGACGGTAATACCCGGACCCTATTATAAATTTGCTGATAAATACCTGGGTATTAATAATGCTCCGGAAAAATCAGAACGGATCTGGCATATCCGTGAAATGCAATTGTTTAGCCATATTGAAGCAGATCCGGATTATATTTATACCGTGCAGGGTGTTAATGGATCAGATGCCAATACCTCAATAGCAAAGCTTTTCAGTGACAGTCTCATCCTCAATGCTAAAGATTTCTCACACCGTCAGATTACAGATTACAGGTTTCCGCCCAGAATGGATGAGATTGCTTTTACAGACTTGTCAATTAAAAGAAACTTTGAAGCTGAAAAAGATATTAACATCAGCCTGGTCATGCCTGATTCGGATGATGAAAAAAGATCCCCCGGCAAAAGCTCACTCAAGGAGAAGACAGTTGAGCAAAAAGCAGAGGAGGCAGCTAATTTCCTAATTAAGTTGAAAAAACGACGTTTTAAGCTGGTTGCCGGTCAGTATGATTCAATGCCACAGGGTGAAGCCATGGCCGATGCCTTGCAGGAGCTTGCCCGGCTTGAGGAAACGTACTTATCCCTGTTTATCGGTAAAAAAATTGTTACACCTTATCAAAGGAATTATCACTTTACACCGGTTGCTGGCAAGGACACCGACCGGATAGTCATTTTCAGGTTTTCTGCAAATGAAGGGTTTGTTGATGCCAGGGAGGCCAGTGGCGTTCCGGTAGTTATCGACCTTCATGATAACAACAAAACAAAGGCATTGGAACAATACGGGTTACCGGTTAAACCCGCGGCAAATCTTTTGCATTACCGGGTTGCAGATCAGGTGTCTGTAAAATTAATTGCGGGCGAACAAGTCTGGTCCGAAGCTTCTTTCCCGGTCTTTCAGTATGGAGCAATTGTACCGATGAATTTAGAGAGATAGTTGAGGGAAGGTTATAGATTGCAGGTTGTAGGTTGTGAAAGTTGTGAGTTGTGGTTGTGGTTGTTCAACAATATCCCCCACCGGCGGGGGCAGGAGGTGGACCTAATGGCTAATGCCTAATCCCTACTCCTTAACCGGTGAAACATAACCAGCCTGGAAATCCTCCCACTTTTTGTTTTTATAATGATTGTCACCGAAGAACTTAAGGATTTCGTCAAATTGCTTTGGCTGAATATAGCTTTGAATTAACTGAATCATTCTGGTTTGTTCATCCAGAAATACAACAGAAGGATAGCCCAACTGACCATTGAGTAATTCGGCTGCAAGTTCATTATACCCATGGTTTCCACTTGCAACAAATTTATAGGTCTTTCCATTCAGGGAAACATCTGTTTTCTGTTCTGCGTTGAATTTTACAGGATAGAAATTTTTATTCAGGTAATCTGCAATCAACTGGTTGCTGAAGGTTTTATTATCCATTACCTTACACCAGCTGCACCAGTCGGTGTAAACATCAATTAAAATTTTTTTGGGTTCCTTTTTTGTAAGGGTGAAGGCTTCTTCAATGGTATACCATTTAACAGGACTTTGTCCCTTGATTGAAAATGCAAAAAACAAAGAAACCAGGAATATCATTAGTGTTCTCATATTGTTCATTTTATCAAATATAACGTCAAAATTAGGAAATTGTTCTGAAATATTATGTTGTGGGTGAGTTAAAACCTATGATTGATGATTAATCCAAAAATTAACATGACAAAAATCTTGCGGGAAATGCCAGATTATCGATAAATTTAAGCTTTCAGACAATAACAAACTTTATACTATATGAATAAGAGAATTGAAGAACTTGCTCCGGCAGGTATTTGGAAGAATTTCAAAAAAATTACCCAAATTCCACGTCCCTCAAAAAAAGAAGCCCGGATTGTTGAATATGTTAAGAAATTCGGTGAAAACCTTGGATTAGAAACCCATGTTGATGATGTTGGTAATATTGTGATCCGTAAACCCGCCACTACCGGAATGGAAAACCGGAAGGGCGTAATATTTCAGGCGCATCTGGACATGGTTCCTCAAAAAAACAGCGATAAGCAACATGATTTTGAAAAAGACCCCATTGAAGCCTATATGGATGGTGATTGGGTAAAGGCTAGCGGAACAACGCTTGGCGCAGATAATGGCATAGGTGTTGCTGCTATGCTGGCTGTCCTCGAATCCAAAAGTTTGTCTCATGGTCCCATAGATGCTCTCTTCACTATTGACGAAGAAACCGGAATGACCGGTGCGTTTGCCCTGAAACCAGGACAGTTGAAGGGAGAAATACTTTTAAATCTTGATTCAGAAGACGAAGGAGAAATGTATATAGGTTGTGCAGGTGGTATGGATGGTAATATTGAATTCGAATATATAGCTGAAAAAGTTCCATTGGGCTATGTTCCTTACTTAATAAAAATATCGGGTTTAAAAGGCGGACATTCCGGTATTGATATCAGCCTCGGGCGTGGAAATTCGAATCTGGTGCTTTTCAGGTTATTGTGGAAAGCTGAGCGGGTCAACGGATTGCGTTTGTGTGAGGTTGAAGGCGGTAATATGCGAAATGCAATACCCCGTGAAGCACATGCTATAGTGCTTGTACCCGAAGGTAATGAAAAGACATTCCTTGAGCTTACCAGGGAATATGAAAAGACAGTGTCGGGTGAGTTGGCTGCTACCGAACCTGACCTCAGGATTGAATGGTCAAAAACCGATATGCCGGTAAGGATGATACAGGCTGACCTTCAGAAAAGACTGATTGCCTCAGTTTACAGCTGTCCAAACGGGACGATCCGCATGACCGATGGTATCCCCGAATTGGTTGAAACATCCACCAACCTCGCCATTGTTAAAACCGATCCTTCCAGGATCCATGTAAACTGTTTGCTACGGAGCTCTGTGGATTCCGCCAAGGAAAACCTGGCAAACTCCATGAGAGCCCTGTTTGAAATGGCCGGCGCCCATGTCAGTTTTACAGGATCGTACCCCGGGTGGAAGCCCAATATGGATTCTTCCATTATGAAAACCATGGATAAAGTATACCAGACAAAATATGGTAAGAAATTGGAAATAAAGGCTATACATGCCGGACTCGAATGTGGAATTATTGGAGGTGTTTATCCGAACCTGGATATGGTTTCCTTTGGACCGACCATCAGGCACCCCCATTCACCTGATGAAAAGGTGCATGTTGCCAGTGTTCAGAAATTCTGGGATTTTCTGGTTGATACACTTAAAAATATACCTGTTAAATAATGAAAAAATATTGGATCGCTTTCCTGGCAGGTTCGGTTTTGACCCTGTCAGCCTGTACCTCCAAATCGGAGAAGTATGTATCGTTTGGTAAGAATATAGTCATAACCTGGGACTTAACAGGCCTTACAGGCGGACAAAGTACCGCTGCGTTTGTTTTTGAAAACAACGGGAACAACGAACTTGGCAATTCAAACTGGAGTCTGTATTTCAATCAGACAGGAGCCGGCCCTTGGCAGGCTGATGATTCGACACTGGCAGTATTTGAACATATAAATGGCGACTTTTTCCGGCTTAAACCGGGTAAATCATTTATGCTTAAACCGGGTGAAAAAGTCACCATTGCTTATACCTGCAGCGGAAGAATAATTAAAGAATCGCATGCTCCCGATGGTTTATACTTTGTTTTTGGCGAGGATAAAACTGCCGGTGCCATCGTATCCATTGAAAATTATTCAGTTTTCTCATTTACCGATCCTGAAAAGTATAATCCTGCAAAGGGTGAAAACAGGTTCTCCTTTCCTACTCCCCAATCGGTTTATGCTGTAAATGCAGACATCTGCCAGTTGCCCATGAAGGAGATCGGGAAAATTATACCTACTCCTTTTACTTACATGCCCGGTAAAGGTGATGTTGAGTTGTCGGCAACAGATCATATTTATTACCAGGCTGACTGCAAAGACGAAGCCGCCTATTTGTCCTCTGCATTCGAGCGATTGACAGGTGTGAGAATTGATATCAGTAAAGGGAACAAGTCAGGAACCAATGCAATTGTCCTGAAAACAGATAAAATAATGGTTGGCGGTATCGATAAAGAGGCATACAGATTAAAGATTTCCGAATCTTCCGGAATTTCCATTACAGGTTCAGACCGGTCAGGTATTTTTTATGGAATACAGAGCCTGCTTTCACTGATTCCTGCAAAAGTTTATAAAACAAGAAATACAACCTTCCGCATCAGTGAAGTGGAAGTTAATGACGCGCCCCGGTTTTCTTACAGGGGATTTCACCTGGATGTCGCCAGGAACTTTTCAAAAAAGGAGACTGTTTTGAAGTTGCTCGATCTGCTTGCCTTTTACAAGATAAATACCCTGCACATTCATCTTACCGATGATGAAGGTTGGAGAATTGAGATTCCCAGCCTGCCTGAATTAACTGAAGTTGGGAGCAAGCGTGGACATACCCTTTACAATAATGATCTTCTTCAGCCATCCTATGGCTCCGGACCTTTTGCTGATCCGGATAATTCCACGGGTACGGGCTATTATACGCGACAGGATTTCATAGAAATTCTCCAATATGCCAGGGAAAGGCACATCCGCGTAATACCTGAGATCAACGTACCGGGCCATTCAAGAGCTGCTATCAAGGCTATGGAAAACAGATACCGCAGGCTTACAGCTGAAGGAAACCCGGAAGCTGCCCTCGCCTGCAGGCTTGCTGATCCCAATGACAGCTCGGTTTATTCCTCCGCCCAGGCTTATAATGATAATGTAATTTGTGTTGCTCTTGAATCGGCTTACCTTTTTTATGAAACTGTAGTAAAAGATATGAAAGTCACCTATGAGCAGGCTGGTGTGCCCTTTGATTTCATTCATACGGGAGGAGATGAGGTACCGGGGGGGGTCTGGACAAAATCTCCTGAATGTGTAAAACTGCTTCAGAAGCATCCTGAAATCGGTGAACCACAGAACCTTCAGGGATATTTTCTGGGACGATTGATAGAGGTTCTCAGGAAATATGATCTTACTATTGGCGGGTGGGAAGAGGTGGCTATGTTGATCAGCAAAGACGGTTGGATTCCGAATCCTGCCTTTGTCGGACAAAAAGTTGTCCCATTCGTCTGGAACAGTCTCGGTTCAAACCTTAATCTTGGTTACCGGTTAGCCAATGCCGGATATCCGGTTGTTTTATGCAATGTAAATAATTTCTATTTCGATCTGGCCTATAATGCAGATCCGAAAGAACCGGGGTTATACTGGGGTGGATTTGTGGATACCCGCAAAGCATTTGATTATATTCCATATGATATCTTCAAATCCAGTCTTTGGGACAACCGGGGACGGCCGGTAGTTCCGGAAATGGCTTATCGGGATCTGGAAAGGTTAAAACCCGGGGCCCGCAAAAACATTATGGGTCTTCAGGCTGAATTGTGGAGTGAGACCTTAAAAAATCCGGGTATGCTGGAGTATGATGCCGTGCCAAAATTGCTGGGTTTTGCCGAAAGAGCCTGGAGTCAGGCTCCGGCCTACGAAACAATCGATAATACAGCAGCAAGGATAAAAGCTGTTGATGCCGCCTGGAATGTATTTGTAAATAAGGTTGGACAGTATGAATTCCCGCGACTCGACCATATTTTTGGGGGATTCAACTACCGTATCGCCCCTCCCGGTGCCAGGGTTGAGAACGGTATGCTTTATGCCAATATGGATTTTCCGGGCTTTGTTATACGCTACACCACTGATGGTTCCGAACCCATGAAAGATTCACCTGTTTACACTGAACCGCTAAAAGTAAGCGGAAGTGTGAAGCTGGCCGCTTTTAATAATTTGGGGAGGGCAAGTAGGGCGGTAGAAGTGAAATAAGGACGGGGGACAAGGGACGAGGGACGAGGGACAAGTGGGGATTGGGTGTGATTGTAAATTACAGATTACAGATTACAGATTACAGATTGCAGATTACAGATTGCAGATTTCCTCAGATTATTATTCGGAACGGCCAAATCTGCGTAACTAGCGAGATCTGCGAGAGAAATTACACACTCAAATCCCAATTCCCAAATCTCACTTGTCCCTCGTCACTTGTCCCTATTCAATTCCCCTCATATCCACAATCTCCACTTTCTTGAACTTCGTCGGATCGAAAGTAAAGGTAGCATCACTTATTTCGCGGTCAAAAAGAAGATTTTTCAGGTAAATCGTATAATCTACACCATCTTTCCCAACCGAACTTATAATCTCGGGCAGGTCGGATTTTACACCAATAAAAACCTTAATTCTGGAATATGGCTGGTTCAGGTTTTTCGGAAACAGATCAATTTCATGACACCTTGAACCATTAACAGTGGTTTCGCGCAAATAGCGGTATTTAAAATCAAGCTTATATGATGCAAAGAACATCGAAGGATTGCTCATAAAATCATCGGACTGGATACCTGGCTCGGTAATGGTGACTTCATTATTGACCGACTGATAAGTCCACATGGTTTTACCATTGAAATAAACTATACTTCCTTCGCTGGTGATCTTATACTTATCCTGCATAATGAGCAAAGTACCGGTGGAAGATTTTTTTGTCTTTTCTTTCCTGTCTTCAATAACCAATTCAAAATCAGTTTGCATTGATTTCATTGATTTTGTTTTCAATGCAACACGATCCAGTATCTGTTCGGCTGCAGGATCCTGGTTTATTTGGTTTTCCTGGGACCGTACCATTACAACTGATACCAATAATCCTAATGTTATTATAAATCGCTTCATATCCGATAATCTTCAGTCTTCAATCTCCAAATCAATAAATCATCAAATTTTATTAAACGTATTCAAAAACCGTTCCAGACTATATTCATCGGGGAAAAATACCTGGCGTGGTTTACTGCTATCCGGGGGGCCAACGATACCTGCTGCTTCAAGTTGATCCATTATACGGCCTGCACGATTATAACCGATAGAGAATTTCCGTTGAATCAGCGAGGTAGAACCTTGCTGGTGTATAACAACAAGGCGGGCTGCATCACTAAACAAGCTATCCCGTTTTGATAAATCCACTTCACCGATTTCCGGTAAACCATTCTCGTCAACAAATTCTGGCAGATAGAGTGCTGTTGTAAAACCTCGTTGCGATGAAATAAACTTGGTTATGGCATCGGTTTCCGGGACATCAATAAAAGCACATTGTATCCTGATCATATCACTACCGGGTGCAAACAGCATATCTCCGCGTCCGACCAGTTGATTGGCACCTGGAGAATCAAGAATGGTGCGGGAATCAATCATAGATGTCACCCTGAAAGCAATACGCGCAGGGAAGTTAGCCTTTATCACACCTGTGATAATATTGGTAGTTGGGCGCTGGGTGGCGATAACCAGATGAATACCGATGGCACGCGCAAGCTGTGCAAGCCTGGCAAGGGGAGTTTCAACCTCTTTCCCGGCAGTCATGATCAGATCGGCAAATTCATCCACAATCACGATAATATAGGGCAAATAGCGATGTCCCTTTTCAGGATTCAGTTTTCGCTTGATAAATTTATGATTGTATTCCCTGATATTCCTGACGGCAGCTTTTTCAAGCAGCTGATAACGCTGATCCATTTCAATGGTAAGGGAATTCAGTGTGTAGATAACCTTTTTGGTATCTGTAATGATCACTTCTTCGGCATCGGGAATTTTGGCCAGGTAATGCTTTTCGAGACTTGTATAGGCAGTAAGTTCTACTCGTTTCGGATCAATAAGCACAAATTTGAGTTGCGAAGGGTGCTTTTTAAATAACAAAGAAGTGATAATACAATTTAACCCAACTGATTTACCTTGTCCGGTTGCACCGGCCAAAAGTAAATGGGGCATTTTTGCAAGGTCAAAAACATACGTCTCATTGGATATGGTTTTACCCATTGCAACGGGCAGTTCAAACGCGCTTTCCTGAAATTTCCTGGAACTCAATACCGATCTCATGGAAACTATTTCAGGATTCTGGTTAGGTACTTCAATCCCTATTGTGCCTTTCCCAGGCATCGGTGCTATGATACGTATCCCAAGTGCTGCCAGGCTGAGCGCTATATCATCCTCAAGGCTTTTAATTTTTGAAATGCGTACACCGGGAGCCGGAACAATTTCGTATAGTGTGACCGTAGGGCCGATAGTAGCCTTGATTTTATCGATTTGAATCTTGTAATGTGAAAGGGTCTCTACAATCTTGTTCTTGTTGCTGATCAACTCCTCGTTGGTTACAGTGGAATTTTCAGCATCATGTTTCTCCAGAAGTTCCAGTGAAGGCATTTGATAATGTGGAAGGTCTAACGTTGGATCATAATCCTCCAACATTTCATAATTCTTCGGTCCGGCATCAACGGCATTCCCATCCTCCGATGTTTCTACCAGTAATTCTATTTCATCTTCCCCTGCATCCTGAACATTTACAGTCACTTGTTTTCCCTCGCGTTCATGACGGTTAAACTCAGTCTCAAAAACCAGATCATTGTAATTGCCTGAGGGATCTGTCTTTTCACTTTCCCGTTGTGATGTGCCGGTTTTATCTGCCTTTGTCAGAATTTTTGACAGTCCTACTTTTATTGAAAACAACCGGGCTAACCAATCCAGCGTATTGGGTATTGAGAAGACTGACCAGATCATTGTTACAGCCAGCAATATCAATGCGGCACCGAATGTTCCTGCAAGAGCTCTCAACCACTCGCTAAGGTACAAACCATGCTTACCTCCTAACCCGCTACCCAGGATGCCCATAAAATCTCCTAACAGGAAACCGAGCCAGATGGATAAGAGCAACAATCCGATAATAGTGGATCTGATAATCAGGGCAAGGTTTTTAATCTTTACACGCATTAAACGGAAACCTATGAGCAACAACAAAAAAGGAACAGCAAAAGACGCAATTCCAAACCAATGATTTATAAACAAACTGGAAAAATAAGCGCCCAGTTTACCCGACCAGTTTTCAACTTTGTATTCCGGATCAGAAAACACCCTGGACCATTCAAAGCTCTGATCGGTTTTCCAGGTGAAAATATACGATACAAAAGATATAAACAGGAGTACTGCGAACCCGGATACAATGATGCCCAAGGTTACCTTAAACCGTTCATCGGTGAAAAAGGAACCTGACCTTCCTTTACCATTTTTGCTTTCTTCGGAAATATTCTTTATAGCCATTACATTATTTGCGTCCAAATGATTGCTAAAATAAGGAAGTAGATAATACAAACTGATATTAAATGCAAAATGTTATTCACAAAGGAGAAGTTGTTTAATCGTTGAACCGTTGAACTGTTGAATCGATTAAACGATCAAACGATTAAACCTTTGTCTCCCTTATTTATAATCATCCTAAATTATCCAATAATGATAAATTTCGGTTATTTGTTGTCCGAACCTTACTATTTTTATGGCTCATAGAAAAACAGTTATACGATTATGGGAGCTTCTGTCTGTATTGCACAGAAGGGAATTGTTGAAGAAATAGTTGACCATACAATCAGGGTGAGAATTCAACGGGAATCAGCCTGTGGCCATTGCAATGCACGTAGTATGTGCAATTTATCAGATATTTCGGACAGAATTATTGAAACCCATGATAACGGTCTGGATTTAAAGATCGGGGATTTTGTTGAAATCGCAATTACACGGAGTATGGGCCATAAAGCGGTTTTGTTAGGCTATCTCCTTCCCTTCCTGCTTGTAATCACGATTCTGATTCTTTTAAATGCCTTGAGACTTCAGGAATGGCTTTCAGGTTTAATATCATTGGGTATGCTTGTTCCATATTATATGTTCTTATACTTGTTGCGCGACAGGTTAAAAAAGAGCTTCACATTCACCTTAAGCAAAAAAGAATAAAATGACTTCAACTATAGTATATACGATAATTTCTTTAAGTATACTGGGTGCTGTGGCTGCAATTGTGCTTTATTTTGTGGCTCAGCGTTTTAAGGTATATGAAGATCCAAGGATTGATCTTGTTGAAGCGGAATTACCAGCTGCAAATTGCGGTGGGTGCGGATATGCCGGATGCCGTAATCTGGCAGAAACCCTGGTAAAATCTGAGACTTTTGAAGGATTGTACTGTCCGGTGGGTGGGAATGAGGTTATGGCCCGGATAGCGGGCATTTTAGGGCGTGAGGCCATTGAACAGGAAGCGCGGATAGCAGTACTTCGCTGCAATGGAACGTGTGAACATTGTCCGCGTACTAACATATATAATGGGGCACATTCCTGTACCATTGCCTCAGCCTTGTACAGTGGTGAAACAGGATGTCATTATGGATGTCACGGATTCAGCGACTGCGTGCTGGTGTGCAGTTTTAATGCTCTGCATATGGATCCGGTCACCGGATTACCGGTGGTTGATGATCAAAAGTGTACTGCTTGTGGAGCTTGTGTAAAAGCATGCCCGCGTAATCTTTTTGAATTAAGGAAACGCTGGAAAGGTGACAAAAAGATTTATGTTGCCTGCATGAATGAAGATAAAGGAGGTTTAGCAAAAAAGAATTGTGAGGTTGCCTGTATTGGTTGCAACAAATGCTTCAAAGTGTGTCCGCATGAAGCCATTGTTATGAAGAATAACCTGGCATTTATTGACTCAGATAAATGTAAATTATGCCGGAAATGTCCACCTGAATGTCCGACCCATGCAATCATTGAAATAGGTTTTCCGGCCAGAAAGCTTAAAATCGATGAACAAATTGCTGAAAGTACTGTAAATACTAAAAAAGAGGAATAACGTGCTAAAAACCTTTCATAAAGGAGGCATTCATCCTCCTGAAAATAAGTTATCAGCTCAAAAGCCCGTTCAGGATTTGCCTGTGCCCCGGTCCGTGGCCATACTATTGTCACAACATATGGGAGCTCCTGCTAAGGCATTGGTCAATAAAGGAGATGATGTTAAAACAGGACAACTCATTGGTCAGGGAGAAGGTTTTTTATCGGGTAATATTCATTCCTCCGTGTCAGGTAGGGTTGCCAAAATTGAGGAAGTGCAGGATGTTAGCGGTTACCGGCGTCAGGCTGTTTTTATTGATGTAACGGGAGATGAATGGGAGAATAACATCAAACGCGACTTGGTTCTCGATAAAGAAATCCGCTATGATAATGCGGAGATTCTGAAAAGAATTGCTGAAGCCGGAATAGTCGGTTTAGGAGGAGCCACCTTCCCAACACATGTAAAGCTTACCTTACCCCGGGGTAAAAAAGCTGAGTGCCTCATCATTAACGGCGTTGAATGTGAACCTTACCTAACATCGGATCATGCGCTCATGCTGGAAAAGGGCGAAGAAATCATGGTTGGAATACAGTTGCTCAAAAAAGCACTCCAGGTGAATATGGCTTATATTGGCATCGAAAACAACAAACCTGATGCAATTGATCATATGCGCCGGTTGGCCTTGGCCTATGAAGGCATTAAAGTTTGCTCTTTAGAAGTCAAATATCCCCAGGGAGGTGAAAAGCAGCTCATCCAGGCCATCGTAGGTCGTGAAGTACCTTCAGGAGGTCTCCCGGTTGATGTTGGTGTTGTGGCCTTTAATGTAGGAACAGTGTTTGCCGTATATGAGGCCTTACAGAAAAACAAACCCCTGATTGAGAGAATAGTCACGATTACCGGAAAGGGCCTTAAGAATCCGGCAAATTTCAGGACAAGAATTGGAACGCCCATATCGGTGTTAATTGAAGCAGCTGGCGGAATGCCGGATAATGCAGGCAAAGTTATCAGCGGCGGTCCCATGATGGGAAAAGCACTGAGCAATACTGAAGTTCCGGTAGTCAAAGGCACCTCCGGAATACTTATCCTTCCTGAAGAAGAGTCGACCCGGCCAGTGATACAGCCCTGCATCCGGTGTGCCAAATGTGTATCGGTTTGTCCCATGGGACTAGAACCGTACCTTTTAATGCCCCTATCGCAGCAGAGTTTATTTGACAGGCTTGAGCTTGAACACGTAATGGATTGTATCGAATGTGGTTCCTGCAGTTACTCCTGCCCTGCAAACCTTCCCCTTCTAGATTTCATCAGATTGGGGAAATCGAATATTGGAAAAATAATCAGAACAAGAAAAAAATAATGAGCAAACTATTGACCGTTTCACACTCTCCGCATATTAGCAATAACCAGTCCATTGATAAGTTGATGTATGGCGTGGTAATATCGTTGGTCCCGGCATTTCTAGTGTCCTTCTATGTTTTTGGTATTGGGGCGTTGGTCGTCACAGCCATCTCTATTGCTTCCTGTGTGCTTTCCGAAATGATCATTCAGAAGTACCTGCTTAAAACTGAAGTGAGGATCCGTGACGGATCAGCCATAGTAACAGGCTTGTTGCTCGCTTTTAATCTACCATCTAATTTACCCTGGTGGATGGTTGTCCTGGGTGCATTATTTGCTATTGGAGTAGGGAAAATGACTTATGGAGGATTGGGAAATAATCCCTTCAATCCGGCCCTCGTTGGTCGGGTTTTTCTGTTGATATCATTTCCCGTTCAAATGACAAGCTGGCCATTACCCATAGCTTCGAGGCTGCAATACCTCGATGCCACAACCGGAGCAACGCCACTGGGTATTTTAAAGGAGGCCGTGCGCAATGGGGAAGCAGTCCCTGATATAATGAATCAGTTGCCCGGTCACATGCAATTGTTCCTGGGCCAAATGGGCGGTTCGCTTGGAGAAGTATCTGCCTTAGCCTTAATTATCGGGTTCTTATGGCTGCTCTACAAAAGAATTATCACCTGGCATATTCCCACTTTTATGGTGGCCACCATTTTTGTTTTCACAGGTATTTTGTGGCTGGCAGATCCGACAAAAAACGCCTCACCGTTATTTCATATTCTCACCGGTGGTATAATGCTGGGGGCCATTTATATGGCTACCGACCTGGTGACTTCTCCCATGACCATAGCGGGCATGATCCTTTATGCCATTGGGATTGGGTTGATAACCGTAATTATCCGGGTTTTTGGCGCCTATCCCGAAGGCGTATCCTTTGCCATTCTGATCATGAATGCCTTTGTTCCCCTGATCAACAAATATATCAAGCCAAAACGCTTCGGAGAGGAGGTTAAACATGGCTAAGAAACTTGAATCGACGTTGATCAATATGATCCTGTCATTGGTATTGATTTCTATGGTAATGTCAGCAGCACTGGGCTTCGTATATATGAAAACCAAAGACCCCATAGAAGCTGCCTCCAGACAAAAGGAAATAGCTGCTATCAAACAGGTATTGCCCGAATTTGATAGTGATCCTGTAGCCGATAAGACGGAAAAGGATGGGGTGATTGTGTATCAGGTGAGTAAACAGAACCAGCCGGTAGGGTTTGCTATTAAAACATTCACAGATAAAGGTTTTGGTGGTCATGTTGAAATTATGGCCGGATTCTTACCGGATGGATCCATCAATAATGTTGTAGTTCTCAGCCATAAAGAGACACCCGGACTTGGAACCAAAATGACCGATCCCAAATTCAGCTACCAGTTTTTAGGAAAGAATCCTGCTGAGTTTATCCTAAAAGTTAAAAAGGATGGAGGTCAGGTTGATGCTATAACTGCTGCAACGGTGAGTTCACGAGCTTATTGTGACGCACTTCAGCGGGCATATACTACACTGAAAATGGTAAATGATTCCCTATCTGCAAAACAGTAAAAACCTTTTAATTTCCTGAAATCAATGGGAAACCTCAAATATTTAACCAACGGACTGCTCAAAGAAAATCCAACTTTTGTGATCGTGCTGGGAACCTGCCCTACACTGGCCATAACAACTGCAGCTATTAACGGACTTGGAATGGGAGCAGCTACTACATTTGTTCTAGTGTTTTCGAATCTGTTTATTTCCTTGTTAAAGAACTTTATCCCTGATAAAGTGAGAATAGCCGCTTTTATTTTGGTAATCGCAACCTTCGTTACCATCGTCGACCTGGTTATGAAAGCATACACACCCGATTTGTACAAAGCACTGGGAATATTTATCCCGCTTATTGTTGTTAATTGTATAATACTTGGGCGTGCAGAAGCCTTTGCGCAAAAGAATAGTGTATTGCCTTCCATTCTGGATGGCCTGGGTATGGGGTTAGGCTTTACTTTAGCCATTACGCTTATGGGTTCGATCCGTGAAATCCTGGGAAGTGGGTCCATATTCAATATCAGACTGCTGGGGGACAATGCCTCAACCATCCTGGTTTTTATATTACCTCCGGGTGCCTTTGTTACCTATGGATTCCTTATTGCTATCATGAATCGTATTAAAGTAAAACTTAATATTTAAAACAACACTCATGGAATATATACTCCTGATAATATCTGCGGTATTAGTCAATAATGTTGTACTGGTACAATTCCTCGGCATTTGCCCCTTCCTGGGTGTATCCAATAAAATCGAAACTTCTATTGGCATGGGCGTGGCGGTAATATTTGTTATGTCGCTGGCGAACCTGGTTACCTATCTTATCCAGAATTATGTCCTGGTACCTTTGCACATCGAATTTATGCAGACCATAACCTTCATTTTTGTAATCGCATTTCTGGTACAGGTAGTTGAAATTATTCTCAAGAAATCTGCCCCTGCACTTTATCAGGCTTTAGGCATCTACCTTCCTTTGATTACCACCAATTGTGCTGTGCTTGGGATAGCCATACTTGCCGTTCAGAATGATTTTAATCTGGTGATGAGCGTACTGTATGCCGCTGGTATAGCCACCGGATTTACATTCGCCCTTATTCTTATGGCAGGTATTCGTGAACAACTCTCACTGTCGGAAACTCCCAAAGGCATGAAGGGATTTCCGCTATCACTGGTAACTGCTGGACTGTTGTCGTTAGCATTTATGGGTTTCTCTGGTATAGTGAAGTAAAAATAGTATTTTTGCAGTCATACAATGCATTCATGCTATATAAGACATTGAAAAATAACGCTTTCTTTCTGGTACCCTACCTGATTGTTCTGGTGGTTTTTGTTCCGATATTCCTATTGTATTCAAAACCTGAGATCCATTTGTGGATCAACCAATATAACTCGGACTTTTCCGACTGGTTCTTCAAGCATATTACTTTTTTAGGCGATGGATTATTTATTATTTTACCGGTAATAGCGTTATTGTTTTTCTCTCTGAGGCACTTTGTTTACCTGCTAACTGCGTATTTCTCAACCGGTCTGTTCGCGCAATTGCTAAAAAGAATTTTCTTCGAAGACGTGGTCAGACCTTCCAGATATTTTCAGGATATTGCTTCCCTTCATTTGGTTGATGGTGTTAAAATGCTTAGTGGACGAAGTTTCCCATCAGGTCATTCAACCAGTGCATTTGCACTGTTTCTTTGCATTGCGCTCCTTTCGAACAACCGGTATATTAAACTGGCATGTTTCATTCTGGCATGCCTGGTTGCATTTTCAAGGGTTTACCTGTCACAGCATTTTCTGATTGATGTATATTTTGGCTCAATAATTGGCAGCACAGGGGCAATAGCCTTCTATCAGGTGTTTTATCACCGTGACCGCAAGTGGCACGCATGGGCCGTACAAAACCTCTTTCAACATGATAGCAAGGCCTGACCGGAGCATTTGGCTATCCAATACTGCAATCATGGTGATCGCAGGCCTCCTGTTCATTCCATTTTTGGGAGGTGTACATTTGTTCGATTGGGACGAGATCAATTTTGCTGAATCTGCCCGTGAAATGATTGAAAGCCGGGATTACCTCACTGTCCAAATTAACTATATTCCTTTCTGGGAAAAACCTCCCTTGTTTACCTGGATGCAGGTTCTTTCGATGAAGTTTTTTGGTATCAATGAATTTGCAGCAAGATTACCGAATGCTGTTTGCGGAATAGTATCACTTCTGGTACTTTATAACTTGGGCCGAAAATTGGTTGATACCAGATTCGGTTTGTTATGGGTATTCCTTTATGCCGGATCCTTATTACCGTTCTTCTATTTCAAATCGGGAATCATTGATCCCTGGTTTAACTTGTTCATTTTTATTGGTATTTACCAGTTTTATTTATATTTCAGCAGACCTGACAAGTCGTTACTACACGCTGCCGGCTCATCATTTTTTATCGGATTGGCCATACTTACCAAAGGTCCGGTTGCCCTGCTGGTTTTTTTGCTCACAACCGGCATATTTCTCGTGATAAAAAAGTTCCGCATACGAATTCGGTTATGGGACGTCCTGGCGTTTACCTTGATTCTGGTGCTTACTGGTGGACTTTGGTTTATACTCCAGATCCTGAAAGGCAATTTTTCGATCATTGCTGATTTTATCATTTATCAGATCAGGTTATTCAGAACTGAAGATGCCGGTCACGGAGGCTTTTTACTGTATCATTTTGTGGTATTATTTGCAGGAGTTTTTCCTGCTTCCATATTTGCCTTGCCGGCATTATTCGGATCCCGGGAAGAAGCAGGACTAAAAAAAGATTTCTATCAGTGGATGCTGATTTTGTTTTGGGTGGTTCTGATTCTTTTTACGCTTGTCAAAACCAAAATAATACATTATTCATCCCTTTGCTATTTTCCGCTAACTTTCCTGGCTGCCTGGTCGTTTTATCACACCCAAAGCTATACACTCCGCTGGAAGACCATCATACAAGGATTGATCATGATTTTGGGATTGACCTTAGCATTGGCTGCCATCGGATTGACCTTTGTTGATCGTTATAAGGTGTTTCTGATTAACCATAAATGGATTAATGATCCCTTCACTAAAGCCTGCCTCATGGCTAATGGTGAATGGAGGGGTTATGAGTTTATAGCCGGTTTCGTATTAGCAATTGGAATTACAGGGTTTGTTGTAACCTGGTCAAAGAACAATTATGAGAAAGCCCTGCTGATTTTAACAGGTACATTCCCGGTATTTATGTTTATCGCCATGTTATTGATCGTACCACGTGTAGAAGTCTATTCACAGCGGGCAGCTATTGAGTTTTTCTGTTCGGTGAGTGATCAGGATGCTTACCTGGAAACCATTGGCTATAAGAGTTATGCTAATTTGTTTTATGGCAAAGTAAAAAAACATACTCATGAAAAGGCCAGGGATGAAAAGTGGCTTTTAACCGGACCTATAGATAAAGATGCCTATTTCGCCATCAAAGTTAACAGAAAGGAAAAATTCATGTACGATTATCCGGAACTGGAATTACTCTATGAAAAAAATGGTTTCTTATTTTTCAGAAGAACACCAAACTTTGCAAAATGATTAACAACAAGATAATTACTGTTGTGTTGCCTGCTTATAATGCAGAAAAAACATTGGAACAAACTTACCAGGAGATTCCATTTGACATTGTAGACCATGTTATCCTGGTGGATGACCGCAGCCGTGACAATACCCTTCAGAAAGCCAGGGAACTTGGTATAAATCATATTGTACCGCACACCAAAAACAAAGGTTATGGCGGTAACCAGAAAACATGCTATGACAAAGCGCTCGAATTGAATTCTGATATTGTTGTGATGTTACATCCCGATTATCAGTATTCCCCGCGTCTGATCCATTCCATGTGTTACCTGATTGCCAACGGAGTATACGAAGTGGTACTCGGCTCGAGAATTCTTGGAAAGGGGGCATTAAAAGGGGGTATGCCTGTGTACAAATATATAGCAAACAGGTTTTTAACATTCTCTCAAAACATACTCATGAACCAGAAACTTTCTGAATATCATACAGGTTACAGGGCATTCTCGGGAAATGTACTTAAAAAAGTGAACTACCAGATCAATTCGGATGATTTTGTTTTTGACAACCAGATGTTGGCTCAAATTTTTTACGCCGGTTTTGAGGTAGCAGAGATTACCTGCCCCACCCGGTATTTCGATGATGCATCGTCCATCAATATATCGCGCAGTATAAAATATGGATTGGGTGTTTTGGGCGTGTCACTTTCCTATACGCTGCAAAAAACAGGTATATTTAAATTCAAAATCTTCTCAGGAAGATAGTATCCATTTGGCAGGTAGTAGGTTATCAAGTCTGCCGGCAGGCATAGAGGATTAAAGACATTAAAAATCAGTAGGTAAATTATTGCTTAAATAATATATTTGGTAAAAATTACTACTATGAAACTAACCTTTTATGCCGTAATCACTTCGGCTTTAATTCTGGTTATGTCTGCCTGTAATCGTAACAACCCTGACAAGCTTACAACCAATGACACCATTATGATGAAACTGAATGATTTTGCTTCTTTTACCCTCACTTCTGATATCAGTAAGCTGACACAGCATGAGAAAAAGATGATTCCCCTCCTGCTTGAAGCCGCGAAAATTATGGATGATATTTTTTGGCAGGAAGCCTACGGCGATAAAGAAACCTTGTTGGCAAGTCTCAAAAGTGATGAATTAAAAAAAATGGCACTGATCAATTACGGGCCATGGGAAAGACTGAATGATAACAACCCGTTTTTAACCGGAGTGGGACCAAAACCTGCAGGTGCCAATTATTACCCTGCGGATATGACTATCGATGAATTCGAAAAGTTCCCAGATTCCAGTAAGACCGGGTTGTATTCGCTTATCCGCCGCAATGAGCAGGGCAAACTGACTGTAGTACCCTATCATAAGGCATTCAGTGAACAGGTTACCCGGTTGGCCACACTGCTTCAGCAGGCTGCTCAACTGGCTGACGATCCGGGTTTAAAAAAATACCTCGGGTTGCGTTCCAAGGCTTTTCTGGACGATGATTATCTGGCAAGCGATATGGCCTGGATGGACATGAAGACGAATACCATTGATTTTGTTGTTGGACCCATCGAAACATATGAAGATCAGTTATTTGGATACAAAGCCTCACATGAGGCCTATATTCTGATCAAAGACATTGAGTGGAGCAAGAAACTGGCCAGGTTTGCAAAACTGTTGCCAGTTTTACAGAAAGGACTGCCTGTTGATAAAAAATACAAGTCCGAGATGCCTGGTGACGATTCCGATCTAGGCGCTTATGATGTGATTTATTATGCAGGCGACTGTAATGCAGGTAGTAAAACGATTGCTATCAATCTGCCGAATGATGAACGGGTTCAATTGGCCAAGGGAAGCAGGAGACTGCAGCTCAAAAACGCTATGCAGGCTAAATTTGACAAGATTTTACTCCCCATTGCCGGAGAGTTGACCCCTGAGGATCAGTTAAAACACGTGACTTTTGACGCTTTTTTTTCCAATACGATGTTTCATGAAATTGCCCATGGTCTGGGTAGCAATAGAACCATAAATGGTAAAGGAACTGTCAGAGAGGCTTTAAAGGAACATTACGCCATCCTTGAGGAAGGGAAAGCAGATATTTTAGGCTTGTATCTTGAAACCCGGTTGCAGGAAATGGGCGAAATCAATGTTGATTTGATGAATTCCTATACTACTTTCCTGGCCGGAATTTTCCGTTCGGTACGTTTTGGAGCTGCAAGTGCCCACGGAAAAGCAAATCTGATCCGGTTCAACTATTTTAAAGAAAAAGAAGCGTTTACTTTAGATTCCACCGGAAGATACCGTGTGGATTTTGATAAGATGAAAAACGCAATGAATTCCCTTTCAACACTGATTTTAACGATACAGGGAGATGGTGATTATGAAAAAGCAGCCAGCCTGATAAAAAAATACAGTGTGATTGACGAAAAGCTCAAAGCGGATTTAAATCAAATCAAGGATAAGGATATTCCCGTGGATATTGTATTTGAGCAAGGCCTTGCTACGCTTGGACTTTGATTATTATAACACGGATTATCAATTGGTATATGAATAGCAGGTTCGGTCCAAGTTTTTTTCGACTTACAGGTATAGCTGTTTTTTTTAGTGCTTTCTTTCTCTATTTTGCGTTTTATAACAGGTATCACCTCTCCTATCTTGAACAAAGCCAACTATTTCGATATGATCCTGTTTATGTATCTGAATTCTTGCAAAAACCGGGTGGTTTCATTGTATTAACGGGCGCGTTTATTACGCAGTTTTTCAGCATTTCCTGGATTGCTGCTATGCTGATGTCACTTCTTGGACTTTTTCTCTTCTTGATATCACAAAATATATTTGGCTTTTACAAACTGAAAGGGGTAGTTTTTTCCTTGGTTCCTGTTTTGTTTTTTGCATCGTTGCAAAGTAATCACAACTATTTATTAACCAACACGATCGGTTGGCTGATCTCGCTGACGGTTTTCCTTTACTACATAAGAATCAATCCTGGCAAATCACGTTACCTGTTTGGATGCTTATCATTTGTGATATTGTATTACCTGGCCGGGATTTTTTCATTGTTGACGATTTTACTGTTCATCTTGCATGAACTGCTTTATCAGAAAGAGAAAGGCCGGTTTTATTTTATTTTATCAATAATTATTTTATCAATTCTTCTTCCATTCCTGGCCTGGAAGTTTATCTTTCTGATTGATCCAAAGAATGCCTGTTTACTACCTGTATCGCTAACCTTTCTGCCATCGTATTTCCTATTCTTTATGCTGTTGGCAATATATTACCCGGCGACAATCACTTTTGTTTTACTGTATTATAACATCTCGCAAAAGACATCCATAAGCTTTTATTGGAATAATTTCAGGCATATTATTGCAGGAGTCGTTATATTGCTTATTGCAGCAATAATACTGTTGAAAATTGCCTATGATCCTAAGAATGAGCTTTTTCTTAAAATTGATGCCTATTACCAGGCATCAAAATGGGATAAGCTGCTCGCCTTGTCAAATCAGTATCCTGGCAACAATCAGCTGGTAATGTATTACACAAACCTTGCCTTATATAAATCAGGAATGCTCCCTGATAAGTTGTTCAGCTATAAACAATCCGGAACCAGCGGACTTTGGCTTGACTGGAAAAGAAATGAAACAACCCCCTTTTTCGGAGGTGAGCTATATTATCACCTGGGCTATAATAATGAAGCATTCAGGTGGGCATTCGAAGCTATGGAGGTAAAGGGACTCAATCCACGTTCACTAAAAAGACTGGTGCTTACCAGTATAATAAACCGTGACTATGCCATTGCCGGTAAATATCTCAATTATCTTGATCAAACCTTGTTCTATCGAAACTGGGCAAATCACTACAGAATCCTTTTAACTGATACAGCAGCGATTTATCAATACCCTGAAATATGTGAAAAGCGACAGCTTCTGATACAAGAAGATTTTATATCAGGTGTGAATTCACAACCCTATGAACTTTCTCAATTGCTTAAAAATCACCCAAATAACCGAATGGCTTTCGAATACCTGATGGTATCTTTCCTGCTTAAGAAAGATATGCATTCTTTTGCAGCCAATATTTATCGCTTAAAAGAACTCGGATATCAGGATATACCGCAGCATTTTGAAGAAGCCCTTATTTTGTATGCAGGAATTACTAAAGGGATCAAACTCCCGGAAGGATTAATAATCAGTGCTGCCACAAAGAAAAGGTTTCACGACTATGCTGTGTTGTTTGCATCGAACAGGTATTCAATGAATAAATCAGCCGAGGCTCTTTACAAGGATTATGGCAATACTTTTTGGTATTACATGCAATTCGCAGATGATGGTGACAAATCAAATTTAGAGTAAAATTAATTACCGGATGAAATGCAAAGAAAGCTAAAATTCACTTTTCACATAATTGTCTTATCGATTGCAGGAGCATTTAGTAGCTGTGTACAGCATATACCCCCTGATTCAATACGCTCTGGCCAAGCAGATATCTTTCCGGATTACAGCAACATTACAATTCCAGCTAATATTTCACCACTGAATTTTAAAATAAATGAAAAAGCTGATAAGTATATTGTAAAGTTTCATAGTGAAGATAATCATGGCTTTATTGTTGAATCAATTAACGGTATCATCAAAATTCCTGTAAAGAATTGGAAAAAAATTCTTTCGACCTGCAAAGGAAGGAAACTACGGATCGATATCTTTTACAGGCAAAACGGACAATGGAAAAATTATGATCCCATAATTAACCGTGTCGCTCCAGATTTAATAGATAGCTATCTGGTTTATCGCCTAATTGAGCCAGGATATGAAACATGGAATAAAATGGGCATTTATCAGCGATGCCTGGAGAGTTTTGATGAAAGCCCGGTCATAATTAATGAATTAAGTGATGGTAATTGCATGAACTGTCATTCATTTTGTCGTAATAGTAGTGAAACAATGCTTTTCCATGCCAGGGCAAAACATGCGGGAACTATTCTTGTCCGGAACGGGACAGTTAAAAAAGTCAATACAAGGACAGATAGTACAATTTCAGCGGGTGTTTACCCATCGTGGCATCCCGACGGACGATACTTGGCCTTCTCGGTCAACCATATAGTCCAGAGTTTTCATGCCTTACCCAACAAGAAAATTGAGGTTATTGATACCTTATCGGATTTAATACTTTATGATGCAGAGAATAACCGGGTATTAAAAAAATCCACTATCGCTTCTCCGGATAGTTATGAAACATTTCCGAGCTGGTCACCTGATGGTTGTTACCTTTATTTTTGCAGTGCAAAATATCACCCTTACAAGGATTATAAACAGATTCGTTATGACCTGCTACGTATTCCATTTGATGCCAAAACAGAAAAATTTGGAGATATAGATACAGTGATTTCAGCTTCAAAAGATGGTTTCAGCATTTCTTTCCCCCGTGTATCCCCCGATGGAAAATATCTCCTGTATTGCCGCACTGATTATGGGAGTTTTACTATCTGGCACGATGACAGTGATTTGAACATACTTAACCTGGAAAGCGGAGCAATAGAAGTACCTGTGATAAACAGCAACCGTGCAGAAAGCTATCATACCTGGTCATCAAACGGACGGTGGGTAGTTTTCAGCAGTCGCAGACTTGATGGATTATATACTCATTTGTTTATCACCTATTTTGATGATTCAGGTAAATTTCACAAACCTTTTATATTACCTCAAAGGGATCCCGATAGAAATCATTTCTTATTAAAATCCTATAATATTCCTGAATTAGTGAAGTCAAAGATTCGCATTGATCCGCGGAAATTTGCCAATACGATCAAGTCCGAAGCCTCAAATGCAACCTTCAAGAAAGCCGAATGATGATGTGTGATAGCGGAATGGCATTTAGCTGATTGAACTCCAATCCACTGCCGATTTCATAAGTTTTATCAATTGTTTTTTTAGCACGGCATTTTCCGATTTTTCCAGCTTCGGGTCATTATCAAGAATCTTACTCGCTACATCCCGAGCATATTGTAATATTTGTCCGTCCTGTCCCAAATTGGCAATTTTAAGATCAAAAGGTATCCCGCTTTGCTGAGTCCCCTCGATATCACCAGGTCCGCGCAATTTGAGATCAATTTCAGCTATTTCAAATCCATCATTGGTTTGAATCATGGTTTCGAGACGTTTACGTGCTTCATGATTCAGTTTATAGGAACTCATCAGGATACAATAACTCTGATCAGCACCACGACCAACGCGGCCTCGTAACTGGTGAAGCTGTGACAGGCCAAAACGCTCGGCACTTTCTATAACCATTACGCTGGCATTAGGTATATCTACACCAACTTCAATGACAGTTGTAGCCACCATAATCTGTGCCAAGCCTTTGATAAAATATTGCATGCCTTTTTCTTTTTCTTCCGGCTTCATCTTTCCGTGAACGCAAACCACTGTATATTCAGGCGGCGGAAATGCACGTGTAATTGCCTCATAGCCTTCTTCCAGAGCGATGTAATCCAATTTTTCCGATTCTTTAATCAAAGGATAAACAATATAGATCTGCCGACCCATGGCAATTTGCTTCCTCATAAATCCAAAAAGAACCAGGCGCTTGGATTCATAATAATGAATGGTTTGCACAGGTTTACGACCGGGAGGAAGTTCGTCAATGACGGACACATCCAAATCGCCATAAAGTGTCATGGCCAGGGTGCGGGGTATTGGGGTGGCAGTCATGACCAGTACATGTGGAAGCTGTTCAGTTTTCTTCCAAAGGCGTGCACGTTGCGCAACACCAAAACGGTGCTGCTCATCGATAATGACTAACCCAAGATTATTAAACTGTACGGTATCCTCGAGCAGTGCATG